>Ga0247831_1004511_pt1 | contig 18481 bp, 16 predicted proteins | sample LaCruzMarch2015__9_FD_192406 | JGI IMG/M metagenome (GOLD analysis project Ga0247831, IMG submission 192406) | Freshwater microbial communities from meromictic Lake La Cruz, Castile-La Mancha, Spain - LaCruzMarch2015_1m | ecosystem: Environmental > Aquatic > Freshwater > Lake | place: Spain... | reverse complement strand
CCTTGTCGCCGTCGCCGTCCTTGTCGCCGTCCTTGTCGCCGTCACGGGCGCTGCGCACCGTGAGCCCCGGGAGATCGTCGCGATCGGCGTCGAAGTTGGGCACCGTCTTGTTGCGGGGTTCACGCCGGGCGAGCACCCAGGCGGTGTTCGACTTGTGGTCGCCTTCGTGGTCGGCGCCGAGCAGGTAGATGCCGTGGCCATTCGTGTCGGGTGGCACGGTCGTCGTGGGCGGCACGGTCGTCGTGGGCGGCACGGTCGTCGTGGGCGGCACGGTCGTCGTGGGCGGCACGGTCGTCGTCGGCGGCACAGCCTTCGCCGGGGGCACGGCCGTCGTCGGGGGCACGGCTGGCGCGGTCTCGTCCGCGCTCTGCTGTGCCGATGACGAGGGCTGGGGCAGTGGCCGAAGGGCCCCGGATTCCGAGCTCGGAGCATCGGTGGTCACCGGCTCGGGCGGTCCCGTGTCGGCACCGAGCGAGGCGACCTGGACCACCACAGGGTCGCCGGGCGCGGGAAGCACCTCGGTGGTGGTGGTCGAGACCGCTGGCGCGGCGGAGGCCGGCTCCACCATCGGCGCGGGTGCCGCCACGACACCGAGGCCGGTGGCGGCGATCCCTGCGAGCACCGTCACCCCCATGGCGGCGCTGGTGCCCGACGCAGCAGCGACGAGCGACGCGGCCCCCGACGCTGCGGTCGACAAGAACGCCGATGCACTGCTGGCCGCCACCGCCGAGGCGGCGCCGGTCGACGCGGCTGCCGTCGCCGCCGACCCGACCGTCGTCGCCGCGCTCGTCGCCGCGCTCGTCGCCGTGCTCGTCGCCGTGCTCGTCGCCGTGCTCGTCGCCGTGCTGGTCGTCGTGGTGCCTCCTGCCGAGGAGATCGCGTCGGTGCCGGACGAGGCCGACGCCGGCTTCGACAGGCCCAGTAGCGCAGCGACCCACGACACCGGCCCGATCACCCGGCGCAGACGGCCGAGGGAGATGTGCAGGAAGGCGCGAACCACCTCGGGATCGAAGTGGGTGCCGGCGCAGCGGGCCAGCTCGGCGCGCGCCTCTTGGGCGCTGCATGCCGGCTTGTACGAGCGGGCCGAGGTGATCACGTCGAACACGTCGGCGACGGCCACGATGCGGGCATGTAGGGAGATGTCGGTACCGGCGAGGCCACGCGGGTATCCCGAGCCGTCCCACTTCTCGTGGTGTTGCGACACCGCGAGCACGCTCTCGCCCAACCAACCCGCCAGCGGAGCCGCCAACTCGGCACCGAGGTCGGGGTGCGACTTGATGATGGCGAACTCCTCGTCCGTGAGGCGCCCCGGCTTGTTCAGGATGTCCGCGTCGATGCGGAGCTTGCCGATGTCGTGGATCAACCCGGCCCACCGCAGACGGTCGAGTTCGTCGCCGGACAGCCCGAGCTGGGCGCCGATGAGTTGGGAATAGGCCCGAACCCGCTCGGAGTGACCCCGGGTGATGTGGTCGTGGCGGCTCAACGCGGCGACGAGGTCGAGCAGGTGTTCCGCCGCCTTCGCCGGCCCCTCGGCGCCGCTGCGCTGGTACCGCTCGAGCAGACTGCTCAGCTCGGTCGACGATGCGGCGCGCATCGCCATCGCCAGGCGGGAAGGTGCATCGTCCGGGAACACCAGCGTGAGCTCGAGCAGGGACGCGAGCGGCAGGGTGCGACGCACCAGCCGGTCGATGCCACGCATCACCAGCGTCGCCGTGCCGCCCACCGCCAGCAATCGGAGCAGGCCCCACCCCCACCCCGCGGCCGACGGCAGGGTCATCGACAGCAGGAACGCCGTCACCGTCGCCGTAGCGAACGGGATGAACCACACTGCCCCGCGCAGGACACCGGCCAAGACCGGCCGACTTGTCCAGCGATCGACGCCGGTGCGTTGCATGGTGTCAGTCATCAGGAGCGTGTATCGAACAGCATCACGACATACCTGAGCCGATCTGAGTCAATCTTGACGATCCTTCCTCCGCCCGGGCAGCGGGATAGCCTGCGAGGAGATGTCGATCGTCGCCTCGCCACCGTTCCTCGAGGCGGCCCTCGGCCGCCCGGCCACTCACACACCGGTGTGGTTCATGCGCCAGGCCGGCCGCAGCCTGCCCGAGTACCGCGCCGTGCGCGGCCCGGGCAGCATCCTCGATGCGATCAAGCGGCCCGACGTGGCCGCCGAGATCACCCTGCAGCCGGTTCGCCGCTACGGCGTCGATGCCGCCGTCCTGTTCAGCGACATCGTGGTGCCGGCCCACGCAGTCGGCTTCGGCATCGACGTCGCACCCGGCACCGGCCCGGTCGCCGACTCGCCCCTGCGGGTCGCTGCCGATCTCGACCGCCTGGCCGAGCTCGTACCGGGCGAGCACACGCCGTACGTGCAGGACACCGTGCGGATCCTGGCCGCCGAGCTGCCGGTCACCGTTCCATTGCTCGCGTTCGCTGGGGCACCGTTCACCGTGGCCAGCTACCTCATCGAGGGACGCCCCAGCAAGACGTACCAGCACACGAAGCGGATGATGCACACCGACCCAGACCTGTGGCATGCGGTCATGGACCGGCTGGTGCAGCACTCCGTTGCGTTCATCGGTGCCCAGCTCGACGCCGGCGCGAGGGCGTTCCAGCTGTTCGACTCGTGGGCCGGTTCGCTGAGCCTCGCCGACTACCGGCGTTTCGTGCTGCCGCACTCCACCGAGGTCTTCACCCGGCTCAGCCGAATGCACCCGGGTGTCCCCGGCATCCACTTCGGCATCGGCTGCGATCACCTGCTCGAGGCGATGCTCGAGGCCGCTCGCGGCAACGGGTCGAGCACCCCCGTTCTCGGGCTCGACTGGCGCACGCCCATCGCCGTGGCCCGAGCCCGCATGGGCGCCGACCTCGTCGTGCAGGGCAACCTCGATCCGGCCCTCGTGCTGGCCGGCACGGGACCCGCGCTCGAGGGCACCGACGCCGTGCTGGCCGACAACGCCGGCCACCCGGGCCACATCTTCAACCTCGGCCACGGGGTGCAACCCGACACCGACCCCGACGTGCTCGCCGCCGTCGTCCACCGGGTGCACGAGCGAACCTCACAGGAGACGTCATGACTGACACGACCGACACGACCGCCGTGGTGCTCATGGCCTACGGCACGCCGCGCACGCGCGACGAGATCCTGCCGTACTACACCGACATCCGCCGCGGCCGCGTGCCCACCGACGAGCAACTGAACGACCTGATCGCCAGGTACGAGGCGATCGCACCGGCCGGGTCCGACATCCTGTCGCCCCTGGCAGCGCGCACCGAGGCGCAGTGCGACGCACTGCAGGCCGCACTCGATGCCGCAGCACCCGGCCAGTTCCACGTGGTGCTCGGCCTGAAGCACGCTGCCCCGATGATCGAGGAGTCCGTCGAGCAGCTCGCTGTGGCCGGTTTCCGCCGGATCGTCGGCATCGTGCTGGCGCCGCACTACTCGAGCTACTCGATCGGCCAGTACATCGGCCGTGTGCGCGCCGCCGCCGAGCCGCACGGCATCGAGGTCGTCGGCATCGACAGCTGGGCCACCGAGCCCGCGTTCGTCGACTTCATCGCGGCCGACCTCGCCGCCAAGCTCGCCACCATGCCCACCGACACGAAGGTGCTGTTCACGGCGCACTCGCTGCCGCAACGCATCATCGACGCCGGAGACCCCTACCCCACCGAGCTGCGCGCCACAGCCGAGGCCGTGGCCGGCAAGCTGGGCCTCGCCGAGTGGAGCGGCTGGGCGATCGCCTGGCAGTCGGCCGGCCGCACGCCCGAGCCGTGGCTCGGACCCGACATCCTCGCGGTCATCGACGAGCTGGCCGGGGCCGAGAACGACGGGGGCCACGAGCGTGGTGTCGTCGTCAGCGCCTGTGGTTTCGTGGCCGACCATCTCGAGGTGCTCTACGACCTCGACATCGAGGCGGCACACCGGGCCGCCGGCCACGGGCTTGCGTTCGCCCGCACCGCCTGCGTGAACGACGACCACACCGTCATGGCGGCACTGGCCCAGCGGGTCATCGCAGGCGCATGACCGACCGACGGCGCGTGGCCGTCGTGGGCGGCGGTGTCGCCGGCCTCAGCGCCGCCCATGCGCTCCTCACGGCCGCTGGCGGCGGCGACACCGAAGTCGTGGTGCTCGAGGCACAGCCGGCGCTCGGTGGCAAGATCCGCACCTCCCCGTTCGCCGGTCTCGACGCCGTCGACGAGGGCCCCGACGCGTTCCTCGCCCGCATCCCGTGGGCGACGCAGTGGGCACGCGAGCTCGGGCTCGGCGACCAGCTCGTGTCGCCCGCCAGCAGCACCGCTGCGGTGTGGTGGGACGGCATGCACCGCATCCCCGAGGGCCTGGTGCTCGGACTTCCCACCGACCTCGGCAAGCTCGCCCGCACCCGGCTGCTCTCGTGGAGGGGCAAGCTCCGCGCCGCCACCGAGGTGCTGCGGCCGCGCACGTCGATCGAGCCGGACTCCATCGGCGCCTTCGTCCGTGCTCGCTTCGGCGACGAGGTGCACGAGCGGCTCGTCGACCCGTTGGTCGGCAGCATCTACGCCGCCGACACCGACCGGTTCAGCCTCACCGCCGTCCCACAGTTGCATGACCTCGCCGCTGCGGCGCGCAGCGTGCTCGTCGCCGCTCGATCCCGGCCGGCGCCACCGAGCCCCGCCACCGCTGGACCGGTGTTCTACGCGCCCTCCGGCGGCATGGCGCAGCTCGTCGAAGCGGCCGGGCGCGCGATCGGCGAGCTGGAGGGCACGGTGCGGACCGGTGCTCCGTGCACGATGCTGGAGGCCGACGGCGCACGATGGCGGCTCGATGGCGAGTCCTACGACGCCGTGGTGCTCGCCTGCCCGGCCACCCAGGCGGCGCGGCTCGTGCCCGAGCCTGCTGCAGCGGCGTTGCTCGACTCGATCGAGTACGCCGACGTCATCATGGTCACCATCGCCGTCCCGGCCGCCGAGTGGCCCGACCGGCTCCGCGGCATGAGCGGCTACCTCGTGCCCAAGCCCGTCCAGCGGTTGGTCACCGCCGTGTCGTTCGGGTCCCAGAAGTGGCCGCAGTGGCATCGGCCCGACGAGGTCATCCTGCGCATCTCGCTCGGACGTGACGGCCTGCCGGTGATGCACCTCTCGGACGAGCAGATCCTCGACGCCGCCATCACCGAAACGAGCCAGCACCTCGGTCTGTCGCTTGCGCCCACCGCCACGCGCATCACGCCGTGGCAGCGGGCATTCCCGCAGTACCGACCGCATCACCACCGCATGGTCGCCGACATCGAGGCGCGCCTGCCCGCCACCCTCGCGCTGGCCGGCGCGAGCTATCACGGCATCGGCATCCCCGCCTGCATCCGGTCCGGCCAGCACGCCGCTGAGGTGCTCGGACAGATCGCCGGTCCCGCCGTACAGTGAGCGCATGATGCAGTGCCGAACGAGCTGGCGCGCGTTTGCGCTCGTCACGTTGCTCGTTGCGACCGCCTGCAGTAACGGCCCCGAGGACGAGCCGGCGCTGCTCGGCGTCGGATTCGACCAGGTGGCCCCGACAACGACCGAGGCACCGGCCGCCGTCGAGTCCTCGATCGTCCCTGCCACCGTCCCGACGATCCCTCCGACCACGTTGCCGGCCAGCACGGCACCGGCGACGGTGGTCGAGACGCTGCCGAAGCCGGTTCCACCGCCCGATCCGGACCTCGACGAGCCGTACGTCGAGATCGGCACCATCGAGATCCCGAAGCTCGGGATCGCAGTGCAGTTGCTCGAAGGCATCACGCTCACGACACTCGACCGCGGGCCGGGGCACTGGCCGGGCACTGCGATGCCGGGCCAACGCGGCAATGCCGTGGTGGCAGGGCACCGCACGAGCGACGGCCGTGTGTTCCGCGACATCGACGACCTCGTGCCGGGCGACGAGGTGATCTTCACGACCCTCGAGGGGCGGTTCCGCTACCTGGTCACCGGGACGACGATCGTGATGCCAGACGCGCTGTACATCATCGAGCAGACCGAGACGCCCACGGCGACGTTGTTCGCCTGCCATCCGCCGGGCTCGACGCGCCAGCGGATCGTCGTGCAACTCGCGCTCGACGCCTAGCCTGCGCCCGCCATGCCCGACGCCCCCAGACCCGACCGATCCTCCCGTGCCCGCGCCGCGCTCGCGCTCGGGGCCGGCTTCCTGGTGGCGCTCTCGCTGCCACCCTGGGGGTTCTGGGCGCTGGCATTCGTGGGGATCGCGCTGTTCGAGGTGTCACTCGGCGAACACCCCACCCGCGGGCAGCGGGCGGCACGTGGGTGGTTGTTCGCCGCCGGATGGCTGTTCCCCGGCATGGGCTGGATGTGGTTCCTGACGGCCCCGGGCTACGTGTTCGCCGGCGCCCTGTTCGCCGGCCTCCACGCGCTCGCCGCCGTCTGCGCGCCAACCGGGCCCTGGCGCGTCGTCGGGCGCCCTGCCGCGCACGCACTCGTCGAGGCAGCGCGCCTGGTGGTGCCGTTCGGTGGTGTCCCGCTGGCCACGCTCGCGATCGGGCAGGCGTCCGGCCCGCTCATCGGTGTGGCTCGCGTGGGCGGCGTCGTGCTGCTGTCGTGGCTCGTGCTCCAGATCGGCTTCGCGCTCGGAGGACCGTCACCATTCGTGCCACAACTGGCCCGTCGGTCGGGCGCCCGCGCCCAATGGCACGGCGCCGGGGCGGTTGGCGTCGTCGCGCTCGTGGTCGTGCTCGCCGCGCTCGCACCGAGCGGCAGCGACACGGGGCGGTCGCTGCGCGTGACGACCGTCCAGGGCGGTGGCCCGCAGGGAACCCGTGCGGTCGACACCGATCCGCGTGTGGTTGTCGACCGCCACCTCGAGGCGACACGCACGATCGCCCCCGGCACCGCCGACCTCGTGCTCTGGCCCGAGAACGTCATCGACGTGCCGACGTTCGCCACCAGCCAGGAGCGCTCCGAGGTCGCCGCCGAGGCCGCCCGCATCGGCGCACCGATCGCCGTCGGTATCACCGAGGACGTGCCGCGCAGCGACGACCTCCCGGTGGGCGGGTTCCTCAACGCGCAGGTGGTCGTCACCCCCGAGGGCGAGGTGGTCAGCCGCTACGACAAGGTTCGGCGCGTGCCGTTCGGCGAGTACATGCCGCTGCGCGACGTACTCGCCGCACTGGGCGCGCCCGTCGACCAGGTGCCGCGCGACGCCATCGCCGGCACCGGCCCGGCAGTGCTCACCCTGCCATCGGGTGACCGGGTGGCCGTCGTCATCTCGTGGGAGGTCTTCTTCGGCAGCCGTGCCCGCGATGGCGTGCGTCACGGTGGCGAGATGATCATCAACCCGACGAACGGGTCGTCGTACACCGGCACCGTGTTGCAGACGCAGCAGGTCGCTTCGAGCCGGTTACGCGCTGTCGAGACCGGCCGCTGGGTCGCACAGGCGGCGCCCACCGGCTTCAGCGCGTTCGTGTCGGACGAGGGCGAGGTGTTCGACCGGACCTCGGTCAGCGAGCGCGCCGTCATCAGCCACGAGGTGCCACTCCGCACCGGCCGTACCTGGTACGTCGCTGTTGGGTCGACCCCGTTCTGGGGGCTGATCGTGCTCGTGCTCGCGGGCTCGTGGTGGTGCACCGAGCGGGCGCGCCGGCGTTCGGTCACACCTCCAGCATCAGCGTGACCGGCCCGTCGTTCACCAGCGCCACCCGCATGTCGGTGCGGAACCGGCCGGTGGCCACAGTGGCGCCCAGGCGTCGGAGCTCGTCCACCACCACGGTCACCAGCGGTTCGGCGTGCTCGGGACGAGCGGCCGCGATCCAGCTCGGCCTGCGACCGGCGGTCGTGTCGCCGTAGAGGGTGAACTGCGAGACGACCAGCACCTCGCGGGTCGTGTCGGCGAGCGACCGGTTCATGACCCCGGCGTCGTCGTCCATCACGCGCAGGTGCCACACCTTCTCGGCGAGCTTGCGCGCCTGCACCTCGGTGTCGTCGTGGGTGACGCCGACCAACACGCACAGACCCGGCCCGATCGAGCCGACGAGCTCCGGTGCCGCACCGGCCGCGTGCACGGTGACGCTCGCCTCCAGCACCCGTTGGACCAGTCCTCGCACGGTGACCTCTCGCATCAGCCTCGGACGGGTGATGATGGCAGAGCCTCGCGGCGGCACGCCAGTGCCCGGCAGACTGGGAGGATGATCGAACTCGAGGCGGGCGACGCCGCTGTCACCGTCAGTCCGGCCGATGGCGGCCGGATCGCCTCGATCACGGTGCGGGGCACGGACCTGCTGGTGCGGGGCACGTCGGCCGACGAGCCGCGGAGCTGGGGCAGCTACCCGATGGTGCCCTATGCCGGCCGCGTCGGTGGAGCATCGTTCGAGTTCGAGGGTCGCACTGTCGCGTTGCCCGAGAACATGCCGCCGAACGCCATCCACGGCAGCGGGTTCGTGACTCCGTGGGACGTGCTCGACGACGGGCTCGACCACTGCGAGCTCCAGTGCCGACTCACCTGGAGTCTCGGCGGCACGGCGCACCAGCACGTGCAACTCACCCCCGACGCCCTCGTGTGCGTGCTGACGGTGGTGGCCGGGCACGAGTCGATGCCGGTCGTCATCGGGTGGCACCCGTGGTTCGTCAAGCCGGTTGCCGACCGACTGCGCTTCGCGGCGATGTACGAGCGCGGCAGCGACGGCCTGCCCACCGGTCGCATCGTGCAACCGTCGGAACGACCGTGGGACGACTGTTTCGTCGACCCCCTCGCACCCCTGCGCCTCGAATACCCCCGCGACCTCACGGTCACGGTCTCGAGCGACGCCGGTCACTGGGTCGTCTACGACGAGCCCGTCCACGCCACCTGCGTCGAGCCCCAGAGCGGGCCACCCGATGCGGTGCACCTCGGCATGGCGCACGTGCTCGCACCTGGTGAGATGCTCCAGCGGACGATGACGGTGGCTTGGTCGTCCTGACCCCCACTGCAGGGTCGTTGCTACCGGCGGGTAGCCTGCCACCCCATGTCTGTGAGGCCGGGCCATTCGCCCACACCGCTCTCTGCCGATGCACCGCTGCGCATCGCGTATCTCACGTATCGCGGCAAGCAGCACGTGGGCGGCCAGGGTGTGTACACCCGGCATCTCACGAAGGCGCTGGTCGACCTCGGTCACCACGTCGAGGTGTTCAGCGGCCAGCCGTACCCCGTGCTCGACGAGCGGGTGCTGCTCCACAAGCTGCCCAGCCTCGACCTGTGGAACGACCTCTACCCCGGCCGTTTCCCCGGCTACTGGGAGATCAAGTCGAAAGGTGACCTCGCCGAGGTGCTCACCCACCTGAAGGGCACCTTCGGTGAGCCGCTCGGGTTCAGCGTGCGGGTGAACGAGGCGTTGAAGCACCGGCAGGGCGACTTCGACCTCGTCCACGACAACCAGTGCCTCGGATACGGGATCCTCGCGATCGAGAAGCGAATCCCCACCATCGTCACCCTGCACCACCCCATCACTCGCGACCGTGCGCTCGAGATGGCCGCCACCCCCAAGCGAAGCAGGCGGCGCAGCATCGGCCGCTGGTACAACTTCGTGAAGATGCAGGGCCGCGTCGCCAGCCGCATGCCGCGCATCGTGGTGGTCAGCGAGAACTCGATCAAGGACATCCACGCCGACATGGGCGTCAGCCTCGACCGGATGCGGCTCGTACCCGTCGGTGTCGACCCCGACCTGTTCAAGCCCACGCCGGGCGCGCAGCGCAAGCCTGGCCAGCTCATCACCACGGCGTCGGCCGACGTGGCGCTCAAGGGCCTGGCCTACCTGCTCGAGGCGATGGCCAAGCTCCGCACCGAGCGCGACGTCCGCCTCACCATCATCGGCAAGCCCCGCGAGGGCGCCAGCAACGACCTCATCGACAAGCTCGGCCTGCGCCCGCACATCGATTTCGTGTCGGGGGTCAGCGACGAGCGCATCGTCGAGCTCTACGCCGAGGCCGAGTTGGCCGTCGTGCCCAGCCTCTACGAGGGCTTCAGCCTCCCGGCCATCGAGGCGATGTGCACGGGCACCTGCCTCGTCGCCACCGACGGCGGCGCGCTGCCGGAGGTCACTGGCACCGACGGTGACACCGTGCTCGGCTGCAAGGCCGGCGATGTCGAGTCGCTGGCCGCCGCGCTCCGTCGTGGCCTCGACGATCCCGAGCTCCGCGCCCGCATCGGCGCCGCCGGCCGTCAGCGCGTGGTCGAGCGCTGGAGCTGGACGCACTGCGCCCAGCTCACGGTCGACCAGTACCGCGAGGTCCTCGCCATGCCCGCCAACGTCGAGAAGCTCCGACGAAACGGCAGGGCCTGACGCGTGCTCACCGTCCGATTCGACCGTCTGGGCGTACGGCCAGGCGACCTCGTGCTCGACGCCGGTGCCGGCTTCGGCCGCCATGCGTTCGAGCTCGCTCGACGCGGCGCCAACGTCGTCGCGCTCGACTACGCCGCCGACGAGGTCGTCGCCACGCGGGCCGTGTTCGGCGCCATGTCCGAGGCCGGCGAGATCCTGCCCGAGCGGTACGTCGGCGTGCTGCGCGGCGATGCGACCAAGCTCGCGTTCGCCGATGCCAGCTTCGACCGGGTCATCACCAGCGAGGTGCTCGAACACATCCAGTCCGACGTCGACGCGATCGCCGAGCTGGTGCGGGTGCTGAAGCCGGGCGGCACCTTTGCGTGCACGGTGCCCACCTGGCTGCCCGAGAAGATCAACTGGATGCTCAGCGACGAGTATCACGCCCCGAAGAGCGTGGGCGGCCATGTCCGCATCTACACGGCCACCGAGCTCAAGGCCAAGCTGCGCACCGCCGGCCTCGAGGTCACGGGCAGTCACCACGCCCACGCCCTGCACTCGCCGTACTGGTGGCTGAAGTGCGCGGTGGGGCCGCGTCGTACCGATGTCGCCGCCGTCAACCGCTACCAGCGTCTGCTCGAGTGGGAGATCACCGAGCAGCCGGTCGGCATGCAGGTGCTCGAGCGCACGCTCGCTCCGGTGCTCGGCAAGAGCCTCATCGTGTACGGGAAGAAGCCATGACCGGTGTACCCCACATCGAGGGTGTGCTCACCTCCGACGAGATCATCGAGAGCGCCGAGGCGATCGCCCGGCTGCAGCTGCCCACCGGCATGATCCCGTGGTTCCCCGAGGGTCACTGCGACCCGTGGAACCACGTCGAGACCGCGATGGCGCTCGACGTCGCGGGCCTCCACGCCGAGGCGGAGCGGGCGTACGAGTGGCTGGTCGAGATGCAGCGTCCCGACGGCAGCTGGTGGAACTACTACCTGCCCGACGGTTCGGTCGAGGAGGCCAAGCTCGACACCAACGTGTGTGCGTACATCGCCACGGGCGTCTGGCACCACTGGCTCTGCACGTGGGACCGCGCCTTCGTCGATCATCTGTGGCCCACGGTCGAGCGGGCGATGGAGTGGGTGCTCGGCATGCGTAAGCCCGACGGCACCGTGCTGTGGGCGCGCACCGACGAAGGCCACCCGTGGGACTACGCGTTGCTCACGGGCTCGTCGAGCATCATGCACGCCCTGCGCTGCGCCGCCGACCTCGCCGACCTGATCAACGAGCCGCGTGCCGACTGGCGCGCCGCGAGCGATCAGCTCGCCGCCGTCGTGGCCGGGTCACCCGACGCGTTCGAGCCCAAGGAGCGATGGGCGATGGACTGGTACTACCCGGTCCTCACCGGTGCGCTCACGGGCGAGCAGGCCAAGGCCCGCCTCGCCGAGAAGTGGGACCTGTTCGCCATGGAGGGCAAGGGCATCCGTTGCGTCAGTGACGAGCCGTGGATCACTGCGTCCGAGACGGCGGAAGCCGCCATCGCCTACGCGGCCATCGGCGACCTCTCGACTGCCACCGACCTGCTGTGCTGGACCCGAGCGCACCGCCTCGACGACGGCTCGTACTGGACCGGCATCGTCTACCCGTCGCTCGTCCGCTTCCCGGTGGACGAGACGTCGGCCTACACCGCAGCAGCGGTCATCCTGGCTGCCGACGCCATCACGGGCGCTTCGCCGGCGTCCCGAGTGTTCGCACCGCACGTGCTCGACTGACCGCCGTGGCTCGTCCCCGCCCTTCGCTGCACGGTCTGCGCCCGTACCTGCATGCGGTCGTGCTGGGCACGGCGATCGCGCTGTTCTCGTTGGCGTTCCTGGCCGCCATGGTGTGGTTGCAGACGCTGCTCTTCCGCACGCTGCCCGAGCGCCTCGACGTGCGCGAGCCGCTGTGGATCCTCGCCGTCTGCGTCACGGGTGGGTTGCTGGTGGGCGTACTCAACCGCTCCATCGAGCGCGGGCGCGACACGGCGCACGACGTCGACGAGGCGATCGCCGACTCGCACGCCGCTGCCGAGGGTGCCGATCAGTCGCCGCGCGTCTTCTTCGGCCGCGTCGGGCTCGGCGTGGTGTCGCTCGGCTTCGGTGGCGCACTGGGGCCCGAGGCACCGCTCATCGCCTACGTGTCGGTGCTCGGCGCGCGGGTGGGACGCGTGTTGCGCATCACCCGCGACGACTCGATCCAGCTGTCGGTGGCCGCCGCGCTCGGCGGCCTGTTCGCCACGCCGCTGGCCGCGAGCGCGTCGCTCGACCTCGACGGCGAGGGCGCCGTCGCCCGGGGCCGGCTGCAGCGGCTGGCGCCGTCGATCGTGGCGGCACTCGCCGGTCTGCTCGTGGTGCGTCACCTCATACCCGAAAGCGCGTTCCACCCGTTCGAGGCGTCACCGAGCGACGTGCCAGCCGGCATCGGCACGGGCCTGCTCGCTGCAGGTGTGGTGTCGATCGCCGCGGCGTTGCTCATCCGCGTGACCATCGAGCTGATCGCCCCTGCGCGGGCGCTCGTCGTCGGCAGGGTGTCCGGCGGCCCGATCGCGCACGGCCTCCTCGGCGGCATCGCACTCGGCATCGTCGGCGCCATCACGCCGCTCGAGCTGTTCTCCGGGCACCACGAGACGCAACAGCTCATCGACGAGGCGGGCAGCCGCGGCAGCGGGTCGTTGCTCGCGCTGGCACTCGTGAAGGTGCTGCTGCTCGTCGTCCTCCTCGCGTGCGGCTACTTCGGTGGCCAGATCTTCCCGATGGGCTTCGCCGGTGGGGCGCTGGCACTGGCGATCGGCCAGATGCTGGGGTTCGACTCCACCATCACGCTGGTCGCTGCCGGGTTCGTGGCCGGGTCGGCCGTCGGGGTGCGCCGCCCGGTGTTCACCCTGCTGCTGATGATCCTGTTCTTCCCCAGCGGTGTGTGGCCTGCCATGGCATTGGCCACCGGCGCTGCGGCCCTGGTGCTCGCCTGGTGGCCCGCCCCGCCCCCGCAACACCACTGACCCGACGCACCAGCTCGTCCCGGCGCGCCAGCTCGTCCCGGTTCGCCGCCCGGTGCGGCAGGATGGGGGCGTGACGATCACCTCACCCACTGCCCTCACCTCGCTCGCCTCCGACGCCCTCGCCGCGTGCGGAGCATCGCCACTCGGCGCCGCCGGTGACGTGACGGCTCGCAGCCCGATCACGGGCGGCACGCTCGGCACGATCGACCATCAGCTCACGGTCCACGAGGCGGTCGAGCGAGCAGCCACGGCGTTCCGCGCGTGGCGCACGGTGCCAGCGCCGCGCCGTGGCGAGGTGGTGCGGCAGCTGGGCGACCTGCTGCGCGCCAACAAGGTGCACCTCGCACGGTTGGTGCAGATCGAGGCCGGGAAGATCGAGAGCGAAGCGCTCGGCGAGGTGCAGGAGATGATCGACATCTGCGAGTTCGCAGTCGGTCTGTCGCGTCAGCTCCACGGCCTCACCATCGCGTCCGAGCGGCCCGGCCACCGGCTGATGGAGCAGTGGCACCCGCTCGGCCCCACGGCGGTGATCTCGGCGTTCAACTTCCCGGTCGCCGTGTGGTCGTGGAACGCCGCTCTCGCGCTCGTGTGCGGCAACCCGGTCGTGTGGAAGCCGAGCGAGCTGTCGCCGCTCACGGCCCTCGCAGCCGACGCCCTGCTCCGCCGTGCGGCCCGCGAATGCGGCGCGCCCGACGACCTCGGCCAGGTCGTCATCGGCGACGCCGAGGTCGGCGCCGAGCTGGTGGCGCACCACGGGGTACCGCTGGTCAGCGCCACCGGTTCGACTGCCATGGGCGCCCGAGTCGCACCGGTGGTGGCGGCCAGGTTCGGCCGGTCGATCCTCGAGCTCGGCGGCAACAACGCAGCCATCGTCACGCCGTCGGCCGACATCGAGCTCGCCGTGCGCGGCATCACGTTCGCGGCCGCGGGCACGGCGGGGCAGCGGTGCACGACGTTACGGCGGCTGATCGTGCACCGGTCGCGCCTCGACGAGGTGACGGCTCGCGTGGCAGGAGCGTTCGAGTCGTTGCCCGTGGGCGACCCACTGCACGCCGGCACGCTGGTCGGCCCGCTGGTGAACCGTGCGGCGTACGAGCGGATGCAGCACGCGATCGACCGAGCGCTCGACGACGGCGTGCTGGTGGCAGGCGGCGAGCGGATGTTCGTCGCCGAGGCACCCGAGGCCGCCTACGTGCGTCCGGCGCTGATCAGCCTGCCCGCACAGACGGAAATCGTGCAGACCGAGACGTTCGCGCCGCTGCTGTACGTGCTGCCCTACGACGACCTCGACGAGGCGATCGCCATCCAGAACGGCGTGCCGCAGGGCCTCGCGAGCAGCATCTTCACCACCGACGTGCGCGAGGCCGAGCGGTTCATGGCCGCCGACGGCAGCGACTGCGGCATCGCCAACGTGAACATCGGTCCCAGCGGCGCCGAGATCGGTGGCGCGTTCGGCGGCGAGAAGCAGACCGGCGGCGGCCGCGAGAGCGGCAGCGACGCCTGGAAGGCCTACATGCGACGGGCCACGAACACGGTGAACTACTCGAACGACCTGCCGCTCGCGCAGGGGGTCGAGTTCGGGTGACCATCGCAGTCGGCGTCGCGTCGTTCGCCGAGGTGGCTGCCAGACTGGTGGGGTGAGCGACGTGAACGACACCCCCGAGACGCACGAGACCGGCATCGTCAGCGACGAGGAGGCCGCCGAACTGAACCTCGAGATCTTCGACCTCGACCACGACGGTGAGGTGTCGGCCACCGAGGACATGCGCGCCCGGCTCGGCCTCGTCGACGCCCGGCTCGAGGAGATCGCCGAGGAGGGCGGCATCAAGGGCAAGCTCGCCGAGGGTGCCCACCACCTGCTCGACAAGCTCGACAACGACTGATCGCCCCGTGCCCGACGACGACCTGGCCGAGCGGCTGCGCGCTGCCACCGAGGTGCTCGAGCAGATCGTCGCCGACCGTTCCCTCCTGCACACGTTGCCGGTCGATGAACGCACCCGGTTGCTCGCCGCGGCGGGGTATGTCTTCTCCCCCGACGTCGAGGCCCGGCGTCGCCAGATCAAGGCCGAGCGCCGCCGGCAGAAGGCGTCGAAGGTCCGTGCCGATCAGGCGACCCTGTCCGACACCGGCATCCGCACGCTTCGCGCCAAGCCCGTCTTCACGACGCCGAACGTGTTCCCTCCCGAGCTCACCTCGCCGGACACGATCGACGACACCCACGAGGCGCCAGAGTCGCTCGAGCCGCAGCACTGCTACGTCTGCAAGCAGCACTACACGCGCATCCACCCGTTCTACGACCAGATGTGCCCAGCGTGCGGCGACTTCAACTTCGCGAAACGCAGCGAGACCGCCGACCTCAGCGGGTGGGTCGCGCTGCTCACCGGGGGTCGGGTGAAGATCGGCTACCAGGCCGGCATCAAACTCCTCCGGGCCGGCGCGCACGTCATCGTCACGACCCGCTTCCCGCGCGACTCGGCGCTGCGCTACGCGCAGGAGCCCGACTTCGGGCAGTGGGGGCACCGTCTCGAGATCTACGGCCTCGACCTGCGTCACACGCCGAGCATCGAGGGTTTCTGCCGTCACCTGCTCGACACCCACGACCGGCTCGACATCATCATCAACAACGCGTGCCAGACCGTGCGCCGACCGCCGGACTTCTACCGACACATGATGGAGGTCGAGGGCGCAGCGCTGGCCACCATGCCCGCCGAGGTACACGCGCTGCTGGGCGCCTACGAGGGCCTACGGGGTGTCGACATGCTGCAGTCGGCCGAACCGACGGCGCTCGCCTCCGTGGATGATTCGTCGATGGTGGGCCTCACCCGTTCGGCCGAACTGTCACAGGCCGAACTGCTTGCGGACGATGCCGAGCGGCCGCACCTCTTCCCCGCCGGACGGCTCGACGCCGACCTCCAACAGGTCGACCTGCGCGACCGCAACTCGTGGCGCCTCACGCTGGCCGAGGTGTCGTCGGTCGAACTCCTCGAGACACAGTTGGTGAACGCCGCGGCGCCGTTCGTCCTGAACGCTCGGCTGAAGCCGCTGATGCTCGCCACGCCCGGCCGCCAGAAGCACATCGTGAACGTGTCGGCGATGGAGGGGCAGTTCTACCGACGGATGAAGACCACCCGGCATCCGCACACGAACATGGCGAAGGCTGCGCTGAACATGATGACCCGCACGTCGGCGGCCGACTACCAGGCGGACGGCATCCACATGAACAGCGTCGACACCGGCTGGGTGAGCGACGAGGACGCCGTACACATCGCCGAGCGCAAGGTGGCCGATCACCACTTCCACCCGCCGCTCGACATCGTCGATGGCGCCGCTCGCATCGTCGACCCGATCATCTCCGGCGTGCTGACCGGCGAGCATGTGTGGGGCCAGTTCCTGAAGGACTACCGCCCCACCGACTGGTGACCCGCTCTCTGCAGGTCAGTCGACGCGGCGGAGGACTCGCAGGCTGCCGGTGGCGCTGACCAGGCGGAAGCGACCGCTCTCGATCGCCGGTAGGAAGATCTGCTCGTAGGGCGGGCGCCCGCCATCGGCGGGGTCGGGGAAGACGTCGTGGATGGCGAGCGTGCCGCCGACGGCGACGCGGGGTGCCCATCCCTCGAAGTCGAGTCGGGCCGGCTCCTCGCCGTGGCCGCCGTCGATGAAGACGAACGCCAGCGGCGTCGCCCAGTGCTGCGCCACCGTCGGCGAACGACCGACGACGGCGATCACGTGCTCCTCGAGCTCGGCCCCGTGGATGGTGAGGCGGAAGTTCGGCAGCGTGTCCATGATGCCGAGCCGGGGGTCGATGAGCCCGGCATCGTGGTGCTCCCAGCCGGCCTGGTTCTCCTCGCTGCCGCGATGGTGATCGACGGCGAACACGACCGTGCCGCAGTCACGTGCCGCACCGCCGAGCCACACCGTCGAACGCCCGCAGTACGACCCGACCTCGAGGAAGGCGAGCCCGGGCAGCGCTCGACCGGCGGCCACCGCGGCCTCGTAGAGCGCGTCACCCTCGTCGGGTGGCATGAAGCCGATGGCAGCGAGCGCGTGGGCTCGCAGCGCCGGGTCGACGGTCATCGAGCCACGTTGGCGGCGGAGTTCACCACTGGTCCCAGTGGATGATGGTGTCGGCGGCGGGGCGCTTGGCGGGCTTGAAGTCGGTGCCCTTGGTGTAGGCGAGCGGGCTCATGCAGATCTGCTGCACGTCGTCGAACGGGATGCCGAGCACGTCGGCAGCAGCCTGCTCCATCATCAGGTGCACGGTGGTCCAGCAGGTTCCGAGGCCGCGGGCGCGGGCGGCGAGCATGAAGCTCCACATCGCCGGCATGACGTTGGCACCCATCGAAGCACTCATCATGGCGGGCGCTCCGTCGAGGCGGCCGCCGACGGTGCACGGGATGACGATGGCCGGCGCGTCACCCATGTGCTCGCCGAGGAAGTCGGCTGAGTCGGCGCTGCGCTGCTGCTGGGCGTTGGCCTCGGCCTCACCCTTGTCGATCGAGCGGATGTAGACCCCGTCCATCGACGAGTAGATGCCGTAGCACTGCTGGTAGATCTCGCCGAGCGCCTTGCGCTTGGCGGGGTCGCGCACGACGACGAACTGCATCGTCATCGCGTTCGAGCCGCTGGGCGATTGCATGGCCAGCTCGACGCACTCGCGGATGACGGAGTCCTCGACGGGACGGTCGAAGTCGAGGCGCTTGCGCACCGCGCGAGTGGTGGACAGGAGCTCATCGGGCGACAGCGGCAGAACGGACATGGCCCGAACAGTAACCGTGCGGAACCCCTGCCGGGAATGCGAGACTGCACGGCGTGCCGAATGCCCTCGACGACCTCGTGACGCTGCTCGACCTCGAGACCATCGAAGTGAACCTCTTCCGGGGCCGCTCCCCCGACGAGAACCGCCAGCGCGTCTTCGGCGGGCAGGTTGCCGGGCAGGCACTCGTGGCGGCCACTCGCACCGTCGACGCCGATCGGCTCGTTCACTCGCTGCACGCCTACTTCCTGCTGCCGGGCGACCCCACCACGCCAATCGTCTACGAGGTCGACCGAATCCGCGACGGTCGCAGCTTCACGACGCGCCGCGTGGTCGCCATCCAGCACGGCCGGGCGATCTTCAACCTGCAGGCCAGCTTCCATGTGTCCGAGACCGGCCCCGACCACCAGATCCCGATGCCAGCCGACGTGCCCGATCCCG
>Ga0247831_1004510_pt1 | contig 18481 bp, 19 predicted proteins | sample LaCruzMarch2015__9_FD_192406 | JGI IMG/M metagenome (GOLD analysis project Ga0247831, IMG submission 192406) | Freshwater microbial communities from meromictic Lake La Cruz, Castile-La Mancha, Spain - LaCruzMarch2015_1m | ecosystem: Environmental > Aquatic > Freshwater > Lake | place: Spain... | reverse complement strand
GACGGCAAGGCCGACCACATCACCCGCGAGCCCGAGCAGGTCAAAGCCTTCCGCGACACCTGGCGCGACGGCATCCACAGCTACCTCACCTACCTGCGGGATCGGCTCACCGTGGCCCGCGATCTCCTCACCGATTCCGGCTCCATCTTCGTGCAGATCGGCGATGAAAATGTCCACCGCGTCCGGGCGGTGATGGATGAGGTGTTTGGGGAGGATAATTGCATCAGTGTCATTTCTGTGGTTAAAACGAGCAGTTCCTCCGGGAACAAGCTCTCAGCAGTGAATGACTACATTGTCTGGTATTCAAAGAGCGCACCGAACGCAAAGTATCGGCAGCTGTATGTCGAAAAGGAAATCGGGGGCGAGGGAGGAGGCCAATACACATGGGCGCAAGACCAAGAAGGCCGACGCAAAAGTTATGGAAAGACCGGCATTCTCACCGCAGAAGGAGAAGGGCTTCGAGTTTTTCGCCCAGATAACATCACAAGCCAGAGGCCCGCAGGTGATTGCGATGTCCGTGAGTTCACGATGGATGGGAAAGCCTACACACCGGGCAAAGGCACGTTCAAAACCGAAGTCAAAGGACTGTCGAAACTCGCCCGAGCCAATCGACTGATCGGGTTAGGCAATACTCTTTGTTACGTTCGTTTTCTTGGAGATTTCCAAGTCTTCCCAATCGTGAACAACTGGGATGACACCGGCATTTCTGGTTTTGGAGACCCGAAGGTTTACGTTGTGCAGACGCTTTCAAAAGTTGTCCAACGCTGCATCCTCATGGCCACCGACCCCGGCGACCTCGTGCTCGACCCGACCTGCGGTTCCGGCACCACCGCCACCGTGGCCGAGCAATGGGGCCGCCGCTGGATCACGATTGACACCTCGCGCGTGGCGCTGGCGCTGGCCCGTGCCCGTATCATGGGCGCGCGTTATCCCTTTTACCTGCTGGCCGATTCCCGCGAGGGTCAGCTCAAGGAAGCCGAAGTCACCCGCACCGCCCCGAGCAGCCAGCCCGTGCAGGGAAACATCCGCCACGGCTTCGTCTATGAGCGCGTGCCGCACATCACCCTCAAGTCCATCGCCAACAATGCGGAGATCGATGTCATCTGGGACCAGTGGCAGAAGACGCTGGAGCCCTTGCGCAAAGAGTTGAATGAAGCCCTGGGCACCAACTGGCAGGAGTGGGAGATTCCGAGAGTGCTGACGGAGGCTCACACGAGGGCACAAAGCCACAAAGAAAAGGAGCCCCTTAGTGCCTTCGTGCCTTTGTGCGAGAAATGGTGGGCCGCCCGCATCGCCCGCCAGCAAGAGATCGACAAGTCCATCGCCGCTAAGGCCGAGTATGAATACCTCTACGACAAGCCCTACGACGACAAGAAGAAGGTCCGCGTGGCTGGTCCCTTCACCGTGGAGAGCCTCAGCCCGCACCGAATGCTGGGCGTGGATGAGGACGATGAATTGATCGACTCGCTGAAGGAAGACTCCGCCGAATACATGGCGAAGCAGACCTTCCCCCAGATGATCCTGGAGAACCTGCGCACCGCTGGCGTGCAGCAGGCGCAAAAGGAAGACCGCATCACCTTCACCAGCCTGCAAGCCTGGCCCGGTGCCCTCATCTGCGGCGAAGGTCGCTATCAGGAAGGCGAGAGTGAGAAGCGCGCCGCGATCTTCATCGGCCCCGAGTTCGGCACTGTGCAGCGCTCCGACCTAGCCGCTGCCGCTCGCGAGGCCGGAGACGCAGGCTTCGACGTGCTCATCGCCTGCGCCTTCAACTACGAAGCGCACACCACGGAGTTCAACAAGCTGGGCCGCATCCCCGTGCTGAAGGCCCGCATGAACGCCGACCTCCACATGGCCGAGGACCTCAAGAACACCGGCAAAGGCAACCTCTTCGTCATCTTCGGCGAGCCGGACATCACCCTCATCAACGAGAAGGACGGCAAGCTGCGAGTGAAGGTGAACGGCGTGGATGTCTTCAAACCCCAGACCGGCGAAGTGATCAGCAACGGAGCCGACGGCATCGCCTGCTGGTTCATCGACACCGACTACAACGAAGAAAGCTTCTTCGTTCGCCACGCCTACTTCCTCGGCGCAAATGATCCGTATTCAGCTCTGAAAACGACGCTCAAAGCGGAGATCAACGCCGACGCCTGGGCAACGCTGAACAGCGATACGTCACGGGCCTTCGACAAGCCGAGGAACGGACGCATCGCTGTGAAGGTGATCAACCACCTCGGGGACGAGGTGATGAAGGTGTTTAAAGTGTAGCAGATAAGGCGTCTGTAGCGTTTATAGCGAATACAGCCTTGAAATCCCTGCCGGACCTCGGAAGTTAACGCCATGCTCACCACCCGCACCAACCGTCTCGACCCATCGCTGATTCCAGAGCAGCAACTCGCTGAGCTGGCAAAGGTATTCGCCATTCCTGAGCATGTGGCCCTGATCGATGAACACGGGAACCGCACGCACATCCCGGAGGCACTTTTTACCCACTTTGCCCGGATCGTGCGCCTGATGTCGGAACGAAAGGCGATCGTGATGCTGCCTGAAGACGAGTTGTTTACCACGCAGGCGGCAGCCAATTACCTGGGCATGTCTCGCCAGTTCTTCGTCGGCCTGCTGGAAAAAGGGGAGATTCCTTTTCACCGCGTCGGAACCCACCGGCGCGTGACGTTCAAGGACTTGCTCGAATACGAGAAGAAGCGGGATAAAGCACGGCGCGAGGCGATGGACCGTCTCTCCGATGAAGTGGCCAAGGCGGGACTCTACTTTTCCGACTACAAAGGGGACTGATGAGAGCGGATTTTCATGTGCTCATCGACGCCTGTGTCCTCGCGAACCAAGGTGTCTGTGATCTGCTGCTAAGCCTGGCAGAGCGTCCACGGCTTTTTGTTCCTCATTGGTCGGCCCATATTCTGGAGGAAGTGAAGCGGACGCATCGGGACAAGTTGAGCTGGCCAGATGCACTGGTTGAGTTTTACCAACGTGAGATCAAAGCCACCTTTCCTGAGGCGGATGTGGCAGGCTATGAAAAGTTCCTGCCAGCCCTGACCAACCATGAAAAGGACCGGCATGTGTTGGCAGCGGCCATTTGTGGAGGATGCTCGGTGATCCTCACCTTCAACCTCAAGGACTTCAAACCCGAGCACTTGCAGGAGCACAACGTCTGCGCAGTGCATCCCGAGGATTACCTCGTGACTCTCTATGAATTGGAGCCCCAGCAGGTGATCGCGGTGCTTGGTGAAATCGCCGGGCGGCGACGGATGGAAACCGAGGATGTGTTGATTCGCCTCGGATCAGTCATTCCCAAATTTTCATCGCGCGTTCTGTCGGACCTGCCCAAGTAAACTCATGGACTTCCGTATCGCCGTTACCTTCACGGATAGCCTTGCTCGCCTAACCGGCGACGAGCAGAAGGCGGTGAAGACGACGGCGTTTGATCTCCAGATGAACCCAGCGAGTCCGGGCATGAGCTTTCACAAGCTGGACAAGGCGAAGGACAAGAACTTCTGGTCCCTGCGGGTGAGTGCAGACATCCGCATCATCGTTCACAAGACGGCGGGCAGCCTGCTGCTGTGTTACGTGAACCACCACGACAAGGCCTATGACTGGGCCGAGCGGCGCAAGTTGGAGACGCATCCGAAGACGGGAGCGGCGCAGCTTGTGGAGATTCGCGAGACGGTGCAACAGATCCTCGTTCCGCAGTATGTGCAGGAAGAGCCGAAGAAGATCGCACCTGCTAAGAAGCAACCCTTTGCCCCGCTCTCCGACGAAGAGCTGCTGAGCTATGGCGTGCCGACCGAGTGGCTGAAGGATGTCCGCGAAGCAACGGAGGAAAGCTATCTCGCGCTCTCGGATCATCTCCCCGCTGAAGCCGCCGAGGCGCTGCTGGAGATAGCGACCGGTGGCACGCCACGCAAGCCGGAGCCCGTGGCACCGGAAGCGAATCCCTTCGACCACCCGGACGCGCAACGTCGCTTCCGCGTGATGACGAACGTGGAAGAGCTGGAGCGTGCCCTGGATGCCCCCTGGGAGAAGTGGACCGTCTTCCTGCATCCCGACCAGCGCCAATGGGTAGCGCGCGACTATTCAGGTCCGGCACGCGTGTCCGGCTCTGCTGGCACGGGCAAGACCGTGGTGGCGCTTCATCGTGCTGTGCATTTGGGGCGCGCGAATCCCGACGCACGCGTGCTGCTGACGACCTTCTCCGACACGCTGGCCAACGCCTTGCGAACGAAGTTCCGTTGCCTCGTGTGGAATGAGCCGAGACTAGGCGAGCGCATTGACATCCATTCCTTCAACGCCATCGGCCAACGGCTCTACAAGACGCACTGCGGCCCGGTGAAGCTGGCTGATCGAACCACGGTTCGTGAACTGCTGAGTGCTGCGTCGAAGGCAGTCAGCGCGCACAAGTTCACGCTGCACTTTCTCATGACCGAGTGGGAACAGGTCGTGGATGCCTGGCAGCTTGGAAGCTGGGAGGAATATCGAAACGTTGCCCGCCTGGGCCGCAAGACGCGACTGCCCGAAGCCCAACGCGCGCTGCTGTGGTCCATCTTTGAGAAGGTGAAGAGCGACCTGAAAGCCAAGAAGCTCATCACGCACGCGGCGATGTTCACCGAACTCGCCGCGACGATCACCAAGACGAAGAAGCGCCCGTTTGATTTCGTCGTCGTGGACGAGGCGCAGGATGTCGGCATCCCGCACCTGCGTTTCTTCGCCGCTCTGGGCAGTGACAACGCGAATGCGCTCTTCTTCGCTGGCGACCTGGGACAGCGCATCTTCCAGCAGCCCTTCTCCTGGAAATCCCTCGGCGTGGACATTCGCGGACGCTCTCGCAACCTGCGGGTGAACTACCGGACCTCTCATCAAATCCGAATGCAAGCCGACCGACTGCTTGGCCCGGAAGTGTTCGACGTGGACGGCAACAAGGAGGACCGAAGCGACACGGTTTCTGTCTTCAATGGTCCACCGCCCAAGATTCAATCTTTCAAGACTGAGGCCGATGAGTGCAAGGCCGTTGCCCGCTGGCTTGCCGATCAATCCAAGAGAGGCGTGCTACCGCATGAGATGGGCGTCTTTGTGCGCTCGGACGCCGAGCTAGAACGCGCTCAAGCTGCCGCCGATGAAGCCGGTCTTTCGTGGAAGGTGCTCGACGAGCATGTGGAGACTCAGACCGGGCATGTCTCCATCACCACCATGCACTTGGCGAAGGGGCTGGAGTTCCGCTGCGTGGTCGTGATGGCCTGCGACGATGAGATCATCCCGCTTCAAGAGCGCATCGAGACCGTGGGCGATGATGCTGACCTGCAAGAGGTCTATGACACCGAGCGCCAGCTTCTCTACGTGGCCTGCACGCGCGCAAGGGACCATCTGCTTGTAACCAGTGTGGAGCCTGCATCTGAGTTCCTGGACGACCTTAGCATTTAGTGCTGGCCTGAGTAACAGGTAGGCCACGCCTAGCCAGCCGCTTATAGAGGTCGAAATGACAGGGAGTACAATCAAGCCAGGGCAGAGCTTGCGCGCCTCGTAGCTGGCAGAGGCGATGATGCCACGCCACTCTCCCCCGACGGCGACAGGACGACCGCGCAGGCTCTTATCAGCCGCCTGCTCCGCACTGGCGAAGAAGGCGTCCGCATCGAAGTGCAGAATCATGGTGCCTCATCGTTCCGTGAGTCGGAGCAGTGCGATCATTACCCCCTGAATAACCAGCTCACGCGCCGGAATCAGGTCGGGATACCGTGGGTTAGCAGCGCGCAGGTAAGGCACCCCGCCCTGAAGGATGAAGCGCTTGAGCGTGGTTTCGCCGTCGATCAGCGCGGCGACGATGTCGCCATGCTTCGCCTCCCGAAACTCCATCACGACAAAGTCACCCGCCCGAATGCCCGCATGGTGCATGGAGTCGCCACGCACCTTCAAAGCGAACGTGCGGGCGTTCTTGGGCAGGCGCAGGGTAGATGGGTCAATCTCGATGCACGCCTCCGAGCGCTCTTCCTCAAACTGCGGAATGCCCGCCATGATGCTGCCCAGCAGGGGCACCCGATGCTTCAGCCAGGAATGCGCCTCGGAGAGCCAAAGGAGAGTGAGCGCTGGGGGACGACAGAGAGTGAGCATGGCTCAACCAATACTGTTCGTGTGAACAGTTTCAACTGATCGCTTTCAGCAGGCGCAAATTCGGGCGGGAGAGTGCGCCTTTTGGCTAGAAGAGGTTCAACTGCTGCGGCTTCGGAGGCTCGGATTTCATGGGCTCGGGCGTAATTGGCGTCGTGCAGTCGTCGGCTTGATAGCGGACGTTTCCGACGCGAGGCGTTACGGGCCAGACGGTCAGCGGCAGCGTTTGTGAGGCGGGATGGAGCAACTGATAGGCGGCATTCACATCGCTCTCAGGATCAAGCCAAGCCTGATAGTTTTCAGGGGCCACCATCACGGGCATTCGATCATGGTATCGAGCAACGGTCGCATTCGGTTCACAGGTCAGAATCGCCATGGAGGTGATTTCTTCATGCTCGCCGACTGGACGCTGCCAGTGCTCCCAGATGCCCGCGAAACAGAAGGGCTGTTTGTCAGGGAGCGAGAAATAGACGGGCTGCTTTTTGCCTTTGCTCACCTCTGGGAACTCATACCAGCCAGAAGCAGGAATGAGGCAGCGCTGCCCCTGCTGCCAAGCGTGGCTAAAGCTTGGCTTCTCTCGCACCGACTCGGAACGTGCATTGATCGTCGCATAGCTGACTTGCTTCGGATCACGCGCCCACGGGGGAACGAGCTTCCATAGACCCGTCGTTGCTTCGTTTTCTTGTGCGCCTTTCGCCCGCCGAATGATGGGCACCACGGTGCCAGGAGGAATGTTCGGATACTTGCGGTCCCATTCGCGGAGAATGGCGGCGTGCCTGCCCGGTGCGATACGGTCTAAGACCCTTATGACCTCCTCCAGCGTGTAGCGTCCGCACATGGAGAAAGCAAAGCGCAGGACATGACGAGTGCAACGGACAGCGACACGCAGCGCAGGGGGCTTTCCTTTTTTCGGAAACGGTTAGCAACGATGTGCAACACGACGAGAAACAGTCGCCAAGACTGCGGGGCAGCGATGCTGGCCCGTTGTGGGAATGCGTCTATGGAGGTTTGCTTCCCCTCATTCACCTCTGTGGAGTGCAGGCCCTTTGGTCTGCATCGTCACCGGGACCAATGCGGACTCTCACCCTGCACCGGCACCTCACCAACTCTCAGTGGAGCACCATAAAAAGCTGTGACCCAACTGAGAGCGCCCATTGCCTGCGACGGCTGTAGGAACGTGAAAAGGGTGCATACCTGATCGCTGCCAACTTCATCGGATGTGAAGCCATTCGGTGGCCCTTTGGATGGGTTCGGAGCCGGGGAAAGTTCGGGCAATGGCGCGGTCTGCCTTGAAAGTCCGTTGCCAGTTAAGTGCCAGTTAAGGGGGCAAAACTGACATTTTCTGTCAATTCCTGACAATCGCTATTGAGACTGTCATTTAGCCACCAATCCTCTGAAACCCTTGATTTATAAGGGCCTGAGGTGGTGGCTCGGGACGGGGTCGAACCGCCGACACTAGGATCTTCAATCCCATGCTCTACCAACTGAGCTACCGAGCCATTTCGTTGTCGAAAACGAGGCGCGTATTATGCCGGGTAGATGGCATTGCGCAAGAGGATTTTGGAAAGTTGCGAAAGAGCAACTTCATGAACCCCTGAACGTTCTAATGCAACCCATGAAAAGATTTGCCGTTCTTGCGCTTGCCCTCAGCCTTGCTCCCGCCCACGCCCAACAGAACCCGAACGCGGGCAAGGCAGGCACACCCGGTCCGGAAGCGCTGTTTAAGCGGCTCGACAAAAACGCCGACGGATTCATCGTTACCGATGAACTGCCGCCGCAGCGACGTGCTGTGGTGAAGCGTTTGGATAAAGATGGCGATGGGCGCATTTCACTTACTGAGCACCTCGCTGCGATGGGTGGGAGGCCTGCCTTGCCAGGACCCAAACCGCTGTCGAATGTGGTGCCTGAGGGCATCGAAGCCAAACGCGACATCCCTTACGTAGGCACGGAAAATCCACGCCAAAAGCTCGATCTTTACCTGCCAAAGAAGCGCAACGATGACAAGCCGCTGCCCGTCGTGGTGTTCATTCATGGGGGTGGCTGGAAGGCGGGCGACAAGGCGAGTGGGCTCCGCAACATCGCCCCCTACGTGAGCAGCGGTGACTATGCGGGTGTGTCGGTCGGCTACCGCCTGACCAATGAAGCGCAGTGGCCCGCGCAGATTCATGACTGCAAAGCGGCCATCCGCTGGGTGCGGGCGAACGCGAAGGAATATGGGCTGGATGCGCAGCACATCGCCGTGTGGGGCAGTTCAGCAGGCGGGCACTTGGTCAGCATGCTCGGCACTAGTGGCGACGTGAAGGAACTGGAGGGCCAGCTAGGCACGTTCACGGATCAAAGCAGCCGCGTGCAGGCGGTGATCAACTACTACGGGCCGGAGAACTTCCTCACCATGGTCACACAATCGAGCACGGTCGATCGCACGATGCCAGACTATCCCGAGGCTCTATTGATCGGCGGGCGCGTGCAGGATGTGCCGTATGCGGCAAAGCACGCCTCGCCCGTGACTTACATTAGCAAAGACGACCCGCCTTTCCTCACCGCACATGGCACCAAAGACCCGCTAGTGCCTTTCGCTCAGGCGACTGAATTGCACGAAATACTAAAAAAAGCGGGCGTTTCTTCGGTGCTACTGACCATGCAAAATGGCGGTCACGGTTTCGCATCCAAAGACCTAGACGACACCGTGAAGCGCTTTCTGTACAAGGAATTGCGGGGCATCGACAGCAAGATTCAGGACACCACCTTGGAAGTCGTCGCTGGTCGAAAGCAATAGCTCGGGGGCGGGGTCGAAAAATCATGTCAATAAATTGGCCCGTTTAATGCTTGAGTACGATTGGTGTGCGGCTTGTTGGTGCCCTACCAACTCAAATGGCCGATCAAGGACTCTATCAATCGCAGACGCAAAAGCTCGCCATCGGGCCGCAGATGCAGCAGAGCCTGCACATTCTGCAGGCTGCGACGATGGAGCTGCGCAACTTGGTCCAACAGGAAATCTCGGTGAATCCCGTGCTCGAAATGGAGCAACCCGAGGTGTCCCTGAACGACACGGTGCCCGATGATTTGGAGGACGATGCCGAGATGCGGCAACTCTCCCAAATGGACGAGGAGTGGCGTGATTACTGGTCCCAAAGCCGCCCCCAAACCCGTGACCGTGGCGCTGACGACGAACGCTGGCGTTACATCATGGACAGCATTGTGGCACCGACCACACTGCAGGAGCACCTGATGGAGCAGCTTCGCACCGCCAGCACGGACGAGGTGACGCGGGAGCGAGTGGAATTCCTTATCGGCAATCTCAATGACGACGGCTTCCTGCACAGCACGCTGGAGGACCTGAGCCTTTCGCACGCTGTGCCTGTGGACGAGCTCGCCGCAGCTAAGGAACTGCTGATCCGCTTCGATCCTGTGGGCGTGGGTGCCGTCGATCTGCGCGAGAGCCTGCTCATTCAAATGGAGCGCCTGGGCAAGAAGCAGAGCCTTTCGTATCGCCTCGTGGAGCAGTATCTCGACGATCTGGCCAACAAGCGCTACCCGCTGCTCTCGAAGCGCCTCGCGGTGCCGATTGAGCAAGTATCGCGCGCGGCGGACTTCATTGGCACCCTCGATCCTCGACCTGCATCACGGTTCGCCAGTTTGCAGAATCACTACGTCACGCCGGATGTCGTTGCCGAAAAGCAAGGCGGCGAGTGGGTCGCCATGATGAATGGCGATGACCTGCCACACCTGCGCATCAGCAATGCCTACAAGGACATGCTGGCCGATCCTGCCGCACGCAGCGACGTGCGCGACTATATTCGCGACAAGATCCGCGGCGGAAAATTCCTTATCCGCAGCATTCATCAGCGCCAAGCGACCATCCAAAAAATCGCGGTCGAAATCCTGAAGCACCAGCTGGAGTTCCTGGAGAAGGGATCCGCCTTCTTACGTCCGCTAAACATGGCCCAGGTAGCCGATGCCGTGGGCGTGCATGAGACGACTGTGAGTCGTGCGATCGCTGGCAAATACATCGCCACACCGCATGGCGTGTTCGAGATGCGCTACTTCTTTACCCAAGGCGTGAAGACCGAATCGGGCGAGGACTTGAGCAACACGAGCGTCAAGAACGCCATAGCCGAAATCATCTCCACCGAGTCCACCCGCAAGCCACTGAGCGATGACAAGATCACCAAGATGCTTAATGAGCGCGGTATTCATGTCGCCCGGCGCACGGTGGCCAAGTATCGCGAGGCGCTAAACATCCTGCCTAGCCATCTGCGCAAATCGTTCTCGTGACAGATTTGGTGTTCACGCTCCAGCCTGCTCACCGTTTGCTGACACGCTAAAGCGTGCACACGGAACGTGGAGACAGAGCGCTCGACTCAATCATCCCGCACCCGACCGCGCTTGCTCTTCACGTCCGAGCGCTTGTGCTTGGTCTTCAAAATCTTCTCCTTCAGCCCACGCGGGCGTTTGCGCTTCTGACGGCGCTCCTTTTCACGTTCGTTTTGCGCTTCCAACTTGGCGGCTGCCTTGCGCTCTTCAAGCCGATCACACAGCTCCACTCTTGCCCAGTAGCGATTCGCCGACTGCGACCGCTCGCGCTGGCAGCGCACTTCCAGGCCCGAGGGGATGTGCTTCAACTGCACCGTTGACGACGTCTTGTTGATCTTCTGCCCGCCCGCACCCGTGCCACGCGTGAACTGCTCGACCAAGTCGTCCTCATGGATCTTCAACTTCGCCATGCGGCGTTGCAAAGCGTCGTCATTGTCGCTGGCAGTCATGCGGTATATTGACCGCGCAGCGCGGAAACACCACCGCGACTACAGCAGTAAGTCGGCGATCTCCTGAGCAGCACAACCATCACCAAAAAGGGTTCGGCTTGGTGCTCATCTTGGCATACGCGGCCACATCGCCCATCAAGACACGCGCTTCATTCACGATGTTCGTCGTGTCCGTGCCAACGCGCTTTGTACAGCCAGCATCCAGCACTTCAGGGGGTTCGGTCGTGTGGTGTATGACTAGCAACGGCTTGCCGAAACTCGGGGCTTCCTCTTGAATGCCACAGCTGTCGCTCAGGATAAGATGCGCTCGCTCCATCAACCAAAGCCGTGCCGAATAGGGAATCGGTGGCAGCAGGGCGATGCGTGGATGATCGGAGAGGATCGCCTTCACCGGCTGCTGCACATTGGGATTCAGGTGCAAGGGATAAACTGCAAGGCATCTACCACGGTGTTACCCGTGACATGCACTGATTTATTGCGCAGAAGGTTGTCAGCGGATCGCTGCGTGGGTGCAAAGTGCAGCGCAGCGACCTTGCCGATGATGCTGCGGTTCACCTGTTCAGGAAAAGGCGAATAAATGTTCCCTGTGCGCAGCCCAGCCTCCACATGGCCGACGCGGAGCTGACGGTAAAAGCCGCACATGTTGCCCACCATGGCGCTGGTGGTATCGCCGTGCACGATCATGGTCTGCGGCTGCACCTCCTGCAAAGCTGTGTCCACCGCTGGAAATGCGAGGCTGGTGATGCCCGCTAGCGTCTGCCCCGGTGTCATCAAACCCAAATCGAGGTCAGCCTTCAATCAGAAGCCCTCCATCGCCTGGGCGAACATCTCCTTGTGCTGACCGGTCGAGCAGACCACACAATCGAACTCACTGGACCGCCTTTGCAGCTCGATGATGAAGGGGGCGAGCTTAATGACTTCAGGCCGGGTGCCGATGAGGACGCGGATGCGTTGCTTCATTTGGAATTAAATTTTCATAATCTCCGCATAAGCATAGCCGGGCGCAACTGCGCGCTGCTCATTCCGCCCGCACCGCCTTCATCCGCTCATCATCCAGGTCCAGACGATACATTAGCTGATTGTAGTTGTAGCGCGAAGGCGCATACGGATTGCCCGAGAACTCCAGCGTGTAGGTGCCCTCGAAGTAAATCGTGCGTCCGCCATCGGCATCGAGAAAGCCGTGATGGATCGGATTATAAAACGAGTATCGTGGATGGCTGGCCACCTTGACGGCCTTCGTCCACGGACCCTCAGGTGTCTCGGCCTCAGCATACCAGACCTCGCCCAGCGGCGATGGGGTATCGCGATCACCACTCTGCACCGCGATCATCACCCAGCGCTGGCGATGCGCATTCCATTGCACGCTACTGCCATGCACGCGCACCAGTTTACCCGTGGCCAGATCCCTCAAACGATAGCGTGCGTCTTTGTCAGGCATGATGCTTTTCAGCAGCAGCCGCGTCTCGTCATGCTGTGTGGTTGGGGGCTGCTCGCGTTGCCAGCACCACTCATGCGCAGTCTCGTCATAGCGCAGTGCCTCGTAGTGGTCGGGGCTGATCAAGTCTGCCCACCGCGCCTGCACACGCGTGTGCAGGAAACTATCCGAGAAATAAAAAAACTCACCCGCCTGCACCGCATGACCGCGCGGAAATCGCCAAGCATTTTCTTTGTCGAGCTGCTTGAGCACCACGAAGTGCCCCTTCGCTTCATCGAAGCGCGCCAGCCCATGCTCGACAGCATTGTCCAAACCAAGATGGCGCGAGTAATGAGCGAGCATCGTTTCCTTGCCCTGGACATTCTTGATCGTCAGCAGACCAAACAGCCACACCGCGCCCTGGTCCTGAATCGGCAGCATGTGCCGCAACTTGTCGGGACGCGTGTCATCCGTCAGATAATCGAAAGCAATTCCTTGCTCTGGCTTCAATGCCAATGGTGTGAAAGCCGAGGTCGTCTGGAAATTGCCCAGCGGGTGGTGCGGCACATTCGTGTCGCCCCAAAGCCAAAAGATCTTCCCTGCATACGGCACCGCCTGCACGCTGTCCTGCCCCATGATACCAGCCGGATTCAGGTTCGGCAGCGCGCAGGGTAGGCCGAGCAACTCACTGTCGCGATACAAACCCTGACCCGTGAGCCGAGCGATGCGCTGAGCGATATTCGTGCGCTTCAGCTTCAGGTCCGCCGAGCCACCCTGGGTGGTCTTCAAGCGAGCGCCCTCGTAGCCAAAGCCATCCTTCCCCCTCTCGTAGCCCGGATGATGGCTGAGGTAGAACCACACCTCGCGATCCATTAGCCCAGGCTCATGAAAGGCGGCCCAGCCCGCATTATCCGTGATCACCCGCACATCATTGACCGTGCGCAGCTCGATCAGTGGAATGCCTTGCCCCGTGGCTTCGTCGATGACATGAATACCGAACCAGGGTGATTTAATCGTAGGCTGTGCCAGCGCTGAGAAAGCCAGGGCTAGCAATGCGGAGAGAAAGAAACGCATCGCACTAGCACGCCTTTCGAACTCACTATTTGTCAGTCGATACATCATAGGTCAGATCAATACCGAAGACATCAGCCAAATCATCCGACGCAATCTGCGCTGCGTCCGTGGACAGCACCTGCGCATTCAAGGCAGAAGACGCACCTCGGACGAGGACCGAGGAGTCCACACCGCGTAGCTTGAAGAACAGCTCCGGCTGCGCATCGAATCGCAGGCCAATGGCATACAGCACCGCCGCTGCGTGCTTGCATAGATCCGCCCAATCGGGGCAGGTGCAGATGACTTTGATCTCCTTCGGCTGAGGAAATAGACCCTCGCACGGATCAGTGACCAGCTTCATCACCCCATCTCCAAGCTTCCCAGCGAGAAGATCCAGCAAGCTGCCCACCCGTCCTGAGCACTGGCTTTGCAAGTGCTCCCAGCGCTCCTCGTCCAGCGGCTTGATCCTCACCTGCACATCGTAAATCGTTTGCCCCGTCACGATCGCCGTCACGAGGCCCTCGTTGATCGCCAAATCAAAAACATGCCCTTGCCGCAGATACGAACGCCCCTGCGGCAGGCGTGATGCATAGTCCGCATAGCCTTCCAAATGCCGCTGCCAAGCCTGGCCCCAGAACTGCCGCGCTAGCTTGGTGCTCTTCGGCACCTCCACGGGGACCAAGGTTGCACCTTGCTTGCGACGACGTTCTAGCTCGCGCTCAAGCCGCTGTTTCTGCTCTTGCTTGTCCTCTTCGTCATCCCACATAGGCCGACCATGGGCAGCCCAGCAGAGGCGACAAGGATTCCATTCTCAAAAAATCTGTGCAATCGCCGAACGAAAACGAACCCGCATCGTCTGACCCGTTGCTGCAACCCCAGCCCTGAACCCTACCATGAATGATCCCATGCCTCCTGTGCCCTCCGCTGCACCTGCCGTCGCAGGCAGTTCCTGGAAAAAGAAAGCCCTCATCGTCACCAGCATCATCCTCGGCAGCGCCACCCTCGCCGCCGCAGGCACTGCTTGGTGGGTGAAGCGCAATGTTTACGCGTCACCGTTCTCGCCGGTTATGCTCACGGCCAACGAGCAAACCGTGCTGGATGACAAACTGGAAGCTCTGAAACAGAGCGGAGCCGCGCTGCCCGCACCGGTCGATCCCGAGGTTGAGAAGCGCACGTTGACTCTCACGGATCGCGAGATCAATGCGTTCTTCGAGCAGCAAGGCCTGGGCGAGCAAATCAAAGTCTCGCTCCACAACGGCGGCGGCACCGCCACCTTCCTGCTGCCCCTGGGTGCCGAAGGAGAAGTGGGTAACGGCATGACCTTGCGCATCGGCATCTCGCTCGGTGCGAAGATGGATGACAACCAGAAGTTCGCGCTCAGCATCAGCGATGTCAGTGTCGGTGGTGTGCCACTGCCGAACGCATGGCTGGGCGACATGAAAGGCCTGAACATGCTTGCCGATTCGCCAATCAGTGATGACCCCGCCTTCAAAGCTTTTGTCGCGGGCATTCGTGATTTTCAAATCCAGAGCGGCCAACTGCGCGTAGTCCTCAACGAGTAGCCTTTCCCCCCAAATCCTGAACCCAAAACGGGTCGCTGCGGCAGCACAGCGGCCCGTTATGTTTCAACAGATCAAGCGGGCTTCACCGAGAAGTCACTGTCCTCGATCGAGCGCAGCACTAGCTCACGGGTCACGCAGTCATCGTCCATCTCGATCACTCGGACAATGGCATCTGCCACCTGCTGCGGCGTGAGGAACTTCTCCATCGGCGCTTGGCGTTCACTGGCACCGCTCCAGAACTCAGTGGCCACGCCACCGGGTAGCACGGCGGTCACGCGAATACGGTGCGCCGCCGCCTCTTCTTGGAGGCCTTGAGTGAAGCCTCGCACGCCCCACTTTGCCGCGCAGTAAACCGTCTCGCTGGGAATGCCGCGCAGACTTGCCGTCGAGATCACATTGATGATGTGCCCGCGCTTCTGCGGAATCATCGCCCGCAGCGCAGACTGCGAACCCAGGATCGTGCCCTTCAAGTTCACGGCCAGCATCAGGTCAATTTCAGCCTCGGTATAATCAGGAATCCAGCGATGCCGGGCAAGGCCTGCATTGTTGACCCACACGGCGACAGGACCGAGAGCCGAGGCCTCCGCGGCAAGGTGCCCGACCTCGCTCGCTTTTGTGATGTCGCACACGACTGCTTTCGCATTTGGCACACTCACCACCTCCAGCGCGGCGGCATCCACATCCGCCAGCACGACGCGTGCGCCTTTGGCCGACAGCATATGCGCCAGCGCCAAGCCGATGCCGCGTGCAGCACCCGTGATCACACAGACTTGATCTTGCAAATTCACAGCTTCACTCCTCCCAGCTTGCAAATGTGTTTGAAGTGAGTGGCATCGACCGGCGTGATGGACAGCCGATTGCCGCGGCGGAGGATCAGCATCTCAGCAAGCGCGGAATCTTCACGCAACTGCGCCAGATGCACATACTTCGGCACGTCAGCGTGCCAAGACACATCCACCATGAGCCAGCGGGGCTCCTCACGCTTGCTACCCTCGTCAAAATACTCGCTGGCTGGATCGAACTGCGTGTGGTCGGGATAGGCTTCCTTGGAGATTCTCACGATACCAGCCACGCCAGGCTCGTCGCAGCTGGAGTGGTAGAACAAGCCCAAGTCGCCCACGCTCATGTCGTCGCGCATGTAGTTGCGTGCCTGATAGTTGCGCACGCCGTTCCAGGGCTCGGTTTGGCGAGGGCGGTTTTTGAGATCGTCGAAGGAAAAAACGTCCGGTTCGGACTTCAGGAGCCAGTAGCGCATGGCTCATGTTTTGACCGGGAAGCGGTGAGAGCGCAACTTCTTTGCTTTTGGGCAAGAGGCCCCGGAACACCGTCGCTCTCACCCGAGGTGCTCCGGGGCGGAACCAGCGGCCTGTGGCCACTGGCCTTGTCCTTTGTGGGGACAACTAGTTAGGCCGCAGCCAAGGTCATGCCGCGCGGTGAGCGCAGGCGGCTGCGGAATTCCGTAGGCGACTCGCCAGCAATGCGGCGGAAGCTACGGTTAAAGTGTGATAAGCTCTGGAAGCCCACGTCATAGGCAACCTCGGTGATGCGTGCCTCAGGGCGCATCAGCATCTTGCGTGCTTTCTCGACGCGGACGCGGTTGACGAAGTCAGTGAAGGTCATACCCGTGGCGCGCTTGAAGACCTTGCAGAAGTGGAAAGGGCTGACGTGGGCATGGGCCGCGACTTGTTCCAGAGACATGGGCTCGGCCAAGTGCTCCATGATGAACGCCTTCGCCGTGCGCACCGCTTCAGGCTCATGCCGTGCGTGGGCGAAAAGCAAGCGATGGGCGCTTTCACCCAGCTGGAAGGCGAAGGATTTCAGCATGGCCAGTGCTGCTTCATAGCGCTCTTTGGGCATCACTGGCAGCTGCGAGAAGGCGATGCTCTCAGCTTTCACTTCCGCCGCGCTGCAGCCGCTATCGAGCAGAGCCGCTGCCACGGGTGCAAAGGCCTGGGCCGTGGCCGGCTCGATCCGCACTCCGCCGGTATGGATGGCAGCGACCAGGGCCTTGCCGACACGCACAGGGACCCGGGTATCGGCCATACCAGCCAGTGAATAAGTCGTCTGCGCGGCGGTGAGCACTTCGCCTTCGCGCGTGGCATCCAGGGTCAATGTCAGTCCGGTGAGCTGCGCAAAGGCTGAACTGTAATTGTTGAAGAATTCCGTGCTGCTGAGGTTATCGACCAGACGTTCGCGGGCTTTGTTGGCAGAATGAGAGTTCATAGGTGGTGTAGGGTTACGGCTTCATGCTACCTGCACCTGACCTTCCTTCTATTGTTCACGGCTACGACTCAATTGCTCGCGTAACACCGCAGCCAGAGTGTAGTGGAAACCATTATGCTGCCCGACTCTCGACCCAGTGGACGGCGTAGCGCACCAGCGCTGGACCATCGGTTAGGCTGAGCTTTTCTTTGATGTGAGAGCGATGGGCCTCTACCGTGCGCGCGCTGATACTCAGCCGCTCAGCAATCAGTTTGGTCGGTGTGCCTTTGCCAATCAATTCAAGCACCTCCAGCTCACGATCCGTCAGCTGCTCAACACCTGAGCTACCCACTTTGCCTCGCTGTCCGGTAACTTGCTCGAGCATCCGGCTCGCCATGACATCACTGAGATAGATGCCGCCTCCAAGCACGCGTTGCAGCGCATTGATCAAGTTCTCTGCAGCAGCCTCTTTCATAATGTAGCCCCGTGCACCTGCCTTCAGCGCGCGTTCAGCATAAAGATTTTCATCATGCATGGATAGCACGATGCACTTCACACTGGGCAGCAGCGCGTGGATGTCCTTTAACAGCTCCAAGCCGTTCTTGTCTGGCAGCGTGAGATCAATCACCGCCACGTCAGGCCTCAGTTTCTGTGCTGCCGCGAGCCCATCCACCGCGCTGCCTGCCTGACCGCAGACCTCCAGCCCAGGCTCCATCTGGATTAACTGCGCCAATCCGTGGCGCATGATGGGGTGATCATCGACAAGCAAGATGCGTTTCATGGCAGTTCCATCATGTTGGGCGGAGCGTGTGCTGTGCAGCAAACCACGGTGCCACCATACTGTTCCGGCTCAATCGTCAGCGATCCACTCACCATTCGTGCACGATGACTCATGGTCAGCAAGCCCATCCCAGTCCCCTTGCCTGGCGAGTGATCCGGGATGCCTACACCATTGTCCCGAATGGTCAGGGAGATCATGCCTTTAACTAGCGCCAGCGTAATCTCAATGCGGTCGGCTTTGCTGTGCTTGATCGCATTTGCCACCGCTTCCTGAGCAATGCGGAAAAATTGTGTGGCGACCTTGTTGTCATTCACTTGAACGGGGGGATCACAACGAAACGGGCATGACACACGGAAGATACGCTCAGTCCCGCTGGCTAGATCCGCCAGTGCCGCCATCAGACCTTCCGCGTCCAGAACCACAGGCATGAGTCCACGCGACATTTCACGTGCACGCACATTGGCACTGGTGATCAACCTTGTAATCTCGGCCAGTTGCAGCGCCTCGGGGACATTGCTGGCGGTGAGTCGCTGATAAACAACCTTGGATAAGCAGCCAATGGCCGCCAGTTGCTGGCATAGATCATCATGGATGTCCT
>Ga0247831_1004507_pt1 | contig 18490 bp, 19 predicted proteins | sample LaCruzMarch2015__9_FD_192406 | JGI IMG/M metagenome (GOLD analysis project Ga0247831, IMG submission 192406) | Freshwater microbial communities from meromictic Lake La Cruz, Castile-La Mancha, Spain - LaCruzMarch2015_1m | ecosystem: Environmental > Aquatic > Freshwater > Lake | place: Spain... | reverse complement strand
CTCACCGCCGAGTACGGCGCCGGCCTCGTCCGCGCCGCGCTCGACGCACCCGACGCGCCGTTCGAGGTCCTGAAGGTCGGCACCTGGCACATGAGCGCCCAGATCGCCGAGCGCTACCGCAGCGGCCGGACCTTCCTGGTCGGCGATGCGGCGCACCGCTTCCCTCCCACCGGCGGGCTCGGCCTGAACACCGGCGTGGCCGACGTGCACAACCTGATCTGGAAGCTCGCGGCCGTCGAGGCCGGTCGGCTCGACCCGTCGCTGCTCGACACTTACGAGGCCGAACGGAGACCGGTCGCCCAGTTCAACTGCGACCAGTCGATGCACAACGCCTTCAAGATGATCGAGATCCCGATGTCGCTCGGGGTCACCGACGATGTCGGTGAGTCGACCGCGGCGATGCACGCCACGCTCGCCGACGAGGCCGGCCGCGCCGCGGTGCAGGCCGCCATCGCCAACCAGGCGATCCACTTCGACCTGCTCGGCCTGCAGTTGGGCCACTCGTACGGTGGCCCGCTCGTGGTCGACGACGGGACGGATGCGCCGGTGCTCGACGAGCCCGCCCGCGACTACGTCCCGTCGACACGCCCCGGCGGCCGGTTGCCCCACGTGTGGCTGGGCGACGGCCGCTCGACCCTCGACCTCGTCGACGCCGCGGTGCCCACACTGCTCGTGCGCGACGGGGCGCTGCCCGGCGACATCGGCGCACCGTGTGCGATCGTCTCGTGCCCCGCCGACGTGTGGGACGACGGCCTCGGCCTCGGCCCCGACCTGTGCCTGATCGTGCGGCCCGACCAGCACATCGCCCATCGCGGCCCGGCCAGCGGCGCCGAAGCGACTCTGACGCGACTGGGCTTCACGCCGTGACCGACTTCCTGCGCACCCCCGACGAGCACTTCGCAGGGCTTGCCGACTTCCCCTACCCGCCCCGCTACCACGCGTGGCAGGACCTCCGCATGCACTACATCGACGAGGGCCCCGCCGACGGCCCGGTGATGCTGCTGATGCACGGCATGCCGACGTGGTCGTACCTGTACCGCACGATGATCCCGGCGCTCGTCGACGCCGGCTACCGGTGCATCGCACCCGACCACATGGGCTTCGGGCGCTCGGACAAGCCGACCGACCTCGGCTGGTACTCGATCGCCCGCCACACCGAGATCCTCACCAGCCTGATCACCGAGCTCGACCTGCAGGACGTCACCCTCGTCTGCCAGGACTGGGGCGGCCCGATCGGGCTCGCCCAGGCCGCCACCATGCCCGAGCGCTTCTCGCGGCTCGTGATCATGAACACGTGGCTCCACCACCCCGGATACGAGTACTCGGAGGCGATCAACCGCTGGTACCAGGGCTGGCAGGCGGGCGGCATCTTCGACCGTGCGTGCCCCGACGTCGCACTGCTGCTGGTGCTCACGGCAGGGCTCGCCGGCCCCGAGGTGATCTTCCCGGCCCTCGTCCAGGGCACGGCACCCGACCTCACCGGGCCGGCCGCCGCCATGTACGAGGGCTTCCGTGCGCCGTTCGCCGGCATGCCCGACGAGGCACACAACGGCCTGCGCCGCTTCCCCCGCTCGATCCCCCTCGGCGACGACGCCGGCAATGGCGGCAACGGCGCCATCCAGACGAGCCACTACCGCACACTGCTCGCCTGGCCGAAGCCCGTTCACTTCGTGTGGGGGTCGGACGACGACATCTTCACCGAGGCGTGGGGACGCGAGTGGGCCGACCGGATGCACGCCACCTTCGACCCCGTCGCCGGGGCCGGCCACTTCCTGCAGAACACCCACGGCCCGGAGATCGTCGAGATCATCATCCGGCGGATCGCCGCCGAGGCAGGCAACGGCTGAGCACCGATAGTGCCAGTCAAACCGGCAGAACTGTAAGGTTCGCCGCATGCCTGTCGCCGCTCATCGCCCCACCGGACCGTCGCTGATCATCGTGCTGGTGCTGGCGCTCACCTGCGCGGGCTGCGGCGCCAACGCCGACCGGACGAGCCCGGCGACGACCATTCCCGCGACGACCGTGCCTGCGACGACCATTCCCGCGACGACCGTGCCTGCGACGACCGTTCCTGCGACGACCGTGCAGCCGACGACCAGCTCCATCGAGTCGGGCGACCGGGCGCCGCTCCGCGGTGCCCGCTACTGCGAGGTGCTGCTGCTGCGACCGATCGACGGCACGCCCACCGCCGAGGTCTACAACACCTACCCGCTGAACGACTGCCCCGACGCGACCTGGAGGGCGCTCGACCCGACGACCGTCGCCGCGGCGGCCGGGGTGCCGTTGGCCATCCTCAACGGCCCTCGCTACTGGCTCATGGACGAGATCGAGCCCCCTGCCGGGGACCCTCCGGCGCCGGTCGCGTTCGGCGGCATGGAGATGACGCTGCGCGCCACGGTGGACATCAGTTCGATCGGTGCCGCCGATTCGCCGTACACGGCACACAACGTCGACCGCAGGGCGGTGTTCGGCTATTCGCCGGGCAGCACCGTGTACGAGCTCGTCGCCCCGGACGGGTCCATCTACGTCATGCAGTCCTGGAGCCAGCAGGTCGACCCGACGCTCGACGAAGCAGCGCTCGCCGGTCTCGGCGCCCGGCTGCAGGTGCCGAGCGGCTGGTCGTACCGCACCCGCGTCCTCACCGAGCCGCTGCGCGTGGTCACCACCGACACCGACGCCGTCGTGCTGCAGGACGAGCTGAAGAACAGCTACTCGCAGGAAACCGGAACGGCGTAGCGGAGTGACCGGAACGGACCTCGCCGACCGGCAGACCGACGGTCGTCGCGCTCGCCGCGACCGCAACGTCGCACGTGCGGTGAGTACCGCGCGGGTGATGTTCACCGAGGAGAACCTGGTCCCGACGATCGAGCAGGTCGCCAAGCGTTCGGGGCTGTCGCTGCGGTCGATGTACCGGTACTTCGCCGACATCGACGAGCTGCTCCGCGAGGCGATCGACCAGACCATGTCGGAAGGCCGCGCGCTGGCTCACATCGACGGCCTCGCCGAGGGACCCTTCCCCACTCGGGTCGAGCGGTTCGTGTCGTGCCGGGTGTGCCTGTACGAGACCGTGGGCCCCAGCTACCGCGCCACCGTGCACCACGCCTCGCACCTGCCGCCGCTGCGCGACGCGCTCGAACGCACCCGCCTCGACTTCCGCCGTCAGCTCGAGGCCCAGTTCGAGCCCGAGCTCCGTCGGCTCGACGAGCCGTCCCGCTTCCTCACCACCGCTGCGTGCGACGCGATGTGCCAGTTCGACGCCATCGACCTGCTCCGCCGGTCGCGCCGGCTCACGGTCGCCGAGACCGAGACGGTCCTCGCCTCCGTCCTGTCGACGATGCTCACCGCACCGACCTCGCGCTGACGACCGGGAACGTCGTCATCGGCGACAGCCGCCGTTCGGGCTTCAGCCCCGCGGGTGCGCTGCGAGGAACGACCAGACGGCGCGGCTGGCGTCGAGGTCGGGATACGGCTCGCCGACGTAGGCCGCCGCTGCGGCCGATGTTGCCGGATGGCCCATCCATGCGTGACCTGCCCCCTCGACGACAACGAAGCGCACCGCTGCACCGGCGCGGCAGCCCGTCCAGGTGGTCACCGTCAGGTCGGGGTTCGACGGATCGGTCGACGCGACGGGTTCGGCTCCGCAACCACCGGCCGCCGCGAACACCTCGACCGCGCTCCTCGCGGGGCGGAACGCGACGCCGGCGATCCCGCTGCCCAGGCCACCGTCGATCGGCACGTTGGTGTCGGCCGAGCCGTGGAGGTGCAGCACCGACACGGCCTGCGACGGCGTGCACACGTCGACGCCGAGGCTGCCGGCCTGAACCCCGATCGCGACGATGCGGTCGGCGAGCTCGCACGCCAGCAGGTACGCCATGATCGCCCCGTTCGAGTGCCCCACCGCGGCCACCCGCGCCGGGTCGACCGGGAACTCGGCTGCGATGACCTCGATGAGTTACCTGACGAACCCGACGTCGTCGACGTCCTGGCGCACCGCGGGGCCGCAGCAGGACCCACCGTTCCACGTCTGTAGGCCCGATCCGTCCGAGCCGATCCCGATGCCGTCGGGGTAGACCACGAGGAACCCGTTGGCCTCGGCGAGTCCGTCGAAACCCGAGTTGGCTGCGAACTGCGCCGAGGAGCCCATGCCGCCGTGCAGCGCCACGAGCAGCGGGGCCGGTGCCCCGTCGGCCAGCGAGGCCGGCACGTAGAGCCGGTAGCGACGGGTCCGGCCGTCGGCCGTGGGAATCGCTCCGTCGACGACGCGACCGCGGGGCTTTACGGCGGGCTCGGTGCCGGCGTACAGGTCGTCGGCAGTATCCGAAGCCGCGGCCGAGGTTGCGGCCGAGGTTGCGGGCGCGTCCGTCGGAGCGCTCGACGACGTCTCCGGGATCGCTTCACCCGGCGCGGCCGAGACGCTGGTCGCTGGGGCTCCGGTCACCGGAGCTGCGGGTCCGGAGGTCGCTCCGCCGGTGCACGCGCCGATCAGCAGCGCCGCCACCGCTGCGAACGCCACCGCTGCCGGGCACCCACGCCGTGCCCGATGATCGCTCACCCCGACGAGACCGATCCGACCGATACGCACCAACCCGGGGTAGACACCCGAGCATCCGCCTCATCGCCGGCGGCGGCTCGCCCCGCGTCCGTTCGCCCCGCGATACTCGCCGCATGTCGGTCACGGGCAATGACGCCTTCACGCTGCTGGAAGCCATCGGCACCATCGCCTTCGCCCTCTCCGGTGGCACCGTGGCGGTCCGGGCCGGGATGGACTGGCTGGGTGTGGTCGTGCTCGCCGTCGTGACCGCTGTGGGCGGCGGCACCCTCCGCGACGTGCTGCTCGGGCAGTTCCCCATCCGGTGGGTCGAGCACCCGTGGCCAGTGGCCCTCGCATGCGCGTGCGCCGTGATCGTCATCCTCGTGGGGCACCGAGTTCCCCACAGCACCGGCGCTCACCAGATGGATCGGGGTCGGCGTGGTGTTCGCCCTGCGGCTGGCAGCGATCCAATGGCGTTGGCAGCTCCCCCGGTTCGTGGCCACCCCCGAGTGAGCTGGGTGGCGCTGCCGGGCGCGTCGCAGTCTCGGCCACGCCGGTGACGACACCTCCAGGGCTCGGCCGATCACCCCAGAGACGGCGCCGGACTCGTCGTCGCTCCGTCGCGACACAACGCCCACCGAGCTCGGGCACCTCGGCCCCGAGTCATCGGGTCGTCGCCCAATTCACCCGATCGCGACACCGGACTCCGGTTTCGCGGCGGCAAGAGCGATAACTTCCTTGTGTGAACAGTGTTGACAACGTTGCGCTCCTCCGCCTGCGCCGCGAAGGCCAGCGACTGACTGCCGGCCGCCAGGCCTTGCTCGAGACGCTTGCCGAGGCCGGACGGCCGATGACCATCCCCATGATCCTGCAGGTCCGGCCGTCGCTGGCACAGAGTTCGGTCTACAGGAACCTCTCGGTCCTGCAGAGTGCCGGCCTGGTCACGCGTATCGCGCTGGGCGACGATCACGCACACTTCGAGCTGAGCGAAGAACTGACAGGGGAACATCACCACCACACCGTCTGCACCGAGTGCGGCGCCGTCACGCCGGTGACCCTCGCGGACGCAATCGAGGCCAAGCTGGTGAAGTCGCTCACCGCCGCCACCGAGCCGGCTCGGTTCCGCGTCACAGGACACCGGCTGGACGTCCTCGGCGTGTGCGCTGCCTGCGCCTCTGCCTGAAGGTCGGGCTCAGGCCCGCGGGCAGCAGACCGGCCTGCGGGCCCGATGACCGTGTGGTCGCACCGTCTCGCGGGCGAGGTCGACCACGGCGTCGGCCTGCGGCACGACCCTGGCCATCCGCAGGTTGTGCATGTTGTCGAAGCCGATGCCGTACAGGTATGCGGTCGCTCGCACCTCGAGCACGGCCCCGCCCTTCCGCAAGCGCTGGGGGCCGACGAGGTTCCAGCCGTGCTCACCGGACTGGGCCAACAGCCACCCGAGCGAGGCGTCGGTGTCGAGCCCTGTGATGATCCACTGACGTGTGAGGAGCCCGAGCGGGTCGATGAACTCGCCGAGGTCCTTGGACATCCGCGGTGGCGTCCCGAGCCGAGGGATCTCGATCGGGTCGCCGCCACCCGATCGCATCAGCGGCCACGTCCGCTCGACGAAGCCCCGTACCGGCCGATCGCGCTTCTGAAGTCCATTTCAGAACGCTTTCGTCCCAAGATAAATGAAAGACGAAATCTCCCTCAAGAACTCGTCTGGCCGCATCGGCATTCGTGATTGCGGCATCCCACCCGATCGGTGAGGGCCGGCTCGACGATGGCGTCGGCCGGCTCGGGCACCAGAGCTTGCCCATCAGAACGCTGCATGGGCGATGCTGTGGTGATGGACACCTCGGAGGCGCCAGCGACTCGGCGGATCATCAGGCTCGTGGGCGTGTACGACGCCGACCACACACTGCGCGGCGAGGTGTCGTACTGGATCGGCGCGCGGCTGGGTCGCCGCCACTGCTCGCTGTGCGAGATCACGCACGGCTCGGTCCGCCAACGACCCGAGTGGAAGTCGTGCCGCGCCGGCCTCCCGGTGCCGTTCGAGACGTTCCATCGCGACGACCAGCCGGACGCCGTGCGCGAGGCCGCCGGGGCACGAGCCCCTGTGGTGGTGGCCGAGACCGTCTCCGGCCTGGTGTTGCTGCTCGACCCCGCTGCACTCGACACGTGCGAGGGTTCGATCGATCGGCTCGTCGACGCGATCGAGCAGGCCGCCGAGCGCTGCGGCCTGATCTGGGTGGAGTCCTGATCCCGGCCGGGCTGTCACGCCGCTGACGCGAGCCGGGCGATACGGTGACTGCGCTGTCACTCCGACGGCGTTCGACCATCGACCGGGGGTTCCCAGTGGTGACGCTCCCGATGGTGTGCCGCACACCCGTGCGGCTACAGCCCGACCCGCGCCGTGTGATCACGAAGCCGTTCGTCCCTCGCGACGACGTCTTCCCCGATGGCTCCACCCGGATGCAGGTCCTCCTGGGCCGAATCATGGCGATGTCCGACGCCGACGTCGCACGCACGCTCGGCGAAGCGATGGCACTGTTCGCCGGCAGGCACCGCGACCTCGATGCAATCCTGGAACGCGGGTTCGGTGTCGTCGAAGCGCAGGTCGCCCACCACGGGCTCGGCGCGCTCGACGGGCCGCTCACCGAAGATCGCCGCCGCCTCATCGGCGCCTACTTCACGCACGAGTATGCGGTCGAGGCCGCAGCGCTCGGCAACCCCTCCATCGTCGTCGGCCCCGACCAGTCGGGGCTGGCCGATGGTGAGGTCCGGTTCGTCATGAGCCTGAGGTCGATCGGCGAAGGCCACATCTCCTCGATCGAGTTCCGTTCCGGAGTGATCGGACCCGACGCGACGGTGCGCCTCGATGAGCCGACGGGCTACGTCGTGACCGGCCGACGCGCACCCCACGAACACCACAAGACCCTCTTCGTCGCCAAGCTCGACGAGATCGGCATGAGGAACGAAGTGGTCGATCTGGTGATGGCACGCGTCGGTGACCGGTTCACGATCGCCGAGCTCGAGGCCTCCATCGACGCACTCGACGACGACTCGATCGAGCGGTCGCTCACCGGTGAGAGCACACGCCTGCTCCATTGGTTGGCCTCGTCGAACTACCGCGTCTCATTCCCGAGCACGGTCGACATCTCCGAGCGGGTGCTCTTCCCCAGCGGGCCGACCGAGAGCCAGGGCATGGAGGACGCTCGGTTCGTTCGTTTCGTGCACGACGACGGCGAGGTGACCTACTTCGCCACCTACACCGCGTTCGACGGGCAGCAGATCCTGCCGCAACTCATCGAGACCACCGACTTCACCGAGTTCCGCGTGACGACGTTGAGCGGACGGGCGGCGCGGAACAAGGGCATCGCGATCTTCCCCCGGAAGATCGGCGGGCGGTACGTGGCGTTGGGCCGACACGACAACGTCAACAACTTCGTGATGACATCCGACGACGTCCGCATCTGGCGCGACGCGACCGTGATCCAGCAGCCGGAGGAACCGTGGGAGCTGATGCAGCTCGGCAACTGCGGCTCACCGATCGAGACCGAGGCGGGATGGCTCGTCATCACACACGGGGTCGGGCCGATGCGGCACTACACGCTCGGCGCACTGCTGCTCGACCTCGACGACCCGACTCGAGTGATCGGTCACCTCGACGAACCGCTGCTCGCCCCCGACGCCTCCGAGCGCGAGGGCTATGTCCCGAACGTTGTCTACTCGTGCGGCAGCATGATCCACGGCGGCCACCTCGTGCTCCCCTACGGCTACGCCGACGTCGGCGCCGGCATCGCCACGGTGCCGCTGGCCGACCTGCTCGGCCGGCTCATCGGCTGAGCGTCAGCGCCGCCGATCGACCGTCGGTCGCTCCGTGCTGCATCGCCGTGCTGCATCGTCGTGCTGCATCGTCGTGATCAGGGCCAGGGTCGACTCGGCGCCCTGGTTCCGGTTCACTCCGCTCGGCGTGAGGCCGTCGCAGCCGCCACCCGTCAGCGGATCGAACAACGGGACTCCGAGGTCGTTGTCACCGGTGAACCAGCCGATGGCCATGTCGACCCCCACCATCCAGGTCGGGTCACCGGTGACCGCCGCCGCGCGGGCGCAGGCGTCGGCCAGCGCCGCCGCCTCGATCGGTTGCTGGTCGAACGCCGGCGGCACGTCGCCGGGGCCGGCGCCGTCGACCGGAACGAGCGAGAGGTGCCCGTCGACGGTCTGGCGATCGAGCAACCACCGCAACAGGAGTAGGCCGTCCGCAAGCACGCCAGGTCGCTCGAGGAGCGCCCCGGCGACGATGAGGCACTCGGCGATCGCTGCGTTCGCGTACGCGAGGCGCGGCTCGGGCCATGGCCACGATGGCTCCGCGCCCACGGCACCGATGGCGACGACTGCGTCGGCCAGCAGCCGTCGCGCCGGGGCGTGGCCGATCCGCGCAGCGAGCACCTCGGCTGCACCGAGCCCGGCGAACGCCATGGCACGACGGTGGGGCGAGCGTTGCTCGGCGGCCCGATCGAAGCACGACAGCGCTCCGCTGCGCATCCACTCGTCCGGCGCCCGACGTGCCGCCGTTCCGAAGCCCCACGCGCTGCGGCCCCAGCAGTCCTCGACGCCTCGTCGCCCGTGCCACCGCCCGCCGACGCTCCGCCGGTTCCGCGACCGGCCGCTCGTGCCCTGCGCATCGTCGAGGAAACGGAACGCCACGCGGCTGAGCTCGTACAGGCGCTGCCCGCCGGCGGGCTCGCGCATGATCGCGATCAGCAGCCGAGCGACGTCGTCGGTGCAGTAGCCGTGCTCGAGCCGCGGTGTGTCGAGGTCGGCATGCTCGAACATGCCGATCTCGTCACTCATCGTCAACACATGACCCCACGCCGCCATGACGGGTGCCCGGCGTCCTGCCGCGAACGGAGGGGGCCCGGCCACGTTCATCCCCCGACCGTCCCATCGACGAGCCGGTCCGAGACGAGGCCTGCGCCCAGCGCGTCGTAGCGGCCCGCCACCGCAGCCCACGAGAGGTCCGGCGCCAGGGTTCGGGCCACGGCGCCCATGCCGGACCGCAGCTCATCATCGGTGAGGACGGTGCGGATGGCGGCCGCCAGCGCGGCGGCGTCGCGTTGCGGGACGACCAGGCCCGCCCCGCTCGCGAGCAGCTCGACCGCGTGGGGGAAAGCCGTCGACACGACGGGGCAACCGGCTGCCACTGCGTCGACCAGGACGCCCGACGTGACCTGGTCTGCCGAGTCGTAGGGCAGCACCACGACGTCGGCCGAGCGGATGAGCTCGGTGAGGGACTCGAGGTCGCGGTACGAGTCGTCGAAGCTCACGCTCGCCGCGGCACCGCTGAGGCGGGCCCGCTCGACGAGCATCTCGCGGTAGCGCTCGCCCTCGTGCTCGAGGACCTTGGGGTGGGTGGCGCCGGCGATCGTGTAGGTCGGGGCCGGGTCGAGGTCCCCGAGGGTGGCGAACGCGTCGATCGCCCACTCGATGCCCTTGCCCGGGCCGAGCAACCCCCACGTCAGTACTCGTGGACGACGTCGCGCGCGGCCGTCGGCCGGCTTCGTCGACGACACGGTCGAGACCGGCGGGGTCGCGGCACCGTGCGGGATCACGAGCACCGAGCCAGCGTCGACGGCGAAGCCGTCGAGCAACCGCTGACGGGCGGTGTCTGTCATGACCACGACCACGTCGGCAAGGGCGCACGCCTGCTCCAGCACCGTGCGTTGCCCGGGCGTGGGATCACTGACGACCGTGTGCGCGATCAGCACGATCGGCACATCGATGGCGGCCATGAGCAGCAGCACGGCGTCTCCGTCGTCACCGTCGTAGATGCCGTACTCGTGCTGCACGATCACGACGTCGGTCGCGTTGAGCGCTGCGATCGACTCGGCGAGCTCGGCTGGCGAACCCTCGCCCAGCGCTGCGACCACGAGCGGGTCCTCGAGCCGGAGCGCGCTGCCGAGCCGGACGACGTCGACCGCAGCACCGTGAGCGACCAGCCCGGCGCTCAGGGCCGCAGCGAACGTGGCGATGCCACAGGCGGTCGGCGGGAAGGTCGACAACATGCCGAAGGTGCGGCCGGTGGGATCGGTCTCGCTCGGGGACGGGGTGATCGGATGGTGCACGGGTGCGCTCCTGACAATCGGCTCGTACGAGGCGACCGCCTGCGGAGGGCGACAGAGCCGCAGAACGGCCGTCCAGCCCAAGAAGGCGCACTCATCCAAGGAGGATGCTCTCACCCTACCCCCGATCGGCGGGCATGAGCCCCGGGGTAGGGTGAGCGCATCCCTGCCGACCCCGACGCCGCATGCGGCACCACGCTGCGCATCGCCGTCCTGGCGCCCCTGGCATGGCGCACACCACCGCACCACTACGGGCCGTGGGAGCAGTTCGCCTCGCTGCTCACCGAGGGTCTCGTAGCCCGGGGCCACGACGTGACGCTGTTCGCCACGGCCGACTCGATCACCACCGCACGCCTGCACGCCACGTCGCCCCATGGCTGGTCGGACGATCCGACGATCGACCCGAAGGTCGCCGAGTGCCTGCACATCGCATCGGTGTTCGAACGCGCGGACGAGTTCGACGTCATCCACAACGGCTTCGACTTCCTACCGCTGACCTACTCGTCGCTCGTCGACACGCCGGTCGTCACGACGATCCACGGGTTCTCATCACCGGCCATCGTGCCGGTCTACGAGCGGTACGACGCGACCACCCACTACGTGGCCATCAGCGACGCCGACCGTCACTCGCGTCTGCACTACGCGGCCACGGTCCACCACGGGATCGACACGGCGGCGTTCGCACCGAGCACCGAGCCGGGTGAGCACCTGTTGTTCTTCGGTCGCATCCATCCCGACAAGGGCACGGCACACGCGATCGAGGTCGCACGACGGGCCGGGCGTCGGCTCGACATCGCCGGCATCATCCAGGACGAGGACTACTTCCGCGCCGAGGTCGCACCGCATCTCGACGACACGCGCGTCCGCTACCTCGGCCCGGTCGGGTCGGCAGACCGGGTGGCCGTGCTCGGCGGGGCGCACGCCTTGCTGCACCTCGTCGACTTCGATGAGCCGTTCGGCTACAGCGTGGTCGAGGCGATGGCGTGCGGCACACCGGTCATCGCCCATCGCCGAGGGTCGATGCCCGAGCTCATCGACCACGGCCGCACCGGCTTCTTGGTCGACGGCATCGAGGCGGCCGTCGCCGCGACCGTGGCCGTGGCCGGCCTCGACCGTGAGGTCATCCGGCGGACCACTATCGAACGCTTCGACGTCGGCCGGATGATCGACGAGTACGTCAGTGTCTACCGGATGGTGACCGCGCTGTGACCGCGCTGTGACCGCGCTGTGACGAGCGATCGCCGCCGGGCTACGGGGCGGCGGTGATGATCGCGGTGCCGGTGACCATCAGTTCGCTGGCCACCGGGTCGTCACGTCGCAGCCACACGCGGCAGGTCGACACGCCGTCGACCGTCTCGAGGACCTCGCCGCCGGCGACCACGCGGTCGCCGTCGAACACCGGCCGGTTGAAGGCCACCGTCAGTCGGCGGACGCACCCCGCACCGGCGTAGGCGTGCAGGGCGTTCACGACGTAGCTGAGGTTCAGCGGGCCCTGGTTGATGACGCGGCCACCGAGGCCCATCGCCGTCGTCGCCTCTCGGTCCCAGTGCACCTGGTAGGGGTCGCGTAGCAGTGCCGCCATGGTCTTCATCTTCTGCGCGTCGACCGACTCGACGACGAACGGTGCGATCGGCGTGCCGGTGACGACGCCGTCGTCGATCACCTTCGGCAACCGCACGGGCGCCGCCGGGGCCCCGAGCGAAGGGCGCCGGAACCGCCACGAGTTCGTCACCCGGGCCACCACATGGCCGTCGTCGATGTCGCACAGCTCGATACGGAACGACATCGCGTCATACGGCGCGCCGGTCTCGTCCTCGAGGCGCTCCCAGCGGATGATCGAGCCCCGTACGTCGAAGTCGACGTCGACGCGCAGTGGCTCGAGGTACTCCCAGTCGTAGCCGTCGAGGCCGACGGTGCCGGCGCCCTCGGCGCCGCACCAGTCGAACAGCGTGCCGATCGTGATGCCGGCGCCGAGGATCGGCAGGTGGAACAGGGCCACCGGATGCCCCAGTGAGTCCGGGAGCTGGGCCGCCGTCGTACAGTCGGTCAGCAAGTAGTTCTCCCAGTACGCCAGGCGTGTGCGGCCACCAGGGAAGGTGGCACCGAGCAGTTCGTGGGCGGCGGGGCGACTCAACATGAACAGGAGCATTCCATGTCGGACGAGCAAAGCCGAACCCACACGCCCATCGACGCCGCCGACGCGAACGTGATGCAGCTGCTCCGCATGGACGGCATGGTCGCCGTCGTCACCGGCGCAGGGCGTGGCATCGGCCGCGGCATCGCCCTGGGCTTCGCCGACGCGGGCGCCGACGTGGTCATCACGGCTCGCCGCCAGGACGACCTCGAGGAGGTCGCCGCCCGCATCGCCGAGCGCGGCCGCCGCGCGATCATCGTCGCCGCCGACATCACGGCGCCGGAGACCGTGCCGGCACTCGTCGCTGCGGCCATGGACAACTTCGGCCACCTCGACACGTGGGTCAGCAACGCCGGCACGTCCGAGCATCCGGGCAACTTCGCGTTCGAGGACTTTCCCGAGTGGCACTGGGATGCGCAGATCGCGCTGAACCTGCGCCCGCACTTCGTCGCCGCCAAGGCGTGCGCGGCCGTCATGCGGCCCGGCTCGACGCTCATCGGCATCTCGTCGATCGCCTCGCTGAGGGCGGCCGTCAACTTCGCCGCGTACGGCGCGGCCAAGTCGGGCATGAACTCGCTCGCCGTCACCCTGGCCACCGAGCTCGGCCCGAAGGGCATCCGCTCGAACGCCATCTCGCCCGGCAACGTCCCCACCGAGTCCACCAAGCGCGTCGGCAACGTCACTGACGAGCAGCTCGAGGCCACCGCGAAGCGCCTGCCACTGCGGCGCCTCGGCACGCCGACTGACATCGCGACGGCCGCCGTGTGGCTCGCCTCGCCGGCCGGTTCGTGGGTCACCGGCCAGAACATCGTCGTCGCCGGCGGCGCCTGACCCGTCCAGCGACACACGGCCACCGCCCGCCACCGCCCGCCACGGCCCGGCTGGCATGGCCCAGTACGTCACGTCAGTTCGATTTCGAATCGAACCGGGTGGGTCGCTCGGGTCGGATCGGCGGTCCAGCCCGGTCGGCCGGTCGAGCCCGGGTGAGCCCGACCGGCCCGGCACAGCGTTACCGGTCACGTCAGTTCGATTTCGAATCGCATCTGGTAGGTCGGTCCGGCCTGGCCGGACCGGTCAGCTCAGGCCGGGCCGGTCGGTCGATGTGCTCGGGCCGGGCCGGGCCGCACCGCACCGCACCGCACCGCACCGCACGGCACCGCACAGCACAGCACCGCACGGCACCGCATTGCGTCGCGTCGCGTCGCATCCCATCGAAATCGAAATCGGAATCGAACTGACGTGACCGCCGATACCACGCCGCCGATGCCGATGCCGCCGCCGATGCCGATGCCGATGGACGAGGCAACCGGGCGGGCCAAGCTGATCCGGCCGGGTGGGCAAGTCCGCTCGGGTCACGCGGCTCGGGCCGGGTCACATCGAAATCGGCATCGGAATCGAACTGACGTGACCGCCGGTACGACGTTGCCGATGCCGAGCGGGTAAGCAATCAAGAATCGATCACACAGGGAGACGATGATGACCGACACTCGCGACGGCACCGCACGGAGCACTGGCCCGAGCGTCCAGGACCTGCTCGACACCGACACGCGTGACGTGCCCGTGTCGCTGCGCGACCACAGCAGCTCGTTCCAGGGCGAAGCCGACGTGCCTCGGACCCGCTACACCTCGGCCGCCTTCGCCGCACTCGAGCGCGACTACCTCTGGACCCGCACCTGGCAGATGGCGTGCACCGAGGATCAGCTCCGTCAGCCGGGCGACCACGTCGTGTACGACGTCGCCGACCAGTCGCTGATCGTCACCCGCGACCACCACGGCGCGATCCGGGCGTACCACAACTCGTGTCTCCACCGGGGCACGAAGCTGCGCGTCGACGACGGCCGCGTGGGCTCGTTCCGCTGCCCGTTCCACGGCTGGCGTTGGGACCTCGAGGGCAACCTCACCGAGGTGCCGGCCGGGTGGGACTTCCCCCAGATCCACGAGCAGCCCGAGCGATCGTGCCTGCCCGAGGCGGCGGTCGCCACCTGGTGCGGTTTCGTGTTCGTGAACTTCGACCCCGACCCCATCCCGTTCGAGCGCTACGCCGACAAGCTCATCGAACACTTCGGACGCGACTTCGGGATGGCCGACCGGTACGTGACGTTCCACGCCGTGAAGGAGGTGCCGGCCAACTGGAAGGTGTGCATGGAGGCCTTCAGCGAGGCGTACCACGTCATCGCCACGCACCCGCAGATCCTCGAGTACTGCGCCGACGAGAACAGCGAGTACTCGATCTGGCCCGACTCGCCGTACGTCACCCGGTTCGTGAACTCGTTCGGCGTGAGCAGCCCGCACATGAGCGGCATCACCGAGCAGCAGGTGGCCGACGCTCAGGTCCAGTTCTCGTCACGGGCCCCGAAGGCGCCTGTCGTCATCCCCGAGGGCGCTGCCGCCCGGCCGATCATGGCCGACGTGATGCGCGCCGTGATGAGTGAGCGGATGGGCATCGAGCTCGACCAGGCCTCCGACGCCGAGGTGCTCGACGCGATCCTGTACCACCTGTTCCCGGCCTTCGCCCCATGGGCCGGCGTCGGCCAGTCGCTCGTCTACCGCTGGCGCCCGGGCCCCACACCCGACTCCTGCTTCATGGACGTGATGCGCACCGCACCCGTGCCCACGGGCGAGCCGAGGCCGCAGCGGGCCGAGACCCAGCGGCTCACCCTCGACCAGGCCTGGAGTGACGCCGTCGGCATGGGCGGCCTCTCGGCCGTGTTCGAGCAGGACATGTCGAACCTGCCCCGCGTGCAGCAGGGCCTGAAGAGCCGCGGCGCCGCCGGCGTGTCGTTCGGGCTCTACCAGGAGGCTCGCCTGCGCGGCTTCCACCGCCTCATCGACCGCTTCATCGCCGAGGGGCTCGAGCGCGACGAGCGCGGCCTCGCCGAACTCCGGCCGTTCATGGTGCCGCCCGGCTGACGCCGGCGTCAGCCGAGGGTTGCGATGAACGACTCGATCTCGGACGCGACCTCGACGGCGTGGGTCTGTTCGTGCATCGAGTGCTCGCCACCCTCGATGACCACCAACCGGGCCGAGGGCATCTTCCGCTCGAGGTACTGACCCGACGACGCATACTCGGGCCGGTCGAGCGAGCCGGCGAGCACGAGCGTCGGTGTGGGCGTCTCGGCCAGACGGTCCATCACCACCGAGTCCTCCTGCAGGTTCAGCGTGGCGGCCTGCACCGGCACACCGAAGCGGTGCGCGTTGCGCCGGGACCGCTCGTTCCAGGCCTCTCGCTTCTCGGGGTCCCGGAAGCCCGGGCCCGTGTTCAGCACGACGATGCCGGCGGCGACGCCCGGCCGTGTGGCCGCATGTGCGAGCGCCAGGTAGCCGCCCAGCGAGTGGCCCACCAGGATCGGCCGCGCCGGCAGGTCGGCGATCACCTCGTCGAGGTCGACCAGCGCGCGGTCACGCGTGTACTCGGCCGGGTCGTCCGGCACGGGCGATCCGCCATGACCGAGCAGGTCGACCGCCACCACCGTGTGCCGGCCGCGCAACTGCTCCATGCATGCGGTCCACGTGGCCACCGACGTGCCCATCCCGTGGATGAACACGATCGGCGGCTCGCCGCTGCCCGCTCGAACCGTGTGAAGGCGCATGCCCGCAGGGTCAGACCCGGAACTCGTCGATGATCTGCTGGTTGAAATCGCTCATGCAGCTGACCTTACCGGCAGCGTCGCGCAGCACGGATCAGAACGGCAGCGTGTAGGTGTTCTCGAGCTCGTCCTGCACGACAGTGGCGACCGTCGCGGTCGTGTCGACGACCAGTTCGTGGTCGAGCACACGGGTGCGGAACGACCAACCCTCGGGCAGCGCCAACCGGCTGCCGAGGTCGGCGAGGTTCTCCTGCGTCAGGGTGGGGTCGACACCGATGCAGTACGCCTGCATGACGTAGGCCGTGCCCTCGGGGCTCACCAGTTCGTGGACGACCTTGCCGGCATCGAAGAAGAAGACGGCACCGCGGTTGACGTGCCGTTCGGTGTACGGGATGTTCGACGGCTCGGTGCCGAGGTCGACGGTGGCGATGCGTCGGGTGAGCAGCCCGTTGAACTCGCGCAGCACCGGCTCGACCACCGCCACCTTGGTGCCGAGACCGTCGAGCATCCAGTGCCGGGGGCCGTTCAGCTTCACGAACAGCGCGCCCATCTCGGTCGCGATGACCGCAGGGTCGAGGGTCTCCCACAGCTCCTGCGGGCAGTCGTTCAGCATCTGCGTGCCCCACACCTCGGCGGTCAGGCCCGCCTCGCCCATCGACACCGTGAGCACCTCGCCGTAGCGCACGCCGCGCATGTCTGAAATGAGGCGGGTCGGGGTGTCAGTGCTCATGGTGCGTTCCTCTGGGCCGGTGCTACTGCTGGTGCGGCTGCTGCTGCACCAGAGCATCGCCGAACTCAGCGACGATCCACGAACCGCCGACGAACACCAACGGCAGCGACGCGAACGCGGGCGCAGGCAACGCCATGCCGGACACGGCTGGTGCCGGGCGACGCTTCGGGCGCGGCGGACGACCAATGCGCACGAGCCCGCGGCCGATGAGCACCAGGAGGACTGCCCATCCCACGACCGGAAGCGTCTCGGCGCCCGCGACCGGAAGCCGCCCCGAGGAAGAGCGAGCCGGCGGGGGCGGCCCGCCACTCGCAACCGCGGTGGTCGGGGGCGCGCCAGCCACGGTGGTGGGTGGTGCTGCAACCGTCGTGCCGGGTGCCGCCGTCGGTGGCGGCGGCACGGTGGTGGCCGGCGGCGTGGTGGCCGGCGGCGTGGTGGCCGGGAGTGTGTTGAGATTCCAGGTGAACAATGTCGGCGCGGGGTTGAACGTGATGGAGCGCTGCCAGAACCGCCGGGTCTCCCCGTTCAGGGTGCAGGCGATGCCGACCTTGTAGACGGCGGTGGGGATGCCATCCGGCAGCGATCGGTACGGGTTGAAGGTGTACGCGACGGCGGCAGACGGCACCACGCCACCCACGATCGGTCGATTGGCGACCGGTCCTCCGGCGGCGTCGAAGATCGGCTTCACGAACTGCGTACCGGAGTTGATGGGCCCGTCGGGGCCATAGGTCAGCGTGGCGGCATCGACCGACGAGTCGACCACGAACGTGTTCCATCGATAGTCGGGTGAGTCGCCGGGGCAGGTGTTGGAGGTGTTCGAGAGCGAGATCGTGAACTGCGTGTCTGCGCTGCCGAGCAGCACGTTGAAGTCGAGGCCAGGCTCCGGGGCAGCACCTGCTGGCAGGGCCGCGGCGGGACGGGCGCCGACCTGCGCAAGGGCGGCCACCGCCAGGCACACCCCTGCCGCGAGCGCGGCGCGACGACGTCGGTCACCTCGCCTGCCCGGCGTCGTCGCTTCGCTCCCCATGGTTCCCCCTCTGTCGAGTCTCTCAGCCCTCGTGGCTGTTGTCGCCGACGATCATCCGGTGCGGTCGTGCTGCGAGCAGCGTGATGCGTCCGAACACCAGCAGGAGCACGCCCCAGAACGCGATCCGCCAACTCGATGAGTCGGTGCCGGTGGCGGGCAACGTCACCGGCCGGATCGTGGTGGGGACGACGCCGCCGCTCGCAACGGCCGTGGTGGTCGTCGCGCTGGCAACGGTCGTGGTGGTCGGCCTGATCGTCGTCGTGGTGGTCGCCGCGACCGTGGTCGTCGTCGTGGTCGCCGCGACCGTCGTCGTCGTCGCCTTGATCGTCGTGGTCGTGGTCGGTGCGACCGTCGTCGTCGTCGTCGGCGCAACC
>Ga0247831_1004505_pt1 | contig 18505 bp, 17 predicted proteins | sample LaCruzMarch2015__9_FD_192406 | JGI IMG/M metagenome (GOLD analysis project Ga0247831, IMG submission 192406) | Freshwater microbial communities from meromictic Lake La Cruz, Castile-La Mancha, Spain - LaCruzMarch2015_1m | ecosystem: Environmental > Aquatic > Freshwater > Lake | place: Spain... | reverse complement strand
AAAAAAGATTTCGGTGAAATGAACTCTGAAGAAATATTACAATGGCACAAGAAACCAAAAATTTAAAAGTTCTTTCAGCTTCTAGAATCAAGACTCTTGAGACTTGTTCTTGGGTTTACTGGAATAACTATCATACTAAAGTTCCGCAATCTCAAAATGATGGGGCTTTAAGAGGAACTATTTGTCATACAGTTTTTGAATTACTTTTAAATAAAAGGCATCTTAAAAATTATAATAGAATAATCAAAAAGAACGCAATTGATGGTGATAAAGGTGTCGATGTATTAGTTAAAAAATTAGCTAAAAAAGTTAAATTAGATGATAGTAATTATAAGCTATTAAATGATATGATTTTGGTGGGCTTAAAACATGACTTCTTTGGTGAGCATGGAGATATAGTTAAACCAGAGTATTCTTTCAATATTGAAAGTCAAGAGCCTAAATATCATATTCGAGGTTTTATAGATAAGCCTATTAAAACCAAAAAAGAAATGCATATAATCGACTACAAGAGCTCCAAATACAAGTTTAGGGGTGATGACCTTGAAGCCAATATTCAAGCTATGATGTATAGTCTAGCGAGTAAGAAATTATGGCCCAAACTGAAGCCTATTGTAAAGTTCTTATTTCTTAGGTTTCCAAAGCAGCCTATTCAAGAGTTAACTTTTACAGATGAACAAATTACTGGTTTTGAACACTACTTGGAGCATATCAATGATTATGTTAATAAGTTTGATGAAAATTCTGCTAAAGCTAACTTCGCAATAGATAATGAAAAGAATAAATGGATGTGCAAAGTAGGTGGATGGAAATGTCCATATAAAGATCCTTATGAATATTATGTTAAATTAAATGATAAAGGCGAAGTAGTTGAAACAAGCTTAGAGAATAATTTTAAAGATATTAAAGGATTTAAGATAGAAACTAGAAAATATGAAGGCTGTCCAAAATGGCCACAGCTTAAACAAGGCGAAAATCATGATGCTTTTGCTGATTTAAATTAGCTATTGACACTACAATATATATTAATTATAATACACAAATGGAAATAATGCCTTTATTCAAATCTCATTTTAGTATTGGAAGGTCTATCCTTACTCTTGAAGATGAAGAAAAAGAAGAGAATCAACCAGATTCTATTATAGATATAGCCAAAGATAATAACTTAAAAGAAGTTAATTTAGTAGAAGATAATATGACTTCATTTTTGCAAGCTTATACTAATACCAAGAAATATAATATTAACTTAAGATATGGATTAAGAATTTCTATAAATGACGATATGAATGAAAGATCAGAAGAATCTCGTCAAAAAACTTCTAAAGTAGTTGTATTTTTTAAAAATGAACAAGGCTATAAAGATTTAATTAAAATATTTTCAACCGCTGCAAAAGATGGTTTTTATTATGAGCCAAGAATAGATTTCAAAACTTTAAAATCATTATGGAGTGATAAGAATTTAATATTATGTATTCCATTTTATGATTCTTTTATTTTTAACAATACATTAAAGGGCGCAGTTTGTGTGCCAGATTTAGAATTTACTAAACCAATACTATTCATTGAAAATAATAATCTGCCATTTGATCATATCATCAAGGCTAAAGTTTTAGCTTATGCTAAAGCTAATAAACTAGAAGTATTAAACACTAAAAGCATTTACTATAAAGACGGCAAAGATTTTAAAGCATACTTAACTTTCAGATGCATTAATAATCGAACTACTTTGAACAAACCAGAATTATCGCATATGACCAGTAACCGATTTTCTTTTGAAAGCTTATCTACTAAAAATAAATGAAAACTATAGAAAAAATTGTTAATGAATATGGGAATAAAGTTCGTCAAAGAAAAGATAATGAAGATAGAACTCTTCTATACAGGAATATGATTTATGGTGAAAATGGATTATACGCCATAGATCAAGACTTGATCTGCGTAACATTTAAAAATCAAATACCAGAAGCGAAAGCGGTTTTAGAATTAACTAGAATCGATAATTATACCAACACACCTTCACCAAAATATTTTGAATCAATTTTGACAAGATACTGTAAAAGAGATCAGCAAAAATATATGAGCGTTTGGTTTGGAGATTTGTTAAAAGCTCCAGTTTATATTGTTGCTTTTGCAGAAAATCTTAACGCATTTCATATGTATAATCTTACAGAAGACAATGGAAACTGGTTTAAACAAAACAAATTAGAGCATCTAGAATGGCATTATAATATTAGAGAAATGAAAATTCCATATCAGATATATGAAAAACATGATCAAAATAAATCAATTGATGATCCATTCGCAGATTTAGGATAATATGGACGAACATTTATTAAGATATGATAAGAGCAAGACTTTTGTTTTTATTGATTTAGAAACATTTAATCTTTGCTTAAATTTTTGTCACAACCTACCTTGGCAAATTGGAATGATAAAAGCCAAAGGTGATTTTAAAACTGATAGTAAGAATTTTTATATTAAGTGGAATACTGATTTAAAGATTAGTGATGATGCAGCAAGAATCACAAGGTATGATCACAAAAAAGTTCAAAGAGAAGGTCTTGATATTAAAGAAGCTTTTCCCACAATTAAAGATTGGTTAGATCATGCAGATTATATTGTTGGTCATAATATTCTTGGCTTTGACATTTTTTTAATTAAAGAATTATACGAATCAATGGGATGCCATTGGGATCATCTAATGAATAAAATAATTGATACTAATTGCATGGCAAGGGGCGCAAAATATGGAACTCCATATAAACCTAATACTGATTTATTAGAATATCAATATAAAATCTATCATACAAAACGAAAAGATGTAAAAAGTAGCTTGACATTCCTTGGTAAAGAGAATAGTATAGATCATGACTATGATAAATTGCACGATGCAATTAATGACCTTGATCTTAACTTAAAAGTTTGGAATAAACTAAAGTGGCAAATTGAGGTATAATATGGGATCTTTAGATGATGTATATGACTTGACACAAAAGCTAGAAGATAATGATATAGAATATCTTCTTATAACTGTTCAAAAAGGTAAAAAGCAAGGCAAAGCAGACGTATTCTTTCACTTAAAAGATAAGTCTTCAATGAGGATTTTGGCTACTGGACTTTCAGCTTTTGATAAAGAAATAGATAAAATACGAAAAAAAGAAGAAGAGGAAGAACATGACGAATAAAGATTTTAATAGTTTATTTGATCAAGTAGATTTGCCTCTTTATGGAGTAAGACTTCCAGAGTTTAAAATTGATAATGAATACAAGCATGATTTAGAAGTAAGTGAAGATGTATCAAATTATGAATTCTTAAGAGCATTAGCTTTAAAAGGTTTTAAAAAATTAAATCTTAAAAAAGACTCAGATTTATATAAAAAATATATTGAAAGAGCAAAGTACGAATTAGAAACTCTTAAAGAATTGGAGTTTATTGATTACATTATTTTAGTTTGGAGTGTTATTGATTATTGCAATAAGAATAATATTCCAGTTGGATTAGGTAGAGGTTCAGCAGCAGGTTCTCTCATATTGTATCTAATTGGAGTTACTCAAATTGATCCAGTTAAATATGATCTTTATTTCGAAAGATTTATATCTAAGATTAGAGCTAAAAAGCAAATTGTTGATGGAGTAACCTATTTGGATGGTAGTTTAATGTGTGACGTAGATTTAGATATTTGTTATTATAATAGACATAAAGTTTTACAATATCTAGAAGAACAATTTAAAGGTAAGACTAGCAAAATTTTAACATTAAATACATTAAGTGGAAAACTTCTAATAAAAGAGTGCGGAAAAATTGTTGGAGAAAAATCAGAACAAGAAATGACAGAAGTATCTTCTTTGATTCCTAAAATCTTCGGACAAGTTAAAGATATTACTACAGCTTATGACGATGTACCTAAATTTAAAGAATGGTGCGACAATAATAAAGACATTTACGCTATCGCTCTTAGACTAAGAAACTTAATTAAAAATAAAGGTGTTCACCCATCTGGAGTTTTATTATCTTATAATAATCTAGAAAATTCTTGTCCAACTGAATTATCTGGAGATAAGGAAGCAGTATCGAGTTTTGATATGAGTTGGGTTTCATTATTTAATATTAAACTTGACATTTTAGGTTTAAGAAGCGTTTCAGTTGTAGATGACGTTTGTAAAAGCATTGGTAAAAAAATAACTGATATTGATTTGAATGATGAGTCTATCTATAGAAATCTACAAGATCTAAGAAATCCTCATGGTCTATTCCAAATCGAAGCGGAAACTAATTTTAAAGTTTGTCAAAAAGTTAAACCAAAGAATCTAGAAGAATTAAGTGGCGTTTTAGCTCTAGCTAGACCTGGAGCTTTACAATTTGCTGATAAATACGCTGCTCATACTAACTTTCAACAATCTGAAAGTATTCATCCATTCTTCGATGATATACTAAAAGATACTGGTGGAGTAGCTTTGTACCAAGAACAATTAATGAAGATGGCCAATAAAATTGGATTCACTTTGGACGAAGCAGAAATTTTAAGAAGAATTGTAGGTAAAAAGAAAACTGAAGAAATCAAAGCTTGGAAAAAGAAGATCGAAGATAAGATAAAACAAAATAAACTTCCAAAAGAAGTAGGAGAAATCTTATGGAAAATCTTAGAGGATTCAGCAAACTATTCATTTAATAAATCACATTCAATCGCCTATGCAGCTTTAGCCGCGATTACTATTTATTTGAAGTTTAATTATCCTCAACAATTCTTTTTGTCTCTATTAAAGATGACCAGAAACGAACCAGATCCAATTGGCGAAATATCTAAGATCCAAAAAGAAATGGGGCATTTTGATATTAAATTATTAAAGCCTCATATTATTAAATCTGAAATGGATTTCTCTATAGAAGGTTCAGATATCAGATTTGGACTATTATCAATTAAAGGTATTTCAGATAAATCAATTGAAAAGCTAAATGGCTTTAGAAACAAGTATTCTAATAAGTTCGAAATCTTTCAAGCAGCAGAAGAAGCAGATCTCAATATTGGAGTCTTATGTTCATTGATTCAAGCTGGAGCTTTAACTGGATTTAAACAATCTAGAAGCAAAATAGTATTGGAAGCTCAACTTTGGAATATATTAACAGCAAAAGAAAAGAAGTATGCAATTTCATTTGCAGAACAATTTGATTATGATCTTATTAGAATAATTAAACATTTAAATACATTTACTGATGAAAAGAATAAAGTAATAATTAAAAGCTCTAGATTAGATACAATTAAATCTAAATACGAACCTTATCTAAAAATCTACAATCAAAATAGTAAAAGTGAAAGTTTCGCTAATTGGTATTACGAAAAAAGACTTCTTGGTTATACTTACGAAAGAACATTAAAGGGTATTTTTCATGAAAAAAGAGAAGACCTATTAGGAATTGATGAAATACTTGATTGTCCAGTTAATACAAAAGTAGCATTAGTAGGGGAAATAACGGATGTATACTCTGGAACATCAAAGAATGAGAAGAAAACAAAATACCTAAGACTTAAAATATCAGATGAAACTGGCGATATTACTGTATTATTATTTAACGATAAGATAGAAAATTGCAAAACTCTTAATGGTAATAAGAATCCAGACGAAAAGAATATAGTAATAGTTAAAGGTATCAAGAAAGAAGATTGTATATTTGCTGATTTAGTAGCAATTCAAGATCATGAAATATATATGAAACTTAGCGAAATTAAAAAGATTTGACATTTTATTAAAGATAATATATCATCACTATATGATATCATTCTACAAACCTAATAGTAAAAATACTGGAACAGCTTGCAGCTTTACAGTAAATTCAAAAGATGCTTCAATTTGGAGTTCATTAATTAAACAATCCTCTTGGAACGAGGCTAAGAAAATTGGCTCGTTTTCTGAAAATCAAAATAATCCAAATAAAAGTGTTAAGATTAAATTTTCTCTGACAGAAGCCGCTGGTCTTTTAGATGCCTTAGAAAGAAATACTGAATTTTCTGCATATCATACTTCAGAAAAGCAATCTACTCAAATTAAACTATCTCCATATCTTAGGGACGAAAAACAAGTTGGATTCTCTTATATGGTATCTAAGACAGATAAACAAAATAGTGAAAATAAACAATCATATTTAATTGGATTTTATTTTAATGAAGCTCGTCTATTGAAGCAGTTCTTATCTTATGCATTAGATTCCGTATTTGAATGTCAGAGAATAGAAACAATTAAAAAACTTAAAAATTCTAAAAAAGAAGATAATGACGATAATCAAAACGATGCCAAAACTGATAATGATGGCGAGCTTTGGTAATGTCTAAGAAAAAGAAATTTTTATATCATTCAGATTTTGCTTTAGCCAAAACTGGCTTTGGTAGAGTATCAAAGTCTCTTTTAACTTATTTATATAAAACTGGAAAATATGATATCGTTCACTATTGCTGTGGAATGCAAGAAGGAAATCCAGACTTACTAAAAACACCTTGGAAATCTTTAGGAACTTTACCAAATTCACCAGCAGAAATAGAGCAACTAAATAAAGACCCAAACCAAGCAAGACTTGCTAGTTATGGTGCATATTTTATAGATAAAGTTATAGAACAAGAAAAACCAGATGTCTATGTTGCGGCTCAAGATATTTGGGGAGTAGATTACAGCATAGGAAAACCTTGGTTTAATAAAATTAAATCAGCTATTTGGACAACACTTGACTCTTTACCTATATTACCATCTGCTGTTTCTTGCGCATCAAAATTAAAAAATTATTGGATTTGGAGTGATTTTGCGACTAAAGCTTTACATGATTTGGGTCATAAAGAAGTAGAAACAATGCATGGACCAATTGATATAAATAATTTTTATAGATTATCTGAAGATGAAAGAAAAAATTTAAGAATTAAAAATAACATCAATCCAAATGCTTTTATTATTGGTTTTGTTTTTAGAAATCAATTAAGGAAAAGCGTTCCAAACTTATTAGAAGGTTACGCCATTTGGAAAGCCAGAAATCCAGAAGTTAAAAACACTTACTTACTTTTACATACTCATTGGTCCGAAGGTTGGAATATCTACAAGTTAGCAGAGGAATATAATATACCTAAGCAAGAAATATTAACTACTTATGTTTGTAAAAGCTGCGGTAATTATGAAGTCAAAAATTTTACTGGACAAGATATTGATTGTAAATTTTGCAAAGCTCAAAAATCTCAAATAACGACTAACGTAGGAATTGGAATCACAGAAAAACAATTAAATGAAGTTTATAATTTGATGGATGTGTATTGTCATCCTTTTACAAGTGGTGGACAAGAAATACCAATTCAAGAAGCAAAACTAACCGAGCTTATTACTTTAGTTACAAATTATAGTTGTGGAGAAGAGATGTGTCTAGAAGAAGCTAACTCGCTAGCTTTAGATTGGGCCGAATACAGAGAGCACGGAACAGAATTTAGAAAGGCTTCTACTTTACCAAATTCAATATCTAAGCAATTACAAAAAGTATGGAAAATGCCTATAGAAAAAAGAAGAGAAATGGGTAGAAAAGCTAGAGAATGGACTATAGATAATTATTCATCAGAAGTTATTGGCAACAAATTTGAAGAGTTTATAGATTCAGCAGAATTTGTAGATTATAAAAATATTTCAATACAGCCAGAAGAACAAGATCCTTTATGCAAAATTCCACTTATACAAGATAATTCTGAATGGTTAAAGGCTTTATATGCTAAAATTTTAAAAAGACCAGAAGTTGACGAGAATGATGATGGTCATAAATATTGGATGCAAGAAATTGCAAAAGGTCAAAAGCGAGAACAGATTGAAAACTATTTCAGACAAGTAGCTTGGCAAGAAAATGAGAAAAATAAAAAAGTAGAATTTAAAGATCTTCTGGATAAGGATGATCACGGCAAAAGAATTTTATATGTTATTCCAGAAGATGAATCAGATGTATTTATGAGTAGCAGTTTATTTCCATCAATTAAAAGATTATATCCAGATTATAATTTATATGTTGCTACAAAAAATGAATATTTTGATGTATTAGATGGAAATCCTTATGTTCATAAAATTATCCCATTTGTACCTCAAATGGAAAACCAAATATGGTGCGAAGGAAATAAAGATTTTGAAGGTTATTTTGAAATTGCATTTTTACCTTATATCGGAACACAAAGAATATTAAATTATCTTCACAATGGTAAAGATAAAATTGAATTTGATATAAAAAATTTCTAATATCTATATGCATATCTTAGAAGCATTTGCTACATCCTGCGGTTTAAAGATATCAAAACCATATATTTATGAAAAATATTATCCATTAAATTTTGACAAATATATAATAATTGAAACAAATGATTCTAAATATCAATCTAAAAATTATGACTATTGGCAAGAAGTTATTGGTCTAATTCTACCTTCATTAAAAGAAAATAATATAAATATCTTACAAATATGTGGGCAAAATGATCCTAAACTACTTAATGCTTATACTGTTACTGGTTATACAGTAAATCAAAAAGCATATTTAATTAAAAATTCTATAGTTTACATAGGCTCTAATTTATTAGGGCTACAATTAGCTTCAAATTATAATAAAAAAATCGTAGGTTTATATGGTAATATTTATGCATCGCAGAACAAACCATATTGGAGTAAAGAAGAAGATTTACTTTTAATTCAAGGTTTTGATAAAAAAATGAAACCTTCATACGCACCACAAGAGAATCCTAAAGTTATCAATAATATAAAACCAGATATTTTAGCTCAAAATATTTTAAACAGTTTGAGTATAAAGCATAAAATTAAAAGTAAATTCAAATCTATAGGTTTAAGTTATATGAATAAAACCATAGAACTTGTACCAAATATGGTTGTTAATCCAGCTTCTTTTGGTGCGCCAAATATTATCGTTAGAATGGATATTGAATTTAATGAAAATTTTCTAGCAGCACAATTAGCTCAAAGTAAATGTTTAATTATAACCAATAAAACTATTTCAGAAAACTTGATAAAGACTTACAAAGCTAATATCACTCAAGTCGTATATAAAGTTGAAAAAGAAAATGATCCATTATTCATTAATTTATTAAAGAATGAAAATATTAACTTTGCATTAATCTCAACATTAGATCAAGAAGATATTAATAATATTAAAATCCATTATATGGATTTAGGATTAATATTAAAATTAAATCATAAAACCAAAGAAGATTATGATTATAAAAATGTAAAATACTACAAAAGTAATCATTTCATATTAAGTAATAGTAAATTATATATGAGTGAAGCTGCTGTGGAAAAAGATTTACCTATTAAAGATTTTGATCAAAATATTCAAGAAATTATTGATATTGATACCTTTTGGAAACATGCAGATAATTATGCTTTTTTAGTTGACTAGTTTATATAAATAGACTATCATACTAATAATGAGCCCAAAAATTAAACAACAAGAACAAACCGCTTCAATTGGAAGCTCCGCGCTTTTTGATAATAATATTAATATTACTTCAGAACTAAATGAACCAACACTAGAAGTTGTTCCTCCTAAACTTATTACAAGAAACAAATATGGGTTAATTGAAGACAAGAATACCAATTATACTTATAATGATGATGGAACTATCAATTGGCGTAAAATGGTAAAAACAGAACATCTTGTTCCTAATAGACAAAAAACTCAAGAAACTGACGTATCTAAACTTCAAGATAAAGATTTGCTTATTCTTTTGGGTGGCATTAAAGAACTTGCTCAAATTAGAGGCTATACTAGTGTTGAATATAAAGTAGTTGCAGCTAGTGAAAATTATTTTGCAACATCTTGTAAAATTACATGGATTCCTAATTATGAGACTAATGGAACAGTTATTGAATTTGAAGCTCTTGCTGATGCTACTTTAAATAACACAAAGAGTTTCGCTAGATACTTCTTGGCAGCAATTGCAGAAAATAGAGCATTCGTAAGATGTGTTCGTAATTTCTTAAAGATTAATATCGTATCACAAGAAGAATTAGGTGATGCAAAACTTCTCGAAGAAGCAGTAGGCTCAAATGAGAATCCAACTTCTCCACAAGTTCTTTTAGAAAAGGTTATGAAAGATAAAGGAATTTCTTTCGATTATCTTAAAGAAAAATTAATTAAAGAAAAATTTGAAGCAGCAGATAGTCTTAATTCTGTTCAAGATATTCCAAAATCTAAAATATTTGAATTAATTGATAGAATTAAAAAGATTAAAAAATAATTAAGATGATTTAAAATATGGAATTCTAACACCAGTTCCATTTATATCAAGTCTAAAATATCCAGATGGTGCGTAAGTTCTAGTTGTTGAATTTAAAACTTGATCTGCATTAAATAATAAACGTCCACCAGTACCACTTAAATTCAAGTAATAGCCACTGGCTAATCTTAAATCTCCGCTATTTATTTTACTTTTTAGGAAAGCGTCACCACTTAGATCATTTATTAAACCAATAAGATAACCACTTACTCCAGACAATTGCTCCTCATCTACAATATTGCCTAAATTATTAGTTATATAAATTGGATTAGCATTGGCTTGAGGTAAAAATACTAAATTGTTAACAATTTGCCTATCAGTATCAACAGCAGTTCCTTGATTATTAACTCTTGGAAATCTATAAGTAGTAGCTACTCCTGGTGGATCAACTTGATAATCTACTGGGACAGCATCTACGGTACTATAACTGACATTATAACATATTTTTTGACCTTGTTGATTAATTTCGGAGGTCCATCCAGCCGTACAATTTGGGCAAGGAGTAGGATCGCAGACTTGACAACCATTTGATACTCCGCCTTGGCATCTAGTATAAAATACATTTCTCTGATAATTACCTAAATCATAAGTGCTTCCATTATCAAAATCTTTTTCATATTGAGACATTAAATTATCTTCAAATTTAGTAGATGGTCTTAATGTCATATATCCACTTTTAAGAACTCCCGCTCCAACGCTTTTAACAAAACTAGTAGTTGTTGTAAAAGTATCTGCTCCATTAAAAAATGCTTCTCTTAATTGGATTCCACTATTAGCTAACGCTTTAACAAAACTAGTATAACCTGGACCAGTAAATTGTTGATACATTATTTTATTTAAATTATCTTGAGTTAAATAACCAGTTGCAGCATTTTGATCAGTGAAAAATATATAAATACTTCCAAAATAAGATTGTGGATTTTTTATTACTACCGATATATTATTGTCACTATTTATAAGAGCTGTAGCAGTATTTATATCGTATTTTTCAGAAGTCATTTGATCATTTTGAAATAATCCAAAAAGATAACCATGAGGTTGATTATAAGGGGTTCCAGCTAAAGTTTGTTGAGAAGTATACTTTACCCCTCCATCTTTCTCTCTTGCATCAATAGCTATCCAAAATCCAGAAATTACATCATCTCTTAAATATGATCTTAAATTTTCATCAGTAAAACCAGTAAATGCTGAAAATTCAGCAGACAAAGAGCTAGGCGAATAATAATCTGTGTTTATAAAAGTTTCACTATTAGCTCCAGATCCATCAAAATTTCCAGTTCCAAAATTCAATCTATAAGTTAATTCATCATTTGTCCATGTTTTTAAAACTGGAGCAAGATTATCTAGATTCCATTGAAGACTTAAAGTTTTATCATGAATTAAATTACCTGTATTTAAATTTACAGATTCAAATTGACCTGCGTTTGGACCTACAACTGGAATTGTAGTCAAATCATCATAACTAGATCTATATTTAAAATCATTTAATTCAATTAAATTAGTATAATCTCCTAATAAATTAGAAGAATAATAAAAATTTCCACCTCTATAATTTCTAGAGAAATATCCTCTTGGACTTATACCATAAATTCTAAAATAGTAAGTTTGATTATTTCCAGTAGGAACATGCTCTCCACTTACAACAGAATTATCACTAGGGACTTGAAGAGAATTTAAAAAGAAATCTTCTTTTGGTACGTTAACCGTAAAGCCTTGAACATTAGCATATTGAGTTTGAAGATCATTGCTGATAAAATCACTTCCACTTTTAATATATACTCTCCAATAACTTGTTTCAGAATTTTGAGTATCTACAGCACCACTGATATCATAATTTAAATATAAATCGGCTGTTTCATATAATGCAAGACCACTTGGATAGCTAGCTTCTTTTGATGCAATTGGACTTAGCACTGGAGCATCTGTAAATGAAAATCCAGATTCAACATATAAGTATTTACTTGGATTGTATTCCATTGCATTTATATTATATTTAAATGGTTCAATTTCAGATATTCCAATTATTCTATATAATTCAGTTTCGGTATTTATTCCAAAACCACCGCCAGTAGTTTGAGCAGTCCAAATTGCTCCAGTATGTAAATTATAATCAGTTGCATTAAATACTTTATTGCAATTAATTTCTGTTAAAGTTTTTTCTGGATCATAACCAGCAGCTGTATTTACAAAAGATGAATTCATTTGAAAAAGTCCAGATTGAATCTTACTTCTTTCATAGCCTGTAACAAAATCAGAATAATTTGTTCCAGTCGCTCTTGATGTAGGTGTTAGAATTTCAAGTTTATATGTTTGGTTTGGAAAATTTGTTGTAAAGTATCCAGAAATATTGTTAAATTCTTCATCAAGAATAAATTTATGTTTACCACCAATTCCTGTACTAATTCCTAAAACTCTTCCTCCTAATCTATGCATTAGTCTATTTGAATCTTCAATTTTAATAACATCTCCTGGTCTTAAATATACTGAATCTAATCCTGCGGTAAAATCAACAGTTTCTGTTTCTAATTGTTCACTAGCTAATGCCCATTTTCCAAGTCTATAAGCTTGGCCTCTACTTGTGCAACCAAATGCGGTAATTTCTAATTTTCTGATACCATATTTTCTTACTCCATCTGGGTCTTCAATATGTTCAACTGTTGGTTTAGCAAAATAATTCATATCATTATATCTAACAACAGCTACTGTATTTCTTGTTTTTTTGCTACTACTAGAATAATTAAAATCTCCATTTTCTACATTAGAATTTGTGAATAAAACATAAGGATCTTTTGGCATATCAGCAATTGCGAAAATTGAACCATTAGCATAATAAGACATTCCTCTAAAAACGCTGGCCATGTCATTTAATAAATTAAATGCATCAGAAAAATCATTTATTACTGCATTACAGGTGAATCTTGGTTCTAATCCACCAAACCCATCATCAACAATTGTATCGCAATACTGAGCAATTTGATATAAATTCCATTTATCTACTTGTTGATTTTTTATATATTTTCCTAATCCATATCTTTTATTTGTTAATATGTCATAATAACACCATGCTGGATTATCACTCCAATAAAGTCCAATTCCAGAAGGATGATATTCATCCGAAAATCTTCCATCCCAATCTCCATTGTATGTTTTTTTAATTGGATCATAATTGCTTGGTATTTTTATTTTTAATAATTTTACATCATATGATCTATCTGGAACATTTTGAAAATATTCTGATGTAAATAAACTTTTAAAAATTGCAGATTTTGGATATATATAGTCTTCTCTAAAAACTTCAGTAATTGAATCTACCGTTACAGAGTCTTTCAAATTTAATACAGTACTTTCCTTGCTAGTTCTTTGTACTTGAACTCTCCATCCTAAAAATGTTATATCATTTGGATCATATTGACCGCTTAAATCAAATTTAAAAGCATCAATTATACCAGAACTTATTTTTCCATTGGTTTGTTCATCTCTTTGCAAAGATCGTATTTCTACATATCCGCCGCTAGTTATTTTAAAAATTTTGAATCTATAAGTTATCGTTCTATCTCTAATATCTCCAGCTGTTTGTGAAATTTTAGCAGTTTGACCACAACCTAGATCATAAGTTCTTCGATCTCTATTTGGGTCATTTTGCTGATCAAAAAGAGCTGTTATTTTCAAAGATACGATTAATTCACTTATATTTGTGCTTTTAAAATCATAATTTTTAGCAAAATCTGGCCCAAATCTTAAAGTATCTCCTAATGTTAAAGTTCTAGAAGCTTGAGGAATATCTGCTGCACTAGTAGGATTTCTTAACGCAGTGGCTAAACTTGTTGCAGTAGTTTGATTTCCATTGTCGTATCTAAAATTAATTTGAGAGTAATTATAATTTCCAGCATCATCAATTAATGGAACATTTTTCCAAAATATTGATCTCAGATAAGGATTATTTTGTTTACTAGGATATATATTAAAAATATAACTTGACCAACCAATTTGATTAGTTTGACCAGCATAAACATATTTTCCACTTACTAAACCTTCAATTGGACCTTCAGAAATTAAATCTGTGACTTCTGTTTCTGTTCTAGAAAGAACTTTACCTGCTACGTTAGTTTTAAAAATACCTTCGGGCGCTTCAATTGGAGTATGTGGATCTGGTGGTGGTCTAGGGCTACAACTTTTTCCTCCTCCCGCTCCTCTTAAAACTTTAGGATAAAATTTTTTATTATCTTCTTTTAGATTCATTAACTTGTCCTTGATTCAGTATTCTTAACGTAACTAGTATTAAATGAAGCACTAACAGTTTTAGAACCAACGATAAGTCTTCCATATCCTACTGGAATAGGTCCACCTTCGCCTCTAGTATTTGTTGGTCCATCAAAAAGATAAGATTTTCCACCACCACCTTTCGCCGCTACTTCTGGAGATTGAAATTCTGGAGCTACAAATGGAGGAGGTGAAGATAATAGAGATAAGAATCCAGCAGCAGTTAAACCTATTCCAGCTATAATTAAAGCCGCACCAAAAATTTGACCCCCAGGAATAAAAAGTAATACTACTCCAATAATAGTTAAAACAATTCCAGCTACAGCACTAATAATTCCACCCGCTCCTTCTATAATTGGAATAATATCAATACTTTTTAAATCTTCACTTTTATAAGATACTGTTAAATTTGAATAAATAGCTTTTTCAAGATCGTTTTCAATTTCATCTGGATTTTTAAAAATTTTAAAATCTTTCTTATTTATAAGAACTCTATATTTTAAATTATCTTTCTCTAACTCATAAAGAGTTTTATATAAAATTTTAGTGTTAGCTTCTATTGCCCTAATAGCTTCTGCAACACTATTTACGGATAAATTCCATTTAGTTTTTTTTACTTTTTCTGCTAATATACCATGTAATTCTACTTCGACCATAATTATACCTCCTGAGAAGTCGGTGGGAATCCTCCGAATGGTAATGGACTACCAAATCTTTTTCTACATCCCTTTAATCTTTTAGAACATTGATCTGCAATCCAATAACTACTATTAAATGGAGAATATAAATTATTATTTATTTTTGAAACAAAATAATATTTAATTCCATCTAATTCAACATAAACATATTGTCCTTTTGAATAACTTGCATTATTAGCTTTTTCCCATAATTCTGGATTTCCAGCAGAGACGTTAGAATCTAATAAAAGTGTTATCGTTTCATCTTTATCATTTGCAATTGGTGCACCTGAAAATCCACAACCCTCTCCTCTATAATCAAAAGAACAAGATTCAGCATATAATGTTCTAAGTGGAAGTTTTATATTTTCTAAATCTAAAATTGAACTCAATTCATATTGTAAAACATTTTTATTTTCTTTTAATTTTCTATCAATATAATAAATATCTGGATTTAATTGAGCGTAAGGATCTGGATCAATTGTAAAATCATCATCATTTATAATTCCGCCATAACTTTTAAAATTCACGGCATCAAGATATTTCAAAAAAGTTCTTTTTCTAGTGATTTCTAAACCAATTATATCGCCAATTGATCGAATTGTATTTTTTATTTTTACAAAAAAAGCTTCATATGATTCAATTTGATTTTGACTAGTAAAAGTTAATTTTGGTTTTGGTAAAGTGCCTCTAGCCATTATTTCAAGTCCTTCGATTAAAATTGGGAATGGAACATATCTTTTTCCTTGCCAGATTATTTGATTAAATAAAGTTGGACTACTTAAATTTGAACTAGTATTTTCAAAATTTATTGTCATATTATGAAAACGTAAAATTCCTAGTGGAGAATCTATTTCCGCACCATTATAATTTGGAAGACTTTGTGAATTATTATATGGTATTGGAATTTCATTAGAAAAACTTAATTCGGCTAAATCTATATCATCTCTTTCTATTCCAAAATTTCTAAAGTCAAATTCATATAAAGTTACTAAAGCAGATGGATTTAATTTAGAGCCTTCTATAGATATTTTTTTTGTACCAAGTTGTTCGTTAGAATTAATACTCATACATTTGAAGTTTCAGAAAATTTTGCTGTTATATTATAATTATTATAAAAATTATAACCTATATCCCATTCATCACAAATAAATCTTTTTGGATAAGATTGAGATGCATCAAAATTATATGGAAATGGAGCATCAAAAAAGAAAGAATCTGCAGCTTTTCTTTTATGTAAGAAATGAGCAATCGCTCTTGTTTCATTTTTATCTCTTCCTTCGAAATTTAAATTAAATTTTTGAAGATTGTTGTTTATTCCATCGGCCATACGTTGTTCGTACCCATTACCAAATTTTATAACATTTACAGCTGGCTTCATTTGTAATTGAGAAGCATAAGTTGGTTTCCAAAAGAACTCTGGTTTTGTTACAGCAGAATAATATCTATATCCTCCCCAGTAAACATTAGCAGTCGAAGAAGTTGGAGTATGATTTTGATTATCGTCAACTAAACTATAATAATAATAACCACCATATAATACTATGTCATTCTTACTATAAGAAATAGCAGAGTTCCAAGCGTCAACCTTATATAATGATAAATCACTCATTTTTACCTTACACCTTTAGTATTATTACACTTATTAATAGTGTAATTAATTTATAATGTTAAGAAGAATTGTAAAAGAAAATCAAAGGTTATTTGTAGATTCTAAAGAAGTTTTAGGAATACAAGACTTTACTTTTAACTATAATTTACCAATAGATCTTACAAGATACCTTGGTATGGAAAGCGTTACTTTTTCTCATTCTAAGCCAGTAACAGCAGAAATAACAGTTAATAAGCTTTTAATAGATTCTGATAACTTTATAAATTATACAGGAGATAGTACATTTAGCGGATATTTAGAATATAAAGATAAATACTTTGCTTTTAATTCGGGTATATTAAATAATTATTCCATATCTTGCGCTGTTAATCAAATACCAGCTTTAAGTGCAAATTTAACAGTACTTGGTGAATTTGGAGAAGGAGTAGATAAAAGCTTATCTCTATTGCCTAAAAATGATATAAAGATAGCAGATTATGGAGATATAGAAGTGACATTAAATGATTTTGAATTTAATAGGCTTCAAAATTTCACATTAAGTATAGATACAAATAGAAATATATTATACAAGCTGGGTAATTCTTATCCATTTCAAATAATTACAAATCCGCCAGTTGTTACAAATCTTACATTTGGAATTAAGGTTGATGATTATCAAGTCAAAAATATAAGAGATTTATTATGTCAATATAAAGTAGAATCCCTAGGCATAACATTTAGAGACTTTAAAAATCCAACTGGAGCTCCTATCTTATCTTTTAATTTTAATGAAGCTATATTTCTTGGAGAATCTTACCAAGGATCAGTTGGCGATTCTTCTCTTGTTAATTTAACATATCAAGCTTTTAGTAGACCCACTCTTCCAATTACAAATAGAAATAATCTACAGAATGAAGATACAATAGATCGAACTAATAATATTAGTTTTTAATTTTAAAGTAAATTTTATATAAAAAACAAGCAAAGAGATGAGTTGCTAACCCACAAAATGGAAAAGAAAAGATTCCAAGGGTATAGTAAAGAGGATTGTAAAATAAAGTAGTAAAAATTCCCATCCAAAAACTAGAACATTCTGGACATAATAATGGTCGCCTAATATATGGAATCTTAGCTATAAAATTTCTTACTGGCGCAAATATATCAGAAAAACTCCAAACAAAACTAATTCCCAAACTTAATATTATATAAGTAAGAAGTTCAAAAAAGATCATAGAAAAAATACGTTAACATATTCATCATCAATTTTTGAAGTTGAAAATGCTCTAAAGTTTGCTCTTTCTTGAACTAAGCGATTTTGAAAAGTTTGCCATTCTGAAATTTTTACTTTTTCAGTCACTCCTGCGTATGATTTTACTGTATATTTTTGAGTAATTGCTATTAGATCAACTTCTACTCCAGTATTTTCAATAAAATTATTTAAAAAATCAAGAGCTTTTTGTCTATTTGTATTAACATAATTTTCTACTTTACCTCTGCAACTACAATTTGGATTAGTACTCGCACTCTCTATGTCTGCATAAATTTCTGGCGCAACAGCTTGAAACGCAGTTTTAAATTGTTGATTTGATACTAATTCTAAGAATATCTTAGAAAGAAAAGGATAATCATTTGGTATGCTCATATTATATTATATGTTTGAGTATATATTTTATCTAATTATTATTGTG
>Ga0247831_1004504_pt1 | contig 18506 bp, 13 predicted proteins | sample LaCruzMarch2015__9_FD_192406 | JGI IMG/M metagenome (GOLD analysis project Ga0247831, IMG submission 192406) | Freshwater microbial communities from meromictic Lake La Cruz, Castile-La Mancha, Spain - LaCruzMarch2015_1m | ecosystem: Environmental > Aquatic > Freshwater > Lake | place: Spain... | reverse complement strand
CCAGCGGCCGCCGATCAGAATTGGGTGGCGCTCTGCTGGGCCGCGGAACTGGGGCTGTTTGTCGCCGTCGGCGATAGCGGCACGGGCCAGCGGGTGATGACCTCAACGGATGGCCGCAGCTGGACCCTGCGCCAGACGCCGGCCGACAACAACTGGACCTCGATCTGCTGGGCACCCGAGCTGGGCCTGCTGGTGGCTGTGGCCAGCACCGGCACGGGCAACCGGGTGATGACCAGCCCGGATGGCCTCACCTGGACGGCCGGCCCGGCTGCTGCGGATCAGGAGTGGCGCTCCATCTGCTGGGCGCCTCAACTGGGGCTGTTAGTAGCGGTGAGCAGCAACGGGATCGTGCAGCGGGTGATGACCTCGTCGGATGGCCGCAACTGGACGCTGCGGACAGCCGCCGCAGCCAACAGCTGGACGGCGCTCTGCTGGGCGGCTGAGCTGGGCCTGCTGGTGGTGGTGAGCACCAGCGGCCGGGGCAACCGGGTGATGACCTCCCCGGATGGCCTCATCTGGACCAGCCGCAGCTCGGCGGCCGACAACGCCTGGAGCTCCCTCTGCTGGGCGCCGGAGCGGGAGCTGTTGGTGGCGGTGAGCAGCAGCGGCACCGGCAACCGGATCATGACCAGCGCCGATGGCCTGAGCTGGACGGTGCGCAGCTCCCCGGCAGATCTGGGCTGGCGGTCACTGTGTTGGTCGCCCCAGCGCCGTCAGTTCGCGGCGGTGAGCAACAGCGGCGCTGGCAACCGGGTGATGGTGAGCCCGTGAGCCATGCCTGACACCACGACCTCCCTGCCGGCGATTGGAGCGCGCTGCTGGCGCGACCTGATCAGCCCAGAGACCGGGGCCACAGTGCTCAACCTGGCGGCAGACAGCAGAGACGCCGATTCGATGGTGGAGCTGACCTACGACGAGGGCGGCAGTGGCTGGTGGCCGCTCTCCACGCTGGTGTTTGCGCAGAGCTGAGTGAAGGAGCTTCAGCCCCCGCCTGCCAGCTGCTGGCGCAGGGCAGCGATGGCCTTTTTCTGGGCCCGCTGCACTGACATGGCGCTGATCTGGAGCCGCTCGGCTGCGGCCCGCAGTGACAGGCCCTCCAGGAGCGTGAGCCTCAGGGCCGTGGCCTGGGCGGCGGGCAGCTGCTCGACCAGCTGCTCCAGCGCCAGCTGCTGCTCGGCCTCGCTGGAAGCTGGCTCGGGCTCAGGGGATGCCAGCTGATCGAGCAGGCACGGCTCGCCATCAGCGCTGGCATCGAGGCTGAAGTGCCCCAGCGGGCACTGGCCCTTCTCGTGCTCGCGACGGGAGATGCGCACCAGCCGCACCCGATCGCGCAGGTGGTGCTGCAGGGCCCCGGTGATGCAGCGGCGCAGATAGGGCCCAGCGGGCTCGCCTGCCCTGCAACGGGGAGCGCAGCGCACCAGGGCCTCACGGGCCACCTGGATCAGATCCTCCCGCTCCACCAGCGGGAACAGGCGCCGGGCGGTGGCTGAGGCGATGGCATCGGCCAGCGGCAGGTGCTCCAGCACCAGGGCATCACGGGCCTTGAGGGCAGAGCGACTGAGGGCTTGAGCCGGCTGCCGGCGGCGGGAGGGGGAAAGCAGGGAAGCCATCTGGGGGACGGCGGAGAACCCCACCCCCAACGGCCAACCGCAGCGCCGCGACAACGACGCCCCGCAGGGGCGCATGGCCCGATCTTTGACGCGGCGTGAGGACTGGCCGAGGGATGCGGTGGGTGTGCGCCGGTCCGGTGGCGATCCGCCCTCACATGGCAGAAAGGCGCTTTCAGTGGGACCCGAGCCACCCGGTCACACCAGACGTCACACCTGCAATGCAGAGATCAGTGTTGATCGTTGCTGAGCCGCTTTACTGGCCCGAGAGAGCTACCGCTGGATCACTCTCAGCTCCTCCTATGACACAGAAGCAGGGTCAGATTTCAAGACAAGCACTGGATGGGCTCGCGGCAAAGGCTGGCCAGGAAAAGCAGAAAAAGAAACCCTGGATCCAACCACAGGACGATCGCCGTACACGCTATCCATATTGAAAAAGATCTTGTCGCCGTTGGCCGCCGTGATCTGTCCCATGGCGCCACGCTGATGGATGTAATTGCACCGCCCATTGAATCTGTTCGAAACCGAGTAACATAGCGACTCGCAATACTTTGCGAGCTGGGCTGCTGCTGGCCTTGCCGAGGGATCAGCCAGCAAGCAACTGCAAATAAGACTATAAAGCTCATCCCCAAGTGGCTCAAACTGTGGCTTACAGTCAAGTTGAGCCGGACGAGGAGGCACAGGAATTGGACTGCGCAGAACCGCGGCTAAAGCTGTTGGCCCCGGGCCAAAAGGCTTGTTACCACTCATCAGTTCGTAAGCCATAGCAGCAAGAGACCAAACGTCCGCAGGCTTTCCAGCGTCTCTGTATTTAAGAATCATCTCCGGGGCCATGTAAGGCCACGCCCCGATAACAGTTGACGATGTTGATCTAGAAAGATCGCCATCCTCGGCGTCACTCATTTCATCCTCCACAAGCTTCGCGATCCCGAAGTCGGTGATTTTGATCTCATCTACAGAAAATCCACCTGTGATCATTACGTTATTCGGCTTAAGATCACGATGAACCACGTCAGCCTGATGTGAAGCAGCTACGCCTTTGGCAAGGTGGTGCAGAATCTTGGCAACAAGGGATGGGTCCAGCGCTCCGGCATGAGCAAGCAGGCCCTGCTTCAAGTCTGGACCCGCGATCAGTTCTTCAACAAGAATAGATAGATTACCGATTTCGCAGTAGTCCAATGTCTTTGCAACATTAGGGTGGTTTACTCTTGCGCTTGCAACTGCGGTACTTTTGAAACGCTTTAGAGCAGATGGATTAATTGGTGTCTTAATAGCAACTTCTTTGCCGAGCAGGATGTGTTCGGATTTGTAGACCTGCTGCATGCCTCCTTGACCTATAAACTCGGAGATTCGGTACTTACCGGCTATGACATCGTTGGCCTTGAGGATCATCGTTGATCTCATAGGACAACCTCTGGGTTGGAGATGTCAAAGGTTGGAAATAGACGACCACGCTGAGACGGTTGGCCAAGACCGATCACACAGCTGCTGGGAAGAACAGTCCCAGGCGCTACAGGAAGATTGTTAATAAAGACGTGGCCAGTGACGATTGATACTATAAACTGAAATCTGGTATATACAATTACAATGGAATCGGCATGGGGTGGATTCTTCAGCTTTACTTGATGCCTGTCCTTGTCTAGGAAGTATGGTGTCCCTCTGTGGACAAGCAAAGCTCTATGACTACCCAGCAAGAGATGTTTCTCAAGGCAATTCCTCAAGGCAGCCGAAGTAGGTCGTTGACCTGGATCAGGCAAAAGTGTTCTATCGAGCAACATGGAAACACTTTCTGGTAATTCTGGAATTGCATCCGCAAAGCTAGGTAGCGGCGTTGAAAACGTAGGTGGGATCTTACGCAAGCAAACAGGGATGCCAGATTGTGTCAAGCTCCATGCAAGCAAGCCAAATGCAAATACGTCAACAGACTTTGTGAACTCGACTCTGCCTGCTCCCCATAGTTCAGGTGCTGCATAGCTGGGAGTTGCAACAAAGCCTTGAGTCGCATCATCAATCCCTGCTTCACGAGCCAAACCAAAGTCGAAGATTTTAACAATGCCGACACTGTCAATCTTAATGTTATCGGGCTTGATGTCCCTATGGATCACATTGGCTGCGTGAATATCCTCAAGGCCCCTCGCTACCTGGTATAGAAGCTTGAGGTAGCCCTTGGCATCACCGGCTATTTGGTTGATCGACCCATTCAAGTCGACTCCGTCAACATATTCCTGCACGATGCCAATATCAGGCGCCCCTTCTTGCATAAATATATCGTATATTTGCACGACATGCTTTGATCTGATCCGTTGCAATGCTTTGATCTCGTCAAAGAGTCTTCGGCGATCTGCCAAGTCTCTTATGAACTTAATTGCAACGAGCCGATCCAAGTCCGAGTCTTTGCAAATAACTACATCACTCATGCCACCTCCAAGGGTTGGCCCAAAGGGTTGATAGCGAGGAGGAAGCTGCCTCACGTCAGGACTTTCCTGATTCGATTATTTCAATATCTAGTTGAGGCTCTATGTATTCTTCGTGGACGGGCTTAGTGCCAGATTGCCTCATGTCCCTAAGGTCAGTCTTCTCTTCCGCATTGCTAGATACTGCCTCCCGTGTAGTATCTAAAATTTTAGTTGGATGATCTAGCTTGTCTCGGCTTCTTCTCCGCGGAGCCCTGCGCATTTCGATCGAGGGGGAAGGAGGCGCAGTCTTCTGGCTCTCGTTGTGGATAACTAACTGAAGGCAGCCTGGCACTCCAACTATCTGAAGAGATCCTGCTTTTGATGGCTGCCATGAAGAAAAGAGTTTCGCGCGAGGATCAAGTATTGCCATGGTCGAGTTGTCACTTCCTCCAATCCACTCGGACACATCATTGATCTTGTGTGCTGCATCTAAAGCCGTTTTGCTGTGACTTATAATGCCTTTGAAAATGGGTTCAGTAATGCCGTATGCGCCATCGGATGCCAATACAAACCATGTAACCTCTTGCGCTTGTCCTATAGAGATAGACTGAGCGTCAAGACCGTCCCCCATTCCAATAAACCGAACAAGTTTTCTGAATTCCGGACTCGGCTTGGAAAGCCTCAGGTCTGACAGCATGTTTTCAAGAGTGTCATCTGTAGAGATCTGCCTGAGTCCATGCGACGCCAGAAAAGCATAAATACGACTATCTCCTATGTTTATGGCTGACCACTCCCCAGTGTTTGAACACGCAACCGCAGCAAGTGTTGCACCACCTTTCCCTTTGTATTCTTGATAGACAGCCTGATTGGCTGCCTCAGTCGCCAGCTCAAGTCTCTCGGGTAGTCTGCCGCTTCTCCCAGTGACTAATGAGCTAGCAAACGTACTAATTGCCAAATCAGCGCTTGCACTCCCAGACTGCATGCCTCCCATGCCATCACAAAGTGCGATACATGCAATTGCGGGTCGTTCCCGAATTGTAGATTGAACTCTAAGGAAGATGGCGCGGTCTTGGTTCTCTGCTCTGCCGCCCTTAGAGCTGGCTATATGAACACCACCAAAGTCAGCGCTTATAGAACCTGTCTTCTTGCCATCCCGAAGCCAGTCGCCTATAGCAGACTGAACAAGCCGTTGGTACCCGCCGGCGGTCATGGGGTCTGGAGCGGATTCTGATGGGTCTCCTCAACATTCTAGCGGCATCTGCTAGAGAGCCCAGCGGCCTCTTATGTCTGAGGGACAAAGCGACTTCAGCTATGCATCAGAGGTGCTCTGCTCTGCTCTAGGTATCGGCATACCATGAGTATCAACGGAGTCACTCATTGTGTCACTAGGCTGTGTTCTCATCCCCATCTGTTGGTGTTATTCCAAGACCATAGCTTGATAGAAAGCCGTCTCAGATGTGGGCCTGGAAAGCCGAGGTGCGTTATTCTTCAGTTACTATCTACACGGTCCTGTGATTCGGACCAATAGATCATATTTTCACATCAGCAGGCCTCTAGGCACTGCGGGATTGCTCGCCGGCCTAATTTGTGATAATATCAACTTGCGGCTGCAAACAAGAAGGGGCTTCCCTGGGTCCATTTGACCTCCCGCGAAACTACGCAGGGTCTCAAGATGTGGTCGCACCACTTTCGCTTTCTTTGTAGGACCATGGAACCCTTATACCCATTGGGAACTTAATAATTCCATATCCCTGGACCCTTCCGCTGCCGTCGGATCGGAATTTTGAGCCAAGTTTTTCAAACCACGGATATACGGGTAGTGCTTCTCCGTCGCCAAGACCCTTCCCCTCCCATTCTTCTCCATATTCCACAAACTGTCGATAGACGTTATAGGCAATAATGTCAGCCACTTGCACTTGGGCCCAGTGCGCTGAATCAACAAATTTAAGATCGTTATTGATTGAGTCAAAGCGAAGTTTTGATTGCAGCCTAGAGCCCGTCTTCCGGAGCTGGGCATGGTGAGACTTTAGGTTGACCTTGTATTGATTACCTGCAGGAGTTGCACCCATCATATCATCAATGACAACAGCAAGACTGTCTGGAAGGCGAACCTCTTGAACTGCGCGCTGCATCAAGAGCTCATATGCAATAGCAGGCGGATACCAAGCCCTATCCCCGTACTGAGTCTTTGACTGAATCTTGTCTACAGCAACAGCGATAATCACGAGATCGCGCTCAGCGATGCTGCAATACATATCCTCGACAAACCCCTCAAGTTGCGCTGCAGTCTTTCCGTATGGACTTAAGTACTTCTTCCTGCATGAATCGGGATTTCTGAGCCAGTTCGACTTAATCTCAATGTTCTCCGTTCCAAAGAATCCACGCTTTAGAGTCTTAATGGCCTCAACAAGACGACCTGACTCGGCCTCGGAAAGCAGAATTCCACCAAAGACAAAATATCTGGAAACGCCTCTGCCACGAAGGGAGTATTCTTGGCCAGTGGAGGCGTATTCCTTAGTCCCCGAATCATCGATATACAGGATGAACTGGGTCATCTGCGTCGGCGCGCATTGATCACGGGATCAGGCGAATTCATTAGCGCTTGCAGAAACATGTTATTGCTTATCACCATTTCGCTCTCGATTGTCAGGGCTTTAGTCTCGGACAAAGGAAACAGCGGACTCCCAGGTACCCACAGCTCACAGCTATCGCTGTTGTCTTCGTAGTAGGAGGCGTTGCAGGTGACGCGCATTTCCTTGTCGAGACCGGGCTGGGTCCAGGCGAAGTCATAGGCGCCGATCGAGCGGGCGCTGCAGCCTGGTGGCAGCAAGGCCGGTTGTCTGAGGATGGCTTCCAGATCAGCCAGGGTGAGCGGTGAGGGCTGCAGGGTGTTCACCACATCGCGGATGGCATCGAGGTCCTGGAGGACGTCATCAAGGTCCAGGCCCTTGATCTCGGGCTCCTGCTCCACAGCCGCCACGGCAGACGCGCGCGCCTTGTCCCGCTGATCACGGCTGACGAGGGTGGCCTGAGAGATTGAGCTTGACGCTTTGGCCAGGATCGGTTGGAGCTTGCCCACCACCTGCTCGAACATCGCGATCCGGCCCTTCAGTGCCCGGTACACATCGGCTTCAACCGTGCCATCGAGATGCAGGTTGATGATCTGCATTCGGGCGTGGGTCTGGCCGATGCGGTCGATGCGGCCGATGCGCTGCTCCACGCGCATCGGGTTCCAGGGCATGTCGTAGTTGATCAAGGCGCCGCAGAATTGGAAGTTCAGGCCTTCGGCTGCCGCATCAGTGCAGAGCAGGATCTCGGCCTTGCCTTCCTTGAAGCCCCGTTTGGTGGCTTCGCGGTTCAGGGCTTTCCATTCGCCGCCCCTCTGGAGCAGCTCGCCACCGCGTCCGGTGAACGTCATCAGGCTGATGCGGCCGGCACCGACCAACAGGGCCTTGAGGGCATCGACCGTGTCGGTGTACTGGGAGAAGACGATCACCTGCTTGTAGCCCTGGGCCTGCAACTCATCGATGGCTTTCAGGAACTCGGCCCCTTTGCTGTCGTGGCCCACCAGAGGGCGGGCTTGATCGAGCAGCACGCCAATGGCATCGAGCTCGCCTTGGACGGACACCTCCTGGAAGGCGCTTTGGATCCCCTCCAGATCAAGGGTGAGCTCGCCGGTGATGTCATCGTCTTCGCTGGCGGCGGCGTCTTCCTCCAGCTGTTGCTGTTGGCCGGCCATCCGCTTCTCGAGCGTGGACACCAGGGCCGCCACGCTGCTGGCGAGGCGCCGCCGGTAGATCGTCATCACGAAGCCCACCGCCGACTTCTTCTGGCCGGTGGCCTGGGCGTACTGAGTCGAGATGAAGTCCTCCACCGCTTCGTAGAGCGCCCGCTCATCGGGGGTGCTCTCCAGGAAGCGGTCGTCCACATGGCGGGTGCCGATGGCGAGGTCCATCGATCCCTGCTGTTTGTAGGCCCGCAGCAGGGTGCGGCTATGGCGGGAGATCAGCCCCTGCACGGGCGTCCAGCGTTTGGCCAGGGCCAGGGCGGCCTGGCGAATGTCGATGCCGAGATTGCGGCGGGAGAGCGGGTCGGTGTCGTTCAAAGCCCGCAGAGCCTTGCGCTTCCGCAGCGGCGACTTCCGCAGAGTTTCCGGCATGGCATTGGCGGGTGCCTCGCCAAACGCCAACACGCTGCTGCGCCACAATCCGGCCAGGTACGAAAGGGTGGCCTCATCCGGGTTTTCCTTCTCCACCCAGGCGAAGAAGTGCTCGAAGGCGTCTTCGGTCCACTCGGGGGGCATGCCCAGCAGGGCGAGCAGATCCCACACCTCCAGCTCGCTCACCTGCATCGGTGTGGCGGTGAGCAACAACAAGCCCTTGGTGCGTTGGCGCAGTTGCTGCATCAGTTGCATCAAGGTGTTGGGGCGAAGGCGCTCACCACCGCTGCTGCTGTTCTCCCGGCGGGTGCGGGCATGGTGGGCTTCATCAAGCACCACCAGGTCATAGGGCTCGGCTTCCAGCAACTCCTGGTGCCGATCGCGGCGGCGCATCAGGTGGCTGGAGACCAGCACGAAGGGCTCGGCGCTCCAGCTGCTGCGGCCCACCGTCCGGGAGAGCCCGGTTGGGCGGAAGCGGCTGGATTGCCAGTCGAGCGACTTGCCGCTGTAGATGGGCCAGTCGAGGCCGAACTTCTCGCGCAGTTCCCGCTGCCACTGCTTGAGCACCGAGGCCGGTGCCATCACCAACATGCGGCGGGCCCGGCCGCTCAGCCAGGCCTGGCGCAGCAGCAAGCCGGCCTGCACCGTTTTGCCCAGGCCCACCTCATCGGCGATCAACAGCCTGGGTGGCCACTGCTGCCAAAGGCGCTGAAAAGCACGCTGTTGGTGGGGCCAGGGGGTCACCGCACTGGTGCCTTCGCCGACCCGTTCGGCGCCCGGCAGATGGCTGGCGGCGGCCTGGAGCACGTACGACCAGACAATCCGGCGGCGCTCATCGAGGTCGGGAACATCCTCCACAGGAGGCTTCGGGTCGGCAGGCGGAAGCTCGTTGAGAAAGGGTTTGAGCCGCCGGGGAACCCCTTCCACCGGCTGGAAGATCGCCAGCTGCTGGCGAACCGCATCCGGCAAGGTGAAGGTGCGAGCGCCTTGATCCTGGTTGTCCCAGAGGCGCAGGAAGCCAGCCTCCAGCTCATCGATGTCCTCGGCACCGCCAGGCTTCCAGGAGCAGAAGGTCTGAATGGTCTCAAAGTTGCTGGTCCAGCCGTTGGGCGTTTCGTTGACGCTGCCGCTGAAGCCAAGCCGCTGGCCGAGCTGATCTTCGATCACGCCCTCCTTGGCGTGGAAGATGGCGCCGTCGTTGACGATCCGCCCGTCCGTGAGAGGCAGGCCCACCCGGATCTCCAGGTGGCCGCGGCTCACCAGCCAGGCCAGCAGCTCGGCCCCGAGGGCGGCTGCGCCCGGGCCGCCCGGCTCCACGCCCTTGAAGGGGAAGTGGTTGCAGAGGTGGTCTGTGAGAACGGTTTCAGCGGGGGTTCCAGCCGCCAGGGCGGTGATGTCTTGTTCGCTGAGGAACACGCCCGTGATCAGGCGCATCTGGCCATGGCCGATGCCGTCAGGGGAGGCTGCCACCAGGTTTTCCACCCCCTCAAGGACCTGGAGAAGGGAGCGGCTCGTGAAGTAGCCGGTGACGCGCCAGTAGCGGGTGGCATGCTGGAGAGCTGGCTGGTAGAAGCCATCGAGCAAGTTCTGCAGCGAACTGCTGAACCGCCTGCGCCACTGATGATCGGCGAGGCTGGGCATCGGGTCCAAACCGGCCATGCCAGCCTAGGGGCGGCAAACCCGAGTCATCGCATTGCGAGCCGCTACCGGTAGTGCCTGATTCCCGCCTCCCTCCTCCACAGATGGTGGCCCGCGACAAGGCCGCCCGGATGCGTCATTTTTCGACGCAACAGGGTGTTGATGTCGCTACTCATCCAGGCGAGGCGCCGCCCTACAGTTCCGAAATGGAGGTCATCCAATGAAGAGACGCACAAGAATCAGAAGAGGATCGCCCATGGCCGCCCTTGAGCTCGGCTTCGCACGATTGCTTGACTTCTCGGGATCCCTGACAACCTATACCTACGACCACCGGCCAGATCAGCACGATGCGGCCGCGATTGCCTCTGATTGGCAACATGTTGGTGGCGACATCCGCGTTGCTAGCCGCAAGGCCGACAAGCTGATTGCAAGCAGCAGCAGTGGAAGGTGAGATCACAAAGGTTGAGCCTTCCAGCGACCCAAATCTGAATGCTGAGCAGGCTGATCCGAAGGAGCTTTCAACAGACCAAGCCGCTGATCCTGAGCTGCTGAGCAGAGAGCCTCCTGGTCAGCTGGTTTACCAAAGCTATGGGTTCAGTGGGCCGATTCCACCACCAGAGATTTTTGCAGGTTACGACAAGGCTTTGCCCAATGGCGCTGATCGCGTCATGAAGATGGCGGAGCGAGAACAAGAGCACCGGCACAAAATGGAAGACACAATTGTCGGGAAAGAGTCTTTTGAGAAGAGGGCTGGGCTGGTCTTCGCTTTCACCTTGGCTGCTTTTACCCTGGGAGTATCTGCATATCTTCTGATCTGGACCGACAAAAGTGGGCCTGGACTGACCCTATTCATTATTCAGTTCGTTGGTCTTGCCTGGGCATTCCTTGGGGCAAAAAAACAGAAAAGAAGCGACGAAGACGAAGAGTCCGAAGACTGAAGACTTATAGGCCTCTCAAGGGCCTCTAAACATCATTGGGTCACCCTGCCGCCAGCTCAGCCAGCACCAGCTCCAGCTGCTTCGGCGGATCCACCTGATCAGCAAAGGCCAGCTGGCGCAGGTTCTCCAGGGCTTCGAAATCCGATGCGGCCGGCACCGCAGCCTTCACCGGATCGAAGCCGGTGTAGCGGGCGGAGAGCGGCAGCACTTCCAGCACGGCTTCCAGCGCGGTGAGGATCTCGGCGCTGGCCATCAGGCCGTTGTCTTCGGCGAGCTTCTGAGCGGCGGAGAGATCAACGCTGCGGGCGCGGTGGGCGCAGTGGTGGAGGGCATCGATCCAGGCGCTGGTGCCATCGGGGGCGCCCAGCTTGCCCTTGGCAGCGCGGGTGGAGCTGTCCCAGAGGATCAGGTCGCTGGCCTTCTTCTCGGCCAGAACACCCACCACATCGCGATCGAGATCGAGGCCCACCACCCGGGCCAGGCGCAGGGCTTCGTCGTAGGGGAACTGGGGAGCGGCGAAGGCATCCCAGGCGAGCACGAACCACTCTGTGAGGGGATCGAGGCGGCTGCGGCGCTCGGCGGAGGTGAGCTGCTCCATCTTCCAGGCCTTCACCACCCGGCGGGCGGCATCGAGCGCGTCTTCCGGGCTCACAGCATAAGGATCGTCGTTGGCCAGCAGGTCTTCCAGGCTGAGTTGAGCGCGACCTCGCTTCTTGGTGCGCTCCTCAATCGGTCGGGGTTGGCCGCGCTTGATCGGCCAGTGGCGGGAGAACTCTTCAAGGGCTGGGCCGTAGCAGGAAAGGTAGAGGTCGACGCCACGGATGCCGCCTTCCTGGAAGGCTGCGATGCGCTGGCGCACGGCGGAGGCCAGGCGGGGTTCGAGGTCTTCCCAGTACTGCACCGCATCGGCTGGATCCCGCTCGGGGCGGGGCCGGCAGACCAGAAAGATCGTGCTGTTGGCCGCGGCCTTGTCCTTGATGTGGAGCGAGCCTTCGGCCTCGGTGTTGATCGGCCAGGAGGCGGTGATCATGAATCCGGCATCGATCAGACCCTTGGTGAGGGCATCCCAGGCGCCGGTGGCCTTGTGGGTGAACATCAGGGTCATCACGCCGTCGTCTTTCAGGACACGGCGGCACTCGATGAATATCTTTGCCATTTTTTCCCGATAGTCTTTCCCCGCTTTGACCTTGGCAGCTTTGTCTCCAGGGTGGCGTGCCGGGTTGGCGACGGCTTCGTCTTCCTTGTTGGTGAAGGACGACATGAATAAATCAGGATAGAGAAGACCAGCCGTGCGCTTCAGCCACACATAAAAATAGTCAGAAAGCTCCGCGTACATCACATTGTTGTAGTACGGGGGATCCATCACTACGGCATCCACACTTGAGGAATCAATGTGGGGGAGAGATTCACCGGATCCGCAGGAAATATGCAGTGGCACTTCTGCACTTGCGGCTGTAACAGAGGAGGTAGCGAACAATGGGCCCGCATCGGTGGCATCGTCACTACCTGGCTCGACAAGATGAATCAGCTCGTCGATGCACTTTGCTACTTGCCCAAAGGCCCAGTCGTATCCAAGTCCAACAATCAAGGGCGCCATCTCGGCGTGGGAGCAACAGAAAGCGAAGTCATGGCGGTTGAAGGTGTTGGCCACCACTTCGCGCGTTGGCATCCACACAGACATCCGAGAGTTGTAGTTGAGCAGCTTGTCGAGACCGATGCAGAGATAACCCAGTGCCGCCCGGGTCAGCTCACTCAAACCCTCGGGTTTCGCCGATTCCTCGGTCAACAACTCGCGGAAGATCTCCGCACTGGTGCCATGGCAGAGGAGTTGGCGGGGCGAGAAGAACTGCGTCCAGCGCTTGATGCCATAGAGATGGAGAGGCCAGCGGATGTTGGTTTCGTACCCGAACGGAAGTTCCTCATTCGGCACCAGATCCAGCGCCTCCCACTCCGGCAGCTTCTCAGCCAGGGCTGCGGCGATCTGGGCGCTGTTGTCGTCTTCCGACCTTGGCGCCCGGTAGCCCCGCTCCCACTTGTCGGCCTTGGCCTTGCCCGTCTTGGTGTAACCGGTGGCCAGCCGGCGCTTGAACACCACCGCGAACAGCTGCTCGCCCATGCCGCTGGACTGGGCCTGCTGCTTCACGTTATCGCCGTCGATCACGCGGCCGCAGTCGGAATAGGGGCAGGTGGCATCGCCGCCCTTCACCGTGCCTTCGCTCTGGTCCTTCGCACTGGCCACGATCTCGAAGCGGCAGTGGCGACTCCCATCGCCAGGACCCGTGCCCAGCTGGGGGAGCACCCGCACACCAGTGCCGTCGGGCGCCAGCTTCCAGTTCGGCGACAGCGGCACCGTGCCGGCGCAGTAGGGGCAGTGGATCGTGCGGGCCCAGAGGTAGCCGTCAGGCCTGCAATCAGCTTCCGGCTCCGGGGGGAACGCCCATGCCAGTCGCTCCCTTACTCGGCTCGCCAGCTGGTTGCCCAGGCGCTTGACCTCCTCAACCATTTCCGGCCCGAACTTCGTCGGCCACTCAAAGGTGGCTTTCTCCACCAACACCGCCACAGGGTTGATGTCGTTGGCAAAGGTGCTGCAGCCGAGGCGCAGGGCCTCGAAGGGAATGGCACCTCCTCCTGCCGTTGGATCCAACACGGTGGGCTGGTTGATGCCCAGCTTCTGGATCTCCTCCAGCAGCCAGAAATGTTCCTTCTCGCTCGGGCTGTAACTGAAGGCTCGGCTGTAGCCGTAGGCATCCGCTCCGAGCCGAACTCCTTCGCGGGTGGCCTTGGCGATTCGCTTCTTCGCCGCCACCGGATCCCCATGGATCCCCAGCACATGCCGGAAGATGGTGCGATCGGCATCGGCCGGCAGCAGCGAGGCCAGCACCGCCGCGCGCGAGGCCACCAGCGGCCGCCGCGCCCACCACACATGCAGGCGGTTGGGCGCCGGGAAGGGCGTCATCGGGGTGCGCTCGCGCACGCTTTCGATGCCGATGTCGGCGATCGGCAGCCACTCCTCGATCAGGCGCTTGGTCATAAGCTTTGCATCACATGAGCGATCATTCCTTGCACCTCCATGGTGGGATTCAAGGCAATCAGCTCAACTTCCGGGTGGGCTAGTCGGAACACTCGGAAGACTTCGTCGGCAAAGGCCTGCCCGATCATCTTCACGCCTTTGAAATCCAGTACCACCGTCTTGAAGCGTTCAAAGCGTGTGATCAAGCGCCTTGCCTGGGACCGCGATACCAGATTGTCGTCGCCATACTGTGCCAGCCGCACGGGCACCACGGTTTTGGTGAATCCCGCGCTGTCACCGCTGGTGAACTTCTTGAACACGGCACTGGCAGATCGTGACGTGTGGTTGTTTAGCTCCATTGTCACGGATGTGCCGGGAGTGTTGCCGGTTTCGATAATCCAGTCTTCCGGTTCCTTGGCCAGGTGGGAGAAGTAAACATTGCCTGATATGATCGAAAAATCGTCAAACATTCTCGAACTGAAGAAGATCCCTTCGCCGGAATGCCGTGATGGATCGGTGGTGAACTTGCCCTTGGCCAACTCCAGCACAGCATGGCGTTCGTCGATCAGACCCATGGCCTGCTTTATCTTCCGGAAGATCCCTACGCCATTATCTGAGATCACCACCTGACAGGAAGCGGCTGTTTTCTTCACAGACACGTGAATGTAGGTTGCCCCGGAGTGATCCAGCGCATTGTTGAACATCTCCGAGAAACCGTAATTCCAGATAGCCATCACGTTGTTGGCCAGTGGCTCCAGTTGACCTCGCACATCCTCCAACCAGGCGCGGCTCTCATCGAGGCCGGTGAAATCGTGATAGGTCTTCTCCCAGGCCAGAAGTTCGGCCAGGGCATAGGTCTTGCTGCGCGTCTGCCCGCTCTCAACCAAAGCTCCTTCCTCCACCAGGCGATGGATGTGCTTGTGGATGGCCTGGCGAGAGCAGGCAAACTTCTCCGAGGCCCGCCGGACGATGTCGGCGGGATGCTTCTCCACATTCGCCACGATGAACGTGCGGATGGCTGCTCCCCGATCACGAATCGCCGGCACCCCACCTCCAGAACACTGGCATCATTGTCAACCCATAGGCGACATATTGTCAACTTTCACCGCTGGTTTGCCCCTCCTTCTGGCGCGACTCGATCAGCTTGCGTTCCATGTCGAAGCGGGGCTCCAGGCCGCGGTAGGCCTGCTGCACCTCAGCATTGGACAGGAAGCCAGCTCGGATCTCGCGCCAGCTGGGGTGATGAGCGATCGCGGTGAGAGGTGTCATCGACAGCATTCTGGCCTGATCATTGGTTCGAGCTCAGCAGCAACCGCAGCGCCGCCAGCACCCGCCTGGGGTTCTTGCGGTGCATCGCCATCCCCAGCCAGTAGGCGGCCTCCTCGCGGGCCATGGCATCGATGCCGCGGGCGCAGTTCTCGATCGAGGCCACGTTGCGCATCGGTGCCAGCAGCTTGAACAGCAGCCCCATCGCCAGGGCCAGCTCCTCGGAGAGCGGATCGCGGCGCGACTCGCCTTTCTTCAGCTTGGCCAGGCTCACCTTCTCCCCCTTGAGGCGCCGCAGCACCGCCCCCTCCACCAGCAGCAGCTTGTGGCCCCCCAAGCCGGCCACCCGCTTGGGTTCCTTCAACTCCGGTGTGGCGGTGCTGGGCACCTGCCACACCTCCAGCTCCAGATCGCTCGGGCCGCGCTGGCGGCTGCGCAGTTCGTAGGCCGGGCGGCCGGAGGTCAAGGCCTGGATCATGTGGCTGCCCCCACCGCGTCGGTGAGCTCGAGGCGGATTGTCGCTGTTTGGGCCACCAGGCCCGCCCGGGTGAGGCGAGAGATCCAGGCTTCACCGCCATCCTCCCAGTGCAAAGCGGGCTCGTACGTGAGCTGGTAGGTGATGTCGAGCGACTTCTCACCACCGCGTCGCCACTGGCCTTCAATAAAGCTGCGCAAGTGGCTGGCTTCCTCGGGTGTGCCGTTGAACTCGAAGCTCCACTCCGCATTGCCATCGCCGCTGCGCCAGCCTCCTTCCAGCATCTCTACCCGCACCGTCGCCCCAGGCTCGGCCTTGAGCAAGGCCAGCGGCAGGAAGCCGTCGCCACTGTTCATCCGCCAGGTGATGGATTTGATCGACTTGCCCGAGCTGCTCACCTGCTGGGCGAGCTGGGTGAGTGCTGTTTTCACGTTGTCGGTGCGCTCGATCACCCCAGGCCCAGCGGGCGGTGTGACTCCTATTCCTCCGGTGCCGGTGCTGGTGGCGCCAAACCCGCCCTGAACACCAGTTCCCGTCTCTCCACCTGGGGCTCCTGATGAACCACCATCGCCTCCAGACCCGCCGGGAGGATCCTCTCCAGCTCCCGATGACGTCCTTGGCGGCCAGACGCTCAGCTCCAGCGCCTTCTCCATCATGAAAATCTTGGCGTCTTCGCTGATCGAGAGCGTGCCCGGTGGTAAGCCCTGGCCTTCGAGGCGATCGCCCTCCTTGTACACAAACAGGCCTTGCTCTAGGCCCATGCGGAAGCACTTCTTGAGCACCTCATCGCCGATCAAGATCGGCAACGCCGGATCGCGGTAATACTCATTGCGCAGATCCCTGGTGCTCATCACCCCCTTGTTGCGCAAGGGCGTCTTGTCGGCCATGTAGTTCGGTGCCGGCGGAGCATCCTCAGGGAGGATCAATTCACGGGCCTCCCGCAGCACCCGCTCCACCTGCTTCTGACCCACGCCTGGCTCGCTGCTGGCACTGGTGACGGTGATGGCCGCATGGGTGAGGGGCACCTCGGGCCATTGGCCCCGCTCGGGATAGAACACATGCCGGTAGCACTGCTGGACCGCCACAGCAAAGCCCTGTTGCGCCTGCCCATAGCGCTCCTTCACCTGGGCCTGCTGGTGGCTCTGGAGGCTGGCGAACAGATCCCCCTGCTGCATCTGCTGCAGCGCCAGATAGGTGCGGGTCTTGCGCAGCATGTCGTCTACTTGCAGCGCATCAGCACAGACGAACACCAGGTTGTTGCGGTTCAAGCGCACATTGGCGTTATCGCTCTTCTCCTTGAACAGCCGCACCACCAGCTCTGGCAGGTGGATGTTGGCCTGCTCCACGGTGTGCCCTTCCCAGTGCAACACCGCCAGGTAGGGCCCATCGGTGTCGTCGGGGATCTCGGCCGGGCTGCTTGGGAACAGCACCGGCTCCATCCGCTGCTTCGCGAAGATCGTGCCGATGCGCCGATTCAACTCCACGCGCACACTCTCCAGATCAAACTGGCGCTCCCGCTTCCTCACCATCTGGTTGAGGTTCGCGTCCGTGAGGAAGCGCAGCTTGCTGGTGCCGCTGTCGTCGAGATACTCCGATTGCTCCTGCAGGAGACGGACGGCCTTGTCGACGAAGGCTGGATCAACCGCCGGCGCGTAGAGGCTGTAGTTCAGCTCCAGGCGGCTGAGGCCTTTGAGTGGTTCGTTGAACGCCAGCGAGTGGAACAGAACCGTGCGGGCCACCATCGAGCCATAGGGCTCCTGGCCGCTGAACTCGCTGGCATCGAGGCGCTGGGCCAGGGCCCTGCCGCCTTCTGCAGGTGTGGTCGACACATCCGCCCGGATCGCCGGGATAAAGGCCTGCAGGCCCAGCTTGGTGGAGAGCTCCAAGCGGATGCGCTCATTACCCGGATCCACATGGTGCAGATGGATCGCCGTCGCGCCCCGAGGGTTCTCCCGCCAGAGCTGGCCCACCGTCTGCGCCAGCAGCCGCAGCATGCCCCGCACCCTCTGGAAGTTCTCCAACGTGGAGGTCTTCTGCATCAGGGTGTCGATCAGCTCCGGATGGAGCGGATAGCCCTTGCGCAAGTTGGTGGCACGGTCATCGTTCTGCCCCTGCGGTGGCAGAGCATCGGCCGTGCGCTGCCAGATCTCCTGGTAGGCACGCACCACCTCCTCCACCCGGCTGCGGTCGATCGATTCGAACAACCGCCGTGTCAAAACCTGAACCGTTTCGTCTTCGCTGGTGGGGGTGAGCGCAGTGATCTGCCGCCCGGTCACCGATTGGAGTTCGGCAAAGATCCGATCGATCCGCTGGTTCTCTTCCCCATAGGCGTCCACCGACTGGCCGCCTTTGCCCAAGGCCAGGGTGAACACCAGCACGGCGTTGGGCGAGGAGTTCACCGCTTTGATGAGGTCGGTGAGGAAGGGCGTCAGCTGCTCGGCGGCCTGACCGGCAGCGGGGCCCTTGATCTTGCGCAGGTAGATCGAGAGCTCATCAATCAGGATCAGCACCGGCTGGTCGCCGATCAGTTCCCGCAGGGTTTCGGCACCGGGAGGAGCCGAACCGAGCCGGTCGCTGTTGCGGATGCGCTCGTACCCCACAGGCCCGGCAAGCTGCACCGCCAGCTCTCCCCAGGGGGTGAAGGCCAGCACGTTGCCCTCCATGCGCCGGCCGTTCATCGGGTCGGCGTTCTCCCCGTCGAAGGCCGCCACCGTCACCTTCTGGCTTGGCAGGCAGGCTGGGTCGACGAACTCGGCCAGGTTGGGGATCTGATCCGCGGCCGTGAGGATGTGGTTCAGCCCGATCAGGGCATGGGTCTTGCCGCCGCCATAGCTGGTGTCGAGCCGCAGGATGCTGCCCAGCTGGCTGTCGGCGCTGGTGAGCCGGTCCACCACTGCCAGGAACAGGTCGCGCAGGCCCCTGGTGGGGTGGGTGTTCGCGAAGAACAGGGCCGGGTTCTTGTAGAGCTCCGGCGCCGTGCCCTTCAGGACCTGGCTGAGGTCCGCTGCAAAGTCCTC
>Ga0247831_1004501_pt1 | contig 18517 bp, 27 predicted proteins | sample LaCruzMarch2015__9_FD_192406 | JGI IMG/M metagenome (GOLD analysis project Ga0247831, IMG submission 192406) | Freshwater microbial communities from meromictic Lake La Cruz, Castile-La Mancha, Spain - LaCruzMarch2015_1m | ecosystem: Environmental > Aquatic > Freshwater > Lake | place: Spain... | reverse complement strand
TTATCGGTAATAGTACCAATATAGATATTATTGTAAGATTTATGCCTGCTGATTATTTTAAACAAGTGATTTTAAAACTACAGAACGAAGATCCTACACGTAATTTTTATATATTCACAGAATTAACTGTAGAAAATAAACACGAATTTGATATATTTAGAAATATCCATAATTTAGAAATTATTTCCGATAATAATACTTTGAGTACTTTTCATCATTTAGCAAATGCAGATATTTTAGTAACATGTAAAAGTTCGTTCTCGTATATTTCTGCATTTTATAATTCAAATGTAGTTTATTATTTACCTTTTTGGCATCCTAAATTTACCCATTGGATTAAATTATAACATGTAAAAATTATGCGTAAATATTTTAACTATGTAAAATTAATATTTTGGAAATATAAATATAAATACATGAATAGTTTTAATAGTCTAAGTGGAAAAATCAATAATACTAGTTTTACCAAACCCATTTATAATATAGATCAAGGTGTACTTAATAATATTTCTGCAACAAGTAAAAATGCGCACAATCTACTACTACCTATGGAACTTTACAAACGTTAGGGAATGTACCTTTAATTACATTTTTAAATGGACAACCGGCATATGTTACCATTTGGTATGACCAGACAGGTAATGGTAATAATGCGACTGGCGTAAATAATCCAACTTATAATACTTCTACAAATAATATAGATTTTGGTGCAACCGGTTATTTTACTCTTCCAAATAGTGCTTATCCATCAGGAAATAGTGCTTATAGTTTTATTTTTACTCCACTGAATCAACCAGCCAATACAAACCAAGTAATATATACAGGTGGAGATTATTCAGAAGGTAAGTATCTACAAGCTATGATTTATTATAATGTAGATGTATATTTCTCATATTTTAATGTTTGGTATGCTTTTAATGTTTGGACAAAATCATCTGTTTCAAATGGAGTTATTGTAGAAGATACTCCAGCCGTATTAAATGGAGTTAATATATCAGATACTTATAATGGAAACAATGCAAATACTAGAAGTGTATATTTTAATGGCTCTTTAGTTACACTTAGCTCAAGTGATCCTAGTAAAATCCGAAATAGTTTAACCACTAATAATTTTCTGGGTAATAAAAATATAAATCAAACGGATACAGCGAAATTTACAGGTAGTTTAAAATATTTCATTTGGGCTCCTATTTCATTATCTTTACCAGATATTAACATATTACATAAAGTTGCAACGAATATAGTATCTTAAATAAAATAATAAAAACTCGTTGGATATAGAAAAATGATATAAAAGCATAAATCATAATAAAATAATGGCAATGAGTAGTTCTGTAGCTAGAAAAAGACGTTCAGAAGTCCAACAACCATCGCAATTAACTTACAATCCAAATCCAAATGTGTCTCCTCAACAACAACAAGTTCCGCAACAACAACAACAACAACAAGTTCCTCAACAACAAAGACCAATGGGAACTGGTATGACTCTACCACAAGTGATTTCAGTGATTGATAATCGTCTAGTTGTTTTAGAGAATTTTATGAAAGATTCAAAAGTAGACCAGAATAAAAGTGGAGAGATGATTCAACAAGCAGAATTACCATCTGATTTTGTAGAAGAAGTTCAAGATAGATTTGATATTTTAGCAAGAGAAATTTCAGATTTAAAAGACGTTATTTTGAAATTGCAATCATTTACGATGGATGTCAATAAATCATTATTGGAAGAACGTATTAATATTTTGTCGGATTTAGGAGAGAATACTAAAGAAGATGTTTAAACGGAGTGAATATCTTTAGATTAGATTAGATTAGATTAGATGGATTCATTCATTTTATAATATTTTGTAAATAGCTATCCACTACAAAATATTATATTTAGAGAAAAATAATTCTACTTTTTCCCGTTTTTCTTTCCCCTATTTTTGTACGATTTATTTGGTCGTTTATTATGTTTAGTTTTTCGTCGTTGGGTTTTATTTAATAGAATTGGCATTATCTTGGAAACATGATTCTTATATGTTTTCTTTGCCATAAACATAGCATTTTTTAAAGATGTTCCGCTTGGTAAAGTTTTACGGGTATTCATTAAATGTGTAATCCATGGATTTGCCATTTTATTATTATTTTTGTTTGTATATATTGTTACCAGATAAATATCGCCTAAATCTATTTAAAAAAAAAACAAATAAATATAAGTAAATATATAGATAAAATGCAGAGTGAAAGTGAAAATACAAGTTCTAATCAAAATGCAGATATGATATCTAATATTAATAGATTACAACAAGAATATTACGAAAAAAACAACAAAAATATATTTTTTAAAAAAAATCAGAAATATGATTGTGCAAATATAATAACACAAAATATTAATGTCCAACAATTATTTGAAAAAACATTGTTTGTTTTAAACCACAATAGTACAGAAAGTGAAATATATTTTGATTATACTGTTTTCAAAACATATATTCATCCTGGAATTTTTGACGAATTTTTAGATTATATAAACTATATTTCATTTAATTATATTGAAAAAATGGAGAAATATATATTACATTTGAATTTTCAACACATAACGATTAGTGCTTTTGAAAGATATTGTCCATTAGTAAAACGAATTATGCAGACATTTCCAGTAGATGCTATTAAGATGCAGAAAACTTATATATATTATACACCAAGTGTAATTGATCAAATGATGAAAGTAATGCATCCATTTATTAGTCATTTCCGCGATAAAATCGTTTTTTATACGAAAATGGAAAGTCCTGAGAAAATAAATGGATTAATTCTCTCTTATAATAATAATAATAATAATGCTTAAATCACAACAAATATAAATAATATTTATAATTATTACTTAGAACTTATTACAAAATGAATATTATAATTAAAAACCCAATTAAAGCGGATATTTTTGTATCTATTTTTCAATATATTTCTAAATTCACAGAAAATATGAATTTGATGTTTCAAAAAGATAAACTTTATATGCAATCTATTAATACATCTCATGTAGTTATTCTAGAAATGTGTTTACCAAAAGAATGGTTTGATATGTATGAATTACCTGAAAATTCTATCATTATTGGAGTAAATACTACTTTGTTTTATAAAGTATTGAAGAAAAGAGAAAAAAACCAACAAATAAAAATGTGTTATAATAATAGTGTGGATAATAATACTTCCGATAGATTACAGTTTTACTTTAGTATGGATAAAGATAAAGATATAGTGGATACAAAATCTGAAGATAAAAAAACAAAAAAAGAAGATGAATTGATTTTTGATAAGGATTTTGAAATACCATTGATTGATATTGACGAAGAATTATTATCTATTCCAGATATAGATTATCAAGCTGAATTATCTTTATCTACTGATAAATTCGCGAATCTAATTAGTCAATTAAAAGATTTCGGAGAAACATTAGAAATAGAATGTTCTGAAGACAAGATAATATTAAGTGCTCATAGTTCTGAAAACGGGAAAATGATTACACGAATATTAATTGAAGATTTGACGGAGTTTTCTATTGAAGAAAACGAAATTATTCAAATGGAATTTGCATTGAAATATTTATATGATATTTGTTTGTATCAAAAAATATCTAAATTTGTAGAATTGAAAATTAGTAAAGATTTCCCAATGAGAATTATGTTTCCATTGGGAAATGCAAATGATGACACAACGAATGCTAATACTAATTCTAATAATGCAACTTTTTTATTTTATCTAGCACCTAAAATGTCAGATTAGGTAAAGAGACCCGCTAATTATTTAATTTAAATAGTCTTTAAGTAACATAGATATTGAGCAGGTTGAAGTTAATCCATTATAAAGAGCCATACTACCAAATAACACTAAAATAATTAATGATATAATATTAATTTTCTTCAATAATTTTTCTTTCTTTAATTGCATATAAATATATATTCCTACTGATAACATTATTATCCCCAAAATTGTCTGAAGAATTCTCATAACACTATAAAAATTAAATGAATTACTTCCAATAATATTTATTTTTATATCTGTATTTCCATCTAAAGAAACATTATTTGAACCATATTTTAAATTAGAAAACTGAAGATTTGGATTGACTTTAATACTTTTATATTCACTAAAATATTTATTTTTAATAAATTGAGACCTATTTGCATATTGGCATACAATATATATTTCATCAATATATTCTAAATGGTTAATAATCGTCTTTGCATTAAATCTTATCATATTCATCGGAATGTTATAAAAACTATATTCTTGAGATTGGTCAAAATGTTTAGAATAAACTTCATCACTTTTACGTATGTCAATAAACAGATATTTCATAATATACATGTATAAATATATTTTTATTATGAACTTTACCAATATTTATAATAAAAAATAAAACTTCAACAAAATAATATTTTTACACATTTTTTACAATTTCAAATGCCGATTGTAAATGAAGTGGGCGTTTTGAATGAGAAAAGGTGTAAAAATCTAAAATGATCCAATATTTTATTTTTCATATAACTTATATTCCCAAATCCATGTCTGAAAGGAGGGGTCATAGGGGAACGTAGTTCCCTTATAATATTAGTAAAACAAAATATATTCCAGTAGAATATAATATATAATGTCGCTACAAAATATAAATACATATACCTATACTCCAGGATTTCAATTGGGACAATATCATAATGCAGTTTTATGTATTAGTGGAAATGTTCAAAGTCTTTATTTAGATGGGAATTTGATTGCTACAAAAACAGGGACAAGTAATGTATTAGCAAACTATTCTAATATTAATCAAATATTGATAGGATGTGCAGGAGACAAATCATCTGGTTTTTCAGGTTATTTAGATGATTTTCGTATGTATAACTATACATTAAATCAAGCCCAAGTTTCTAATTTGTATTTAAATCGTAATATCATAGCATATTATCCGTTTGATACTAGTCTAAATAGTCAAACACCTAATTATGCTACCTTAACTTATGATGCAAATTTCGTTGGAAATGTAAGTATATCTACAAGTACAAATTTAGTTGGAAGTGGATCATTGAATTTAACGAATGCAGCTGGATCTGCGAATTATGTCACTTCTAATTCTGGATTTTCAACAACAGCTACAAATGGATTATCTATTTCTTTGTGGTTTAAAGCGTCTGGTGTATCTGGAACAAGAATGCGTCTATTAGATTTATGTACTGCACCAGGTGTACAAGGAATATCCGTAGATATAAATGGAACAAATAATATTCTTGCAGGATATGGAGCATATGCTACACCAATACCACCCCGTCTAATCACTAATTCTGTTTATACATTTACGCCGACACGTATTTCTGGATTGAAATTATGGTTAGATGCAAATAATACTAACTCATTAACAAAAACAGGGAATGCAGTTACTCAATGGAATGATTTAGTTTCAAATGCAAATATAAGTGGTACTGCTACATATTCATCTACAGGACATAATGGAACAATGCCAACTATTCAATTTAATGGTACTTCTAATAAATTAAATTTATCTAGTACGACTATATCATTAACAAACTTTTATTATTTTGCAGTGTTAAGTATCCCCGATGCTAATCGTATATACTCTCCATTTTCTCTTACAAGTAACCTTGTTTTATCAATATATTTAACTAATAATTCTCAAATACCAAATAAGATTGTAAATGGTGGTGCATTTACTTATAATGGTACATTTAGAAATAATTCAGTTGCAACCCCAACTAATACCTTTATTATTATATGTCTAGAAGTAACTAATAGTAATCAAACGTTTTATATAAATAGTGTTGCAGGGAATATGATTGGATCTAATTTTTCAGCAAATGCAACTAATGGTATAGAAATCGGAAATAGTGGGTATGGTGTGGATTGGTTTAAAGGCAATATGAGTGAAATATTGGTTTATACACCTAGTAGTACTATATCTTTAAATGATCGTCAATTTATAGAGGGTTATTTAGCTTGGAAATGGGGATTACAAGCTAGTTTACCAAATAATCATCTTTATAAAACAACACAAGTAAGTTATGCACCATAAACTTATTATATTTGTTTTGTTATATACTTGATAATAATTCAACTATAAAAGTAAATAAATAAAAAATAGTGCCAAATAACATACTTTTTAGAATTAATCCATATATTTTAAAATTACCATCTGCATTATATATATCTAGAAACGCAAAATGTTTAAAAATGAGTTTATGTATGATAGGTAATTGAAAAATAAAAAACAAAATAGCCACAATAAATGGTATTTGTGTTTTTTCAATCACATCATCAATTCTATTAGACCTGCATTTTTTATCTACATTTTTCTTCCATTCTTTTTCTTTTTCTTCTTCATATTTTCTTACAAAATCATTATTTAATGGTTGACTTGGTGGAATATAATTAGCCTGGATTTTTTCGTCTAAATTATAAAAATCTTGGTTTTTTGGAAAATCTCTTGGTGGAAGATTCTGTTGTGGGGGAAGATTCTGATTCTGATTTTGATTTTGTGGGGGTTGTTGCGAATAAGGTTGAGAAGGTGGATATACATATCCTCCTCCACCATTTCCTTGGAATTCGGGAGCAGGTGGTGCAGGTATAGATGGTGGAGGATGACCATATGGATTCGGATGAGGATTCATAGTAGTATAGGTTGTGGGAGCAGTTTGTAATGAAGGTTTTGTAGTTGGAATGGATAATGAAGCGTTGTCAATTGGTAAGTCGGAGATACGAGTAATAGAACTACTATCCATATTGTTTTTGTTTATCTATTCAAATACAATATTCAGCCTAAATAAACGAATTCAGATACTACACCATATATGATACTGCTAAAAAATTGATTTTTTTGCTTCAATATGTTCATACATATATAACAAATGATTTAAATATGGATATACTTAAACAAACGATTCAAGGTATGAACATGGATGTACATGTCACTGTAGAAGAAAATGTACGCTTTACAAAGAGAGTTATGTGTCAATATACAATAGAAGAACAAGTAATTATGAATCTAAAAAAACAAATTGTTTTAACTCAAATACAACTCATGAATTTGACAGGAGTTTCTGTAATATATGACAATCAAGAAATATTAGCATTAAAAGTAATTACTGAATTAAAAAATACAAAAAAAATAAACATAATGGTTATTGCTTTAACCCAAAGTGGTAAAACCGGTAGTATGTGTGCTACCATAAAAAAATATTTAGAAGATACATCTAATCTAATTCCAATTGAAAATATATATATTATTACAGGCCTATCTTCGTGTGCATGGAAAGACCAAACAAAAGAAAGATTACCACCTAGTATACAAGCTCGGGTATTTCATAGATGTGAGTTACCAAGTACATTTGTCAATGAAATTAAAACAAAGAAAAATGTACTTATTATTATGGATGAAGTACAAGTTGCTGCTAAAAAAGGACAAACCATATACAAGTCATTTCAAGCTGCTGGGTTATTGGATAAATCAAAATTATATGAAAACGATATTAAAATTTTGGAATTTACAGCAACTCCAGATGGAACAATATATGATTTGATGAAATGGAATGATGCTTCGTCTAAGATATTGGGAGAAGTTGGAGATGGATACGTTAGTTGTTTTGACTTACTACACCAAGGTAGAGTTAAGCAATATAAAGATCTTTGTGGGAAAAATGAAGATGATATTGAAACAGTGTTGGAAAACATAAGAGAAATTAAAACGGATATTGATAATTACCCCAGCAATCATTTTCATATTATTAGAACTAAACCTGGGATTTTACAAGATAAAACAATTAACAATTTCAAACAAGTGTTTGAAACCGACGGCACTAGTCAGGCATCATCAATGTATATTATTTCGTGAAATATGATAGAGAAAGCGAAATTGAAGATATAAATAAAACTCTTAGAAAATCACCACACAAACAAACCATTATTTTCATTAAAGAAATGTTAAGATGTTCTAAAACTTTATATAAAAAATATCTAGGTGTTAATTGTGAAAGATTTTCTGATCTTGTAGATGATGCGTGTATTATACAAGGTTTACTAGGGAGAAACACAGGTCATGATGATAATGGTGTTAGTATATGTTACACGAATATAGATAGTATTCTAAGATATGAAATACTATGGAAAAGTAAGTTTGAAGACAATACCGTTAAATGGAATTCAAAAACAACTAAATATAGCAATGGTACATTACTTGGTAAGGATACTTTCAATGACCCAAAGAATTACAATGGGTTTGGTGGTTTATTATCTGAAGAAGACACTACTAAAAAAGAACCAATTATTAGAAAGTTTAAGACACAAGAAGAAGCGAAAGAGTATTACAATACTGAATTAAAAACAAAAATAGGTGGAAGAGGTCCCAACAAAATAAAACCAAATGACTTTGGATTTTATGAGTCTAATATTAGAGGAAAGAAAAGAGTATATTCATGTGAACAAATGTACAAAGAGAGAAAGTGTAATATTGAGAATGGTGCAGGTTATGGATTCCGCGCATGTTATCTAGATATTAATAATAAAGATACGTTAGAATGGTGGTTTATTCATTATTAAACAAAAAAAATATATTGTTTGTTGTTTTGTTAGTTTTGTTGTTTAATTTTAATTAAATAATTTATTTTGTGTATTTTATATTTATTTATTATTATTTTATTTATTGTAAATTTGTAAATACTTTTTTCTTTTTTTTATACAGAGCCCCCCGTCTTTATTCTCCCATTTTTTTCCTACAAAATACGTAAAAAAGACGCCATTATTGTTTTGTTTTTTTCCATATTTTCCATTGTTTTCAATTCACTTGTATGTTGTTTTCGTAACATCATCTCTTGTTTTCTACGTTCTTCTTCTAAAAACCATTTCTCTGCTTTTTCTTTTTCCATTGGTTTTATAGTCATACCTCCATTCTCTCGTTCTCGTTTATATTGATCTACAGAATGATACGTTTTCACATTATTCATATCTTTCTCCGAAATCATAAATATGGTTTGATCTTTATGAACTTTCCGTAAATCTTCATATTTCAATTTACTAAATGGATCGCTACAAATATATTCATTCTCATCTTCTTCTCCATCATCATATAAATTCTTACCACCACTACTACCACTTAAAGTTAATGGTACAACACCACGATATAGTGACATTGCCTGTTCTTTTTGTTGCGATTTAATTTTTTCTAAGGTTTCATTCATTTGACTCGTGTTTTTAACTTGAGTTTGATATTGTTCAAATGTATTCTCTTGTTGTTGAAACCATTCATTTTTCCTAGGATCCGGTTTTCCTATCATTTCGTTTTTCTCAAATAATTCATTGAATTTTCTATTAAAGTTTTTCGTTTGTTGAATATTTTGAGAGAATTCGGATTTAGCAATATTGGCATTTTGAGATATAGGTTCATATACCATTTCTGTATCTTTAGAAGAAACTGTTGGTACTGATTGAGATATCTTGGTTTGTGATTCATAATATATGATAATCATTTCAAATGCTTTTTTATAAAAAATGAAATATTCTGGAGGAAGACCAGATTTATCTGGATGAGACATCATTACTTTTTGTTTAGCTAATTTTATGTGAGCCGGTTGTATTTCAATAGTAGATGGTATTTCAAATAAATGAAATAAATCATCCAAAGAATATTCATGAATATCTAAATTATGTGTCATTTATTTTATTCTTTTATTTTATTGTTGTTTTTTGAACTTAACTTAACTTAACTTAACTTGTTGTTCTATGAACTTATCTTATCTACAAAAATAAAATATAAAGATTTCTCTCAAAATAGATCAAACTATAAACAAAACAAAAGAATAACATGCCATTACCAATTATTTATAATATTAAAAATAAAACTGCATTTGCACAATTACTACAAGATAATAATGGTGTAGTAATTATAAAATTTGGAGCAGAATGGTGTGGTCCATGTAAACAAATTGAATCACTTGTACATTCATATATGAATAAAATGCCGGATTTTATTCAAAGTGTTATAGTAGATGTAGATGATTCTATTGAAATATATGGGTTTTTAAAAACAAAGAAAATGATTAACGGTATTCCCGCTATTTTAGCGTATTATAAAGGAAATGTGAATTATATTCCAGACGATGCAGTTATTGGTGCAGATCCAAACCAAATAAGAATGTTTTTTGAGAGATGTTTAGAAACTATTTCGTCATAAAAAATCATTTCTTATTTTTATTATTTTTGTTTCTATTATTTTTAGTTTTATTTGATTTAGATTTTTTGTTGTTGGATTTTCCTCCTTTTTCTTCTTTTATCTCTTCCCCTTTAATTGCTTCAACTACAGAAGAAACATTAGAAACAACAGAAGCATCTTGTTCTTTTTCTTTATCTTTCATCGTGACATATCCTAAAGTAAGTGCAGTGATTCCAATTAATCCATATGTTAATATAGGTACACTTGTAACAGAATAATTTGGTAAAGCATTGAAATCTACATGTTTTAAAGGATTATAACTCATATTTTGTTTTTAAATACCTATATTATTATGCTACAAAAAATAATAAAATATTAATTCCTAATATTTCTATAATATATAAAAAATAGATTAATGGCAATATTATCGGTAATTACTAAATACGTAAACATTCCTGTTTTTATCATTAGTTTTGCATTTGGTATTTTTGCAGTATATACTACATTACCGGATACAAAAACAATTATAGTATATCCTTCTCCTGAAAACGCAGCACATATTCAATATAAAGATAAAGCCAATCATTGTTTTCATTTTGAAGAAAAAAAGGTTGCTTGCCCTGCAAAAAATACCGATATTTTCAAAATACCAGCACAGACATAAATCTTTTATTATAAAATAATAAAATATAGAATATAAATGATACATTTTGATCGTTTGTTAAATACAGATTTAGGCCGTTTTTTTGTATCGGTAATTTTAGGTATAGGTTTAGCGACTTTATTTCGTCGGTCATGTAAAAATAAGAATTGTATTGAATTTAATGGCCCAGTAATTAGTGAAGTAGATGGAAAAACATATAAATTCGGAGAATTGTGTTATAAATTTGAATTGACTCCTGGAAAATGTGATCCTACTAAACAAACAATATTAATAGATGATGATATTGCAAGAGCAATGTATATACCTCCTACCAATGAAGTAAAGAAAACCAATATTTTCGGGTTTTAAAGTAGGGAACCAAGGTAGGGAACCAAGGTTCCCCTACGACCCCTCCTTTTATAGTGAATAATGGTTTTTGAAATAATTATTTGGAATAATTATTTGTAATGGTTTTTGAAATAATTATTTGTAATAGTTTTTGAAATAATTATTTGTAATAGTTTTTGAAATAATTATTTGTAATGGTTTTTGAAATAATTATTTGTAATGGTTTTTGAAATAATTATTTGTAATGAATGGTTTTGTAATAATAAATAAATAAAAGGAGGGGTCGTAGGGGAACCTTGGTTCCCTACCTTGGTTCCCTACCCTACTTTCCTTTTATACACACCATATTCTTCATTGTGTTTTGATACATTTGATTAGAGAAAATCCATGGTTTATCAATATCTAACATCAAATGATCATAATTCACCACTTTTTCTTCAATATCACTATAACCAATTTCTTGTGTAATAGTTAATGGAACTAAAATAAACCATCGTTGTGAAGATTGTAATTGTTTCCAATACATATCTATTGAAAATTCTCTCTTATTTTTAGGATCTCGCATTAATTTATAAACTCCTTCTCTATAATTTTGTATCATTGTATCATAAAATTCTTTCTTTACTACATATCCAATAGTACATTGACAATTCGTTATCTGGACACAATAATCTACATTCGGTTTTTTATAATAAGGTGGACAATTATTACCACCTAGTAATAAAACATCCCATTGAATATTATCTTTTACAGAATTCTCTTGAAAGTTAGAAAGACTATTTTTGAATTTCACTGGATCTATACATTTAAAATCATCTTCTATAATACACACAAAATCCCAATTATTTTTTTTTGCGACTTCTAAACACCGAATATGACTCATAGAACATCCAATTGCACCATCTTTTGTTTTTATTGCCGGAACTCTTTCTGGATTATTTACACCAATATTTTGCAATTGTATAAATACCGTTAGTTTACGATCTTCTCTTTCACCTAGATTAATTACAAGGGTATGTTCTAATAGATTTATATTCATTTACTAAACAAAAATAAATTATTTTTATATTTTATTTTTGTTTTGTTTTGTTTTTATATTTTTTGTATTATTCTCTCAAGAGAGATATACACTTCATATTTTATCTCATTATTCATCATTTTTTCTTCCAACAAAAAAATACGTTCTTCTAATTTCATTACTCTTTTCTCCCAAAACTCATCATTTGTATTTATATATTCTGTATTGTTGTCCATAGAAAAAGACACTTTTTTTTGTTTTTCTTTTTCTATTTCTATTTCCATTTCTCCGATCTGTTGTGATTTATCGCCTTCTGAAATATCTTCTAAAATACGAACTCGTGGATTTTTTTTTTGATTTTTTTTTTGATTTTGATTTTGATTTTGGTTTTGTAATAATGGTTGATTTACAACGGGTGGTAATGGTGGTAAAAATTGATTGAATTCTAATTCTCTCTGTTTTTGAAAATTATTAATTAAAATATCCATATTTTCAATTACTGTATCTTCATATTTATCCTTAAATATTTCAGGAGATGGAAGATCTGGTTTTTCATTCATTTGTTTATATATATTTTGTCTTTCTTCAAATTGCCGATGGGATTGTTCTTGTTTTGTTTCAAACATGATCATTTTAGGTTCTTCTGGTGGAGGAGATTGAGGTTGAGATTGAGGTTGAGATTGAGGTTGAGGTTGAGATTGAGGTTGAGGTTGAGTAGAATTCGGGATAAATGCCAATATTGTTTCACGATTTAATTGTTGTAATTCAGAAATACTTAATATAGATTTATGACTATTTTTACGGTAAAAAAACTCAATAATTTGTTTGAATTCTAAATCTTTTTTAGGAGGAGTTAAATGATAGAATTCTGGTATTTTATTTACAGTATTCCATAATAATGTTTGATTCTTATGATGTATGTAATTAGACATTCTATTCTCTCTTTTTTTCTTTCTATTTATCTATTATTTCTAATCTTAATATTATTTATTATTCACACTACAAAAAATAATATTATTCTTTATTATTCAAATTTTTGACGAATCATTGTTGTATATTGAATAGATTCTTCTTTATTATCCGAATTTATTATTTCATTACGAATATTATTTATAGTTTCTTCTACTTCATTTATTTTCAATTTCGTCCAATCTCCCATTTCTTCATTTTCAATATAAACATTATTCAATAAAAGTAAAGATGCAAATTGATCTGGATTTAATTTAGATTTATTCATTATAGATAATATTTCATTCTTAATAATAATTTTATCGTTTTCTTTTTTTTTTACACTACTTATATTTTTATCAAATGAAATTTCATTTAAATAATCATCTATTGCCTGGCCTAATTTAGTTAATGGGCTTTCAAATAGCTGTAAAGATACTTCATTTTTTACTTTTACTGGATTTACACCACCGATAGATGTTGTTGCAACAAGACCAAGATCCATTTTTATAAAGTTATTCTTTTCTATAATACCTTTATATTTTTTATCCAATCCGAGATCATCTATCTATTTTTTCTGTAATTGTTGTTAAATGTGTAACAGTATCATCTTTACTACGTTTATTCTTGTCTTTTAAATTAATAAGTCCTTCTTCTATATTATTCATATTCAATCGTAACCAATCTCCGGGTTTAGGGTTTTCAATATACACATTGTTTTTCAATACCATATATGCAAACTGATTTGGATTAAATAACAATTTAGATTTGTTTATAACTACATTTAATTCATTTATCACAGTTAATGGTGATTCATTAGAGGTAGCAAATTTAGGATCTAACAAAAACCCAAACATACTAATAAACTGTTCATCTAATTCTTTTCCATATTCTTGTAATCCTTTTTCAAAAGACATTAATTATATTATATTATATTATAATAACCAAACATCCTTTTTTCTCTTGATTTTACGACTAAATATTTTTTTTATAATATTAGTTTTCCCTTTTTTATTACGATATTTACGTCGTTTCGTATATTTTTGTGGAGAATAAGAAGAATGTAAAGATGGATTGTATTTCAAAAACCATTTTTCATATTCTTCAGTATATTTATGATTCTTTAATTCTTGAAACATTTTTGCTTTTTCTGCCCGAATATTTTCCAAAGTATTGCTTTTTCCATAACATTCAATACTAAATCGTTTCAATAATCCTTTTTGTTCTAACCGATTTTTCTGTTCAACATCAAATAAAAATTTGGCTATACATAAAATACGTTCTTTGTAATAATAATCTTTATTCACATATAAAAATGCTAAATAGAAACTCAACATAGTATCTATTGTTGCTACTCGTATTTTTTTTTCTTCTTTTTTGCCATTACTATCATTTAACGACAAAGATATAATATTATAATTATGACACGCGATTGGTTCATAAATAAATGCAATCATTTCTTTTCCAACTCTTATTTCCAAATGTCTTGGAATAATTTCGTCTATACCCGCATGTTTAATTATATGTACTTTTTCTGAAAAATGATACGTTTCTAATTTTTGTTTAAGAATAGATGCACATAAATCAGGATCTTCAGATAATACATCAAAATCTGGAATAGATTTCACTAAATGTCGCGTTTCTTCTGGCATATATTTTGAATATAAACTGGATGCAAATCCCCCGAAAAAAATAACTTCTTGTTCTATAAATGTATCTCTCGTTACAAAATATATTTTTTCAGATTCCGTTTCTAAACTATCCATTTTTCGTTGAAAATCAACAGTTTGACAATCTATATTTTCTGAACCTAATGGATAAAATTCGTTTAATAAATTCAGACGTTTTAATACTTTCTCCCATCTAGAAACATCTCCTTTTGGTCTAGATAATTCAATAAACATATTCATTCTTAAATAATTCGCAGGAGCATAATGTATATTCTTTAGTACAATCGTTTCTTTTAATACAGAATGGAATAAATGTACATTCATTTGAGTTATATCTGCCATTGGAATGAAATTCACAAATACTTTATATGTACCAAAATGCACACCGGCTTTTGCTTCTACATCTGTATAACCCGCTTTGAAATAAATATTAGCTAGTTCTTTTGCATCATTTAAAGCATTTGGAGAAAAGAAATCGTAATCTGGTATTTCTATATCTTTGTTGTAAAATTGCGCATGTTTTGGTAAGATATTATTAATTGCAGTACCTCCATAACAAATACATTTTTTTCGCATTAAAAATCTCTCTACAATTGCAACCATTTTTTTGATTTCTTCAGAATTTGCGATTTTTTCTTGTATTTCTTTTTCACTATTATCTACCGCTTGTCGTAAAATAGCTAATTCACATTCTTCAAATTTCATTTTGTCATTACAATTTTGATTTTCATATTTCATTGTATTTTAGTTTGGATACAACGAGTTTTCTTTCTTTATACTATCTATATATATTATCGGTTGTAAAAATATATACAAAAAAACAAAATAAAAATAAAATTAGTGTCTATTATACTTATACTATCCCTCTATTCCAATACTATATTTTTTATTATCTATTTATCTATTAAATAACCCTCAATAACTACTTACTACTACAATAATCCATGTCTTTTTTTGTTAAACTATTTCAACTTGTTAATGTACTATCGGCTAAATATAATATTGACGAATCCCATGGAATAATACACAGTATGCAAATCTTACATTATGCAGATAATATTTATGAAAATGAAAAATATAATTACCCAATATTACAAAATGAAACACAAAAAAAAATAATATATACTGCTGCGATTTTACATGATATGTGCGACAAAAAATATATGGATGAAGAAGAAGGTATTCTTGAAATGCATGATAGATGGAATAATATTTTTGTAGGAGAAACAGATTATAAAAATACTCTAGATATTGCAACCGAAATAATGAAAACGATGTCATATTCTAAAGTGAAAAAATCAGGATTTCCAGATTTGGGAGAATATCAAATGGCGTATCATGTGCTTATGATTTTGATAGAAGTATGATTTATAATATTCGTAAAAATAATTGTGATATATTAGAAGGATATCAAAATGCCCATTCTATTTTCCGTGATCGTATTTTACGTCATAGTATAGATAATTTATTTGTAACTGAATATGCTAAGAAAAAATCAATGCAATTACATATACAATCTATTCAACGAATAATGTCATGGAAAAAAATATTAGGATCAACAGTTTAGTGTTAATAATGTAGCGAAACATAGCCACAAAATATATGGTGTAAATAGATATCCTGCCGTTTTATTTATTTTATAAAATTCCCATCCTAAATATATTGCATAGATTGTGAGTAAAAAGAGAGAAGTCGTGGCAAAGAATGGGTTTGGAAACCATACAAAATATGGCCACCATACTAATAATAATACTAGATGAACAATATAATAGTATAGTATATCTTTATTTTTTATTCCTGTTTTCCATACTAAATAAGAAGCATATCCTAATAATAGATACAAAATTGGCCATACAATTCCAAATACCCATCCAGGAGGATTCCATTTACATTTAGGAATATTCGTTTTAGATACAAAAATAGCAGATGATCCTAGTCCCAAAATAATGGGAGAAAAAATCCATATATATGATTTTATTATTTCATTTTGTAACATTTTTACTAAGTAACTACAACTCCATATATATATTGTATATATTTTTTGTTATACAATATATGTAATTTAATTTAATTTATAGTACTTCTTCTAGACAGTATCTGCAACTTCACGTTCTTCAAAATTAACTTTTTCACGTACTCCAACTAAATTTCCATTTTCATCCATGGTTTGTGTTAATACATTTCCAGATTTCTTTGCAAGTTCAATATTCTTTTCAATTGCTTTCTTTTTAGAATCAAAAACACGTTTATCAAAACTTTCTTTAGCCTTTTGTTCATTCTTTAATTTTTCATGATGTAATTGATTTAATTCCTCTTCCATAAATTCAATTCTACCAGTTTTATATGCATCTGGATCTAATGGAGTCCAAACAAAATTACGACCAACTAGAATATCATGATGTGGAATACTTTCTCTTATCTTTTTAGCATGCATTTCAGCTTCATCTATTGTCCCGAAATTTCCAATATTAACAAATCCACGAACAGAAGTTTGAAATCCATGTTCTTTTTGGAAAGTATTATTTAAGGTCTCTTCATTCTGTTCAATAAAAGTAGAAAAGTCACCTGTAACATCTTGTGATTTCAAGACATTTTCTTCTTCTTGTACAAATTGTTTAAAATCATCCAACAATGATTCTACTTTCAAATTATATTTAAAAGAAACAAATTGCAAAAAATCCGAGAATTGCGATACAGATTTAGTAAAATTCCATTGTTTCACGAAATTTTCAAATAAAAACATTTCTTTTTGTTTTATAATCTTTTCAGGCGAAACAAACGAATAACAACCAAATGTTTGACTTGGAATTACTGGATATTCATTCAATAGATCAATATATTTAGGATTTTCAGTTCCAGTTTTAGTAGTTTTTCTTTCAAAGGATTTTTTATTAGAATGTTTAGACATTTTCTTTGGTTTGTTGATTTTTAGTTCAAATTATTTAAGTTGTTTTTTATGGACAATGATTTTTTTGAGAGAAAATGGAATGTATCCGACAAATGTTTTATTTAGCAAAATATTTTTTTTTTATTTGTTTATATTATATTTTATTTTAAAAATGTTTGATTTCAATGAATTCATAAAGCGTGCGATCAAGTACATTATTGAAGGTATTATGGTTGCGATTGCCGCCTATGCCATCCCTAAGAAATCGTTGAATGTGGAAGAGATTGTCGTTATTGCACTAATGGCTGCTGCTACATTCTCTGTATTGGATGTCTTTGTCCCATCCGTTGGAGCTTCTAGTAGACAAGGTGTTGGTTTGAGTATCGGTGCGGGTCTAGCTGGTGGAATCCCATTGAGACCAATGTAAGGTGCTTAATTATTTATTATAAATTTGAATTAAATTATAATAAATAAATATTTATTTATCTAAGTTCGTCTAGCCTTAACTCCTGAATTACTAACACCCGAACCACCACTACCAGTAGATAAACTATGATTTTTGTAGTAGATACCTGCATTATCAGAAAATAAAGTCTTCATCATCATTGTATTTATAGGTTGTAAAACTTTTACAAAAGGAACACTTACTGGATTAGAGAACTCAATATAACCATTTGTATTGACAAAATTCATATTTTTTAGATTGGATTGTATATAATATTACACTACAAAAAAAAATACTCTTATCAAATACTCTTATCAAATACTCTTATCAAATACTCTTATCAAATACTCTTATCAAATACTCTTATCA
>Ga0247831_1004497_pt1 | contig 18527 bp, 14 predicted proteins | sample LaCruzMarch2015__9_FD_192406 | JGI IMG/M metagenome (GOLD analysis project Ga0247831, IMG submission 192406) | Freshwater microbial communities from meromictic Lake La Cruz, Castile-La Mancha, Spain - LaCruzMarch2015_1m | ecosystem: Environmental > Aquatic > Freshwater > Lake | place: Spain... | reverse complement strand
TCATTGGCCATGCATCCTCCCATGTTGCCGAGGTGCTGGAAAATGGCGACAAGCCTCCAGCCGGTGCCAGGGGACGGTAGTCGTGCAACTTCGAGTCGGTAATCCGGGCCAATGCGGTAAACGCCCCGACGGTGAGCGCGTTCCACGCTTGAGCAGGATCGTGGATAGACTCAAGAATCTGCTTGTCCGGATATTCAATACAGTCGGCCACATCAGGCAGATTTCCGGCAGCGATCACGAAGAGCCTCTGGATATCGTCATCCATTCCTGACGAGAGTTTATCGATCGCTCCCGACCATGAGCTTGGCCGACCTCGATCACGGGTATCCGTCGCAGCCACAGCAAGGCAAACAACCCGTTTGCGTTCCGGGGCCTGCAACTCAGCCAAACTGATGGATTGCGCACAAACATGTCCCCAAAGGCCCTTGGCATTTGTGGATCTCCCGGGCGGCAATATCTTCACCGACTCCAACAGGTGAGGAACAATAACCGCAGCTTGACTCATCAATGCTCCTCGTAGATCGCCATACCCCGCAACTCCTGCCATCAGAGTTCCGTGTCCATGGTGGTCAGCATTTCCCCATGCGCTGTCGAAGGCATGACAATCGGCCTCGGCCAGCATTGGGGCAAGGAGGGGATGCCCCCAAGTCACGCCTGTATCAAGGATGCAAACAGCGACCTTCGATGTTGTATCCACATTCAAACGGCCCAGAAGGTCACGAACCCATTGCGCCTGCTCAGCGTTTTCCAGATCAAGCCAGTAGGCCGATGTCTCCTTGGCTTTTCGATATTCCGCTATACTGTCGGAATGCGTGGAAAGCAATTCGAGTTGGGCACGATTTGCCTGGACAACCAATACGCGCCGCTCTGGAAAAGCTACGGAACCATCCTCAATCGGAATCTCCAGCCGAGCGCAAAGATTTCTGAAAACATCCTCGGATTCATTGCCTTCGCTGTTGAGCCAAACCTCAATAAAATCAGGATTTTGTCCAGGAATTGCAGCGCCTTTGTCCGTCCAGAAGGATTCTACCAGTAATGCATCGCGGATATCAGCAATGCTGTTAATGAGATCGGCATTCGCCGGTTTGCCCTGCTGCCTTTCTGTGGGTGGAGAATCTTTTTCCGGATCGGCATACGCTTCGATTTTTGCCAAAAAATGCTGCCTTTTGTCATTGGCGACATAAACCGTAGCGAAGGTGACAGGGGGTTCACCTTCGGTTACTTCGGTCCGCACATTGAGCAGTCGCACCTTCTTTGAGCGAAGATCATCAAGGCTCTTTGTAATCAGAGCAGCCCCGGGATCGCTACGAAACTCCAGATACACTCCATCGCGGGTGGCATGTGCGACTGCCTGTTGAGTCGTTGCCGTCTGCCAAGCCGCATCGAGTCGTTGTCGGAGGAAAAGCGAATGGGCCTCCCGTGGGCGGAGCGGAATTGCCTGCCTGGGGATGACTACGCTGTGGGAACGATACTCCGCCCGGCTGCGAAACCGATCATCAAGAATTATGTGACGGTATCGTGCGCGGGCCATGCTTACTGAATTTGGTAAGCCTGCTGGCGTTCGTGAAGATGAGAGGTGAGCGACTCAACGGTCACAGTTTTCTTTCCATCCAAAATCGTTCCCTTGATGGCATCCCGGCAGGCCTTGTCAATTTCAGCGTGGCAGAGGTTTTTAGATGCTTCAGCGGCCTTCTCAAAATTAAAATGTTCAGGGAAAAATGAGGCCAGCAAATTTGCCATCAGCTGCTTCCGTTCAGATTCATCTGGCAGGCTGTAGTTCAGCACATCGTCGAAACGGCGAAAGAGGGCACGGTCGAGCAAAGCAACATTATTTGTCGCCGCTACAATAATGTTATCTGAGGGATCCGACTCGATAAACTGGAGAAAGGCATTCAGAACGCGCCGCATCTCACCGACATCATTTTCGCGGCCACGATCTCCGCCGATCGCATCGAACTCATCAAAAAGAAACACGCCCTCGCTCTCCCGGATGACATCGAAAATCTGACGGAGCTTGGCGGCCGTCTCACCCATGAATTTTGTCACCAACCTGTCCACCTGGATGGTTCTCAATGGCAGCCCGAGCTCGCCAGCCATCACGCTCGCCGTGAGAGTTTTCCCCGTGCCAGGAGGGCCTGACAACAAAATCTTACGACGATGCCCCATACCGTGACCTTGGAGTGTGCCGCGTTGGCGATACTCCTGCAGGATGCGCTCTATGCGGGCTCTGTGTTCCGGCCCAAGCACCAGAACGGGCAGGCGATCATTTGATTCCTTGCTGAGAATCAATCCATTCAGTTCGTTCGGAAAACGGACAATTCCCAGCTTCTGACGAGCGCGGGCTTTATCCACCAACGACTTGATCTCGTGGGCCAGCGATGCATGCCCCTGTCGCGCCTCATGCGCCGCTACTTGCAATGCGGACGTGAAAAACCGCTCCCCATCCTCATCCAGATGGGACCGGATCAACGTCTTGATTTGTTCGGCGGTAGCCATGGCAATAATATATCGATTTTTCGGATTAAACAGCAAGCTCTCCGCTCATCAGCTTCGGCAACAGGAGGTCGCGCGCGGCGCGGAGCTTTTGGTTTTGAAAGCAGAGGTTCCTCAGCTGATCCGTGATTGCGGTGACCGTTTCCGTGAAATCGGCCAAGAGCCCCGGTGGCGGGAGAATAACCGGATATTTGATCATGTGCTTCCAATCGGCTCGGGGCATCTTGGAGCCCTCGCGCATGGTTTGGGAGGCTTCGGCGACAAACTCGTCGCTCGATACCACCATCAGCACAAGGCTCCGGAGTCCGTCGGTATTCGGGCGGATGACAATCGCGTCGGATGAGGCAACCCCATCGGTGAAGGCGATACCGACTTTGTGGAAGTAGGGGCGGATTTTCCCGAAGAGAATGTCGCCGGTTTTGTAGCGGAGCTTGGTGCTCGTCACGACTTCAGCAGCCCCCCATTCCGTCAGTGAGATGGAGCGCCGGGGGATGTGTTCGAGCCCGATGTAGGGGGTGTCTGGCTCCAAGGCGTCGGGCGAAACCGTTTCGCGCAGGTCGGTGCAGATGTCCCCAAGCGCCTTCGGCTCCCACCCCTCTGGAACCCCGTTGGTGATGCGGGCGTGTTCGTGGCCGGGGAAGCGGAGGCGGACGAACCACTCCCGGTAAAGCATCCGCGCCGACTCCTCCATCAACGCCATCCGGCGGCGGTTGTTTTCCATCAGGTCGTCGTAGGCGGAGAGGGTTTCGGCGATTTCGCGCTGGGCCGGTAAAGGTGGAATGGAAACCCGTGATTCTGCCAAAACCTTCACAGTGAGAAACGGAAGCGCAGCACCGCTGGACGTCGCTGCAAAATCAAACATTGAAAGCCGATGGTATAGAAATTCCGGCTCTACCACTTCACGCTTCGGAATTGCGCCCATCATGTTGTTGTCAATGATTGTGTCACGAATGAGCAATCGCACTCGATTCTGCTTCAACGCTTCACCGATCTTCGCAAAAACGGTTGTGCCTGCTTGAAAAGGTTCAGCTCTTATCCTTTCGCGCACTGTGCCCGAAATCCAATGATTCGCTGTATTTATACGAATCTGGTTTTCGGAGAGATTCATATCGCTCACCTTGATGAAAGGGTAGTCACCGGTTTTATCTCCCTGATATTCGAGCTTGAAACCAACTCCTGAACGGAAAGCACAGATTTCTCCTAGAGTTTTGCCCTTCCACTTCATACCCCCAGCCCTTCAAAATTTTTCTGAATCTTTTTCGCCAGCGCAACGGCCTCCTGATTCAGATCTGCGAGCTCCACATGGATGTCACCCAGCGCCTGTTCAAAATCGAAATCCTCGTCCACCTCTGCCGGGGCGACGCCGACATACCGGCCGGGGGTGAGGCTCCAGTCGGCGGCGGCGATTTCCTTTCGATCCACGAGCTTCACCAGCCCTGGCACGGGCACGAGCTTGGCAACGGGGAAGCGTGAGAGCAGCCAGTGGGCCTGGCGCTCAAAATAGGCGGTCGCCTTCAGTTGCTCGACGAGTTCCTTCCGGCAGGCATCGAGTTCCTTTTCCATCCGTCCGATGGCACGCCCGTCCCAGGCTTCGTGATCGCGGGCGCTGGCATCGCTCTCCGCCGCGTCAACGAGCCGCATGGCGAGTTTGAAAACGAGATCTGCATCCTTGACGAGATCCCGGCAGGTGGTGGCGAGCGCATCAAGTTCGGCCAGTAATTTTTTCTGTGCGGCCAGCTTGGGCTCGCAGGGCTTTTTCGGGATCCGGGCGGCAAGATCATCCAATTCTTGGAAGCAGGCCGCGTCGTCGCGCTCTTTCCTCAATTCCTGCAACGGCGAATCCTTGGGCAGAGATTTCAGAAATTCTGCGGTGGCGGTCGTCAGCGCATCATAAGCCGAGCGGAAGGAACCGGCATTCCCCACGATGGATGCCGCCTCTGCGAGCGTTTGTTCGAGGTATTGCTGGACGAGGGCGATGAACCGGTCGGATTGCCCCCGGTAGAGCCAGACGATGGCGGTGAGATTTTGAAGCTGCTCCGGGGTGAAGTCGAAAATCTTGCGATTGACCTTACGGTAAATGTTCCGCGCGTCGATCATGAGCACCTTGTCGCGGCGCTCGGCGGGCTTGCTGCGGTCAAAGTGCCAGAGCTCGCAGGGAACGGTGCGGGTGTAGAAGAAATTCGAGCGAATCGAGACCATCACGTCCACATCGCCGGTTTCCACGAGCTTGCGGCGGACATCCGCCTCGCCGTGCCGGGCGCTGCTGGCCTGTGAGGACATCACGAACCCGGCGCGCCCGGCGGCGTTGAGGTAGCTCCAAAAATACGAGATCCAGAGGTAGTTGCCGTTCGAGACTTTCTTGTCCTTGTTCACGCCCGGCAGACCGAATGGCAGGCGGCGGTCGGACTTCACTTTCTCGGCATCCACCTTGTCCACGTTGAACGGGGGGTTCGCCATGACGAAATCGCATTTGCCGAACAACTCGTGCGAGTCCTCGTAAAACGTATTCGCTTCGACGATGTCGCCCTCGAGCGCATGGACGGCGAGGTTCATTTTGGCGAGGCGCAGGTTGCTGGTCTTGAACTCCTGGCCGTAGAACGTGGCGCGGTGGGCGGCGTGCTCGCCCTGGCGTTCGATGAAGTGGCTCGACTGGACATACATGCCGCCCGATCCGCAGGCCGGATCGAAGACGATCCCGTGATCCGGCTCGATGATGTTCACGATTGTCTGCACGAGCGAGGGCGGGGTGAAGAACTCACCGTTGTCCTGCGCGCCCTGCATGGCGAACTTCATGAGGAAGTATTCGTTGATGCGCCCGAAGATGTCGCCGCTGGCGGTGCGGAGAATCTCGCTGTCGAAGACGCGGAGGAGATCCTCCAGCAGAGCGTTGTCGAAGCGGGTGTAATCCTTCGGGAGCTGGCCGAGGAGCGGTTCAAAGTCACGCTCGATGCCATCCATGGCCTTTACAAGCGCCGCACCGAGATCCGAGCCCTTCGGGAGCCGGAGCAACTCGTCGTAGCGGGCCTCCTTCGGCAGCATGAGCGCACGGCGCTTTTTGAAATCCGCGGCGGTCAGCGGGCGTTTCGGCATTTTTCCCGCCGCCTGGTCCTTTTCAATTTCACGGAGCGCCTCGTTGTAGCGGTTCGTCGCGTGGCGAAGGAAAATGACCCCGAGCACCGGCATGCAGTATTCGCCCGCCGTGAGCTTCGAGTTCGCGCGGAGATTATCCGCCGTCCCCCAGAGGTCGGATTCCAGTTTGTTAATGTCTCCGAGCGAGCTCTGCGTGGTCATTTTGTTTTGATCGCAAGCTGGATGCCCATTCCCCTGATCTTCGTCTGGAGTTTACTCACTGCCAGTGGCATTCGAACAGCCGAGCCCGTAAACCAGCGCGGTCTTCGTCGTGCCGAGCGAGACCCACTCGAAGGCGTCGAGCTGGAGGGCGTTGTAGAAGTCCTCCACGCGCTTCAGGTTTTCCTTGTGGAGGTCGTTCTCGCTCTCGAACCGGCACTGGAACGCAAACTCCCCGCAGAACGCCTGCTCGTATTTTCTGAGCCGCCAGACCGCGATCGTCGTCTTGCCGGTGAGCCCGCCGCCGAAATGCAGCTCGCCGACATCCACCTGCACCTCGTCCACCGCCCGGTCGTTCACGATCCGAACCGGCTCATCGGTGTTCGCCTCGACCTGCCGGATCGCAGGGAACGCGGCGGTCAGGTCGCGCACGGCCATGTTCAGGCGCTCGCGCGGCATCGCCAGCACGCAGTTGTGCGAGAAGATCGAGCGGCTCCCGCCGAGGCTCTCCTTCAGCGGCAGAAGCTCCGCCTTGAATTTGATTCTTGCCGAGCCGCCGGGCGTCGCCGGGCGCACGTCCACCGCCGCCGCCGTCTGGAAATCCGGATGCCGGAACTTGACGGTGAGCTCGGGGATCCCCTGCGGCCAGCCGTTCTTGTAGTGCGTGCGGAGCCGCACGATGAAATGGTTTTTGTAGAGCGCGAAGTCGGATGTGTCGAAGAAGAGAACCTCGCGCACGTTGCTCTGGAATGCATTCTCCGACTCCTTCACCTTCACGTCGAATTTCTTTGCGGTTTGATGGACGATTTTCCAGAAGTCCACAAACGACTGCGCGGTCTGGAAATGTTCCGGCTGCAGGATGATTTTGTATTCCCGGTAGTGGATGCTGTCGTGCGGGGTGTTGAGGATCTCGTGCATGCCGGAGTCTAGGCACGCCAGCCGCGCCTTGTCATTGCCGGAAAAAAACGAGCGCGAGCGGTGCCGGGATGGCGGGCACGGGCACGGCGGCGTGAACTGGAGCTGTGAACTGGAGCTTGAGAAATCCCCCGGAAAATCGCAGGCTGAACCAAGCCGCCTTTCTCATCGTGCCCAGCCTCTCCGATTCCCTCGCCGAATTTGTCGCCTACATCGGCACCCGCTTGGTCCGGGACGAGAAGGGCGAGGCGATCACCCCGCCCGCCCTCCCGCTCCCGGCGGAGGAGCACGCCGCCTTCATCACGGGCGATTGCATCCGCGTGACAAACCCGGAACACGAGTGATTCCCATACAATGAAACTTCACTTCACCGAACACGCCCGCCAGAGGCTGGCCAAAAGGTGATTGGATCCCGAATGGGTCGAAAGAGTTGTGGCAAATCCCGACAGGATTGAGCCCGATCGCGAGGATCCGGAACTCGAACACCGGCTCGGATTTTTACCTGAACTCGACAATCGCATCCTGCGGGTTATCGTATCCAAAGCAGAACCAATCCGCGTCATCACGGCATTCCTCGACCATTCCATGAAAGGGAAATTATGAAACTCACCATCGACCGCGAAGCGGATGCACTTTATTTGAACCTCGACGATGCTCCGGCGCAGGAGAGCCGGGAGATTTCCCCCGGTGTGATCCTTGACTACAACGCCACGGGTGAGGTCGTTGGCATCGAGATGCTCTATCTCTCCCGGCGCTCGGAAAGCCTGAACCTCTCCAGCCTGCATTTCGAGACGGTCGGTGCCTGATCCAGAGACTCATTGTCGCTGACTTGAAGTCCGTGAACGAGTAGCGGTTTTCAGATGGGGTGCTATTGCAGGCTTTGCGGGAGAGAACGCGCGAACGAGAAATTTTCTGGGAAGGGGCACGGCGTCCACATTTGCAAGGATTGTTGGAACCTTCCCCCTCCCCGGAAAGAGAGGATCGACAAGGAGGAGGAGATCCTCGGATTTCTCCGGCAATCCCGGATTTCGTCGAAGAACCGCGCGAGGCTTGTGGTGCTGTCGGAGCATGCGGATGCAGAGCTTCAGCACTTGGCGGTAATTGTGCTGCGGGTCTCCAAGAGCTCCGAGGGGAAACGCAAGCGTTGGAAGAAAGTCAGCGGAATCGATCCTGCGCTCTATCAGGAATGTCAGGCCCTGTATTTGCCGGAAAATCCGTAGAATTGCGATTAGAGCTGTTTAAACCCGAAAACCGCGATTCCCGTAGCGGAACGGGGAACCCGTTTCGTAATCGCCGTTTTCGGGTTAAACAATATCGTGGCCGTAATTTTGTAGTCGCCCCACTCTGCTGGAGCGTTGGAGAGAGGCGCGGCAGCAGAGTGCCGCTACAAAAAATTTAAAATGCTCTAGCTTCTCCCAGGTTTATCGGGCGGTCTTTTTGCGGAGCCGGGCACAAGCGAGAGCGAGCGCAGCCAGCGCGAGCAGGGCATAGGTGGACGGCTCTGGGACGCCGGCGTAGTTGAGGACGATGTTTTGTCCCGAGTGTTCGATGCTGAAGGCCGAGTCGGGCAGCGCGGTTCCAAAAAGCGCGCCGGTGCTATCGGCCCAATTGGCGGAACCGAGCGAGAAGTTTTCGATGCCGGATACGTTGAAGCGCGAATAGACGACCCATTGCTGGTTGGCTCCCCAGAGGCCGTCGCTCCATTTCACGGTGCTGCCGGCGGCGTTGAAGATGAGGTCGAGCGTTGTGGCCTTGAGGAAATTGGCGACATTGCCGTTGCCGTTGATGCCATCGTAGTTGGTGCCGCGTCCCGCGGTCGTGCTGGCCACCAGCTCCCAGTCAACGGTCGCGCCGGGGTTGTCGTATACGACGGCCCCGTCGATGGTTTGCACCCCCGGGCCGTTGCTGCCGGGGCTTTGCGTGCCGCTGATATACACATCGCGCCCGATCGTCCCCGAGCCGCCCAGGGTGGCTCCGGCGGCCGCATACACGGAATCGCTGGGATAGGTGCCGGCACCCAGCGTCCCGTCGATGAGGAGCGTTCCCGCACTTACGGTGGCCTGGCCGGAGAAGGCCATGTTGCCGGCGAGCGCGAGCGTGCCGTTGCCGGTTTTCGTGAGGCCCCCGGTCGTGGCCGGAACCGAGCCGGTCAAGCGCAGGCTCGAATTGTTCCACATGTCGAACGTCGCGGTCTTGCCGGCGGTGATCGAGAAGCTTCTGTTCGATGTCAAAGTCGCGCTGGTATTGGGATCGAAGGCAAGCGTGCCGCCGTCGAAAACGAGGTTCGAGGCGGCGGCGGTTGCGGCCCCGAGATAGCCGGCCACCCCGCCGTTCGAGATCGCCGCAACGCCGAGGGTGCCGCCGCTGATCGTTACTCCGCCGGTGAACGAATTCCCGGGGTTGTCCAAAAACAGCTGTCCGTCGCCGGTTTTCCGCAATGCGCCGGCACCGATGATGGCATTGCCAATGACGGTGGAGCCGGGTCCGTCCACTGTGAACACGCCGCTTGGGGCGATGGAAACCGGCGAGCCGTTGGCGAGGAAGAGAGTGGCGGTGGCGTTCGCGTTGACGAACGTCCCGCCGTTGGCGGTGACCGTCATTCCACGGTTGCTCCCGGCAATGCCGGAAGCGTTGTAAACGAGCGAGCCCCCATCGAGCGCGAGGTTGGCGGACGCATTCGAGGCCGCGCCGAGGTTGCCCGCCTGTCCGCCGTTTCCGATGCTCGTCACGCTCACGGAGCCGCCGCTGATCGTCACGCCGCCAGTGAACGTGTTCATGCCTTGCAGGGTGAGGGTGGAAGAACCGTCTTTCGCCAGGGCACCGGAGCCGGATATAATGCTGGTGATCGTGGTGTTACCGGCACCGCCGATGGTGATCGAGCCGGAGGCGAAGTTGATGCCCGCGCCGGAAAATTGGAAGTTGGCCGCCGTCTCGAACCGGGAGCCCGTATTCGTCACCGTGAACCCTCGGTCGGTCGTGGTGTCGGGGCCAGTGTAGAGGAGCGTGCCGCCGGTAAACACAATGTTGCTCGTGGCATTTCCGGCCGCGCCGAGGTTTCCCGCCACGCCGCCGTTGCCGATCGTCGACACGCTCAAGACCCCCTGTTCGAGCGTCGTCACCCCGGTGTAGGTGTTGTTGCCCGCGAGAACCGCCGTGCCCGTGCCCGACATTTTCACGTCGATCAAACCCACCACGGTCGAGTTCACGGTCAGGTTGTTCGTCGAGTTGTTGACGAGGGTTAACGCGCCGGACGGCGAGGTGAGGTTCCCGCTGTTCGGCGACATGCCGATCGTCAGCCCGCCGGCCCCGATCCCGACCAGCGCGCTGGAGAGCGCAAAAGTTTTTCCTGCGGTGTCGATGGTGGAGACGCCTCCGGTCGCGTTCTGGGTGAGGGTGAAGATCGTGGTGGTCGCGTCGTTGAGCGTGATCGCGCCCGGCGTTCCGGTTCCGTCGATGACCCGGATGTTGCCCTGCGAGGCGGAACAGATGACTTTATCGCCCGAGCTGAGCCGGGTGACCGTCGCGTAGGCGGCCGCGACGATCCCGTAGGTCGCGTCGTAGGCCGCGTAGTTGTTGCCGTTGTAGAGCGCCCACTGGCCGAGCGTCGGGGCGTTCGTGAAAAGGATCCGATTCCGCGTGCCCAGCCCGAGGTTTTCGCCGCTGAAGTTGACGACCGCGCTGCCGGTTCTCGCCAGCGAGGTGATCGTGAGGGTCGAGGTGGCCCCTTGCACGGCCTCCGCGTTTCCGACCGTGTTGTAGCCGCCCGTGACCGTCAGATTGCCGATGGCTTCCGAGAAGTCCAGATGCTCAAGGGTGGCGATCTGAAAGCTCAGGGTTCCGCCCGACATGGTGACGGGTGCCGTGTTGCTGATGGCGTCCGTGCCGGTGCCGTAGTTCACGACCGCGAGCGTCGCGTTGTTGGAAATCGAGATGCTGGCCGAAGCGGCGATGCTGCCCCCCGCAAGTGTGATCCCGCCGCCCTGGATGACGGTCGGGCCCGGGTAAGTGTTGTTGCCGGTGAAAGTTTGCATGCCCGCGCCGGTCTTGGTCAGCCCTCCGCATTCGCTGAGCACCCCGGTGTTCCCGCTGATCACCCCTCCGAACGTGGCGTTGGCGGAACTTCCGGTCGTGAGCGTGCCTGCCGCGAGCAAAACGCGGCTTCCCGCCTGGCCGGTCAGCGAGCCGATGGTGACGGTGCAGTCGTTCAAATCCAGCGTTCCCGCCGCCATGATGGTGGTTTCCGAGGCGATGCCAAACGGCCCTCCTCCGACCGAGTTAAGCCCCGCGCGGAGGGTTCCTTCGTTCACAGTCGTCGGCCCGATGTAGGAGCTGAATCCTGCGAGCAAGAGTGTCCCCAGTCCGGTTTTTGTGAGGCCGCCGGTTGTCGGGCCCACAGGAATGGGGGAGTCGATTGTGAGGGTGGTGCCGGGGTCGGAGATGTCGAATGCCGCAACCTTGCCCGTGGTGATCGTGAAGCTCCTGTCAATCGACGTCGAGCCGCCGGTGTATTGCAGGGTGCCGCCGTCGAAAACCAGGTTGCTGCCGGCCGAGCTGGATTTGCCGATGCTGGAATCATGGCCTCCGTTTTGCAGGTCGTTTGCGCTGAGGGTGCCCTCGCGCAGGATTGTCTGACCAGAGTAGTCGCTTTTGGCATTCAGCGCGAGCATCGCAGCTCCCGTTTTTATGAGGGAGCCGTTGCTTCCGCCTTGGGCTCCCCCCGTAAATGTCAAGTCGCCTCCCGTGATATCAAAGACGGCCGACACGCCTGTGTTGATAAAAAAATTCCGGTCGGTGGATGCTGTCGCGCCGGTGTATCGCAAGGTGCTGACCGTGCCGCTATTGCCGTTAAAGCTCAGGTTGGTATTTGTGTTGGCGCTGTTTCCGAGGCTGCTGGCGGCACCGCCGTTGCCGATCGTGTTCGCGACCAGCGTGCCTCCCCCGATATAGACACCCCCTCCAAAAGTGTTCGGCCCCGTGAGCGCCCAGGTGCCGCCCGTCACATTCACCTGCATTTCCACCAGCGTGGCACCGTCGTTCATCACGCCGGAAATCGTATTGATGCCGGAGCCGCTTCCCATCAAAGACAGATAATAGGATTTCCCGCCCGACGGCGCGATGGACCCCGTGATGTTGAGCGAGGCGGAGCTGTTGTTCACGATATTGTAGATCCCGTTCAGGCTGCCGTCTCCATTCAGGGTCAAGTCCGCGGCAAACGTCTGGTCCTGCGTGACCCCCGCATCCAAGGTGATCGCGCCGTGCCCGTATTCGGGACCGTTCAAGTGGAGCTGTTCGCCCGGTGTCCCGATCGTGTAGGCGGCGCAGGAGGCGGAATTGAATTCGATGTTTTTCACCGTCACAGCGGAGCTCGAAAGATTGATCGACGTATTGCCTCCCCCGGCGCTGTGGAACAGGACCGAGCTTCCACTTCCAGGGACGCCGGTCGGATTCCAGTTCGCGCTGTCGGACCACTCGCCGTTCGCCGAGCCGGTCCATGTGGATTGCCCGAAAACCGGCGAGGCCCACAGGCAGGCAAACAGCATCCCTGCAATGCAAAAGAATCTCGATGGCAGGAAGGGACCTTTGGGAGTGTTCATGGTGAGATCGTCTTGGAGATTGTTTAACCGCACCACCTGCAGGAAATCCTGTAATTTTTTCTTTCCGGAGTCCATGTCAAATGTCACCTTTCTAAAATCCAGCGCGAGGATCCGGGCCCGTTTGAGAATGGGCATGATGCGGAGACCGGCGCCCCACACCGGCGGGACGTCCGCCTTGAGCCGCCCGACTCCCATCAACCATTTACGAAAACCGCAATGAATGCCATGTCGGGCCAGGAACTGGGACCACGCGAGGCGCGACGGAATTTCACCTGCCTCGTCTGGGTCGGCTCGGTCTTCGCGATGGGCTGGGCGGAAGTCGTCACCGTCCTCCAGCCCCTCCTCGTCCACTACGGCGCGACGAACGTCCAGATCGGCATCGTTCAGGGAGTCCTCATCGCCACGCTCCCGGGCATGTTCCTCTCGCCCTGGATCACCCGCCGCTCGGAGATACCCGTAATTGTCCATCTGGATAAATACCGTCCGCGCCGCCGTGCGCGGATCAATCTCGACGAGGGCGATGGCCGGGCGGGATGTCTCGTCACGAACAATCAGGGCTGTGTCCACTCCATTACTGCGGAACTCCTCCAGGCAGATCGCGCTGAGCGTGTTGCTGCCAAGGCGCGCGACCATGCCCACCCGGTATCCGAGACGTGCCACGCCGCAGCATCCGGACCCGACCGGCGCTCCGCCCTGAATCACCAGATCCTCCACGAACTGCTTGCCGTCGTGCACCACCGATTCCGGCAGGCGGACCAGCACGTCCACCGCATTGAGGCCGACCGCAATCAAATCATACGACATGCACAAATAAGAGACTTGACCAATCGATAGGTCAATCCCTATTTTCAAGCTTCCACAAAAAACTTTCGAGCCCGCGTGACATCACTCCTACGAGCAAACAAAGACCGGCGCCACGGAGATGCGCCGCGGACTGGGAGTCTCGCCGCGCAGGAGCTTGGCAAGGAGGCCGGCCGCTTTTTCGGCGATGAATGCCGGACGCAGATCCACGAATGGCAGGCGCGAGGGCATGGCCTGCACGAGCGGCGTGCCGTCAAAGCCGATCACCGGCCCCCTTTGCTCCCCGGCCGTGAGGAACCAGGCCAGGGCGCAGACGTCATTGTATCCGATCACGGCAGTTTTCTTTTTCATGCCGGGGAGCGTGCGGGCCACCCCCGCGACAGCCGCTCGAAAATCCCAACTCTCGCCTTCGAAATAAAACAACGAAGGTTTTGGAAAGCCGCGGCTGCGACAGACGTCCAGAAGCAGATCGGGCCGCGGTTTGGGAAGGCCGGACATGCGGGCATAAGCGGGGGCGAAGTAGGCGATCCGGCCGACTCCCTGAGCGACCAGATGGTCCACCGCCAGGGCAAGGCCCTCCTTGATGTTGATCGTCACGGCCGCCTCGCCCGGTGGGGCGTAGCCAAGGAAGACGCGAGGGCATCCGGGCTTGACGGAGAGGTCCGCGCTGCGGCTTCCCCGCATTTCGGACCAGATCAGAAGCCCGTCCACCGACCGCTCCAGGAGGGTTTGCTCCAACCGGTGTTCGTCATCTGCATTGTCCGCTCCGTGGCAGGTGAGAATCAGTTCGTAGCCAAGCAGACGAAGGCGTTTTTCCAACTCCAGCGACAGCAGTGCAAAAAATGGGTTTTGCAGATTTCCAGCCACCAACCCCACCGTGTGGCTCTTGCGAATGCGCAGGCTTCCGGCTGCCCGGTTGCGCACATACCCCAAACGACGCGCCGCTTCTTTAACGCGCAGGCGCGTCTCCGGGCCGAATCGGGAATTTCCCGAGGCATCATTGAGAACGCTGGAAGCGGTGGTGGGATGCACATTCGCCTCCCTCGCCACATCTTTTAGATTCGGCACCCCAACCCAACTACTCCCTGCGGTCCAACAACTCAACCCACGAATCATGAAAATCATTAGAGGAAGAAACGAAGTCCTGAAACGCTTGGAGGAGGCGGGAGCCGCGGGAATCCCCATCCTGTGCCCCAACGCGGAAACCCCGGATGAGATGGAAGGTATTTTGCTTGGTGCACAGCTTTACGCCGTGGGGAGGGAAATGCCCCGCGTCGTCGTCGGTATCGGAGTCACGGCCTCATATCCCGACCATCCGCAGCTCGGCCGCCTTGCCATGGGCGATGGACGGGACGCATGCGTGCTGGACCATGCCGCCCGGACATGGATGGGCTGGCTGGAAGTGTATTCCGATCGGGAAGGGTTTTTTGACCGGGTCGAAGTGATTCCTTTTCTCGATCATGGATGGGCGCCGCTGGCGGCCGATCTTGAGCTGATGAATGCCTCATGGTTCCAGGAGGCCATGGGCATCATCATGTTCGACGCAAGCCGCCATGATTTTGATGAGAACGCCCGGTTGACCAAGGAATATGTATTGAGCGCCGGGGGGAAGGTTGTCGTGGAAGCCTGCCCGGACAAGGTGTTCGAGCGGGCTGAAATCAAACGAAAAAATCTGGGTGAAGCGGACTTGCTCTCGGATCCCCGGCGGGTCGCTCAGTTCGTCGAATGGACAGGCGTTGATCTCGTCGTCCCCAACCTCGGGACCGAACACCGCACGGCATCGGATGTCCCGCTCGAATATCGCCGGGACATCGCCGGAGAAATTTCAAAGCTGGTCGGACCGATCCAGGCTCTCCACGGCACAAGCAGTTTGGGCGACCGCCTGGAGACCGTTGGCAGCGACGGCGTTTGCAAAGTGAATTTTTATACGGCGATGGCTCGCGGCGCCAGCATGCATGTGAAAGCCGCATGGGATCAGGTTCCCGCCGGCCAGCCGCTCCCGATCTCTCTGGCTTGTGGCAGCTCGGTCCATGCTTCACGGCGCGAAATCTTTGCCGCGAAGACACAATCGATGCTGGAATTGCTGGGGGCCACAAGGTGATCACCACGCCTGCCGCCCTTGCCGATGGCCAGCATGTAATGCTCGTCGTGTCGTCTGCACATGCGGGCGCCCCGGACCCCGCCGGAAAATGTCATCACCATGGTCGAAACCGTCCAGAACTGGAGTCCTTGAAAGCCCTCCCCGGAGCGGTTGGTTCGGGGGACAACACTCCTCGGGAACACGATCACGAACGTCCCCGCCATCGTCGTGCATGGCTGCACCGGCCTGACGATCAAGGTCAACAACCTCCAACTCACCGGCGACGGGTCCACTCCGGCGATGGACCTTCGGAACGTCGAAGACCTGACCGAGCGCCAAAACAAGGTCACGTGGTCCGATGAATAAGCGCCACCACTCTCCCCGGGTGGGGCACCTCGCCGCCGCGATTTCCGTCCTGGCCCTCGCCGCGCCGTCCCATGGGGAATCGAAGGATGGCGCGGAACCGACGAAACCGAACATCGTTTTTATCCTTGCCGACGATCTGGGCTGGCGTGATCCCGGCTCGTTTGGCAGCACGTTTTTTCAGACGCCGAACATTGACCGCCTGGCCGCGCGCGGCATGCGCTTCGTCCATGCCTATGCAGCCAACCCGTGCTGTTCGCCCACGCGGGCAGGCCTGCTGACCGGGCTTTATCCGCAGCGCACCGGCTTCAACGCCCCGGTCGGGCATACGAGCGAGGAAATCCTCAAGGCCCGGCTTACGGGCACCGGGCCGGCCTGGGCACGGGCCGAGGGCGTGAGTTCGGCCTCGCGTTTGAACACGAAGTTCACGACCTACGCCAAGCTCCTGCGCGAGGCCGGCTATGCCACGGCGCATTTCGGCAAATGGCATGTCGGTTTTCCGCCCTATGCCCCCGAGAATCACGGCTTCGATCTGGACATTCCCCGTTGGAATGTGCCCGGCCCGGGCCATGGCTACATGTATCCGTGGGACATGAAGGATATACCGCCGTTCCCCGGAGAGGCGGGCGAGCAGCTTGAGGAGCGCATGGGACGTGAGGTGTCTCAATTTATTCGCCAGAACAAGGACCGTCCATTTTTTGTCAACTACTGGGCCTTCACCCCCCATGCGCCCTTCGATGCCCGGCCCGAACTGGTCGCCAAGCACGCCAAGCGCATGGACCCCGCCAACCCTCAACAATGCGCGGTGATGGCGGCGATGCTTGAAAGCTTCGATCGCGCGGTGGGCGAGATCGGGCGGACCCTCGAAGAGGAAGGGCTGGCCGAAAAGACGATCATCGTCTTCACCTCCGATAATGGCGGCAACATGTATGACCGCGTGGGCGGCGTTCCGCCGACGAGCAACGCGCCGTTGCGCTCAGGCAAGGGGACGATTTATGAGGGCGGGGTGCGCGTGCCGCTCATCGTTGACTGGCCGGGCGTGGTCAGGCCGAACTCCGTCAGCGAGGCGATCGTCTCGACCACCGACCTCTTTGCCACCTTCCTGCAAATGGCCGGCGTGCCCTTGCCGGGCAACTACCCCGGCGATGGCGCGAGTCTCGTGCCGATTCTTGAGGGCAAGCCGGAGTCGGGGCACCAGACTTTTTTTTGCTACTATCCGCAGTCGGATGCCAACACGGGCAACCTATCCGGGGCCTCGGTCCGGCGCGGAGACGACAAGCTGATCCGATATTTTCACGACAATCCGGATGGCTCTGACCGTCTCGAGCTTTATCGTTTGTCGGACGATCCCGGGGAGGCGAAAAACCTGGCTCAGTCGAACCCCGGGCTGGCTGGCGAGTTGAATGAGTTGCTCTCTGCCCAGCTCATCGCCACGGACGCGCTTGTCCCCGGACCAAACCCCGCGTTCGATCCCAACGCTCCGCGCCCCGCCACCGTCCAAGCCTTGCACGGGCCGGTGATCAAGTAAGCTTCCGGTCGCTCCGCCCAAGAGTATCGGAATTTCTTCGGTGAAATGCCGTCCGAAACCCTGCGACGGCTGCCAGGCGGTCTTCCCCAGGCGTTTTAGCGCGCCGGAAGAAACAAGGTGCGAATTGCGCAAGAACCCGCCATTTCGCGAGTTCGTCGGTTGACAGCCATCCCGTCGCCGGCCAACTCGCCGTCCACTCCATCGGGAAGGTTCGCCTCGATCCACTCGCGGGCGAACCGGTTGCTGATCGGTTTGTAGGAGCGCGTCAGCGCCCGGCCTTCGATTTTCAGGCAGCGGATCCCGTCCAACTTGGGCGTGGCCAGAACGGGGAACCGCAGGGCCTCGGGTTGCTCGCATTTGCCGGCGAGCATCGGCTTGGTGATTTTGCACATTGTCATTCTCCTTTCAGGTGTTTGATGCACTCAGGTCCAAAGCCCGAATCCACAGACTCGGGCACCGTCAACGTCTTGCCGCACCGCCCGCATTTACCGCAGTGGCAGACCCTCACTTGGTCGGGAAGGTCGTTGCGTAACGACAATCTGCGCAGCAGCCACTCGAACGCCCTGGCGCTCGGGGCCGTGGGCGCGATCCTCGATTTCCTGCCGTGCCGGAATCGGCTCCCATCGAACACCGTGCCGAGGAACGAATAGTCGTGTTCGTTGTCGGCCCCGGTGAGGACGGACACAAAGTGCGGCTTGTCGTCGTCGGGCTTGCGGACCTTGAACGTGAACCGGTTTCCCGTTTCCGCGTTCTCCACTGTGAAGAGCGCGTTCCCGGCCAGTATGAATTGAAGCGTGTCTTTCATTGTGCGTGACTCGCGTAGTTCAGTGGCAAAAAGAAAGGCCGGTGGCGGGGGCAACCGCCGCGATCCTTCCGATGAGCGTGCTGAGGTTGAACTTGCGCAGGCCCCGGTTTTCCACGTCATATACCGTGATAAGACCGCGTTTCTGCAGGTTGGTCTCGGAAGTGGTAAAGCGCATCGTGCGGGCCTCGCCCGTGGCTTTGGTGAACGTTCCGACGTATTCTGTGCGTTGGTGGATGTTTGCTTTCATCCTCCTTGGCCTCTCGCAAAACCTTCGCGAGTGTCCATCGCAAATGAGCACCATATTTATCGCCCATTTTTCGTGTGTGGCCGAAGTTGGCGCGAAAGTTGTATAGTTGGGACGAAAGGTAGAGGATGCCCCGCGATGCTCGTCATGTTCGGGCAGCAGCCGATTCCTGAACCGCCGGAAGGATCAGAGAAGGAGAAACTGCAACATCTTCTGGACGTTTATACAGACCGCCTGATTGCGGCTAATCCTGGCAAATACGATTCGATACCGCGTGACATCATTCCCGAAGGCACTTCGGCGTTTTGAATGGGTAAAAGAACCAACTTGATGGGGGCTGTGCGCCCCCAAACCCCGCACCGCTCGCCGCGGCAGGCGTTCGGGGGGAACTGGAAAAGGGCTGTCCTGCGGACAGC
>Ga0247831_1004495_pt1 | contig 18532 bp, 21 predicted proteins | sample LaCruzMarch2015__9_FD_192406 | JGI IMG/M metagenome (GOLD analysis project Ga0247831, IMG submission 192406) | Freshwater microbial communities from meromictic Lake La Cruz, Castile-La Mancha, Spain - LaCruzMarch2015_1m | ecosystem: Environmental > Aquatic > Freshwater > Lake | place: Spain... | reverse complement strand
TATCAGCACCTACGTTGCTACCGACGGATCGGCTAAGTCGATCAACTACCGAGGCCGACTCATGGAAGTCGCCTTCGTCGGAACTCAGCCTGTTCTCCGAAACTTCTACCCAGCTGGCGGTTTCTAAGAAAGTCATCTCTAAATCACGATCTGTGATTTAGCGATCTGCCCCCGCAACCATTGGCACTTTGCTTTTGGGAGCGGGGGTTTTTTTGTGCCGTTGAGTGTGTTCTCCCCGCAATCAACAATCACTAGCTCAATCACCGTTCTTTTCTGTTATAAAAGCGTTTCGATCAGTTGTTGTGGTCTCGCCGCGGACCTAGGCACTATTGAGTCCACTTCAGGTTATTCGCCGCATCGGCCGATTTCAGTTTATGCAGCAAATGAATCAGATAATCTTTATCGCACACGCCGAGCGGTAAGGGCACGAGCAGCCAGGAGTGTGGAGTCGATCAACTTTTGGGGGTTACTGACAGAAGTGGGGTATGTTGGCACGGAGCCGTTTTCGTAGAACTCTTATTTGGCTCGAGGTTTCTAAACATATGCAGAAGTCCGCTTGGTTGATGCTCGTCGTTGTTGTGGCGTCGCTCGCTGCTGGTTGTGCTCAAGAGCAAACCGTGAGCGGACCGCCACCAGATCCGAAGGCGATTCCGAAGTACCCGCGCCCTGGCATCGGTGGTGCCGGTAGTCCAGCACCTACTGAGAAAGCTAAGAGTAACGACGCTCAGCTAGGTAGCTAAACAAGCAGCTGAGTGGACAGCAAGGGCCAACCCGATTTCGGGTTGGCCCTTGCTGTTGTAAGGCGGGGTCCTAAGTTCGATCGCTGCGATTGCTCGTAACCTTGAAACCTGCGAGCCCACAGTCAACTTCAAGCATGGATTCCGCGTTCTGTTCCGGCGTTGGATGTTCATGTCTGAAACTTCATCACCCTCCGCTGCCGGGAATCGTGACCGATCGCTAGGTTCAAAATGGAAATTGTTCACTAAATGTCCAAGCAAATTTACTATATATTTTCAAGAAACTTCTCAATTTTGAAAAATTCCTTTACAATCCCTGACACGCAATGCACGAAGATTGTTTCGTGCTTGCAGCATTGATTCAGAGGTTATTTGGCCCCCATGAAGAAAGCATTCACGCTTATTGAACTCCTCGTCGTTATCGCCATCATCGCGATCCTCGCCGCCATCCTGTTCCCAGTCTTCGCTCAGGCGAAGGAAGCGGCAAAGGACACCCAGACCCTCAGCAACCTCAAGCAGACGGGTCTCTCGAACCTCATCTACTCTTCGGACTACGATGACGTGTTCGCTCTTTCCCACCGAACCGAGCCAGCCAACGCGGCTCTCTTTGGCGCTTCGACCTGGCAGGTTGACGTTCAGCCTTACACCAAGAGCTGGGGCGTTATGCTCCACGCTAAGAACACGGCTCTGCCAACCGACCCAGCACTCGCTGCTTGGCAGCGAAACCTGCACTTCGGTGTCTTCACCCGAGCTGCAATCACCACCCCAGGAGCTGGCTTCTACCAGTCGTTCGCATCTGGCTTCTCGAACGCGATCGGCGGCGTTCTGCCACGATACGAAGGCGTTTTCGGAATCGGAACTGGCCCTGGAACTCAGCGAGTCTGGACCAACGGAACGACGGTTGCTGTTCCTTCGCTCTCCAACACCCAGATCGACAACGTTTCCGGAACCGTCATGGTTGCTGAAGGTGCAATGTGGGATCTTTGGACCGGAACTCTCGACGGCATCAACCACCCTCTGGCTTACGGCGTTCGCTGGAACCCAACGGCTCAGTACAACCTCGGCGGCAACCCAGACTTCTTGATGGCTGGACCACACGCTCGAAAGCGCGCTGTAGACAACCGAACGGGTCTTCGACTCGCAATCTGTAACGGTATCAGCACCTACGTTGCTACCGACGGATCGGCCAAGTCGATCAACTACCGAGGCCGACTCATGGAAGTCGCCTTCGTCGGAACTCAGCCTGTTCTCCGAAACTTCTGGCCCGCTGGCGGCTTCTAAGTCGCTCGGTGAGTTGACGATCACTCATAGGTCCCGGCATCTGCCGGGACCTAGCGGTGAGCCGAAGTAACCCTCTCGTCAATCGGAGTGCGTAATCAGACAAAACTGACTGAGCCGGAACACCGATTTGTTAACGACGCAGCGTTCAGAAATGATTGCCAAGGACAATTCCCGTAGAAAAATCTGGCAAAAGTGGCTTCAATCGAGAAAAAGTTCAGAAAAATCCTAGTATTTTTGCTATAAGTTCATGTTAAGGTGCCCAATTTTGGGACCTTTGTCTTACAATGCTTCTCACGCAATGTCCGCAGGCTACTCCAGGCTTGCAGCATTGATTCAGAGGTTATTTGGCCCCCATGAAGAAAGCATTCACGCTTATTGAACTCCTCGTCGTTATCGCCATCATCGCGATCCTCGCCGCCATCCTGTTCCCAGTCTTCGCTCAGGCGAAGGAAGCGGCAAAGGACACCCAGACCCTCAGCAACCTCAAGCAGACGGGTCTCTCGAACCTCATCTACTCTTCGGACTACGATGACGTGTTCGCTCTCTCTCACCGAAACGAGCCAGCTAACGCTGCTCTCTTCGGCATCTCGACCTGGCAGGTTGACGTTCAGCCTTACACCAAGAGCTGGGGCGTTATGCTTCACGCTAAGAACACGGCTCTGCCAACCGACCCAGCACTTGCTGCTTGGCAGCGAAACCTGCACTTCGGTGTCTTCACCCGAGCTGCCATCACCACCCCAGGCGCTGGCTACTTCCAGGCTTTCGCTTCTGGCTTCTCGAACGCACTCGGCGGCGTCTTGCCACGATACGAAGGCGTTTTCGGAATCGGAACTGGCCCTGGAACTCAGCAGGCTTGGACCAATGGAACGACCACTGCTGTCGCTTCGCTCTCCAACACCCAGATCGACAACGTTTCCGGAACCGTCATGGTTGCTGAAGGCGGCATGTGGGATCTTTGGACCGGATCGCTCGACGGCATCAACCACCCTCTCGCTTACGGCGTCAAGTGGGTTCCAGAAGCTCAGTACAACCTTGGTGGAAGCACCGAATACCTGATGGCTGGCCCACACTCCCGAAAGCGAGCGGTTGAGAACCGAACGGGTCTTCGACTCGCTATCTGTAACGGTATCAGCACCTACGTTGCTACCGACGGATCGGCTAAGTCGATCAACTACCGAGGCCGACTCATGGAAGTCGCCTTCGTCGGAACTCAGCCTGTTCTCCGAAACTTCTACCCAGCTGGCGGTTTCTAACACCTAATCTAAATCACGCTTAGTGGTTTAGATCCTTCGCCCCTGTTCCCTTTGGGAATGGGGGCGTTTTTGTTGTGGTTAGTGTGTCATCGCCCTTATCGCAGAGATTGTGGTCCCTTGTAAGCCCAGCTTCATTTCTGCTCTCTGAATCCTCCCCGAGATTCAATTTCAACTTCTGGAGTTTGAAGCAAAGCGTTCGTCAAATTTTCGACTTTATGCCGTATGCCATGGCTTGCTCTCATGCTCCCGGAGTGCGCAGGACAGTAAGCAGATCCTCCACTCTCGTTGCGGCAATTGCCAGGAAAATTGCGGACGAGGGAGCGACAACAATGAAGAACATTCTTGGCGAGTTCTTTAGTTGCGGGTATAATGCGGATCCGCTAGGCTGGAAGAGTTTCTGGCCGATTGGAGGTTTTGATAAACATGCAGAAGTCCGCTTGGTATCTCGCCATTGTCCTAGTGATGGCTATCGTCGCAGGTTGTGCTCAGGAAGGTGTTGCGTCAGGAGAAGCTCCCGACGCGAAAGCGACCCCGAAGGGTGAACGTCCAGCTGCTGGTGCAGGTGGCAACGCAAACGCTCAGCTCGCGGACTAAAGCAAACGACGAACCGGGTCGACCACGAGGTCGGCCCGGTTTTTTTGTGCGTTTTGCAACCTAAATCGGCTTTCACGTAGAATGTTTCTATGAGTGCACCAAGCACGTTCATGCCCTCGACCGAAACCGTGTTTCAGCGCATTGGCGAAAACACGATGGTCGTCAACATGGGGCCGCAACACCCTTCCACCCACGGCGTGCTCCGCGTGATCTGCGAGCTAGAAGGGGAAACGATTGTCCAGTGCAAGTGCGTCATCGGCTACCTCCACACCGGAATGGAGAAGGAAGCCGAATATCAGCAGTACAGCAAATGCGTGGTCATGACCGACCGCATGGACTACTTGAACGCGAACGGGAACAACCTCGCCCACGCGCTCGCGGTAGAGAAGTTGCTGGGCTGCGAAATTCCGAAGCGTGCGCAGTACCTTCGCGTCGTCCTGGCGGAACTCAGCCGCGTTGCGTCGCACCTCGTTTGGCTCGGCACGCACGCGCTCGACCTTGGCGCCATGACTCCGTTCTTCTACTGCATGTCGCAGCGCGAGAAGATTTTGGATCTGTTCGAGATGTTCGCCGGCGTGCGCATGATGCCGTCTTGGATCGTTCCAGGCGGACTTCGAGGCGATATGCCAGAAGGCTTCGCCGAGCGACTGGATGCTTTCCTCGCCGCGTTCCCTGCCGAGCTAGACCAGATCGTAGGCTTGTTGACGGAGAACCCGATCTTCAAGGAACGCACCATGGGCGTTGGTGTTCTCACCGCCCGACAAGCGCTTGAGATTGGTTGCAGCGGCCCGATCGCCCGCGCCTCGGGAGTGGCGTTCGACCTACGCAAGACCAATCCGTACTCGAGCTACGAAGATTTCGACTTCATGATTCCGGTTGGCCATACCGGCGACGTTTACGATCGCTATCTGGTCCGCGTGGCCGAAATGCGCGAGTCGCTGAAGATCATTCGGCAGGCGATGGACGGACTGCCCGAGGGCGGATTCCGAACCTCGGATCGAAAAGTCTCGCCGCCACCACGAGCTGAATTGGACAACTCGATGGAGTCGCTGATTCACCACTTCAAGCTGTACACCGAAGGTTTCCGACCGCCAGTCGGAGAGGCTTATGCGGGCATCGAAGGCTCGAAGGGCGAACTTGGTTTCTACATCATCAGCGACGGTTCAAACCGACCTTATCGCTGGCACGAGCGACCATCGTCCTTCATGAACCTCAAGTCGCTAGAAGTTCTCGCGATTGGCCGAATGATTGCCGACCTTGTTGCGATCATCGGATCAATCGACATCGTGCTCGGCGAAATCGACCGCTAAATCAGCGGTGGGTATTCAACGCGCAACCGAACTTATTAAGCTGGCAATCAAAGACGGCGCCTTTCCGGGCGCCGTCTTTGCTGTGTCAATGAATGGTGCGATCGAGACTCGCGCCGTTGGCCACGTGACTTACTGTCCCGAATCGGCCCCGATGACTCCCGATCTGTTTTTCGACCTTGCCTCGGTGAGCAAAGTTGTCTCCACCACAACGTGCGCGATGCATTTGGCCGAAGTGGGAAAGTTCGAACTTGACCAGCCAGTTACCAAGTACGTGCCGGAGTTTGGGCAAGCCGGGAAAGAGAAGATCACGGTTCGCAACCTGCTGGTCCATGATTCTGGGCTAATCGCCTTTCGGCCCTACCATCTGTCACACACCGAGCCCGCCACCGTCCGCGCTGCAATTTGGTCTGAGCCGCTGACCTATCCGACGGGGTCCAAGATGGTTTACAGTGACCTAAACATGATCGCCCTGCAGGAGATCATTGAGCGCACGTCTGAAACTGCGTTGGATCGGTTGTTCGCTCAGCTCATGTCGCGAGTGCGCGTCGAGGACCTGCATTACCGGCAAGGTGCTTTGGAAAGAGAGGATCTATCTCGGTATGTACCCACCGAGCGGGCCGAGGATTGGCGCAGGAAGCTTCGCGAGCAGCGCGGAACATTTCGCCGGGCGAGCTACGGGCCCGCGAACGAAACCGGCGAGTTCATTCAAGGCGAAGTCCACGATCCTACGGCGACGGTTCTTGGCGGCGTCGCTGGACACGCTGGGCTGTTTGGCAGCATTGGCGGACTCGGGCGATTCATCGTGGCGCTACTCGCGGGAGAGATTGTCTCGACCCAGACGGTGAAAACTTGGACGGCCCGACAATCGAATCTGAGTTCCCGCGCGCTCGGTTGGGATACAAAGTCATCCGAGGGAAGTTCGGCCGGCACGCTGATGGGCCCGCGAAGCTTTGGCCACACGGGTTACACCGGCACTAGCGTTTGGATTGATCCTGACACAGGAAACTGGGCGGTCCTTCTAACCAACCGAGTTCATCCGACCGCGCAAAACACGAAGATCATTCCGTTTCGGTCGAAGTTTCATGACGCCCTTTGGGCGAATGACTGATCGGCACGAGCAGCGCTGCAACTAGGCACACCCCACCGGCAAAGAAGTACGGCGCAACCGGAAGCCAGTCAAACATCGCCCCGCCTAAGATAGGGCCGAAGATAAACCCGATGGAGCGTGCGCCTTGCAGGACCCCGAACAGTTCGCCCTGCCGCTCGGCTGGTGTGAGCTCGCTGACAATGCCATTGATGACCGGATTCGCGACTCCACTTCCGAAGGCATACAGCGTGCTTGCGACCAACAGAAGACCCATCGGCCAAACTGGGAATTGGGCACCCAAAGGGTTCAGGGCAAGCCCGACACCTTGGCATACGTACGCCGCACGCAAGAGTCCGCGACTCGAGAAACGATTCGTGAGCGCCAAAAGGAAGACTCCGGGAATGAGGACCGCCAGGAGTGATTCGTAGCCAAAGATGATGCCGAATTCGCCCGAGCCGTAACCGTACAACCGCTTAATCAGTCGCGCAAAGGTGCCTTCCAGGGTTGCGAGGGAGAACCAGGCAACGGCCGCGATGGTTGCGTAGGATGCGACAGCCGGAAAGTCCCGGAGCAACGTGAGGTCGAAGATGATGAGCTTTTTGCCGGGGCTCCGGGACTCGGACGGTTTTCCGGCAGGAATCAAAAAAGCAATCAGAAGTACGCCAACAACGGAAGCGGCTCCGGCGATCCAGCCGACCATCTGATGCCCGTTCGGCAAGTTTGCAAGATGTCCCCCAAGGGGCGGCCCGAGAACGAGGCCAGCGCTCATGGCGGCGCTGAGCCTGCCTAATGGCCCGGCGCGTTGCTCGGCGGGATAGGCATCTGCAATTTGCGCTTGGGCCACCGCCACATTTGCCGCGCCAAATCCGCTCAGCAATCGGCTAGCTACCAGCAACCAGAGATCGTTTGGCCCGGCATAGCAGAACATCGCCGCTGCACTCAAACCTTGGCACCACAGAATCACGGGCTTTCGGCCGATTCGGTCGCTTAGCCCGCCCCAGTGTGGAGAGACAAGGATTTGGATGACGAACGTGGAGGCGAGGAGCGCGCCTACAACCGTGCCGATTGGCCAATGCGCCGGCACAAGAGATTCCGCGCGAAGCTGGATCCCGGCGATGATCATGCCGAATCCAAAGAGGTCGGCAAAGATGGCAACGATGAGAGGAAGTTCGATTCTCCAGCGCGCCATCACCTCAGTGTGGCAGTTATCGTCGCAAGAGCCAAAAACTCAGAACGGCTTGAAGAGACCAAGCGATGCTTCGCCAGAGATTGCTCGCGAGAAGCTGGTCGATTACTTCCCGATTCCAAGCCGCACTGAGTGAGGCATGGCAACCGGCAGAGTGGAGGAACGTGATACCGTGTCCTACCAGCCCGAGCAGCAAAGCGGCCCAGGCGATCGGATCGCGGGTAATGACCGCGGCGTAACCGGAAGCGATCGGCGCAGCAAGCAGTGGAATCCCGACAATGAGCCCAACCACAAGGCAGTGGTAGTCGTGAAAGGCCCTAAAGTCGGCCGAGGGCACGGTGTAGAAACGCGGATATTGGTAGACCTGACACACCCAAGCAACGCCGGCCAAAAGGATGGCGGCTACGATCGCAATGGTGACAATGGTCCCGAGATTCATCGACTGATCTTCGACGTCGGGCCCCCGAACGTTCCAAGTTTTGGGACTTCGGAACCACTTAAGTCAAAATTTACGTAATGATGCTTGGGATCCGAACGAATAGGGTACTTCAACCCCTCTACTCCTTGGAATTACACCTGAAGGCGCATCTGAGCATTGTCTACGAATGGCCGAACAAACCTACAAAAGTAGGTAAGTGGCATGGCTGTCGAGCTTAAGCAATTCGGCAGCCTGTTTTTTTAGGTTCAAGCACGGAAACGGTACGCTACCCATATGCCTTGGTTAAATCCCCTTCTGTTCGTGTATGCGTTCCTCACGGCTAGCATTGGGACGGCAGGTTATTTGGGGCCGATGATCACTGGAACCGGAAAGGCGAGTCTGATCTCGATGGTCGCCGGGTTCCTTTCCGCTGGACTCATTCTCGCCGGGGTTCAGATTAGCAAGAAGAATACGTTGGCGGGCTACGGACTTTGCGGATTGGTCTGCATCGGGCTCATTGCGCGCTTTGCGGGACCGTTTTTCACCGAAGGCGCGCTGTATCCAGCGGGCATCATGGTGATCATTTCAGCCGTTTCGCTCATCGGTCTCGCGGTCGGTCACTCCCTCAACACTTACCGGAGTTGAACCTTTCTCCAACGTTCCGATCAGCAACGCAACTAGGATTAGGGCAGAACCAATTGCGGTCTGGAGGTTCGGTTTTTCGTTGAGGAAGAGCATGCCGAGACCCGTTGCCAGCGGTGGCTGAAGCAGCAGGGTGATGACCATCAACGAAAGAGGAGCCTTCTCGGCCAGCGTGTACCAAATGCCGAACGTGACGAGCCCACTGATCAGCACTAGGTAAGTGAGAACAAACGCCGTCGTCGCTCCAGAGCCGTTAAAAGTGTAGGGAAACACGCCGGGCAAAACGAATGGTGCCGCGCTTAGAAAAATGGCGGCTCCGACAACTTGGAGCCAAAGGGTTGTGATCCCAGAGGAGCGTCTGGCAATTTGGATGGCAAGGACACCGCAGATGCTTTCGATGACGACCGCGCCAAGATAGAGCGAGTTACCGAAGGTGTGGCCCTGGTTGAGGCTCGGCGCCGCAAAGCCGACGCTCACCACATAGGCCCCAGCAAACCCTAGGGCAATTGCGATCACCCGAACGCGGCTTATTCTTTCCCGCAGCAAGCCGAAGGAGAGCACCGCCACCCAGAGCGGTGCGGTCGTACCGAGAATGTTTCCCTCAAAAGTAGAGGTACGAGTGATGGCGTAATAGTAGATCGCGTGAGCGGGCCCGAAAAAGCAGAAGCCGAGGGTCACTGCCACTACGCGGTCTTTGGTGACCGGCCAACGTGCGTTCGTAAAGCGACGAAAACTGGGAACGGAGAGGCAAAGGCCCAGCAGGATGGCAAGGCTGCACCAGCGCGTCGCCGCGATCGCGACCGGGGAAGCACCGTCTTTAACAGCTAGGCTGACGAGCAAGTTGACCGGCGCCCACAGCACGTTTAGGAGTGCGAGGATGCCGAACAGTTGCTTCTTTTCGATTAGTCGAGCCGGAGGATCGGCAGATGCCGAACTTCCGCCTCCACCCAGCCCGAGTCGGTTTGTACTCGGACGACTTCGCGCTCGTACGCTGCCTCGTTTCGCAGCATGGCAGCACCAATGTGACCATAGTCTGGCGAGAACCCAGCGCTTGTGATGGTGCCGACATCGTCTTTACGAAGATGTCCGACGGCTTGGCCCGCCTGAATGGGAGAGCTAGCGACAAGGCCGACCCAAGTTCGGTTCGTGTGCCCGCGGCTGTGGATGCGCTGGAGCACCTCTTGCCCAACGTAACAGCCTTTGTTGAGGCTCACATGACGGGCGGTGAAAGCGGCACCCATTTCCAGCGGCAGAGTGCGGCTGTTCATGTCCACTCCAAATCGGGGTCTTCCGGCTTCTAGCGCGGCAAGGCGGTACGCCGCTTCACCAGCGGTGCGGAATGCAGTTCTAATTCGGCTAATTTCCTTTCGCTTGGTGGCGGGAATCCAAAGATCCCAGCCACCCATCCCGGTCCGATTTGATCGAAGAACAAAGATCTCGGCTCCATCAAGTTCGGAAACGCCGGAATCTAGGTTCGGAAAGTTAACAAACTCGGAGAGGACGGCCGTTGCCCTCGGGCCCTGAATGCTGAGAAGTTTGTACTTTTTGGTTACGACTTGGTGCTCAACGCTTTCTAGCACGACCATCTGCTCAATCCGACTCGAAACATTTGCGACGGTCGCGACTGGTGCGGTGAAAAGGATCTTTCCCTGAACCGCCCAGCCGTCGCAAACGGACATCAGATGGCCGGTTGACTCGCAAAAACAGAATGCCGTGGAGGTGCCTTCATCGAAGGTGCGAAGGTTCTGAGTGACTTGGCCCTGGAGCCAGCCCTTGCGGTCCTCGCCGGTGAGTTCGAAGAGGCCAAAATCCGCGAGCTCGATAAGGGCGCAATCGTCGCGGAGGCGGTCATAATCTGCCACAACCTCGGCGGTTGTGTAGTTGAGTAGGTCGGACATCGGGATACCGTTAGCAGTAGTGCGTCCCAAAACCGATTCGTGTGGTTTGGTTAAGGACGCTTACGATTATGAATTACGCTCACCGGCAAGCGCACGGTATCACAGCATGAGCCCTATTTTTGTTTGGCTTTTCGGTGGTCTGATCGCATCGGCCGGATTGGTGCGAGAATTCGAAGTGTCGGCAGCCCGCGATGTGAAAGCTCAACTCCAGGGACCAGCGGTGGTAAACGTGAGCACCCGCGCTGGATTAAGCGGCCTTTGGCAAGAGATCGGATCGGCAAAAATCCGCGCCAAGAACTTCTCCGCCGAATCACTCCCGCTGTTCACGGAACCGGAACGATCGCAGAAGGGCATCTTGCACCGGTTGGAACTGGACCTGACCGACTTCCGGTTGAAGCAGTTGCGCGTGAAGAGATTAACCGCCCAAATTCCGGACTGCCGGTTCGACTCTGTTTTGGCTCTGGCGAAGAAAAAGATTCGGCTCAGTCGGAGTGGAATTGGTGTTGGACGCGTCGAAGTTGATGCGGCCGCGCTTGAGCAATTTGTTTTGCAGAAGTTCTCCGAGATCAAGCGGGTAGCGATTACGTTTGCTGGTGATCGGGTCAAAGTGACCGGCTACGGAGAGTTCCTCGTGGTCGCGACCGAGTTTGAAGTTGACGCTCGACTCGAGATTCGCGGCGCAAATCAGCTTCATCTCGCCGATGCGGTGATTGACTTTGACGGAAAACGCGCTGATCCACTCTCTCGCGAAGCCCTCCTCAAGACTTTGAATCCGATTCTCGATTTGGAGCGCGATCTGCAGCTTTTCGGTGCCTTACAACTTTCGAAAGTTTCGCTTCTTGGGGCGACCATGATTGCCGAAGGCCCCGCGACGATTCCAGTTCGGCCAAAGGCGGTCGGCAATGAGTGACCTGCGGCCTCAGGTGACGGTGCTGGTACCGGCCCTGAACGAGGAGAACACGATTGCCGACGTCGTGAATCGAGTTCTAGAGATTCCACTTCGAGTAGAGCTGATCGTGATTGATGACGGGAGCACGGACGGCACAAGCGAAATTCTTCGAGGATTCGGAGACCGATTGCAGGTGCTACGGAACGAACGACCCGGCGGAAAGGGGAACGCAATCCGCAAAGCGCTTCCGCTTGCAACAGGCACGGCGACGATTATTCAGGATGCCGACCTCGAGTATGTGCCCGAGCAAATTCCTGCCCTGATCCAGCCGATCTTGGATGGGAAGGCAAACGTCGTTTATGGCACGCGCTTCAAAAATGGCTTTCCGAAAGGGATGGCGATTCCGAATAAGATCGTCAACGTCCTTTTGGCGCTTTCGGTCCGGATTTTGTATGGAGTGCCAATGACCGATGAAGCCACTTGCTACAAGGCTTTTCGTACCGAACTGATTCAGGGGTTCGATTTGCAGTGCCAGCGATTCGAGTTCTGCCCTGAGGTTACGGCAAAGGCCCTGCGGTCCGGCGAGAAGATCATCGAGATCCCAATTTCGTACGAGCCAAGGAATAAGGCGGCGGGGAAGAAGATTCGTTGGACGGACGCCCCGGAGGCTTTCTCAACCTTATTCCGTTACCGGTTCTGGCGCGGCAAACCGCGGGCCTGATTCGTCAAGTTCCTCGTGTTGACCCACGTCCGCCAAAGCATTGAACAACGAGAAGCGCAGCATTTGAGCCCGCGGGCGGCTCTGGCAGCAAACAGCGCGGGTCGTCGTCGAACGGAACAAGAAGACGCGGTGCGCACCTGTTTTCAGCGGGACCGAGATCGGATTCTGCATTGCAAGGCGTTCCGCCGGCTCAAGCACAAGACACAGGTGTTTATTGATCCGCTGGGCGATCACTACCGGACACGTCTCACGCACACCCTTGAAGTCGCCCAAATCGGCCGCACCGTTGGTCGCGCGCTACAGCTCAACGAGGATCTCATTGAGGCCATCGCGCTAGGGCACGACCTTGGTCACACGCCCTTTGGCCATGCCGGTGAGAATGCACTGGACGAGGCGGTAGGGGCCCTGAACCTGGCGGATGGTCCGACCGGGTTTCGGCACTATGAGCAGTCACTGCGAATTGTTGACGTGTTGGAAGACCTGAACCTGAGTCACGAAACGCGTGCCGGCATCGATGGACACAGCAAGGGCCGCGCGCACCTATCGGCGGCAGATGGGGAAGTGAAGTCCACCGTCGAGGCGGCGGTGGTGCGAATCTGTGACCGCATCGCATATCTGAATCACGACCTCGATGATGCGCTCCGAAGCGGGATGATCGAGGTGATCCCTGGCGAGTTTAGGATCGGCCAGACGCACTCGGACCGCATCGGCGTGATGGTTGAAGACCTGATTTACAACAGCTTGGACAGCGATGACATTCGGCTTTCGGCGGAGATGCTGGAGATTCTGAACGCGCTCAAAGAGTGGTTGTTTATTAATGTGTACTTGGAATATCCGGTTCGGTTTCCGGAGATTGGCAAGGCGAAAAGACTGGTGGCCGAACTTTTCCGGATGTACCTGGAGCCAGGTCGGTTGCCGGAAGGTTACGAAGGTGTGCTCGGGGCGATTGACTATGTTGCGGGCATGACGGACCGGTTCGCGGTAGAGGACTACCGAAGGTTCACGCTACCTAGCGCTTGGGACGATCGGTGAAGTAATCACTCCAGAGGCGGCCTTTCATGCGCTAACTAAAACTGTTGTGCTTCCACATCGGGAATGAGGGTCAACGCTGCGAGCACTTCTTTTCCGATACGCAGGCAGATTTCGTCGAGCGGACACGAGCTAAGTCGATTTCGTTTCAAAAATGCTTGCCAACGACGCAGGGCCATCTCATCATTCCAAAACTCTTGGGTGAGACCCATCGGGAGAGCAGTAGGAATCGGTGTGTGGCGGCGCCTGAATGTACGCGCTATCGCGTTCGCAAGCATGGTTCGATCAATTTCGCCGCTGCTCAGGAGCAGATCAAGGTCTAGGTAGTCCTTCATTCGGCTATTTCCAAGGCCCAGTTTGACGATGGCTTCGAACTTCTCGGCAATGACGGTTTCGGGCGTGTAAGCTCGTAGCTCTCGCCGAACCTCGTCGTCTAGCAGCCTCGGGACTTCAACTACATCCGGCTCAGGCGTGACGTCATCGCCAAACCCGACGTCCAACTGAACTCTGAGCTTCGCGGAACCGAGCGTAGCGTCGAAAAGGCATCGGAGTCCACCATAGACTGTTTCCGATCGAATCTTTTCGACTTTCACAGATTTAAGGTCGAACAGGACTCCATCGTCCTCCACTTCTTGAATGCAAATGGCTCTGACGGTTTCGGCCAGTTTTTCCTCGTCCGCCTCTACAAAACCTAGGAGATCGATGTCACTTGTTGGACGATGCATCGAGCCGCGCCAGACAAGGAACATCGTGGCCCCTTTTAGCAGGAATTGAGTGGCGTGTTCGGACGCAGCCAAACGGGCGAGGAATCGTAGACCGACGTAGCGGATCAATACTTGGTTGTAATCCTCACCTCTTGATTGAGAGAGGTTAAGGAGGCGCTGTCTGGCGGACGCAGCTTTTCCTTCGGTCGTCACAGCAGCGCCTCGACGTAGGGCTGGATCAGGCGCCTTGATCGGAGCTGATCCGCAAGGTGCATCAATTTGGACACGTTGATTTTTTGACCGTTCAGCGCTTCGCGTAGCGCTTCAATGGCAACGTCATGACCGACCAGACGTCGGAGGCGGAAACAGTCGACAATTGTCTTCTCGAGGCTAAAGACCTTTACGGTCACGCCCTCGAACGATCTTTCCTGTGTTTCGAGAGTGAAGCTTGTGCCGATCATGGTGACGACTCGAATTCGGGTCTGACGAGCTTCCGGGATTCTTCGACCGCGCGGTATGGCTATCCAAACCTCCCAAGGCATGTGGGTTCCTATTTCATGAATGCTGAGTGCAGACAGCAGACAGATCACTCCGTCGGGCACTGACTTTGCTACTTCGACGTAGCTGTGATGCTTCGTCGTTTCGAAGTCCGGATGCTGATAAAGTCCTCTTCCAATCTTGTCTAGCTTGCCCAGCTTCACGAGCTTGTTTAGATTTTCCGGTGCAAGACCAAGTGCTCGCACATCGCCGGGTGTGATGACACCTTGGCGCTGCGCTAGCTCCATCACATTCACCCAGGTGTTTCCCACGGTTAGATTATGCATACATTTGAGATTTATTGTATGCAAAATCTAACCTTACTCTGCAAAAAGAAGAGAGATCACCAAGTTTGGTGATCTCTCTTCTTGAAGTGAATTTGGGTGCCCAGAGTTCACCTGTTCCGAACTATCGCCCCGTCGTACTTGAGGTGCAGATTCCCCGCTTCGGAGACAAGCGCAGGTTGAAGGGCCATCGCAGCAATCGTATGCGACGAAGCGAATGATACTCGCCATGATCGGGCGCGCTAAAACGGGCTTCTTGGCCACTGGTAGAGGAGCATGTCAAAGACCTTCAAGCGGATGTCCGCAGTCAGGCACGCCATGGAAAGCTGCTCGTACCTTCAAATTTAGAGAACGCGGGCATCGATGCATTTTCTTTGCTTTCCCTGTCCAGGCTGTCCAAAGTCTGAACTTTCCCTCTGATTACATGCTCAGCGGGGCTAGAGTTAGTGTGAAAGCGTATCAGCAAATCACCGACCGCATCATCAAGGCAATCGAGACGGAGGGCCTTGTCCCGTGGCGGAAGCCTTGGCGGGTTGAGTCGCCTAGAAATGTACGCGGCAACCGATATCGAGGCATCAACCGACTCGTCTTATCCGTTCAACCCTTTTCCGACGCTCGATGGCTGACCTTCAAACAAGTTTCCGAACTCGGGGGATTCGTCCGACGTGGCGAACATGGGACCGCCGTCCTTTTCTGGAACGAGGTCAAAGACGAGAATGATCGCGAGGTCCAGAATCGCGTTTTGGCTCGCTGCTACTACGTCTTTAACATCGAGCAGACACAGGGCCTAGTCCTCGAACCGCAGAAGGTCGAGGGTGGCGACGCAGCAATCTCGTCGGTTGAGGCGCTCGCATCCACCATGTCCCCTCAAGTCGCCGTCAAGCGCAAAGGAACCGAGGCCTTCTACTCGCCGACCCATGACGTGGTTGTAATGCCGCAAGCCGAACTCTTTGAATCCAACGAAGCCCACGAGCAAACTCTCGCTCACGAACTGATCCATGCAACGGGACATTCCTCGCGTCTTGCTCGGAAGGAAGTCTGCGACCCGATCAATTTTGGTTCGGATCAGTATGCGCGGGAGGAGTTGGTTGCGGAGCTAGGCGCGGCTTTCTTGATGTCTGACCTTGGGATCACCAGCAACTTTGAGCAGAGCGCTTCATACGTCGCAGGCTGGCTCAAAGCACTCAAGAACGACAAATCGCTTATCATCCGAGCTGCCAGCTCGGCTCAGGCTGCCGTCGAGTACGTTCTCGCGCCAATTATCCCCGCCGAGGCGGCCTAACAACGGACTCAAATGAATCGAAAACAGCAAGAGCTTCGATATGCGCTCCATGCGGCGAAAACTCAAGGACAACAGATCAGCAATGAGTTCACCGTTGCCGAAGAGCGCCTCGCTTCTGTCATGCACCGTCGAGCGGGACTTCGAGATATCGGTGATCTTCGTCGCGAATTGAATACAGCTGAGTCAACGATCCAGTCCCTGGAGAGCGCGGTGATCGCGTATCAGCAGGCGCGCTCCCGCTCCGAGCACCTTCGAGGAGAGATTTCAGCTTGGCGAGATTTCCAAGCTGAATTGGACGCAGTCGAGACTCTACTTCGCTCACTTCGACAGCGAGAGGAGGAGATCGATCGCTTAGTTCGACTGCTCGAAGAACTCGTTAACGAGGAGTTGGAGGGTCTGTGACCTGCGCTACAGTCCCGCCCCGCCGCTCAACTTCGAGCCAGATCGCGCTCAACTCAACGGTAAGTCCGTGCGCGATCTTTGCCACGACTGCCAGTGTCGGGTTCTTTGACCCTCGCTCAACATGTGTCATGTAGGTTCGGTGGATTCCGCATAGAAAGGCGAATTCCTCTTGTGAATAGCCCCGCTTGACTCGCCAGTCACGAACGACTTGGCCGAAAACTTGAGCGAGGCTCGCTTCTGGCATGCACAGATGCTGGAGAAGGTTGCATCTGATAGTCTACAGTCGATAAACTGGTGACCATGAGTCACATGATCCATCCTGCTCTAGTGTTGCTTCTCGTGGTGACTCTTTTATCTTCTGGGTGCAAGCATGCAACAGGTCGGTATGAGTTAATCGCTCTACGCTGCATGAACTCGTCAAATGCTCAATTCCTACCGATGAAAGCGAGGCGGGAAATGGTCTAGATGGGACGAATGCTTGATAGCGATAGTCCTTGCGAGGCAAATGACGTCGGGTGTCAACAGACTATTTTTCAGACAAAACAGTGGCTTGAAAACATGGAACGTGAGGGTTGCCGCTTATGAACGTCACACACGGTCTTGCCTTTCTAGCCACCTTGGCAGCGCTTCTCACATTCGGATGCCAGAGAGTTACAGGGCAGTACGAGGCGAGAATGGAAAATCTCCTCAAGATGCCCCGATACAACGATCTGACAACTGAAGACAAGGATCGATGGATTGGCAAAGCTCGCAGAGCGGATGAGCTATCAGTCAAAGCATCCCACACGCCACAAGAAAAATTTGCACTCATAGAAGTTCGTGGAATGTTGGAATTTGAAGAGAGCCTCAGAAGATAGGCGCGTGCCTCAGGATGGTGAACTTTAAGAGAATGGACGATATCCAATCCCGCCCAAAGCGGCTCGTGCTCTGCCCAGCCTGCGGCCAGCCATCAACCGAAGGTGAACCGTGCGACACCTGCGCGGTGATGGCTGAGAATCAGAAGCGCATCGAAGCTGAGAAGAAACGAGCAGAGCAGACAGAACGAGATCGGTGGAAACTGCAGGACACCAAGGACGCTGCCAGTTGCGCGGGCAATGGTTGTCTCTGGAGCTTCGGCATCATCGGCCTGCTTGTTATGGTCGGTCCCTGGCTATTGACTGTCTTCCCGTTCGTTGCCCTCGTGGCAATTTGTGCATTCGTGGTGGCAATCATCTTCGCCATTTTCTTTAAGCGCTAGTGGCCGAAACTTTCCCTCTGACAAGTCCACAAAGAATTTCTAGATGAGATGTGAAAACCACTCACATCATTCCCGAGCGGACTTTGCTTGATGCAATTTGCACACATCACGAGCATTTCGTTTGTCGGGCGATTGCTCGCCATAAAGGTGCTAATCGAGGGTGGATCGAGGGTTATGTGCTGGTAAAAACGCGCGATAAAATCATGAGCCTCTTGGACAAGCAGGGCTTCCTTGCTGAACTGCGAGATCGTTTACCGTGCCATGAATTGGTCGGAAGCAACTCGCCACGCGATCTCGATTTTTGGAGACTCGCAGCGCAGAACGAGTCACTTGTCAATGAACGAAGTGACATCGATGTTGACGATGCAATCTCCATAGCTGTTTTCGCTGAGATCATGACCGAATCCGTGTTGGCAGCTCTTCGGGGCGGCTAGGACAGTCTAAAAACATCAGTTTTTGAGCCAGCTGCTCGATGAGACTCATCAGCATTTCGCTTAGCGGGCCTTGGTGTCTCAGTAACTAGTCTCACTCTCGACCACTCAATGAACTCCACTTTAGGGGTTTTTGATACTCACAAAAAGGAATCAACATGGCCAACATCGGGTACGCGAGAATTTCAACCTCAGAGCAGTCAACTGATCTTCAACGAGATGCACTCCTTGCGGCTGGATGTGGTCGCATGTTCACAGACGAAATGAGCGGCGCGCGCGCGGATCGACCTGGATTGAGGCAGGCACTTGACTATGCCCGCGAGGGGGACACGTTGGTCGTTTGGAGACTTGATCGGGTCGGTCGTAGCGTTGCTCATCTTATCGAAGTTGTTGGTGAGCTAGAGCGCCGTGGTGTGGCGCTTCAATTGGCTGGTTCCCCGTAAAATGACCGTCGTGGAGTGTTAGTTTTTCCGTCTCCACTTTAGGAGACGCGCATGAGCAAAGGAAAACGCTACACAGAAGAACAGATCATCAAGGTGCTGAAGGAAATCGACGCTGGGGCGAGTATCGCCTCGGTGGCCAGAACCCACGGCGTCACGGACCAAACCAT
>Ga0247831_1004491_pt1 | contig 18553 bp, 11 predicted proteins | sample LaCruzMarch2015__9_FD_192406 | JGI IMG/M metagenome (GOLD analysis project Ga0247831, IMG submission 192406) | Freshwater microbial communities from meromictic Lake La Cruz, Castile-La Mancha, Spain - LaCruzMarch2015_1m | ecosystem: Environmental > Aquatic > Freshwater > Lake | place: Spain... | reverse complement strand
CCAAGACAAAGAACCGGAACAATTGGAAAAGTTTACCGAAACCACCGTGCCCGTCAATCGCTGTGCCTGTCCTTTTCTTTCCCTTGCCTCTTTTCTGTCCCTTTCGTTTTAATGCTGTGCCTGTCCGTTTCTTTCCTTTTCTTTCGCGTTTCTTTCGCGAATCATATGCCACTGGCTGGCTATTCTTTCTGATCCAAGAATTGTCCTGCGGGTTCGTTCGGCTAAACCGGCTTTAGCGATTATAACCATGAAACCTACCGGCAAAATAACGATTCTGGGTTGGTACATTGGTTGGTCTGCATCTAGGCTAGAATAGAGGGATGCTTGTTGGCCATGATTGCCCTTGGCTGCCTTTGTACCAAACCTGTTTGATTAGCCAGTCAGTATGGTTCCATGTCCCGCTCCATCGATTCTTCATCCGAAAATCTGGCGAGGTCTTCGCTTCCGAAACCAGCTCCATATGGGCAGGAAGATACCTTGCCCGTTGCCGCACCTCCTGATTCGAAGGTGGACTCGGAAAAAACTGCCATTCGCCAGGGCGAATTGATCGACATTCGAGACGTTCAGCTAGAATCGCTGAGCGGCTCTTCTCGCAGTCAACCACTCGAGATTGCAACCTACCTGATCGGTCAGCAACTCGATCACTTCCTTATTGAGTCGTTGGTCGGAACAGGTGGTATGGGGGCGGTTTTCCGAGGCCACGACCAGAGACTCGATCGCGTCGTTGCTATTAAAGTAGTACCGATCATCGATCGCGATGCGGAGACAATGAAGCGGTTCCGATTCGAAGCGCAGAGTGCAGCTAAACTCGATCATCCCAATATTGCTCGTGTCTATTATGTTGGCGAAACGGAAGAGTGGAGCTACATTGTTTTCGAGTTCGTTGAAGGCATCAATCTGCGTGAACTGGTCTTGAACCGAGGGGTGCTAGCGATCGATGATGCGGTTTGTTTGACTCGACAAATTGCTGAAGCACTGCAACATGCTTGGGACCGAAAAGTGGTCCACCGCGACATCAAGCCTTCCAATATTCTAGTCACAGAAAGCGGCCAAGCGAAACTGGTCGATATGGGACTCGCCCGAACCACTGAACTCGATAAGTCAACGAATGATCTGACGGCTAGTGGAGTCACCCTCGGAACGTTCGATTACATTTCGCCAGAACAAGCTCACGACCCCAGAGCGGCGGATGTCCGAAGCGATCTCTATTCGCTCGGTTGCACTCTTTACTTCCTTTTGACAGGTTCGCCTCCTTTTCGCGAAGGCACGGCTCTTCAGAAACTGTTGATGCACGGAACCAAGTACCCCGAGGATCCTCGGTATGTGCGCAATGATATCAGCGATGCTCTGATTGCCATTCTTCGCAAAATGATGGCAAAGAAACCTGACGATCGCTACCAAACGCCGGTCGACTTAATCTATGATCTTCGACAACTTGCAATTCAGGAAGGCTTGACTTGGAGCAAATCCAACTCGGGGGCCACCTCACTACCTTCGCGTTACAAAAAGTCCGTTTTCTTCAGTCTACTCCCTTTCTTAGTTTCGCTCGCGGCAATCGCGTCCACCACTCTGTGGATGCATATTGGCAACTACCAAAGCGCTGCTTTCCCAATCCCCAAGGAAGAAATCGTCGAGCGCACGCTGGAACCATCGGAAACGAAGCCAGATTTGGCCGAAATCAATTCCAACGTTCTCAGCTCCGAAATGGACACCCTGGTCGTCGATGCAATAGCAACGCCCAAGACCAGCGATTCTCTAGGAGCCGTGGCTTCTATGGAAGAGGCTATTGAACGCATTGGACGTCAAAGATCGATCCAACGTATCTTGGTGAAAAGATCCCAGTGCACGACATCGCTCAATGAACTAAAGTCAATGCTCAAGATCGAAACGGATCTTACTATTCAAGGGCTGAACTCTTCTGCTGGCGAACGATGCAAATGGACGATCGAAGGGAACGAAGTCTTGCCGGAATCAATTTCTTCGGCTGGCTTGCTCGAGTGCTCGAGCAGAAAGGTCACCTTGCAAGACTTAGATATTGTATGGCGATTGAACTCCCAAACTCGACGCAAGGCTTTAATGGCACTGAAAGCTGGATCTTGGCTTCAGTTGAAGAATTGCACCGTCACCATTCATGATGAATTTAGCTCCTCTCTACGCAATCCTGGGGAGGGGACGAGCAAGCTAGAGGAATCCTCTCTGGCCACCGTTCTGTTGGTTGAAAACGATTCCGAACCGAGTTCGTCCGGGCTCGACGATGAACTTTCTCGCACGTTAACCAGAATCGCAATTATGAATTCGTCCGCGCGAGGCCAGTGTGACTGGTTGCGTATCCAAGGCATGCAACGGGTCGAAATGAATCTAGAGAAAAGCTGGTTCGCGATTGGCGGCTCGATGATTCAATCGGTGGGTAGCTCAAGCCAAACACGCAACGGAATTCCAATTCGAATTGATCTCCGCAATGTGACGAGCTTTACCCTGCGTCCATGGATTAGTTTTCATCTGAATAACACCTTGCCCTATCCAAAGCCCTTCGTTCGTAACGCGACGGACTGTGTTTTTGCCGGAGCTATCAATCACGTCGAATGGAACGCTTCCAGCAATGAGAACTGGGACGATTGGCGGCAGTCGGATGCAGCTCAAAAAATGATCAACTGGATTGACCTTCGCGGCGTAGATAATACCTACGACAATGCAACCATCTCCAACCTGGTTGCAATTCTGTCCAAGCCCAATAAAACGGAACTTATACCCTTAGAACCCGATTCCAAGCTCCTTGCGGAAGAACGAGGGCTCGAAACATTTTCCAGTTGGAAGAAAAAACCCAAATTGGAATTCAATAAAGTGCACGAGACAGAGTTTTCGCAATTGGAAGGGCAATCTGGAACCTACTCGCCCGGCTATCAAGAATAAGTGGATGCATGGCAAGCTCGCACAATTCTAGCCGGGATGAATCACGCTAGGCGGGGTGAACTACCGGGCAATTGGAGCCCAGGGCGGTCAGTATGAACAATCTTAGCTAAGTATGGTAAGATCTTGATCAGCCGTGATTGGCACAGCAGGCGTACGTTTTAGACCCAAGGTCATAAGTCTGCCCCTGCTTTGATACCAACTGAATCCAATATCGACCTGAATTCTATGATCTGCATCGATTTTTTTCCTGCGTTTCTCCTGACCGACTTGGCGCAAGAAAACGACCAAGCCAATAGCGTTCCAACCCTTCGCGTCGACGCGATCTCACCGACTCATTGGATGGCTAGAGTCCATTGGCCTACTTGGATCCACCGGTCGACAAACGCTTGGAAAACCCTTGGCATACTCGTGGGGCTGATGGCCTTGATATCCTTTCCGGGATGCGACAACGCAGAGAATCCGGCTGATAACGCTGTCAAAACGAAAGGTGAGGTTAAAAAAGAAGCGGATCAATCGGCGCCCGTCGGTTCTCCGGAGCAAATAAAAGGTTCGTTGGCAGCCAAAGCCATCTTGGAAGAGTCGATCGCTGCTTATCGCAAGCTCACCACTTACGAAGATTCCGGTGTGCTCAAGCTGAGGGTTCCTCTCAAGGATAAACCCGTCGAGGAGTCCGAGCCAATGCGGATTGCTTACGAAGCTCCCAACAAACTTGCGATTCGCGCCTTGGACCTTCAGTCGTGCTGGAAAAGTACGACGTTTGAATCCATCTTCCGTGCCAAGGACGGCTCGCCATTCGGTAATCAACGCCTTGTTCGACCTCGTCCTGAAAAACTTGATCTGACTTGGCTTATTCTGGACCACCTGGAAGCCACCTTGGACAATCCAACCACCCGGACTCCCATCCAGCTTCAAATGCTGTTCGATGAAAATGCCCTTTCCGGCTTTCGTGACGAAAAGGCCACGCTAAGCCTTCTCACCCCGGAAATGTTCGACAGCCGCCGCTGCGAGCGCGTTCGCGTTGTGCTCGATCGACTGCAATGGATTCTCTGGATCGATGCCGAAAACCGCTTGCTGCGAAAGTATGTCTTGCCTGTCGAACTGATCGACACCTTCATTCCGAATCTACCTCCCGATCTCGATCGAACGAAGATGGAGATTGCTGTCGAACTATCGGACGCAAAACAAGGGCACAAGATTGCGTGGACTGATTGGCAACTGCCGGAAGAACCAGAGGCGGTGCTTGTTCGGCGCTTCATCCAGCCACCTTTCGCTTTGCCGCCACTGCTTGGACAAAACATGGCTCCGTTTGATCTGAAGTCTGCCGACGGAACCCTTCTCCTTGATTCTGCCCAACGTGCGAAACCTATCACGGTGATGTGTTGGGTCGGACTGGATGAACTAAGCGAATTGTTCGTCAAGGACGTCATGGAAGCCAATCGTAAGTTAACGGAATCGATGCCGAAGAACTCGTTTGAGATTATTCTCGTTTCAAAAGCGCCAGCCCAAGAGATGAAGGAATCGCTCAAGAAATGGAACTGTGACTACCCCCTGGCAATCGATGTCGATAACCTCACCGAAAAAGTTTTTAGGGTTCCTGATAAGCTTTCCGTAGTAATCCTGGATAAAAAGTCGACCGTTCAGTACGTGAATGAATTCGGTTATCTAGTTGTTGTCCCAACTTTGTTGCGAGAGCTGTTCGAGAATGTAGACCCCGCGGCGAGAGCTCGTTTGCAGGCAATCGATGATCAAGCTCGATACACATCGCGACTGCATCGAGCCATTATCGATCGAGCCCAAGTCAAACAGCAACCACCCATCGAGAAGTTTCCCTTCACTTTCCATGAAACCGAATTGGTTTGGAACGCTCCGTTTACTGCTAATGTCATCGCTGCCGCTGGAGAGCAGTATCACGTAAAGCTAGGTTCGATGGATGCTGCGCCAGATGTTTTTGCAGCGTCAGAATCGCCGAAACGAGTGATGACTGTTCTGGATGATATGGGGGACTTGCACACCATCGATGCGCTCGGCAAAACCCAACGGGTCTCTTTCATTCCCGTTGAAAAGGCAACGGAAGCATCGCGGATGAACATTCTTCCTGACCCTTGGGATCATGAACGCGTTGCGATTATTCCGGAAGGGCTGCCTCGGTTTTGGATTGTTGACACTACGAATCTGGAGGGAGGCGAACCTACCCAAGCCACGGAGTATGAACTTGAGCAGGACGAATCCCCGGTTGCCTTTGTTTGGACAGCACTTGGCAATAAAGTGAGCTTGACACTAGCCACCAACAAAAATCGTCTGCTCGCATATGACCCGGAAACCAAAAAACTAAGCGTTTCGGAATCGAAAGGTGCCATAGCCATCGTACCAACACTCAATTCGAACGGGGAATGCATTGATTGGAATGCATGCGACCCCTTTGGGAAACTGACTCCTATTGCTAGCCTGCCCTCCAGCGTCCCACCCGCAAAACAGCTGGTCGATCAATTGCCCTTTCGACCATTGCCCGGCAATTGGACTTGGGGAATAGGACGGGATGGACCTGTCATGCTGGCGATGGCGGATTTGGTCAGCGGGGAAGCGGGAACCATTTTGCTTTACCAAAATACAAAATTGCCCTCATCGACTCATCCACTGAACGTTCGTGCAGAACAATGCCGAATTCTATCTTCGACGAAACTCAAGGATGGCTCCTTCTATTGGCTATCGTCTGCACCTCGCCCCGTGCTGCATCTTCAAACCAACGACAATTTTTATCGTGACCAACTGTCGTTTGGCAAGCCGGTACTAGGCGGTAGCTTGCTGCCGTTCGAAAGGAACGCTCGCATGGTGGTGGCAATCGACAATTCTGTCAGTTGTTGGAACGTGAAAATGCCCCCACCGCCTTCAGCAACAAAACCGCCAGAACCCGTCTCTTCCGAAATCCAACCTAGCCCCAATCCAGGATCGGAGGCTACGGGTGAGTAATGGCGAAGTGCGACAACCATTCGCGCCGCGTATCAACGTTCCGGTCGCTGAGCACGCGCCAGAGGAATCGCTTTTCGCGTTTAGGATTGTCAACATTATGCCTACGTTGCTTAACCAGCATGCGACTTCGGTTTCGATGTTGCTGAACCTACGACTTGCCTTAAAGAAAATCCTCGTACTCGCGGTTCTTGCAACAACTTTGTCGACGGCTCATGCTCAGGAAACTGCTGCTTCCAGTCCGAATGCACGCTCCGCAGAACCTGAAGCTCTGGCCCTTGCATCACAACAATTATCAGCAATCGACCCTGCCGCGTTTGCAAGTTTGGCAATGGAACAAGACCAGCTTGATGCGTTGGCTGTGGCTCTGGAGCTATCGCCCAAAGGCCGGCATCGGTTTCTTATCCCTCATGCTTTTCAAAACCAAAAAGCCTCGTTGGAACGTGTTGCGATTTCAAAGCTGTTCCCATCGACGGAAGCGGCAAAAGACTTTCAAAAGACACTTGTGCAGATTGCGGAACAGAACGAGCAATTGGCCGCCGACGCAGAGCTTCAAAAGAATTTTCCAGAGGCATATCGCAAACGCTGGCAAGCCGCTGGGATTCGATCCATCTTGCCCGGCAACACCGTTTCTTGGTCTCCGGTCCAAGCTCTCGTGGGTGCTAAACCGACACCCAGGGTTTTTGCCAATCATGCAAAGACACTTTGGCCGGCAGGTTCCTATTCGATGTCGACCACGACTCATTTCGAGATCGTGTCGCAAGCGGGCGTCAAACCTACGCAAGAATTGGCCGAGCTGTGTGAACAGTCCTTTGCTGTCTGGAAACAGATGTTTCCCGAGTTCTGGATGCCATCCGAAGTCAGCGATTCCAATTACTCATCAGAAAGAAACGAGCGATTCACGGTCGCATTGTTTCGTGATAAAGCAACCTACATCAAGGCTCTTAAGTCGCAGTATCGCAATATCGCTATTTCAACGGGGTTCTACGATCCGAACCGCAAGTTGGCCATGTTCTATTGGGATGGGCCCAAGACGGCGAGCACCGTCGTTCACGAATTGGTACATCAGTTCTTCTACGAATCGGAAACCTTCCCGATCAAGATGAACTCGGACGAGGATTCTGGCTTCCTGTTCGTAGAAGGGATCGCGCTGTATATGGAATCGATGTCCATACGGCCGTGCGGTGGTGCCTTGATTGTTGACGTAGGCGGATGGGATTCGCCTCGTTTTCAGAGCGGGCGTTATCGTCGTTTACGCGAGAATTTTTGGATTCCTTGGGAGGAATTCTTCGCTTGCTCGGGAACGGATTTGCGCAATAAACCCGACATCGCCCAATGGTACAGCCAAGCTGCAGGCCTAACGCATCTATGGATGGATGGATCCAAGGAAATGAATCGATCGTTCCAGGATTATCTCGCCAGCATCTATCGAGGCCAATCCGATGTGTCCTTATTGGGTAAGCTCGCGGATGAAACCGATCTGCGCAAGGCATATGACACTCACTTGCTTCGAAGTGCTTCGGATTCAAGCCGCCCCTACTTCGCAATAAGAAACGAAGTCGTTTTGTCTCAATGCAAGATCACCTCAGAGCAACTGCTTGCTTGGCCAGTGGCCTTTCGAAACTCGAAATGGCTCGAACTTTCGTTTACCTCGGTCGGTGATGAGCTGTTTTTGAGTTCGACCGATAGCAACCAAACACCTGTGGTGCCACCCTGGAATGTGGCGCGATTAAGTTTGGAGGCGAGCCAAGTTTCCGACCTATCCATGAAGGCGATTGCCGAGATGAGCACGCTCGAAGAACTAGATGTTTCTGGATGCGCGATTACCGATGCAGGAGTTGCAGCACTGGCCGAGAATAAGTCCGTAAGAACTTTGTGGTTGAATGATTGCCCGATCACGGACGCATCACTATTAACTCTTCAAACCATGAAGGGCCTAACCGCGCTGCATGTTTCGGGCAGCAAGATATCGATGCAGGCCTGGGAACTTTTTTTGAAGGTCCGACCCGGGCTCAAAAGCAAATCGTCAGGGCCTTAACGTTGCGATTCAGCGAGTCGTGCTTCGACTTCTGTGGCTAACATCATCATTTGAAACAATTGGCCAACGTGGAGCTCGTCAATACATGGGATAGAAAGTACCGTCGACAGATTTCCTGTTCTCGACATCGTTGTGATGACTTCTTGGAATCGGTTCTGAAAATTCGTTGGGAATGAATCACCGTTTCTACCTTCCAGTGGATCAAATCGCACCTGTTCGGGGACAATGTGATGAAACACTCGGCCTGGCATAGCACTTCCCATCTGGGGAAGAAGGCTATCCCAATCTCGAGAATTCATGAGCGTCCATTGACCAATGTTTTGACCCATGCCTGTCGAGTTTGCTGTTCCGTGCCGCTCCTGGGCAAGCGCGCTGTACCATTGGCCAAAGGAAGTCAATGCTTTGCTCCAAACACTCAAAACACCTTCGCGAATATTGCGTTTCGTGCGCAAAAGATGATGGACGGCCGCGAATTGCAAGATGAGGTTGGATTCCGCAGGCGTCTCGGCAAAGTGCTTGGTCATCGCGGCTGCACCCTGCAACAGCTCAATGACATTCACTCCGACAAGGGCTGCTGGGACCAAGCCCGCCGCAGTTAGCAACGAAAACCCTCCGTGGATATCCGTTGGCACTTCGAAGGTATCGTCCGGCATGCTCGTTGCTTGGCCATAGGTTAGAACCCTTGCGGGCAACGGAACTCCTTCGCGAACAACCGGCACCAGCAATTGAGTGCGATGCGGTTCGTTTGCAATTGCGCTTTGGTCCAACGCATCCAGAATTCGTTGGAGTGTTACCGAGGAATGCAGCGATTCTTCGTGCGATCCAAGGACCACCAATGCCCATCGATCGAGTTCGCAGGTAGGAAATCGATTTCTGTGCGCTTCGAGCAAATGAAGTAGACCTTGCACCGCATCATTATCCCAAGAACTATCTTCGAAAACAATTCGTGGTTTGCTTCCGCGATCCGCTCGACTCAACTCGTTCCAAAAGGGCTGACAGCATGATTCAAGAATCGATCTTGCTCCGGAAAGAGATCCGTCAACCGCAACCACCACAACCCTGTCCACCAAGGAATGTAGATGAGTAGCCCGCCGAAAGAGCCTAGCAAGTTCGCTTCCACGACGATCGTTCGCATAGGCACTGAGAAGCCGATCGGGCCAGGAAACAAAAGCGATATTGGATGACGAAACTGGACACGATAATCGGCTAAGTTCTGGCGTTGCCCAAGAACTTAATTGGACCATTTCGTCACGGACCTGAACGAGCCTCGGCAGGATTTCGCTCCAGTCGTTAGGGTCGATCGCTAGTTCCGGTCCGATCAAGGGGGAGGGATCGAATCGAAGCGGCTTGATGGCGTTTTTCCTCAGTTTCATTCGCAGCGTCGTTCGATTGATTTGGTTGTTTAACAGCAATACCGTTCAAAAAGTAGCAGGCACACTCCGTGTGCCGTCCGCCGAGCCTCAAAAAGCTCTGCTTTTTGAGGGTTACGGCACATGGAATGTGCCTACTACTTTGCTTCATTGATCGGTATTGCGTTTAACAGTCTCCGAAGGCGTACTCCGCGGCTATGACGGTACGCCTCCGGCTGACTGTTAAACGATCATGCAAAGCGCCCGCGGCTCAAACTGATCCAGGCTAGTGCCTGAAGTGCCTTTGCCCGGTGAAGATCATGGGGATGCGGTTTTCGTTGCAGGCCGCGATCACTTCGTCATCTCTTCTTGAACCGCCAGGTTGGATAATTGCAATGATGCCTGCTTCGGCAGCGCGGTGGATGGAGTCCGGAAAGGGGAAGAAAGCATCGGATGCCAAAATACTGCCTTGCGAACGTTCGCCTGCCTTCTCGATCGCTATCTCCACGCTATCGACTCGGCTCATCTGGCCCGCACCCACGCCCACCAGAGCTGCATCACGGGCAAGAACGATCGCATTGCTCTTCACATGCCGAACCATTTCCCAGCCAAAGGCGATGTCGTCCCAAAGTTCTTCTGCAACTTCTACATTGGTGACCGTACGCCACTGCAAATTGGTTGGGGGTTGATTGTCTGTTTGCTGAACCAACACCCCACCGCTGATAAAGCGATAGGTTAAGGCGATAGGCTGTTCGCCGAAGGGTCCCGTTTGCATCAACCGCACATTGTCTCGCCACTTTGGCTTAGTTTGCAGGATGTGAATTGCCTCGGGGGTGAACGCGGGCGCGACGATGGCTTCAATGAACAAACCCGGTTCGGAAAGAACTTCCGCAGTCTCCGCATCGACCGGCATATTGAACCCCAGCACCCCACCAAACGCACTTTGCTCATCACCAGCTAGAGCTTTTCGGCAGGCAAACGAAAGCTTATGGGCGGACGCACCGCCGCATGGATTGTTGTGCTTGATCACGACGGCGGAGGGTTTTGCAAAGCAGCGAACGATTTCTAGGGCGCTGTCCAGATCCAAAAGATTGTTGAACGAAAGCTCTTTGCCGTTGAGTTGCTCGGCGTCCACCAAGGAAACGCCACTGCTCCCTGGAAGCTTGTAGAGAGCGGCAGCTTGATGCGGATTTTCGCCGTATCGCAAGTTGTACTTCAAGGTCATCGGTACCGAAACGGATACCGGCAAATCGATCGAGGCCGCGTCTCCAGACTTGTCTTCAGCAACTTTGCCCCTTGATCCAATGACTTGCTTCTCAAGGTAGGTGGCGATTGCATGGTCGTAAGAAGCCGTCGCGATAAAGCATTCAGCCGCTAATCGCAATCGAGTCGATTCGCTGGTCCCGCCGTGCAATCGAAGCTCATTCGCGATCAATTCGTATTGATTAAAATGAGTGGCAACGGTGACGAAATCGTTGTTTTTGGCTGCCGCACGAATCAAGCTTGGGCCTCCGATGTCGATCTGCTCGATGGCTTCCGCCAGGGTGACGCCGGACTTACGGATGGTCGATTCAAATGGGTACAAATTGACCACCACTAAATCGAATTCGACGATTCCGTGCTCTGCTAAGGATTGAAGGTCCTGAGAATGATTGCGTCGAGCCAGAATCCCACCGAATATCTTGGGATGAAGCGTTTTCACGCGACCGTCCATGACCTCTGGAAAGCCAGTGTAAGAAGCGACGTCCTTGGCTTCAATCCCGTTTTGAACAAGATGGTTTCTGGTACCACCCGTGCTGTAAATCTCGACACCCAGTGACACAAGAGCGTTAGCGAATTCGACTAAGCCTTGCTTGTCGCTGACACTGATTAACGCACGCTTTATAGACGAAAAGGAACTCACGGAATGAGACTTTGGACCTGTTGGAGACGCTTCGGAATCAAGGCGAATACGGTGCATTATCGTCCCCGAATTTACCAAAAATCGCAAGCCTTGATTCTCCTGGCAGAATGCCAATCTAGGCACAACCGACAAAAGTAGCAAGCACGCACCGTCGTGCCGTCCGCTCATGGAAATTTGCTGGGATTCTAGGTGGATGGCACATGGAATGTGCCTTCTACTTGTCCTTTTTTGTGAAATTCCGACTTTTACCGTTCGGTTTCCAAAATGCCGTGAATTTCGGCATCAATCCACCATCTTTTGAGAAGCTAGTTGACTGGCAATGACTTCGTTGTACCGTGAACCGAAGGCGCTAGCTGCGACCAAGTCCCCATCCAAGCAGACCGTAACGCGGCTAGCGCCCGCGGCTCAATGAAGCGAAAAGCTAACTGCCGATGAACACAATGAGCCTGGCGGAGGTGCTGAGGTAGGTGGGAATGAAGAAGGTATCCATCAAGGGGACTTCGCCAACTGTTTTTCGAGGAAGTCATACGCTCGGTTTCGGGAATCCTTGGGGAATTTATGTTGGGCATCCGGATAATCCGCTTGAAGCGAGTCGCTTGCGCCGAAAATCGCGTATGCCTTGCTGGCAAACTCTATCGATTCGCGTACTCCTTGAACGTCAAAATTGTCATCGGCGATTGGAGCTACCGCTAGAAACCCACGCGGGGCCAACGAAGCAATCAATTCCGGGAAGTCGAAAGGCATTTGGTTGGGATCGCTTTGGTATTCCGATTGGATACTAGGCATGTAACGGTCGGATGTCCAGCCGGCAAGATTGCCCTTCATGTATCGATGAAATCGCGTGAAACCACAGGACGAAACAACGGCCCGAATACGCGGTTCGAAGGTTGCGGTAAAAATCGCATTATGGCCTCCAAGAGAATGACCAATGCAAGCGATTTTATGATCATCGATCTCGGGTAGGCTCTGGAGCAGGTCGATCGCTCTTCGGTTTTCGGTGATGGCTTGCATGGTACCGCTTACAAATGGTGCTTCGCGGAAGTCATGCTCGTAGTCGCCAAAACTGGGATAATCGGGAGACAATGTCGCAAAGCCTCGTTGCGCTAGTTCCAAGGCGTATTGCAATTCAGGGTTACCACCGAGACCCGTCGGTTCATCTTTTCCAAGCCGTCCATTGGTTTGGTGTAAGCATAAAACCGCAGAGATAGGTTTCGCGGCCGAGGCATGGACAGGGGTCAGCAACCATGCTTTCATTCGGTGATGTGTTCGCAGATGGTATTGGATCTTTTGGTAACGGATGCCGTTCAGAACCTGCTGATGCATCACGATCATTTGAAGTGGAACGGGGGCGGCATCTTTTTCATTTTCGTCAAGTTCCCCCATGACAGCCTGCATGCGTTCGTGCAAGTGTGCAACGTGCTGTGACCATTGGTGGGGCGTTTGAAGGTGTTCAGGAAAATCAATTCGGTCTGGTCCAGGTAGGTCTAGCCCTAGATTGTTCTGGTGCAGTTGTTGCGCGCAAGCAGTACCGACGGCAAACATCCCAACGATCGTGAAACCAAGACAAATCCCAGCCAAAAATTTGCGAGTGATTCCCATGGAATAATACATCCTGCGATAATTTGGCCTGAAAGCACCTTACACGCGACTGTTGTTATACTGGACACGATCAGAATCAGAAACAACCCTGCTTTACGGCGGACGTTGAAGTGGCGATTTGGTTTTCGTTTTCACTTGAGCGTTTGGTAACTTTGTCCAAAGGGTTTTTCGAATCGTAACGCTGCGCATTTGCAACTTCGAACAACTCGGCAATGCCGAGGCTCGTCCCTACCCGATAGTTGCCTTTCCTTCCTTCCATACTTCCCTCCAATTTACACTCCTGTTTGGAACCTCAACATGACCTCTTTCCTTGTCTTTTTTGGATGGCGTGCTAAACCGATTGCCCTTAGGTCGTTTTGTTTCTTCTTGATAGGCTTGATGACGCTTCCATGTGCGAAGGGATTTGCTGATTCCCCGATTCGTTTAGGAACGTTCAATGTCGACGCGTCGCCACCCATTGGAACGATGATGGCATACGATGCGACCGTGCAAGTGCAGACACCGCTTCGTTGTAGTGGTGTGGTTCTATTGTCAGATTCTAAGCCAATTGTGCTTTGTTCGGTGGACTGGATTGGAATCAGTAACGATGCGATGGATTTCTTTCGCGACCGACTGGCGGGCGCAGCCGGTACGTCGCGGGATCGAGTTGCCATACATGCGATTCATCAGCACGATGCCCCTGCGGCGGATTTTGCGAATGAGGCGTTATTGCGAGCCGCGGGTGCACCCAATGTTCCGTTCGATGGTTCTTCCAGTCGCCGTATTATGGAAGCGGCGGCAGTGGCGGTGACCGACGCTGTGGAAAACGCTAAGCCGATCAGTCATGTCGGAACGGCGGAAGCAGAAGTCCACGGGGTTGCTTCCAATCGCAGAGTCATGGGGCCAGATGGAAAGGTGCTTCATATTCGTTGGAGCGCGGTGAAGGATGAGACAGTTCGTGATTTTCCGGAAGGAGTCATTGATCCCAAATTGAAGCTCGTTACTTTCTGGGATGGCGATCGAGCGGTTGCGGCGCTCAGTTACTATGCCACACATCCTCAGAGCTACTACCGAACCGGGAAGGCTAACCCAGATTTTCCTGGCTTAGCTCGCAATCAATCGGAGCAAGTTCAGGGGGTCCCTCATATCCATTTTAACGGCGCCGGTGGAAACATTACGGCAGGGAAATACAATGACGGGTCGCCGGAGAATCGGCAAGTTCTGGCGGATCGTTTGGCGGGTGCATTTCGTCGGGCATGGGCCACCACTCAAAAACAGCCGTTGGATTCGACCAGCCTAGATTGGAAGACAACACCTGTTTTGCTTCCACCTGGTGAGTCGATCGTTCCTAAGGAGCTTGATAACAACTACGCAAAGGCTGAGTCCTTGTTGTTGACTCAACTTCAGGATTCCTCACTTTCCACTCCGTCCAGGTACAACATTGCGAACAAGTTGTTGTTCTTGCGTCGCTACGTCAACAAGGTTCCAATCGATTTGAGCCTATTGCAGTTAGGTGGGGTGCGATTGTTGCATATGCCAGGGGAACTGTTTGTGGAGTACCAACTGGCTGCACAAAAAATGGCACCCGAGTCATTCGTTTGCATGGCTGCCTACGGCGAGTATTCTCCATTCTATATCGGGACATCGGTTTCCTACGAAGAGGGAGGTTACGAAACATCCTCAAGCGCTACGATGGTTGGCCCCGAAGCAGAGACGATTTTGATGTCGGCGATGGCTGGGTTGTTGGGGGCAAACGAGCCTGCGGTTAGTTCTTTGAATTCCATAAGTCCATTGGGTGTTGCGAAAACGGACGATGTTGTGGCACCGATTCGGATTGGCTTTATCGGTTGCGATACTTCGCATGTTCCCGCGTTCGCCGACATGTTCGCTCAAGCGCAAGCCGGGAGCGAGGCCTACGGATTTCAGATTGTCGCAGCCTTTCCTGGTGGCAGCCCTGATATCCCTTCCAGCATTGACCGCGTGCCTCAATACACGGATCATCTACGAAAGATGGGCGTAAAAATTGTCGGAAGCGTGGAAGAACTCGTTCGCAATGTCGATGTTGTCTTGCTGACATCCGTCGATGGTCGGCCTCACTTGGAGCAAGCGAGGCCTGTGATTCTAGAGGGGAAGCGAATGTTTATTGATAAACCACTCGCGGGGTCGCTCGACGATGCCATCGAGATTTTTCGGTTGGCGAAGGAAATGTCGGTACCAGTTTTCTCGTCTTCCAGCCTGCGGTTCAGTCCTGGAATTGCGTCGATGCGGAGCGACGCTCGCGTTGGGAAAGTAGTCGGTTGCAATGCCTATGGCCCTTGCGCTCTTGAAGAGCATCATCCCGACTTATTTTGGTATGGAATTCACGGTGTTGAGACGTTGTTTACGATCATGGGCCCGGGTTGCAAGTCGGTGTCGCGAACGAGCACACCGGACACCGAGATGGTTGTCGGATTGTGGAAGGATGGGCGAGTCGGCAGCTTTCGTGGAATTCGCAATGCAGCTGCAGGTTACGGAGCGACCGTGTTTGGCGATAAGGGGATTGCTCAAAGTGGCGATTATGCTGGCTATGCTCCGCTCGTGATCGAGATTGCTAAGTTCTTTAAAACGGGAGTTCCGCCTATCCAACCCGAGGAGACTCTTGAGATTTTTAGATTCATGCATGCCGCGGATGAAAGCAAACGGAAGGGTGGCCAAGTCATTGAACTGGACTTGCCTTAGGCTGCAGTTTGTTGCCAGTTCATTCAGAGCTTAGGGCGATTTCTGCTCCTCATGGTTTCCCTCGAATTCTGGATTGCCTTGAATTCCTTGAGCTGCAGCTTGAGCCTGGAGCGCTGCGATTTCGGCCTTCAGTGGCCCGATGTCGAGAACTTCTTCGACACTTGGGTCCAAGCCTTGTCCAGCTTCGCGTTTCTTGCAAGTAAAGAACGAATCGATATAGCGAACGGGCCCCTGTTTCTCGGGCACAATGAATCGGTCTCCTTTTTGAAGGATGGGTCGATAGTCATGCATTTGGCCGAACTGACGATCGCCAGCCACTTGGCACGGGAACCAATGCCCTTCACCTTGCGGGTCCTCTAAGTAAAACTCGGGGTAGCAGTGGTCCGGAATCCAGACACAACGAGCCGGGATTTTGCTGGCTCGGCACAATGCGACAAAAATACTGGTCATCTCTTCGCAGTCTCCTTGCCTCTTTTTCAGGGCTGTTTTGATATCGAGGATGGGACCGTTGCGGTAATCGATGTTTTTACGAACCCAATCGAAAAGCGATTCCACATGAGCCCACGCATTGTCATGATTTTGTGCGCCAATCTCTTTGGCGACGCGTCGAATCTCACTCAGTTCTATGTCGATGTACGGGCTCTTTTTCATGAACCAATTCATCTCCGCAGGGAGATTCTTTGGAATGATGAAGACCGAAGTGTCTGCGGGAGGGTTGATAAAGTACTTTTCCACTTCCACATGCACGACCAAACTCAATTCGTCATTGGGGTTCAGCGACGCAATGTCCATGACAAGTTGTCGAGCTTGTGCGGATTGCTTTTTGCCTTCGGGTAAGTCACGAAAAGCCCAGGCTACATTTCCTGGAATTTCAGAGCTGGTCACCTTGATGGTTTGTTCAGGCCAATTCAAAGGGAAGGGGACGGTTGCATGTAATTTGGTGCACCAATTTGCGTTGGCATAAAATCGCATCCCAAAAGACATGTCAATCTTTCGTGGTGCGAAGTAATCCAATCCGGCTGTCTGCTCGATCTCCAGTTCTTCCATGGAGCTTTCTGCGTCTTTTTTATCGCCACCCGAGCGAGATTTTCGAGTCGACTTTCCTTTGTTCGGCTTCGATGCATTTGGGCTCTTGGTGGACTCTTCCGTTGGATTCGAGGCGGAGTCCGACGGTTCGTTGTTATTTTCTTGGGCAACGCCTGGGCTAGAAAATAGGGAGAAAGCTAGGATCAAAGTAACCACGAGAAAGCGGAATGTGCAACCTCTCGTGAGTCGATCAATTCGAATGGTCATAGGTGTTCTCGAGTGAAACGGGCGTTGGTCCATTTTGGCAGATGCATGCATCTCAACTGTTAAGTTTGACTGGAGACGGTCTGGCTGTCGCGAAAAACACCTAAAAGAATTGGACTTTTTTCTTCTGCTTGATTGGGATTGTGGACCCGATTGCCGATCCCTTGGACCAATTGAAAAAGCGGCGAAGGTTACTGAGACGAACAAGGGAAATCATTTCGAAGTCCTTCTCCGTAAGGAAGGCTGCAAAACAACAAACCATGGCGAGGGTAAAGTAGGTCACGTTCGGAATGAGAAGAGCGATGCCAAGATGTAGCGAGGAGATTCCGATGATCGCGAACAGTCTAGTTTTGCGGAACCATACGGCCAACGGAAAAAATGCTTCAATGAATACGGTGCCGAAGGTCAATGCTTTTCGTAGCCAACCGTCCCAAACAAGGGTCAGCCATGGATACTGATTGGGGCCCCACATATCGCTTGCGATCGTCCAATGCAATGCATCACCCGTTACCCAACCAGGATCTTGAAGCATCTTGTACGGAAGACTAATCAGATAGACTAGAGCTACATTGATTTGCATCATTCGGATTGGCCATGCCGAAATCTCCGTGATTTCTGGCAATCCTCTTCTGGATCGCAGCCAAGCATCCACTGAGAAGGCCCCGCCCAAGTTTCCCAATATCAGATACATCAGACACATTTGCATTACCATTTCCTCGCCGTTTGCGAGATAGGGATTTCTAGCTAGCATGGAACGGACCAGCAGCCACAAGCAGATGGTGCTTATTCTGGTGAAAAGTCCAATGGTGAATGCAAACGCAACGGCGACACCAAGGAACCAATAGAAATCAACTGGTAGCCAATTTTCTGTCCAGTAGAACAAACCCAACGAGTCGTTTACGCGGGTGTTTTCAAGTCCCGGCGAATGGAGTGAAATTATTCCATCAGCATGAAAAAAACGTCGCCAGTTTGGACCGGATACGATGAGCATGCAGGTGCAAAGGCAACCCGATAGAATACGAAAAACTGCGATGGGACGCGGATCTAATGGCGTAAAGAAGAAGCGATTCCAATGATTCCAAAGCTGGCTAAGCACGATTCAAAACGCTTTCATACGGCGGATCACGAGACGGGGTTACTGTGTTGGTTGCGATTATTCAAAGTTTGTTTCCGGAATGTTCGGCCGATACATCAAACTCATTGATCAGCATCTCATCAACTTGAGGTTCGAGCAGTCGTTGTTCGCGAACGGCGATCAAAGGGGGTAGAATCTGCTGCGTTGCCAAGGTGAATCGAATCCTGCTTATTGTTTTGCCGTCGTTGCTTGGAAATTGGCGTGCAAGATACCGAGCGTACGTTTCGCGTGCCTTCTCGTCACCGTAAAGGTTGAGCAGGAATTTCGCTTCCTTGAAGTCGAGTATTTTGTCTTCGACGAAGCTTCTCTCGCTTTGCCGAGGCAATGGCAAAACACGTTCGGTCGATTCGCCTGAACCGGTGTCAACGTAGACGCCGGTGATGATGTAGGACCAATTAAATCGGCTCTGTCCACCATACATTTGCCATTTTCCGCTCAGTCCAACGCAGTACGCGGAATACCGGATCATCCAGTCAACGTACTTGGCACGATACCCAATCTCGGGCCCCAGTTGTTCAAAACTGTCGACCCATCCCTTCACGTTTTCGTCTGGCAGATTACACCAGCCGATCTGTGCGAAAACGGCAACGCTGCCGACACTCATGCCAATCCGTTTCCAGAGAGGCATGTCTTTTGGCGATTGCTTAATTTCGGTCACAGTTGTATCG
>Ga0247831_1004490_pt1 | contig 18557 bp, 21 predicted proteins | sample LaCruzMarch2015__9_FD_192406 | JGI IMG/M metagenome (GOLD analysis project Ga0247831, IMG submission 192406) | Freshwater microbial communities from meromictic Lake La Cruz, Castile-La Mancha, Spain - LaCruzMarch2015_1m | ecosystem: Environmental > Aquatic > Freshwater > Lake | place: Spain... | reverse complement strand
TAAAACATAAAAATATTTTTTAGGAATATATAATATCAAAGTCATACATGTATATTATACACTTTTATACGGTTTTATTCAACTGTTGAATTACCCAAACAATCATGAAGATGCACCATCGCATATTCAGCAAAATGAGTATTCAAATTACTGTGTCTTGTTCCACAAAAATCGCATGATTTTCTAATATCTAAAGATTCTCTTGCTCCATGGCAAAGCAATTTTTTAGAATGGCTTGTAGCACAATGAGAACATATCTCATTAACTTCTGTATGTTTGCCACTCATTATCTTTAGATTATTAATTGTAATATTTAATTAAATATTTTTATGAAATGACTGTCAATTTTTATAAAATTTTATTAGAAAAGCCTATATTATAATAATATTATAATATAAAATTAAATATTATAACTAATATTGAATATTAGTCTGAATCATATTCAGACTGTTCGTTTCGAAGCTTCATCAAATTCTAAACATTGACTCATTTTATGAAAAACAAGTTCTTTTTTATTTAGAAAGCAATAAAAACAATAAGTCTTGCAACGGTGCTTTTGATGCCATAATGAAACACATTCAATCTGTCTAGTATTTTCGTATGTCAGTTTAACACCATTAAATGCATGGTGTGTACACATAGGACATATATCATCATCTTCACAAACTACTAGTTTTTTAGCACACCTTCGCAACGATGGTCTTTAATACAGTCTCTAGATAGACTCTTATATTTTTCATAAGAGATTTTCTCACTTTTATTGAAAAAAATAGTACTATTCATTGTTTCTTTTTCACAATATTGACATACTTGTTCTTTGTCTAAAAGTAATCGGTCATGATGAGACAACATCTCTTGCTTAGAATAAGAACATCTTCTTATCATATCGGTCATAATGATAAAAAAATCTATCATATATGTCATAATAAGATAATCTTATTAAAATAAATTAGTATAAAAATAGTATCAATTTTTAGGTACATATACTTTTATACGGATTGCAATAATTTTATATTTATCTTCATCCTCTTTTTTATAATATTTATAATATACAGATACTCCTTCTTCTATTGTATCTATGCCAGGTAAACAATTTTTTAATTTTTCTTTCTTTATATATTCTTCAAATGAATTATAATAATGAATAGATGTTATTTTACAATATATTCTTCTTAAAAAATCAAAATCATTATTTTCAAATATGATGATGTCACCTTTCTTCATTTTTGAAAAATCTCCTTTATTTAACCGACCTTCGCATTTTTTATTACCAATCTTAATTAGTGTAAACCATGGTTCTGATAAATTTTTTATATATTCAGTCATATATTATATACTAATATATTTATTTTTCCCAAATTTCATCTGCTAAACCATTTTTTAAACATTTATCACTATTAAACCATAAATCATGTTTTAGAATTTCATTTAACTCTTTTTTTGGGATTGATGTATGATTCTTATAAATATCTTTAATTCTTTCCATTAAATCTTTTAAATTATTATATTCATCTTCAATTTCATTCATTTTTCCCCAACATGAAGACGATAATTGATGAACTAACATATATGCATTAGGTCTAATATATCTTTTCTTACCAACAATACTCATTAAAGTCCCAGCTGATGCTACTGCACCTTCAACTATTGTATATATTGGAACTCTACAAGCATTTATAACATCAATTGCTGTAAATCCTGCAAAAATACTTCCACCATATGAATTTATATGTAAATAAATAGGTATTTCATCAATATTTAATTTAAGACAACTTAATACACATTCTTCTTCTGCTTCTTTAATTAACATTGTTAAATCAAAAATAGATTCTCGTGTAACTTCACTATGAAAATATATATGATTATATTCTCTATCAATCTTTGTATCAGATTTATTTTTACCAAGAATTAAAGGAATACTGTCTTCTATATTATGTTTTTCTTCATTTTCATCTTTTTTTTCAATTTTTTTCTTTTTTGTACAATAACTAAAATCAATATCACTAAATTTTCTTTTATTAAACATCATATAATATTAAATAATATATAATCTTTAAATAAAAAATGATTATAAAATTAAAATTATAATAGATTATAATGAAAATAATTACATTAAATAATAAAAGAATATTACAAAAAGATAATGGAACAGAAGTAGATATAAGTGATAATAGCATAATTAAATATACTGGTATTTATTATAAAAAAAATTATTCTAAAACTGAATATATTGAAAAAAAATTTATTGGTATTATTGAAACACATAGATACAATATTGATAATGGTACACAAGGTATTTATGTAAAACCTCTATATATTTTTAATGATGAAGAATGGTATAAAATTATTGATTATAAACAACCTGTTAATAAATATTTTATATATCCACATTTATTATTATTACCTGATAATTATTATTGTCATGGACTTTATTTTTTACATACATGTGAAAATGAAAACCTAGATAATATAATATCAATAAATGATTTTATATTAAATTCTTAATAAAAATAAAAAAATGAATATTATATTATTAAATATCTTTTTATTATAAAATATATAATAAATAATAATGTCAAATAGAAGATTAAAAAGAATTATGAATGAAATAAAAGATTTAGAAGAATCTGCTAGAATATTAGAACAAAATGGTATATATGTATATTATGATGATTCAAATATTGATCTAATATATGCATTATTAGTAGGTCCAGAAGGAACTCCATATGAAAAAGGATTTTACTTTTTTAGATTTGAATATCCAAAAAGTTATCCTATGCAGCCTCCAATTGCAAAATATTGTACACAAGGAACAATATTAAATCCAATTTCAAAAAAACATCAAAATATAAGATTTAATCCAAATTTATACACTTGTGGCAAAGTATGTTTATCCATGTTAAATACATGGAGTGGTCCAGGATGGGTTCCAACAAATACTATTAGTAATGTTCTTGTAGCTATTCAGGCACTTGTATTGAATGACTTTCCATTGAGAAATGAACCAGGATTTGAAAATGCTTGTATTAAAGAGTTACAAAAATATAATGATGTTATTTCATATTCTAATATAGATATTTCAGTTTTAGGTATGCTTAAAAATATACCATCAGAATTTATTTTTTTCAAACCAAAAATAGAAGAATTATTTATTAAAAATTTGGAATATTATAGAAATTTTTTATTAACAAATATTTCAAATATAGGTAATGAGACATTAATTGAATCACCTGCATATAGTATGAAAATAATTTTAGATTTTGAATCTCTTTTATATAAATGTGATTCAGTTGAAAATGAAATTTTGACTAATCAAGTTGAAGGTATGAAATTAGGTTAATTAGATATAATTTATAAATTAAACTATATACACCCAAATCTAGGATTTTTGAATAGTTATTTTTAAAATAATAACAATAAAATAATATATTTATAAATAAATTATTAACATTAAAAAAATTATAATCTAAATAATTGAAAATCAATTTAATCTTTAAATTTTTCTAAATCTGTTTATTTCAAATAACTAATAAAATTATTTTCTTTATTTTTTATAATCCAATATATAACAACCTATCATATTATTTTAGATAATCTATATACCAATATTACTTTGAATTTCTATATTATTTTTAATACAATGATCTTTTAATTTATTTATATAAGGTTCTGTTACATATGAAGCATTACCTGTTTCTTTATTAACATTTAGATTATCTTTTATATATAATGTTATTTTATTATAGTTAGATGATGTTATGAATATATTAAAAATATCATCATATTCATCATATAACGTAATACATTTAAAAATAATTTCAAAATTTTCAAATGTATTTATCATTATTTCAAGATATTTATTAATAGATTTACCTTTCACATTATTAGCAAATTCTATCTCTATAAGTTCTATATTTTTAAATTGTTCTAAAAAATCAGAATATAATTTTTTAGAATCAATACACGTATCTATCTCTGATAAATAAGGTAAATTATGATTACCTATTTCTATAGTACTATAGCAACCAGTTATTTTAATTTTTTTAGAATTTATATCGAGTAAACTATTTATTCCAATAGGAACAATAGAAAAAATATTATAGTTATTTCTACGTTTTACATTATTTTGTTCTTCAAAAATCTTTAACCTTTCTTCTAAATGTGTTACATTATTTTGTTCAAAAATCTTTAACCTTTCTTCTAAATGTTTCACATTATTTTGTTCAAAAATCTTTAACCTTTCTTCTAAATGTGTTACATTATTTTGTTCAAAAATCTTTAACCTTTCTTCTAAATGTGTTACATTATTTTGTTCAAAAATCTTTAACCTTTCTTCTAAATGTGTTACATTATTTTGTTCTTCAAAATCTTGTTTAATATAATTAGATTTCTCACAATTATCTAAAGATTTATCAAATTTAACTATTTTTTTGATTTTATATGAAAAATTAATTTCTCTAATTATTATATATAATAATAATAATATTATTAAATTTAATAATATTATATTATCAAAATAAAAACTAATAATATGATTAGTTATATAAAAAAAGTTTATTTTAGTTAAAATCTCATTCAAAGTTAAATAGTTTTTATTAATAATGTCTATAAAATTCATCTTTTTTATTTATATATTAAATTTTTTTTATTAGATATTTGATTAATCAATTTTTAAAGTTATCTATAATCTCAATATCAACGCTAGTAACTTAAGAATTTAAGTATATTAAAATCCTTTAGTAATAAAATAAATAACTTTATAGAATTTTATAAAACCATCCAAAATATCAATAAAAATCTTTAAATTTACTGATTTATTAATTTTTAATAAATTATAAATAATACTTAAAAAATAGATATTCTATATACCAATATTAGTTTGAATTTCTATATTATTTTCAATACAATGATCTTTTAATTTATTTATATAAGGTTGTGTTACATATAAAGCATTACATGTTTGATTATTCACATTTAAATTATTTTTTATATACAATGTTATTTTATTATAGTTATATGATGTCATTAATATATTAAAAAAAGTTTCATAATTACTATATAACGTAGTACAACTAAAAATAATTTCAAAATTTTCAAATGTATTTATCATTATTTTGATATATTCAAAAATAGGATCATGTTCAGTATGACTAAATTCTATCTCTATAAGTTCTATATTTCTAAATTGTTCTAAAAAATCAGAATATAATTTTTTAGAATCAATAGACGTATTAATATCTGATAAATAAGGTAATCTTTGATTACCTATTTTTATATTAATAGGGTTATTAGCATTAGTAAAAGGGTCAGAAGGATTAGCTCCTATTTTAATTTTTTTAGAATTTATATCAAGTAAACTATTTATTCCAATCGGAACAATAGAAAAAATATTATAGTTATTTCTATGTGTTACATTATTTTGTTCAAAAATCTTTAACCTTTCTTCTAAATGTTTCATATTATTTTGTTCTTCAAAAATCTGTAACCTTTCTTCTAAATGTGTTACATTATTTTGTTCTTCAAAAATCTGTAACCTTTCTTCTAAATGTGTTACATTATTTTGTTCAAAAATCTTTAACCTTTCTTCTAAATGTTTCATATTATTTTGTTCTTCAAAAATCTGTAACCTTTCTTCTAAATGTGTTACATTATTTTGTTCAAAAATCTTTAACCTTTCTTCTAAATGTTTCATATTATTTTGTTCTTCAAAAATCTGTAACCTTTCTTCTAAATGTGTTACATTATTTTGTTCTTCAAAAATCTGTAACCTTTCTTCTAAATGTGTTACATTATTTTGTTCTTCAAAAATCTGTAACCTTTCTTCTAAATGTGTTACATTATTTTGTTCAAAAATCTGTAACCTTTCTTCTAAATGTGTTACATTATTTTGTTCAAAAATCTTTAACCTTTCTTCTAAATGTTTCATATTATTTTGTTCTTCAAAATCTTGTTTAATATAATTAGATTTCTCACAATTATCTAAAGATTTATCAAATTTAACTATTTTTTTGATTTTATATGAAAAATTAATTTCTCTAATTATTATATATACTATTAAATTTAATAATATTATATTATCAAAATAAAAACTAATAATATGATTAGTCATATAAAAAAAGTTTATTTTAGTAAAAATCTCATTTAAAATTAAATAATTTTCATTAATAGTATTCATAAAGTTCATTGTTTTTAATTATATATTAAATTTTTTTTATTAGATATTTGATTAATCAATTTTTAAAGTTATATATGACCTAGAATATTTTTATCAATAATTTAATATAACGACTAATAATTTAAAAAATTATTTTAAATATTAATAAAAACTGAATCATTAATTTTTAATAAATTATTAAAAATAATACTTAAAAAATAAACAATATATTTCTGTAAGTATGACTGATTATTATAATATATTGGGTGTTGATAAAAATGCGTCTGAAGAAGAAATTAAAAGATCATATAAAAAACTTGCAGTAAAATGGCATCCTGATAAAAATATTAATGATAAAGAATTAGCAGAACAAAAATTTAAAGAAATATCTGAAGCATATCAAGTTTTAAGTGATTCTTCTAAAAAAGAAATTTATGATAAATATGGTGAAGAAGGTCTTAAAAATGAAGGTAATATGGGTCATGGTGAATTTAATTCACCAGAAGATATTTTCAAAATGTTTTTTGGAGGAGGAAGTCGTTTTCCTTTTGGAAATCAATTTCATGAAAGTAATTTTTTTGGAGGAAATAGTCATAGAAAATCTGAACCAAAGATCATAAATATTCCAGTATCATTAAAAGATTTATATTTAGGGACAAAAAAAAAAATTACAATAAAGATTAAAAATCTATGTAAAAAATGTAGTGGTTACGGAGGTTTAAATGTAAAAACATGTAATGATTGTTCAGGAAGTGGTATTAAAATGATTAATAGAATGATTGGACCAGGTATGATACAAAGAATTCAAACACAATGTAATACATGTAATGGTAAAAAAAAAATTATTGATAATAAATGCAATGATTGTAACGGAAGTTGTACAAAAATTAATGATAAACAATTTCTATTAATAATTGAACCTGGAACATGTGATGGTGATAATAAAATTTTTGAAAATGAAGGTGATGAAAAATTAGATGAAGATAATTGTGATGTTATTTTTATAATTAAAGAAGAAAATGATACTATCTTTAAAAGATATAATAAAGATTTAATATATACTCATAATATAACATTTGGAGATTCATTAATTGGTTCAGAATTAAATATTGATTTAATAGATGGTGAAAAATTAATATATAGAGAAGAAAATATTATACAAAAAAATTCATATAATATTTTTAAAAATAAAGGTATGCCGATTAAAAATACAAAATATAAAGGTGATTTATATGTAATATATAATATTAGTTATCCTACGAAAAAATTATCAGAAAATGAAAAAAATATTATAGCTGGAATATTTACTACATCAAAAAAGATTGATGAAAAATTTATAAACAATAATACATCAACGTTATACAGTAATTTTTCACTAGATAATATAAAAAAAAAAAATAATATCTTTAGTTAAATATTTTATAATGAATTTTTATAATATGTTTTTAAATAGATATAGTAAAAATATGCTAATATAGCACCAATTATTTGAGCAATTATATATAAAATTAATTGTTGTAAATTTATATCTTTATTTAAATAAAGCATTACTGATACTGCTGGATTTAATTGTCCTCCTGAAAGTGCACCTACTAAAAGAATAACTACAGATAGAGCTAAACCTATTTTAATCCAAACAAAAGAATCAGCACACCTTGAAGTAGCATGTCCTGAAGTAATTATTACTGATAAGAAAATGAATGTACCAATTAGTTCAGCTAAAAATTTATCAAGCATTATATATTATATATTATATAAAAATATTTTTTATAAAATATTTTTATATATTAATTATATATTAATTATATATTAATTATATATTAATTATATATTAATTATATTATTTCTACATATTGGACATACTGCATTTGATTTTAACCATTTATCTATACATTTTTTATGAAAATAATGATTACATTTTGGTAATTCTCTATATAATTCTTTTTCTTTATATTTTTCTAAACAAATTAAGCAATCTTCATTTATTTTATTACAACCTTTTTTAATTTTATTTGATTTTCCAATTTTTTCATTTATTTCTTTACAATTTTTAAAATTATATTTTTCTTCATCTAAATTATCACCAAAAATATCTATATCTATATTTAATTGTATAAAATCATTATTAATATTATTTATATTTAATATATTTGTATTTATAAATATATCTTCAATAATATTTTCTATTGTATAATAAATATTATTTTCAGCTGTATTTAGTGGAAATTCGTATATATATTCATTTATATTATTTTCTATATTATGATTCATATTTATATATTATATAAATTACTTTAATATAGTATATTAAAAAATTATTTTATTAATTTTTTAATATTAAAAATAATAAGAGATTAGGTACAATTATACTATTAATTAAAATAAAAAAATTATTGGAGATATAGAATATGCCAATTCTGCTAGTCAAAAATTATATTTTATTTATTTTACTTATATTTTTATTGATAATTTAACAATGAAAATATAATAATTTATTAAAATAAATTTAAATTTAAATAACATAACAACTTTGAATAACATAACAACTCCTACTGTAGAATAAATGCCAAACATTTAAGGATTTTTACAATAATATTAATTAATGTAAAATAAAAGATTATTTTTTATTGAATACTCTTTTTAAAAATATTTTAAAAAGAGTATTCAATAAAATTTTAAGTATATATTAAGTTTATTAATAATTTTTTTTTAAATAAATTTATACTTTTTAATCATTATTTTATAATAATAGTCTTTAAATATAAATAAAAATGAATAAACTATTTTTAAAAAAATATTTGATTATTGTAAATAAATATATTTTAATTTGTTATTTGATATAATTTTTAAATATGTAAATCCTTAATTGTCTTGCATAGATTTTTACAAAAGTCTATGATTTTTACAAAAATAACAATAAATTCTATAAACTGAATGATTTAAGTTAAATATTAAGATGCAAATATTAATGTCCATTCCTTGGCAGTTTTTAAATATTGTTCTGGATTTGTTTTTAATAAATTTGCAATTTCTGGTACTAATGGATCATTTGGATTAGGTTCTGATAATAAAGAACATATTGATATTAAAATTTTTGATATTGTTAATGCAGGAGTCCAGTTTGTTTTTAATATATCTAAACATATACTTCCAGAACTATTAATATTTGGATGATAAATTTTTGTATTAAAAATAACAAGAGGAGGTTTAAATGGATAATCTTTTGTTATAGAAATACTTAATTTAAATATACCACCTTCATATGGTGTTCCAATTGGACCAATTATAGTTGCTTCATATTCAAATAAACTACCATTTTTTGAATCAACAGATACATTATCTATATATTCTTTCTTCATTAAAAGTGCTTCTTTAGTTAATCTACTTATTTGCGACATTTATTCTATTCATATAAAGTATAATCTTTATTATATTTTATTCATTTTTATTTAATTTTTTAAAAATTTATTATTTCTTATAAAGTAGTTGTTGCATAATTCAGTTATAAATGTTTTATTAGTAACTATTTTTGATATATTGCATTATTTATTTTTAAAATAATGTTAACTATTAATAATTAATATTTTTATAAAATTTAAAAATAAAAAACAAATTTTTAATTAATAATTTTATAAAATAATATTGTAACAGTCCTAAATTATCTAAATTTTAGATTTTCTTTTCTTATTTACTGACTTTTTAAATTGATTTATTTTATATTCACTTTTTGTTAGACCTCCGTATAAAATATCATCTTTATGATATTCATCTTCATCAGACCAAGATACATAAATATTCCATTTATTATCTTTTGTCTTATAGACTCCAGAGTGATATTCTTCATTTTCACTAAATTTATTAAAATATTTATTTAAATCATTCAAAAAATCAATTTTACCCTTTGTTACGAGGTCAAGTAATCGAATATTTCCTTTAAACATAGTTTGATTACCATCTTTATCATGTGTATCTGTTGGTGATTCAACCCAATTAAAAGTATATATAATTGCCCGATCTTTACCATTAATTGCTGATTCTTTCATAAGATTAACTGCATTTTGTGTAATATGTTCAATTGCATCTTCTCTTCCAATAATAATTCTATTACTTAATTCAGATTTTTGCGTTTCTCTTGCATTTTTAGTAATAGATTTTAAATCTTTCAAAATACTTAGTTCATTAACTTCTTCCATTTTTATTATATTTCTTAATAAATATAATAAAAATATTATAAAAAAATATTCAATTTTATTTTTGATAATTAATAAAAATTTGATTATTTATATTTATAGTAATAATTATATATTTATAAATATAAAGGATGTCTGCAAAATTTATTAATATTTCATCACTTAATAATATATTATGTAAATGTAATATATGTTTAGAAGATATCGAAAATGATAAAATAGTTTCTCTTATATGTCATCCATCACATATATTTTGCTATGATTGTATATTTGATTGGTATAAAGAAATTAAAAATTCAAATAATAATCATAATAATTATTCTCATAAAAATATTTGTCCAATTTGTAGAAAAAATGGTGGATTTCTACCAGTACATAGCAATTATATTCCAATAAAAGGAATTAATATATTTGAAAAAAAAGTAAATAATTCCAAAAATATAAATTTTATTAATATTAATCCAAATAAACAATCTCATGAATGTGGTGTTAAATTAAAAACAAAACCTGGATATTGTTTATCTCTTGGAAAAAATAAATATGGAGGATTTTGTGGAAAACATTGTACTAATCCACAAACTTAAAGAATATATTGATGTTGTTGTATAATTCAGTTATCAATGTTTTATTGGTAAATATTTTTTGTTAATTTATTAAATTTATATATATTTTTAATATATTGTATTATTGTTAAGATAATATTAACTATAAAAAACAAATTTTAATTGATATTTTATAAAATAATATTAACTTACTCAATAATTTATTGTATATTGAATTATACAACATCCCTATTATAATAAATCTATTATAGACACTACAATTTATTATAAAAAAAATTAAATATATTTATAGATTTGTAAATATTATAAATATATTTGGATTCATTGATAAATTATCCCAATCAATTTTGTCTTGATTTTTTTCAAGTAAATCAATTGCATTTTTATTTGATAATAAGTTATACAAATCAATATTTATCTTGATTTTTTTTCAAGTAATTCCATTAAATTAGGATTTAATGATAAACATTTCCAACAAATTTTATTAATATTAATCCAATCTTGTAATTTATAAATTATTATAAATTAAAAATTTAAAAATCAATTTTTAAAATATATCAAATCCCCAATCAGTCCATTTTTCAAAATTCCTTGGATGAAATCGATTCATCATTAATTCTTCACCAAAACTATTTTTTAATCTATTTCTTAAATAATCATAATCTATTTCAAATATATTTGGATTTGTTGATAATAATTTCCAATCAATTTTATCTTGATTTTCTTTTAATATATCTATTGTAAAAGTATTTAACAATAAATATTTCCAATTAACTTTGTTAAGATTTTTTTTAAGTAATTCTATTGCATTTGGATTTTGAGATAAATAAAACCAATCAATTTTATCTTTATTTTTTGTTAATAAATCTATTGCTGAAGGATTTCTTGATAAAATAAACCAATTAATTTTATCTTGATTTTTTTCAAGTAATCTTATTGCAGAATGATTTCCTGATAAAAAAACCCAATTAATTTTATCTTGATTTTTTTCTAATAAATCTATTGCTGATGGATTTTTTGATAATATTGTCCAATTAATTTTATCTAAATTATTTTTTAATATATCTATTGCATTTGGATTCATTGATAAAAAAAACCAATCAATTTTATCTATATTTTTTTTTAATATATTTATTGCATTTGGATTTTTTGACAACGCCATCCAATTAATTTTATCTTGATTATTTTTTAATATATTTATTGCATTAGGATTTCTTGATAAACGTATCCAACAAATTTTATCTAAATTTTTTTTTAATATATTTATTGAATTTGGATTTTCTGATAAATATTCCCAATAAATCTTATCTTGATTTTTTTCTAATAAATCTATTGCATATGGATTTAATGATAAATATGACCAATCAAGATTATCTATATTAATCCAATTATGTAACTTATACATTTTTTGGTTAATGATTAAAAAAAATAAAAATTATAAATTCAAAATCAATTTTTAAAATATATCAAATAATTTCAAATCCCCAATCAGTCCATTTTTCAAAATTCCTTGGATGGAATCGGTTCATCATTAATTCTTCTCCAAAACTATTTTTTATTTTTTCTCTTAAAAAATCATAATCTATTTCAAATATACTTGGATTACGTGAAAATAATTCCCAATTAATTTTGTCTTGATTTTTTTTTAATATATCTATTGCATTTGGATTTTCTGATAAATAAAACCAATCAATTTTATCGAGATTTTTTTCTAATAAATCTATAGCATTTGGATTTAATGATAATAATTCCCAATCAATTTTATCTTGATTTTTTTCTAATAAATCTATTGCATTTTGATTTAGTGATAAAAACCCCCAATCAATTTTATTAATATTTTTTTTTAATATATTTATTGCATTTGGATTTCTTGATAGATATTTCCAATGTATTTTATCTTGATTTTCTATTAATAAATCTATAGCAGAAGGATTTAATGATAAATGATTCCAATTAATTTTATCAAAATTTTTTTTTAATATATTTATAGCATTTGAATTTCCTGATAAAAAATTCCATTTAATTTTATTTTTATTTTGTTCTAATAAATCTATAGCATTTGGATTTATTGATAAATATTCCCAATCAACTTTATCAATATTTTTTTTTAATAAATCTATTGCATTATGATTTTTTGATAAATATTTAAAATTAATTTTATCTTCATTTTTTGTTAATAAATCTATAGCAGAAGAATTTAATGATAAATGATTCCATTCAATTTTATCTTGATTTTTTTCAAGTAATCCTATTGCCGAAGTATTTTTAGATAAAGATCTCCAATATATTTTATCTTGATTTTTTTCAAGTAGATTATATGCTAAAGGATTTAATGATAAATGTGACCAATCAAGATTATCTTCATTTATCCAATACCGCAATTTATACATTTTTTGGTTAATTATTAAAAAAATAAAAATTATAAATTATAAAATCAATTTTTAAAATATATCAAATCCCCAATCAGCCCATTTTTCAAAATTTTGAAGATGAAATCTGTTCATCATTAATTCTTCACCAAAACTATTTTTTAATCGATCTCTTAAATAATCATAATCTATTTCAAATATATTTAAATTTTTTGATAAATTATTCCAATTAATTTTATTTTTATTATTTTTTAATATGTCTATTGCATTTGGATTTTCTGACAAATAGTACCAATCAATCTTATCCATATTTTTCTCAAGCAATTCTATTGCATTAGAATTTCCTGATAAATATGACCAATTAATTTTATCAAGATTTTGTTGTAGTAAACATATTGCATTAGGATTTCTTGATAAAAACTTCCAATTAATCTTATCAATATTTTTTTGAAGAAATTCTATTGCATTTAAATTTCCTGATAATAATTCCCAATGTATCTTATCTTGATTTTTTTCAAGTAAAACTATTGCATTAGGATTTAATGATAAAGTTATCCAACAAATTTTATCTTGATTTTTTTCAAGTAATGAAATTGCATTTGGATTTCCTGATAATAACTTCCAATCTATCTTATCTTTATTTTTTTCAAGTAATGAAATTGCATTTGGATTATGTGACAAATATTTCCAATTAATCTTACTAAAATTTTTTTCTAATAATCCTATTGCATTTGGATTTCTTGATAAATATTTCCAATTAATCTTATTAAATTTTTTTTCTAATAAAAATATTGCTGAAGGATTTTCTGATAAATATTCAAAATTAATTTTATTTTCTAATAAATTAATAGTATTTGAATATAATGATAAATATTTCAAATTGATTTTATCTTGGTCATTTAATAAATTTATTAAATTAATATTATCAATATTTTTTTCAAGTAAATAAATTGCAGAAGAATTTTTTGATAACCAAAACCAATTAATTTTATCTTGATTTTTTTCAAGTAAATCAGATGCATATGGATTTAGTGATAAATATGACCAATCAAGTTTATCTTGATCTATCCAATTTCGCAATTTATACATTTTTTTGTTAATGATTAAAAAATTAAAAATTATAAATTTAAAATCAATTTTTAAAAGATATCAAAACCCCAATCAGTCCATTTATCAAAATTTCGTGGATGAAATAAGTTCATCATTAATTCTTCTCCAAAACTATTTTTTAGTCTATCCCTCAAAAAATCATAATCTATTTCAAATATATTTGGATTGCTTGATAAATATTCCCAATCGATTTTATCTTTATTTTTTTCTAATAAATGAATAGCATTAGGGTTTGATGATAAATAGACCCAATCAATCTTATCTATATTTTTTTCAAGTAGATGAATTGCATTAAGATTTAATGACAATAATCTCCAATCAATTTTATCTTGGTTTTTTTCTAATAATTTTATTGCAGAAGTATTTCCCGATAAAATTCTCCAATTAATCTTTTCAAAATTTTTTTCTAATAAATCTATAGCTGATGTATTTCCTGATAAAAAATTCCAATTAATTTTATCAAGATTTTGTTTTAATAAATCTATTGCCGATGAATTCCCTGATAAAAATAACCAATTAATTTTATCTATATTTTTTTTTAATAAATTTATTGCTGATGAATTTTTTGATAGAAAAAACCAATCAACTTTATCAATATTTTGTTCAAGTAATTCTATTGCATATGAATTTGTTGATAAGAAATTCCAATTAATTTTATCTTTATTATTATATAATAAATTAATAGCTGAAGTATTTGTTGATAAATAATTCCAATCAAGTTTATCTTTATTTTTTTCTAATAAATAAATTGCTGAAGTATTAGTTGATAAATAATCCCAATAAATATTATCTTGATTATTTTCAAGTAAAGTTATTGCTAATATATTTTCTGATAAAAAATTCCAACTAAGGTTATTAATATCTATCCAATTAAGTAATTTATACATATTTATATATTTATAATAATTTTTTATACATATATCTTTTAAAATCAATTTTTAAAAGATATCAAATCCCCAATCAGTCCATTTATCAAAATTTCGTGGATGAAATCGATTCATCATTAATTCTTCACCAAAACTATTTTTTAACCGATTCCTTAAAAAATCATAGTCTATTTCAAATATATTATCATTTAATGATAAATAAATCCAATTTATTTTATCTAAATTTTTTTCTAATAAATAAATAGCACTTGGATTTTTTGATAAATTGATCCAATCAATCTTATCTATATTTTTTTCAATTAAATTAATTGCATTTTTATTTAATGATAAATATTCCCAATCAATTTTATCTTCATTTTTTGTTAATAAATCTATTGCTGAAGGATTTAAAGATAATATTGGCCAATTAATTTTATCTTGATTTTTTGTTAATAAATCTATTGCATTTGGATTTCTTGATAAATTAATCCAATTAATTTTATCTAAATTTTTTGTTAATAAATCTATTGCATTTGGATTTGATGATAAATATTCCCAGTTAATTTTATCTTGATTTTTTTCTGATATATTAATAGCATTTATATTTTCTGATAAATTATTCCAATTAATTTTATCTAAATTTTGTTCAAGTAAATCTATTGCATATACATTTCTTGATAATCTGTGCCAATTTATTTTATCTTGATTTTTTTTAAGTAATTCTATTGCTAAATGATTACTTGATAAATTATTCCAATTAATTTTATCTTGATTTTTTTCAAGTAAATATATTGCAGAAGAATTTGATGATAAATCATCCCAATTAATTTTATCTTGATTTTGTTCAATTAAATACATTGCTGATGCATTTCTTGATAATAAAATCCAATCAATTTTATCTTGTTTATCTTTTAATAAATTTATTGCAAAAGGATGTAATGATATATACATATAAAAAAGATAATCTTCATTTATCCAATATCGTAATTTATACATTTTTTATAAATTATACTAAAAAAAATTAAATTGAAATTTAAAAAAAATCAATTTTTAAAAGATATCAAAACCCCAATCAGTCCATTTTTCAAAATTCTTTGGATGAAATCGGTTCATCATTAATTCTTCACCATATGTATTTTTTAATTTATCTCTCAAATAATCATAATCTATTTCAAATATATTTGGATTTTGCAATAAAATATCCCAATTAATTTTATTTTTATATTCTTTGAGTATAGATATTGATGAAGGATTACCTGATAAAGATATCCAATCAATTTTATCAAGATTTTGTTCTGATAAATAAAACAAAATATTTTTATCTAAAAAATTTTCAATTGATGGATTTTTTGACAATGATATCAAATTAATTTTATTCTTATTATTTTCTAATAAATGAATTGCATTTGGATTTTTTGATAAATATAACCAATCAATTTTATTAAAATTTTGTTTTAATAAATTTATTGCACTAGGATTTTCTGATAAAAATGTCCAATCTATCTTATCTTGATTTTTTTCAAGTAATCCTATTGCTGATGGATTTTTTGACAAAAATGACCAATTAATTTTATCTTGATTTTTTTCAAGTAATTCTATTGCATTTAGATTTTCTGATAAATATAACCAATCAATTTTATCTTGATTTTTTGTTAATAAATTTATTGCAGAAGGATTTCTTGATAAATTAATCCAATCAATTTTATCTATATTTTTTTCAAGTAAATGTATTGCATTTGGATTTTTTGATAAATGAATCCAATCAATTTTATCTATATTTTTTTCAAGTAAGTAAATTGCATTTGGATTTTCTGATAGATAATTCCAATTAATTTTATCTTGATTTTTTTCTAATAAATCTATTGCATATGGATTTATTGATAAATATAACCAATTAATATTATCTTCACTAATCCAATCAAGTAATTTGTACATTTTTTTATTATATAATCAAAAAATAAAAATTATAAATTATAAAATCAATTTTTAAAAGATATCAAATCCCCAATCAGTCCATTTATCAAAATTCTTTGGATGAAATCGATTCATCATTAATTCTTCTCCAAAACTATTTTTTAGTCGATTCCTCAAAAAATCATAATCTATTTCAAATATATTATGATTTTTTGATAATAATATCCAACTAATTTTATCTTGATTTTTTTCTAATAAATCTATAGCATTTGAATTTAATGATAAATAATACCAATTAATTTTATCAATATTTTTTTCTAATAAATCTATAGCTGATGGATTTTCTGATAAAAAATCCCAATCAATATTGTCAAAATTTTGATTAAGCAAATCTATTGCAGATGGATTTGCTGATAATAATTCCCAATTAATATTATCTTGATTTTGTTCAAGTAATCTTATTGCTGATGGATTTTTTGATAAAAAATTCCATTCAATTTTATCTTGATTTTGTTCAAGTAATCTTATTGCATTTGGATTTTTTGATAAATATAACCAATTAATTTTATTTTGATTTTTTTCAAGTAATGAAATTGCATTTGGATTTAATGATAACATGCTCCAATTAATTTTATCTAAATTTTGTTCTAATAGATTTATAGCATTTGGATTTATTGATAAATGAAACCAATCAATTTTATCTAAATTTTTTTCAAGTAATCCCATTGCATTTGGATTTTCTGACAAATATTTCCAATCTATTTTATCTTGATTTTGTTCTAATAAATTAATTGCATTTGGATTTAATGATAAATTTATTAAATTTAAATTATTTTTATTAATCCAATTTCGCAATTTATACATTTTTAAATCATTTATAAAAAATTAAATTGAAATTTTAAAAAAAATCAATTTTTAAAAGATATCAAATAATTTCGAATCCCCAATCATTCCATTTTTCAAAATTTTGAAGATGAAATAAGTTCATCATTAATTCTTCTCCAAAACTATTTTTTAGTCGATTCCTCAAAAAATCATAATCTATTTCAAATATATTTGAATTTGTTGATAATAATTCCCAATCGATTTTATCTTGATTATTTTTTAATATATTTATTGCATTTGGATTTAATGATAAATATTTCCAATCAATCTTATCTTTATTTTTTTCAAGTAATCCTATTTCATGTGGATTTTCTGATAAAAAAAACCAAACAATTTTATTTAAATTTTTTTCAATTAATTCAATTGCAAATGATTTTTTTGATAATGGAGCTGTTGCATAATTCAGTTATCAATGTTTTATTGGTACATATTTTTTGTTATTTTATTAAAATACCAACTAAAAATAAAAATTTGTTTTTTATTTTTTTAATAAATTAATATTAAAT
>Ga0247831_1004489_pt1 | contig 18559 bp, 13 predicted proteins | sample LaCruzMarch2015__9_FD_192406 | JGI IMG/M metagenome (GOLD analysis project Ga0247831, IMG submission 192406) | Freshwater microbial communities from meromictic Lake La Cruz, Castile-La Mancha, Spain - LaCruzMarch2015_1m | ecosystem: Environmental > Aquatic > Freshwater > Lake | place: Spain... | reverse complement strand
AGATTGGGTTGACGGCAGTGGTGAAGATGACGAGTACGGCTTTTTAAGTCACAAACTGGGCACCTTCTTGCCAGAAGGCATCTACCAACTGCAGGCGACCACATGGGATATACAAAACCCCACCTTAGTTCACCCCCAGGCACTCAACACATACACGCTGCGATATCGCACCGAGCGGCGCCAAGTGCCGACCGTGGTGCTTGACCCGTCGGGTGAGCTGAGAGTAGTGAATCCGCCGACAACTGAGTCAGATAAAGACGACGAGACCACGACGACCACCACCACCGTGCCTACTCAGCCCGAGGACGAGCCGAACACCGAGTCTCAACTCGAGCGAGTTGGCACGATTGTGGTGCAGATTGACGAGCCAAAGACAGAACTGCAGCCTCCTCCCCCCAGTTTTGACTTGCCCGTTGCCGAGTTGATTCGAACCGAATCAACCGAATCGACGTCGACAACCTCTGAAGTCGAACCGACGACGCTGCCAAGCGTCGCGATTTCGGCTGGCATCACCGAGATCATCTGCGACAGCGAGTGTCTGAGCGCGTTGGGTGAGTCTGCCGGCATCGACGATGGTGTGATTGAAATACAGGTTGGCACCCAGGTGATTCTCGTCGACTCCAGCATGCGTGAGGTGGCTATTCCGATAACCCCGCGAACCCGCCAGATTCGCGTCACGGTTACGCCACGTGATGGTGGTGAGCCCGTGGTGTTGGGTCGCGACGTTGTGGTGCTCTCACCGAGCAACGTACCGCTGAAGCCCGGCCCGACTTTCACCTCAGGTGTGAGAGTCACAGAGACCAGTTCCGGCGCTACCGGCGGTCGCTCCACGATTCCATTCGTGGTGGCTGCAATTGTCGTGGCACTCGGCGCAGCAATCGTGATTCGTCGCCGAGGGGCTCGCCCAACGGAGTAACGAGGGCCAATCGTGTGGCACCGTCGACTTTCGCGGCTCGCGACGAGCATCGTGCTCGTCGCGAGTGCCGTGGGTTGTTCAAGTGGTGGCGATACTGCTCCCGAATTAGCCACGCCGGTGGCAACGACATTGCGGCCAACTCCGGACGGCTACTCGTTCCCTAACTTTCCGGCTTCGGCAACGCCGGCTTCGTTCGGTGACAATGAAATGTTTGACATGTTTGGCCCCCAAGCCTGCGTCGACGGTGTGACAAGCCCGTGTATTGCCACAGCCGAAGCCGCAGCCTGGGCGCGCATGGTGAATCAGGCTCGTATATCTGGTCACTGTGAAGGTCTCGTGGTCGAGGCAGCAGACCGATTCGATTTACGTATGAGCCCTCCCACGTTTGAGTTGTCGAACGATGGTCAGATCACCACCACCATCATCAAACAATTCGCCACCCAGTTCCTGCCAGAGGTGCAAGACGAACGTGACGAATGGGCCGGGCGTTCATTGCGCAGCATCGTGAACTCGCTCGGTGCTGCATTTCAGCTGGGCACTACGCCGTATGTATTGGGCCTGTATTCGCCACGTGGCGGGCACGCCGTGCTGCCCTATGCCGTTGAGTTTGAGAGTGCCGATGTGGCAATCGTGCGTGTTTACGACTCAAACTGGCCCGGGAAAAATCGGTTTGTGAGAATGGATCTGGAGAGTGATGAGTGGACCTTTTCATTTTCTGCTCCCGACCCTTTGACTGATGTGACACCCTGGTCAGGCAAGTCCGGCGACATTGACTTGGCTTCAAACGCAACTCGCGCTGCGTCGAAGTGTCCATTTTGCTCAACTGACGGCGAATCATTGAACTCGCTAGTGGTGATTCGAGCCGGCGAAGACGACTGGTCAATTACATCCGACGGGGTTGACTACACCCAGCAAAACGCGTCGAGTGACGGTGTCATACAAGTGCGACCAGTGCTCAACGGTGCTATGGCCGCCGTGGATGAAGACTCATTCAACGAGGCTGAAACCCGACGTTTTCTCGTATTGGGCGGGTTTGACTACGCAGAAATCATGCGCCTGCAGGCGCTGCGTGTGAGCGGTGAAGAAGCATCCGCACCACGTGTCGCAGCATCAAGCATCCGCGACTTCGTGGTACTCATTCGCAACAACCAGAACTTCACAGTGAATCTAAAATCACTCGCGTCAGCTTTCATCGTGCAGCCATCTGCAATCAGCCAGATCACCAACTCGGTCGACGAGTTGGTAACGGTGACGGTGGCAGAACAGTCAATTGATGCTGCTGGCGGCGAGCCGACCGTTACGGTTGCGGCTGCCGACGTGGTGGTGGCTGCATCTGGCGGCGATGCTCAAGTGCAACGTGGTGGCGGTGAAATCACTGCAACAATCACCACCAATCAGGGTCAAACGGCATCGGTGACAGCCTCGGCTGCGGCACCACAGGCAGCCGTACAAGTCGAACAATCAAGTGCCGGCACGGCCATCGTGGTAACTACACGTAACCGAAGCGCTGAGGTGCAAGTGACCGAGATTTCGGCATCCGGCAGCACGTCGGTGCGCTCGTCGACTGACGGTTTCAATCTGAATACCACTCAGGCGAGTATTCCGCCCGCACTCGAGGCCGTGACTGTGAAAGATGATCTACCACCTGCAGCAAGTAGAAGTGTAGATAACCCTACGTACGAAGTGGATACGCAATTCGTGTCGTCCAGCGCCGAAGTAGTGGAGCGTCGCGAAGTGCTGGCAGCTGAGAACAGCACAACAACATTGCCAGTCACCACCACACTGCTGCCGACTACGACCTCGCTCGCGCCGACAACGACTACTACTACGACCACGACCACGACCACGCTGCCACCGACCACGACCACAATTCGTCGTGCCCCAACATCTACTACAACGACTACTACAACTACGACTACTACAACTACTACAACTACGACGACTACGACGACTACGACGACGACTACGACGACTACGACTGTGCCACCGACTACTACGACTACTACGACGACTGTGCCACCACCGACAACAACAACCACGACAACAACGACGACGACGACAACAACAACAACAGTTGCCCCCGCCACCTATACCGTGACCTACGACGGGGCAACCAGCTCGTCTGGCGCTGTGCCGACTGATGCGACTGCATATGCCAGTGGTGCCACTGTCACTGTTGCTGCCAATACTGGCGGGCTGGCAAAAAGCGGATACTCATTCAACGGCTGGTGCACCACACAACCCGCAGCAGGTTTGGCGTGCGCCGGTACTTCGCGCTCGGTGGCCAGTACTTTTGTAATTTCTGGTAACACCACGCTGTATGCGGTGTGGACAACTAATCGCACCATTGCTATTGATGCAGGGTCTTTTTCTGCAACCTATAACCGATATGCGACTGCACCGACCATCACCAGCACGGCGTCGGCAGGCGCCGGAACCAAGACCTATTCCAGTTCAACCACCAGCGTGTGCACGATTAACTCTGCAACTGGCGCAGTTTCATTTGTTGCAGCTGGCACTTGCACGCTGCAAGTCGTTATCGCCACGAATGATGTCTATTCGTCGGCAACTTCGGCAACCATCTCTCTGACCGTCACTTACGCCATTGGGGACGCAGGCCCCGCCGGTGGCAAGATCTTCATCCTTCCGACAACCGTTGGTAACACGACTGGAAAGTATTTCGAGTCGGCTCTAGGAACGTGGTACTCGGGCAATGACATCAACCGCGCATGGTGCCACACCTCAAACACTCTGGTGGGTGGAGCCTCCGGCACCGCCATTGGCGATGGCGCGACGAACACCTCAGCCATAGCTGCGTTTTGTACCTCAGGTGCTGCGTGGGAAGCCGCGGCGTACACGGTGAACGGATACGGAGACTGGTTCCTGCCCTCCAAGACCGAGCTTGAGCAGCTGTATGCACGTCGAGCAAGTGTTGGTGGATTCGTGACACTGAGCCAATGCTGTGGCGGCGCAGCAGGCACGACCACTATTTCGTATTGGTCGTCTAGCGAGTTTGCCAGCAACCAAGCGATTCCAGTGCACTTCGGCGAGGGATTCTTTGGCGGCGGCGGAGACAATTACGGCAAGCAGTATGGCTTCAATGTGCGACCAATTCGAATGTTCTCACCAATTGGGTGATTGCTAAGGCTGATTTTTTGGCGCCAACGCTTCGTTGAAGCGCAAAAAGAGGGCGAGAAATGCTTTCGGATCTAGATCCGGTGCGCCGGCCAATGTCAACGACGAAAGACCAACCGGAAACGCAAGAAAGACTCGAGCGATGAGTTGCGCATCAAGGCTGTTGTCAATCAACCCATCCTGCATTGCTTGCTCGACTATCGACTCGTACTGCGCGAGAAGCTGTGAAACTCCAGCGCGTACGGCACTATTCATGTCATCTTCCCGCCATGCAGAGCGAAGCGCTTCAAGCAGAATGCGCTGAGCATCCGTTGGTGCGCGATCGACACCCTGCCGTGGGGCGAGTGCTGCAATCAACATCAACCAATGATTTGATTGAAACCCGGTGGCCGCCTGCACATTGTCTCGGGTGAGATATTTTCGGTTTGTTGATTGTTGGTCTTGCAATGCAAATTCGAGCGCTGCCCCAAATAACATTGATTTGTTCTCGAACCAGTTGTATATGGCGCCAACAGTCATATCGGCGCGAGCTGCGATGTCAACGAGACGAGCATGCTCGTAACCTCGTTCGGCAATTTCAGCGATCGCAGCCCGCAGCAGGAGCTCGCGACTCGCAATCGCCCACGGACGACGGTCCTTGCCATCAATGTTTACAACATTGCTTGACTCACTCACCAGCTTCATTCTGGCAGCAATAGGGCGTTACTGTGGCATCGCATTTCGCACTGTATTGGGCGTTATCCCCGCTCCCGTAGAGGCTGGTGCGTAATTCCAAACCCCAGTAGCGATGGGGTAGCGGTTGGAGTTTCAGTAAACGTTTGGAACCCGAAACGCCGTTTTGGAACGCGTGATCGCTGCTCTGATTTAGGCGGGCAGTAGTAGTTCTGCGTTATGAATGAAGAATGCTTCAAGTGCCGCATCGCCTAGTGGCTGCATGTCAGCAGCCATTCGTCCAATAGGGTCGGTCCCACCTTCGGGGTGTGGGAAATCGGTGGAGAACGCGTAGATCTGCGGCATGCCGTAGCGCTCGATTTGGCGCGCAGTGCGCTCCCAGAAAAATGGGGTCACGCGTATTTGGTCGATGAAAACTTCGCGGGGACTTCGTTGCAGGCTCTCACGAAGACGACGCGATAACTGGAGACGATCCTCGAGGAAATCCACGAACGGGCCGACCCACATTGCTCCGAGTTCTATGATGCCGACACGCAAAGTCGGATGACGGTCAAACACGCCGCCGTAGATCATTGTTGCCAAATAGTTCTGCGCAGCGAGATGCATCGTGGCCAGTGTGTGCGGGCCAATTGGTTCACCGGTTGAAAAGGTGCCGGGTCGCAACAGGTCGGCATCAGCCCATGCGTTGCTGGCTAGAAAGCCGTCCTGGCCGCCGATGTGAAGAGTAATGGGAAGTCCTGCTTCAGCAAGTAGTGCCCACAGTGGATCAAGTTCGGGGGCGGCTGGCGAGAGACCACCAGGAGCGATCCCGTCTTGGATGAACACCGCTCGAGCACCACCGGCGGCTACTCGCTCGGCTTCGGCGATCGCGCCGCTGATTGTGGTGAGATTGAGCAACGCCGTGGGCCGCAGGCGCCCACGGCCTTCTTTGGTCCACCTCATAACCGTGTCGTTGTATTCGTGTAGCACAGATGCAGCGTTCGGATGGTCGGACCATGCGGGCATTGCCAATATCACCTGCGGGAAGATGAGTTGACGATCAATACCCATGACATCCATAGCAGCCAAACGACTTTCGGGGTTTGATGCACCGGGTGCCGCAGTTCCTTTGGTGTTCCACACCGACTCGGTGGTCAGATCGGGTTCGTCTGTGGCATCAAAAAGTGGGATTCCAGCGAAACGTTTGCCGAAGCGCGAGGTTGCGTCACCGAATACCTCACCCCATTGCGAAATCGGAACTTGCAAGTGGCTGTCAAGGTCAAGAATTCGACCATGAATCACCGGAAGATGTGTAGTCATAAGGATAAGATAGCAGTGGATTCATGGGTGACACCTTGCCTGCCGCTGTCGCCTACCCAAATTCTTAAGTAACCTGTACGCAGATAACGCAAAGTGTGTTTGTGATTTTCGCACCACATTTCGCACCACATTGGGCGTTATCCCCGCTCCCGTAGAGGCTGGTGCGTAATTCCAAAACCGATATCAGGGTGCGTTTGGTCCGACATGAGTGTGCAGTTTGGAACGCAAAATGCCAATAATTGGAACGCATTAAATTTGCGCTTCTATGGGAGATTTTCTAAATCGTCCAAGTCTTTTGGTCGACCACTCGCGCGTTTATTGGTCTTGAGGTCTTCAAGCGAGATTATGTTGATTTCAATGCCTCCAATTGTCTGAGTCTCTGCGCGAGCTGCACAATCATCAAATTTCACGCCGTCAATTTCAGTGAGAATTTCAATTCGCATTGGCGCTACGCCCATTCGTACAATACTGTTCGGATCGTCAAACAATTCAGGTTCTAGATTCGGAGTGTCAAAACCGAATTCGCGTAGGCATGAGACTAAGCGTTCAGTATTTGTCCGCCGGCGTGCCACCCAAATATCCATGTCGGCAGTAGTTCGGGGATAGCCGTAAATCGCTACAGCAAAACCGCCAATGAGCAGGTATTCAACGTGATGGGCGTTGAGTAATTTCAAGAACTCGCTGAAGTCTTGAGGAAACTCGATTTCTTCCATAATTGATCTCTCGTAGTTTGAGGACATGTTGGATTCGAATCTTCGGAGTTTGACCAATCCAAAACTCTTTGTCGGATTGCATAGCATCGTTGTGCGATTCTGATACCACGATTGACTTAGTCATCACGTGTTAATTCTACCCCTGAGGTGGATGCCAGTTACACCAAATGATCGTCGCTCTCGCTTCATGGTCGATCAGAACTGGTGGTGATGTCAGTGAATTCTTTGGGCGCTGGGAACCACCAAAACGCACAAAAAAACACAAAGCCGCTTAATCTTCGAGACACCTATTCTTTCCGCTTCTGGCTGGCACTAGTAACCTTGACCTTGATGACGCAAAGTGTCATGTTGAAATTCTTAACTACATTTCGCACCATCCCCAGCCCCCGTAGCTCAGTGGATAGAGCAACGGTTTCCTAAACCGCAGGTCGCATGTTCAACTCATGCCGGGGGCGCCAATGAATGAAGGGGATGTAGACATTTCGGTTCCAGAAATTCAACGTTCAGTCAACCGGGTGTTTGCCGAGGCATCCCACCTCTACAGATATGTATTAGTTGTTCCAATGGCCAACGAAGGACGTGGGAGCGCTCAATCAGCCGGATGGTTTGCAATAATCACTTTTTGCGTCAGCATTTGAAAATTGCAAACTTTGTACCTTCGCGCGGTCCGCGGGGGATAAATACTCACCTTGATACCAACATACTGAATAGAGCGAGTAACGAACGTCTGCGTTTGAAGAAAAATTCGTTGGGAGTATTGGGTTTTTCGCACGTAAATCAAGAATTCCAAGATCTATGAATGTCCCAAAAGAATCAGGTGATGCGGGTGCTGGCATACCAACCTCTGTGGCGATTACTTGACCTTTCTTGATGAAAACTTCTCGGATATAGTTTTCACGCGAATCGTTTTCAACGGCCGGCGCAATGGTCTTGAGAATATTCGCTATAAAGTCTGACGGTTCTTTCAAATGACCGAGGCGAAGCATGAAACCACATGGATGAATGATGTTTATTCCGAACTGATAAATGTTTTCCGTCTTGTAGTGAACAACCATTGTGATTCGACCATCAAACGGGGCTGAGATAGTAACTCCGCTGACGTAGCTTCCATATTCGGACCAACGAAGTCCGCCATGTGGCTTGTAACTTCCGCCGCGATACTGACCAGGTTGAACAAACGATCGAACTTTTGAGAAATCTAAAAGTTCACTCTCGGCAATCAGCGGCAGAGAACACTTTGGAGCAGCGCCTTGGGAAACCCAAACCGACTTCTTGTAGTCAAAGCTCCAACCACTATTTTGTGCGGGCACTGCTGTCGTCGTTGTAATTGTTGTCGTTGATGAAGTTGCACCACCAGACGAACCCGCGCTAGGTGTGCCACTTGATTTGGTTTTGGTCCAGACGAACGACTTGCCCTTCTTGGTACAGGTGTAAGAAGTTTTGTTGACAGTTCTTTTTAAGCCTATTTTGGCGCACTTTGTGCCACTAATCATGAAGAAGTCGCTCGCACGCGAGTTTGTTGGTGCGAATAGCAATGAAAACATAATCAATAAGACACATATTGTGCGCCGACCGGCAAAGTAATGCATGTGCTGATGCTACACAGAGGCTGGTGCGTAATTCCAAACCCCAGTAGTGGTGGGGCAGAGGCTGGGGTTTCAGTGAACGTTTGGAACGCGAAAAGGCGTTTTTTGGAACGCGTGTTTCGGGGGGGGGCTTTGGTTGACCTAGAGTTTTATATGAACCTTTTTTCTCAGTCCAGGTCTTATTCGCGTAGATCTGCTGGGGTGCTGCTTCTTGTTGGAGTTTTAGCTGGTGTCACTGTTGGTGGTGGTGTTGGAGTGATTGCTGCATCGTCAACTAAATCTGTGACTGTGTGTGCCAACAAAAAAACAAACGTGTTGCGTTATGCCAAGAATGGTAAGTGCGTAAAGACTGAAACGAAAGTGGTGTTGAACCAAACTGGCGCTACTGGCGCTACTGGCGCTACTGGCGCGAAGGGTGACACGGGTGCTGCGGCGAGTGTTGGGGTTGCGCCTGAGTTCAAACCGGTTTCGGTTGTTGGCACTGTTCCAGATCCAGCACCAGCGTTATACGACAACTGAAAAGCTGGTGGGGTCCATATTGCGGTGCAGACGACATCAGCATTTGACCACGAAATTGATTGTCCGGGCTGCTTCGTTCCAATGCTGTTGTCACAACTCCATCCGCCAAAAGTGAATCCTGCTTTTGAGAAGCCGGAATTGCTTGCAGCGGTTTGGTTGCCGTTTGCAACGACGCGGTTATAAAGCTCCGAACTTGGGGTCGTGCCAGTACCGCCATTGATGTCGTACCTCAAGGTCATGTAGTTGATCACTTGATAGTTGTTTTCGACAGCTCCATTTTGCATTCCTTGCGCGAACGCAGAAGAGGCCCCGAAGAAGGATGACCACCGTGAGGTCGACGAAGGCACCGTCACAGTAAAAGTCACTGCTGAACTTGTCACATCACCCGGGGTAAGTTTTGGCCCGTTATATTCGCAACGTACTGAGTTGTTCTGTGTGGCGTTGAACGGTGGATCAGCTTGGGCTGCGTAAAGTCCCCAAAAACTAGTGCCGGGTAGTGCTGCACCACCTGAAACCGGTGCGGTACCGGTGCAAGACCAATTTGTGCCGAGGGCCCAACTGGTGATTGTCCACGTACTCGGTACTTCAAAGTATCCGTACAGCGGTGCAACTAAATTTCCGGGCGACGTTGCCTTGTTGCCTAATTTGAATTCGATCAGGTTTCCAGCGCCTTGTACTACGCCAGCTGGGTTAAGGCTATTGGGACTGCTGGAGCTGATTTGAGAAATTGCCTGAATCTCGCAGCCCTGGTCTACAAAATAATTGCAATCTGGAACTGACTGCTTTCTAACCTTGCCGGTATTCAAGACTTTGTCCGAGTTTTCCACAACGTGTGGATACGTTAATTTAGGTCGAACAGATTGAGAAGCTTGACGTGAAGCCTTCAGCACTGGTGTCTTATCCACAGAAACTTTTACGCCGCGTGAATCTTTGATGGTGAACACAGTTGTCGTCATCGCCTCTACCGATTGTTGTGTTTCACTTTGGGAGTTCTGTAAACCGAGCAGTAATGCACAAATAGCTATTGATCCCAAAACTTTTCTTACGTTCATAACGCATCACCTGATTTCTGACTCTCCCAACAGAGGTCATCGAAAGTTGGATTGCGCATAGTAAAGACAAACGAAGGTCTTTCTTCCGTAAGTAAGTTTCTTCTTTTTTCGCTGCATTTGATGATGAGTTGAAATATTGCACACTGTATGCACGCACATTGGGGTTGTTCTTCATGTGAAGTAGAAGCTCTTGCAGGAGGACCAAAAAATGAAGTTGGCAACTCGCATTGGTATTTCCTTATTTATTACGACTTCGTGTTTCGCATCAATTTTTGTGGCACCAGTTCAAGCTCTCTCGGCAACCACTACAACGATTTCAATGTCACCTAACCCTGCAGTTGCGGGGCAGTCGGTGACGTTGACCGCTACACCGAGTGTCCCGGGATTAGTGACATTTACAGTTGGCGGCCAAACCGTGGGCACAGGGCAAAGTGTTGGTGCTGGAACAACGGTTACGGATGTGCAGAACTGGTCATACACCGGCAATAGTTCGGCACTTCGAATTGCCACTAACCCTTCTGTCAACAACGTCTTTGTGAGTACATGGAACCCGAATGACTGTAGTGGAGGACGTTGTGTGACGAAGCAACTCAGCCCAGGCGGGGGCGTGACTTTTGCCGGAAGCGAATCTTGGAATGGTCAGTGGGTTCTGATCACCGGACTTGCTGTGGACTCGAATGGTGCGGTCTATGAAGGCATTTTCAACGGATCATCACAGAACACGATTCGTAAACGCACTTCGATCGGCGCAACTAGTTCCCAATTTGTTCCCGCTTCTGCAGGCATCAGTGGTCTGACTGGAATGACTATCGATGCAAGCAACAATTTGTATGTCACCAGCTCGCTCAACGGAACAATCTTTCGAGTCACGCCCGCTGGCGTTGTAAGTACGTACGCCACCAACCTTGGTTCACCAATCGGTGGTCCTGTGTTTAACTCAACAACGGGTGAGCTTTTCTATGTCGACGCAAACAAAGACATAATGAAGATTCCATCAGGCGGTGGCACACCTACATTGGTCACTGCGGCTTCCTGCAATATGGATGCGAATCCTGCAAGCTCAACATTTGGGAATACAGCACAGCTCGCGATCGACTCAGCTGGATTCCTCTATGGCGCTCAGTGTGGAGGTGTTACCCCCACGAGCACCCCTAACGCATCGCCGATAACGCAGATTGATCCGACCACAGGTGCAATGCGCGAATACATGAGTTGGTCGGTTTGTATGAGTGGAAGCCTCTCGAATTGGGCAGCAGGCTGTGGTGGAAGTACTGCACTTGGTTTCCTTGGAACTGTTATGTATACCGCTGGAGCAAGCATGGGCGGTTCGAATGTCTTCGGCATGAATCCATCCGGATATGTAGCGACATTGACGCACACGCCGACCGCCTCAGGAACACTTGCTGTAGGTGCAAGTCTTACTCCGACAGATAGTGGATCTTTTGCAGCCTCTTCGGGCACGGGAAGCTTGTCAGTACGCCCGGCTGCGCCCTCAGCTCCCGATCTTGCAACAAGTTCAGACCTGGGTAGTTCAAGCACAGACAACAACACAAGCGACAACACGCCTCTTATTGAATTACCTGGCTCTGGAACATCAGGTAATACCATCACGGTGACGGCGACCAAGGCTGGTTCAACGAATGTGTCTTGTAGTTATGTACTTCCAGCTACTGGCTGCAGTCTCGGCACGCTTTCTGATGGCACATGGTCGATCTCCGCAACAGAGACTCATCCCACTGCTGGTGCATCAACTACTTCGGCGGCATTGTCGGTATCGATTGAGACAAGCGCGCCGACAGCACCAGGCGTACCTGATCTAGCAAGTAGCTCAGATACGGGTTCGAGTAACTCCGACAACAACACGAATGACAACACGCCCACATTGAGCGCAACAGGCGGCAGTACTGGAGACACCATTACTCTGAGCGCTACTAACGGCACCGACACAGTGACCTGCACGTACGTGGTGGGAAGTGCGACAAGTTGCACATTGCCTACATTGAGCGACGGTACATGGAACATCACATCAGCCGTGACTGACCCCGCTGGCAACACCACCAATAATTCAACATCACTCTCAATTGGAATTGATACAAGTGCTGTGGGAGGACTTGCCGTGGACCTTGCTGCGTCGTCGGACACCGGTTCATCCTCCACCGATAACAACACGTCGGATGCAACTCCAACTTTCTCACTTACGGGCCAAGCAACCGGTGATGTTGTGGTCATCACTGCATCTCGTTCGGGTGCCGCTGATGTCACGTGCACGTACACGGTTGGGGTTGCTTCATCTTGCACCCTCGGCACATTGACCGATGGTTCATGGTCCGTGGTTGCAAACGTCACCGATGCCTCGGGAAACACGGGGAACACTTCAGCGTTGTCGATGACAATTGCTACCTCTGCGTCTGCACCTGGCGTTCCCGACTTGGTGAATTCCTCAGATTCAGGGACATCCGCGACGGACAATCTCACATCTGACACCACACCAGCAATCTCTGGTGGATCGCTGCCTGTTGGTACTTCGGTGACTGTGTCTGCGCGTAAATCTGATGGCACGACAGTGTCATGCACATATGTTGCATCTGCGACGGTGACGAGTTGTGATTTGCCGGCATTGAGCGATGGTGAATGGTCCGTGACTTCAGTAGCCACTGATCTTGCTGGCAATGTATCTGTGCCAAGTTCTGCGTTGCCGCTAACTATCGATGCCTCAGTTCCGAGTGCTGGAACTCCAGATCTTGTTGATTCATCGGACACTGGAGCTTCTGCGACGGACAATCTCACGTCTGACACCACGCCGACAATCTCCGGTGGTGCTCTGCCTGTTGGTACTTCGGTGACTGTGTCTGCGCGTAAATCTGATGGCACGACAGTGTCATGCACATATGTTGCATCTGTGACGGTGACGAGTTGTGATTTGCCGGCATTGAGCGATGGTGAATGGTCCGTGACTTCAGTAGCCACTGATCTTGCTGGCAATGTATCTGTGCCAAGTTCTGCGTTATCCATCACCGTAAACAAGTCACTGCTTGATTCTGCTCCTGACGCAGATTCAAGCAGTTCGTCTGGAACGCTGCCTCAGGACATTGATCGACTTGACCAAACACACTTGAATTTTGGCTCCGGCTGGATTACAGCAACCGCGCATCTCAAAAGAAATGAAGTCGGCCGGGTGTCGCATGTGGTGTTCTTGATTCGTAATGCAGACGGAACGACTGCTCGAACGGTTCGAGTAAAGGTGTCGACCAAGAACAGGCGGGTATCCACGCGGCTTCCACAACTTGTGAATGGGCAGCGAATTGTGATGTTCGTGGAGAACGATTTTGGGTTATCACCGAGTGCTCCAAAGCGTCGAAATGTTGTGCAAGGACGTACATCTCGTGGACGCGATGCTGCAGGTAATCCAATGCTATTTGGCGAGTCTCTGTTAGTAAGTCGAATCATCTTTGATCCGACATCTCCGGTTTTGGATGCTCGCGATTTGGCACAGTTAGACCGCCTTGCACGATCCCTTCGAGGTCGTGCAGGTTTGTTGTTGATTTCGGGATTTGCACGACAAAACCTCATTGATGATCCAAAGTTTTTGAAGAACTTGTCCATTGATCGTGCCCGAAATGTGGCTAATTATCTCTCAACAAAAGGAGTGCGGGCCTGGATTCGTTTCGACGGGTACGGGGCCGTTACCACCACGCCTGGCACCGCTGACGATAGGCGTGTAGAAATCCGATGGAGCAATGCGGGCCGGAGAGTAATATCTGCGTATGCCGTCAGATGCCCGAGTTTTACTGCTGAAATCTGCTCGTAATGAGATTGAGCAATTCGGTGTCTTAGATTTCCGAATCTCCCGAGTTGCAACTGCGGCCAATTGTTCTGTCACTCAGATCTATCGATATTTCGGCAGCCGAAATGGAATTGTTGCACAAGCATTGGCGGATTTTTATGAAGAAATTCTTGAGATAAATATTGATGCTGTAGAACAGCATGTAAAAAACTTTGACACTATGACTATCGAGAATGTTCTTGAGATGTTCACTGGCCCAAAAGAATTAGCAGCTATGCCAATGATGCCAGTGAGGCTTCAAATTTTGGCAGTGGCATCTACAATTCCAGCGTTAGAGGAAAAAATCTCCGAAATAACGCAACACTTATACGTTAAGTGGGTGCAGTTAATCGAAGAAGTACGTGAGCGATTGCCTGAAGACGTCATTCTTGACGAACGAGCGATCACTATTGATCTTCTGTTGATGATGCCGTATTACGCCTACCTGATGGGCGGGCTTGCAGTAAGTGTCGAGAATTATGTTGCGTGGGTAAGACACAAACTTTTCCCTGGACAATGACCCTCCTAAAGCCACCAGGAAGGCATGAAAGACCACAAGATTTGGAGCCTGACAGACAATGAAAGAACCTACCTACATGGAAGTTTCCCTATTTCTTTCAGCATCTGACTGGCGGTAGTAACCTTTACGTAGATGAAGTGAGGTGTGTCGGCGAATTTCGCACCACATTTCGCACCATCCCCCTCCCGTAGCTCAGTTGGATAGAGCGACGGTTTCCTAAACCGTAGGTCGCATGTTCGATTCATGCCGGGGGCGCCAAGGTGCACACCAACTTTTTAGCATCTGATCAACGCCAGATGGCTCGGCGGTCTATGGACGAGTTGTTGGCGACTCAGTTTTACGCGGGTCGCTGACGATGACTCCGTCAAGCACCTTGTCGATTGCCTTGAGGGTGTCGGCATCAAGCACCAAGCCGGCCCCGTTGACGCTGTCGTCGAGTTGCTCGGGTCGGGTTGCGCCAACAATTGCCGAGGCCACGTTCTTGTTTTGCAATACCCAGGCAATCGACATTGTCGCCATGCTGATGCCTGCCTGCTGAGCAATTGGCTTGAGCAGTTGAACCTTTTGCAGCACATCATCATTCAGCCAGCGAGCGATGAAGTTCTTGCCGCTCAATTCATCAGTTGCGCGCGACCCAGGAGGTGGCGGTTGGCCAGGCAAGTACTTTCCACTCAGCACACCTTGAGCCATTGGCGACCAAACAATCTGTGACATTCCTGCATCTTGCGATGCTGGCACCACTTCTTGCTCGATTATGCGCCACAGCATCGAATACTGAGGTTGATTAGAAATAAACGGCACTTGCATTTCGCGTGCGAGTGCTGCGCCACGGGTGATCTGATCAGCATCCCACTCTGATACCCCGATGTACAGCGCCTTGCCCTGGCGCACGATGTCGGCAAAAGCAAGCATCGTTTCTTCAAGTGGTGTTTCGACATCGAATCGATGCGCTTGGTACAGATCGAAGTAATCAATTTTCATCCGCTTCAGCGATGCGTCAATCGAGTGCATGATGTGTTTGCGTGAGAGCCCACGGTTGTTGACACCAGCACCTGTCGGCCAGTACACCTTGGTGAAGATCTCCACACTCTCGCGGCGCACACCGGCCAGTGCGCGACCCAAAACTTCTTCGGCTCGTGTGCCGGCATAAACATCGGCTGTGTCAAACGTGGTGATGCCCAGGTCAAGTGCGTGCTTGACACACGCGTTGGCGGCATCTTCTTCGACTTGGCTGCCATGGGTAATCCAGTTACCGAAACTGACTTCCGAGACTTTAAGACCACTGTTGCCGAGGTATCTGTGTTTCATATGGCTCAACCTACCCGAGGAACACTCAGCGCCTATCGTGAGTATCAGGTACGGTGCGACGTGAGAAAAATTGCGCAAATCATCCTTGGTCTGGGGCTCGCATTTGCAGGCACTACGCACCTTGGCGCGAACCGGGCAGAGTTTCAAGCACAGGTGCCGAACGTGCTCAAGGATTATGCCGACTTTGTCGTGTTGGCGTCGGGTGTAGTGGAAATCTTGCTTGGGCTCGGTCTGATAATTGTCTGGAAGTACCGAGTGCAAATCGGGTGGGCGGTTGCGGCATTTTTCGTGGCCATTTTTTGGGGAAACATCTCGCAGTATGTGAACGGTGTTGATGCGTTCGGTTTAAATAGCGATGCAGCACGCGCCACACGGCTGTTGTTTCAGCCGTTGTTGGTGATCTGGGCTCTGTGGTCAACGGGCGCCTGGCGTGCTCGCCGTTCTCGCTAGCCGACATGGTGCCGATCAATCTGCAAGAAGACGTGCTGGCCAATATTGAACGACACTTCGGTGGCTTGTTCTCGGGTGATATCGGGGCGAGTTCAATTTTGGGTGGCCAAAGTGCAGCGAATGCGGCCCTGGCGCAACTGGACATCACCGGCTATGCGAACACCCGGTCGCAGGTGTTGCCAAAAAATCGGCGTGGGGCGACCGTGCTGTCGCCATATATACGTCACAACATTCTGACGCTGGATCAGGTGTATCGCGCGGTGAAGCATGCGCCATACAAAGACCGGGAGAAGTTTCGTGACGAGCTCTTCTGGCAAGAGTACGCACGGCATCTCTACGCGCGCATTGGCACTCGACTTTTTGAGAACCTGCGCTATGAAGCGAATGCCGACACGCCAGGCGATGGTTGGAACCCCGAGATGCTGTGCATGGCAGAAACCGTTGCTGAGCTGGAAACTGACGGCTGGGTCGTGAACCAAACCAGGATGTGGCTGGCCTCGCATTGGACGGTGAGAAATGGCAAGGGATGGATTGCTGGCCAAGAACGGATGTATCGCAACTTGCTTGATGGCTCACGCGCCGCCAATCTGTTGGGTTGGCAGTGGACTGTCGGTGCCGGAACGGGAAAACCGTATGGTTTTGCAAAGTGGCAGGTGGACAAACGCGCCGCTGGGCTGTGCAACAGATGCCCGCTGAAATACAAGTGCCCGATTCAAGAATTTCCTGCCGAGATTGCATTGCGCGAGCTCTCTCGCGATGCAATTTTGGATACCGACCCTGATGTGGGTGCAACTACGGGGCCGACGTCGATGGTCGTGAATGGTGAGGCAAGCCATGTGCTGTTGACCATCGACTCACTCGGTGATGATGACCCCGCGCTGGCGGCAAACTCACATTTGCCTGCGGTATTTGTGTTCAATGAACAAGCGCTCAGAAAACTTCAACTGAGTGCGCGGCGGATCGCTTTTTATCTGCAGACACTGGCGGATTTGAACACTCGTCGACCAGTTGACGTGTATCTCGGTGATCCGTATCAATTTGCCCAAGACAACGCGGTTGCCGTGACGTATGCCCCAGTGCCGTCATTCAAGAAATTCAGCAAACTTGCCGAGGTTCACCCGTACCCGTGGCTACGACCACCACACTCAGGCACGGTCAAGAGTTTTTCGTCATGGCGTAAAAAGTTGTCGCACGACGAATAATTGTCGTACTTGTTGTAATAAGGTAAAAGCGATGCCTGGGCCCGCACCTATTCGCGTTGGCCTCTTGGCCTACGGCGCAATAGGCCATGAACACAATCTGGCGATACAAAACACCCCTGGGTTGTGCCTCGTTGCCGTTTGTGATGCCAAGCCCGAGCGTCTGGCGGCCGCCAGCGAAGTCGCGACGGATTTCATCGGGTTCGCCGATGCCACACAGATGCTGGATTCGGGTTTGCTTGATCTGGTCGTGATTTCGACCCCGCCGAATAGTCACTTTCATTGGGCGAAAGAGTCACTCATGCGTGGCATTCATGTGGTGCTTGAAAAGCCCATGGCGCTCACCACGACCGAATGCGACGAGTTGATGGCCCTGGCACGCGAAAAGAGTCTGCTGCTTGTGGTGTATCAAAATCGCCGCTTTGACGCCGACTTCGTAACGCTGCGGTCACTCATCGCCTCGGGTGCCATCGGAGACGTGTATCAGTTCGACACGTTTGTTGGTGGCTACTCACGGCCCTGCGACTATTGGCATTCTGATGCCGCAGTGTCGGGTGGTGCCATTTTCGATTGGGGCAGTCACTTCATCGACCAAATTCTGAACGTAATCACCGACGATGTTGCGCATGTGAGCGGGCAGAACCACAAGCGCGTCTGGAAACATGCGACCAACGCCGATCACGCCCAAGTGACCATTACCTTCGCCACGGGCAAGCAAGCCACCTTCATTCACTCAGATTTAGCCGCCGCGCGCAAACCAAAGTTTTATGTGCTCGGCACACTCGGCGCCATCGTCGGCGACTGGAACCCGCTGGCCGAACCTGCTGTGGCCGACCTTCCAGCCGTGATCACGGTGCATCGTCAGAACTCAGCGGTCGAGCAGATTGAGCTTGTGCCACTAGCCGACTACGAATTTCATCGTTCGATAGTTGCGTACCTCACCACTGGCACGCCGATGTCGGTAGCGGCAGTTCAGTCGCGCAATGTGGTGGCAATTATGCAAGCCGCCGAAGAATCGGCGCTCAACAACGCAATGCCCGTCGTGCCGAAACTTCGCGCCGACAACACAATTCACGTGGCCTGACCGTGTCGACCAACGTGTCGGTCAACGCGTCGGTCAAGTGGGGCTTTCTTGGCGCTGGATACGTGGCAAATCAGGCGATGGGGTCGGCAGTTCATGCGGCAACGAATGCCCAATTGTTTGGTGTTGCGAGCCGCGACAAGCGGCGCTCAAAGAAACTCAAGCCAGTCCAGGTCTACGACACGTATCAGCAATTGCTTGACGACCCACAAATTGACGCCGTATATATCAGTCTGGCGAATCATCAGCATCTCGAATGGGTGACAAAATCGCTTGAGGCCGGCAA
>Ga0247831_1004488_pt1 | contig 18565 bp, 32 predicted proteins | sample LaCruzMarch2015__9_FD_192406 | JGI IMG/M metagenome (GOLD analysis project Ga0247831, IMG submission 192406) | Freshwater microbial communities from meromictic Lake La Cruz, Castile-La Mancha, Spain - LaCruzMarch2015_1m | ecosystem: Environmental > Aquatic > Freshwater > Lake | place: Spain... | reverse complement strand
TAAGGCTTCTACCGCTAATGGGTCAAAATCTGATGCATCCCACTCATTCGTAGACATACCATTTCCATTGGAAAGGCATAGGACACCATCTAGGTCAAGGAATATTATCTTCATAAAACAAAGGTACTAATATTTTTCTAGAAAAACAACTATCATTGAAGAATTTATTCTATTGGTGAGTATAAATCTTCCAACCCTATTACAAATGAGACAATAATAATATAAATACCAATTTTTAATTATTCTAATTTATTATTAATCTCTATCAACACCCCAATAATTATTTCTGGCCGATAATAACTCTTTTTTATCTACCTTATCGGCTAAATTACTAATTATTTCTTTTGCGTTATCTGCTACCATACTATTATACATAATAGAAGTTTGATAAAATTCACCACTAAGATAATTTTTAAATTCACCTTTCTTAAGCGTTATCAGAACCACCCTATCAGCTTTAAATATAGCATACATCAATACTATTTTATCATATATACGTTTAACCATAATCAACTTTTTTTATTTAATTCACAATGTAATAATTACAAAGATACTATTTTATTTTTTTTTTACTTCACTAAGCCTTAACCAATGATAACCACCAGCTGTTTTTTGTCTACCAGACAAACAACTTTGTATATCACCCTTACCCAACCATCGTTTAGCATCATTTATACTTTTAAAAACTTCACCAGTTTCAACACATTTTATAATTGAATAGACTCTTTTTTCTAGATTAAATTTTTTAGTTTTAAGTTTGTGTTCATCACTTTGTTTTTTACCCTTATGTGCAACCCGTAACTTTTCTTTAGTTTCATTTGAGTGGTTGTATTCACCAACCTGTCGATAAATTCTATTCTCCCTAGATTTCATTTGTTTTGAACGATATTCTTCATTTAACCATAATTCGGTAACTTTCTTTATAATGTTTTCTTTATTGGAAGTAAGACCACCATCACCACCATTTGTTATATTATAACCGATTCTTACATCTGTGGCGTTTAATTTTTCAATCCAATAGATTTCTTTATTGTTAAGTTCAAGTTTAGTTGAACAAACCTCTAAAATTTCTTTTTTAAAGTTTTTAACGCCATGTTTACTTATCGCTCGTTTAATTAATAAACCAGAACCAAAATAATTATCGTTATTATTAGAGTCTTGCCCTACATAAATTTTACCATTAACTAAATTTGTTGTTTTATATATAATCATATCTGTTGTTTTATATAAATATAAAACAACCATATAAAAAGACAACAATTGGGTTAAAACTAATTTATAATCTAAAAATATTTTAAGGTACGTAGTTAACTATCGTTACATACTCACCTCGCATCTCTTCCTCAATGATTCGTTCAATAACATTCCAATCCCCACCAGCCCTTAGACTCCCGATTTTCGGTAAGCCAAATGTTTTTCCACTAAACTTTTCCTTCATTAATTTAAGTGATGAACGCAAGGCATCATAATCTAGGTCCATTTTACCAACATTCCTACCAGTAAAATTATACATCCCGTACAAGTTTACAACCACAGGCTTGGTGCCTGTAGTATAGCTTATTGTACCTAGTTTGGCTATGTCACCCTTCTTGGTGGCTAGGTCAACAGTATAAGCTTCTGGAAACTTAGCCTTAATTTGGGGGGCAATGCCTGAACCCATTGTACAAAAACAGTTTGCGCATTGCGCTATAACATCAAAATCATCGGACATTTTCAATAAATCTCCATCTACATATTTAATCATAATCTTTTTTTTTTATTAATATCTCATTTGAAACATAGCCAATCTAATGTATTGGTCTGAATCACAGAACATATCTGCTGGTAGGTCCTTGATTGGTACCCAATTCCACCCCTCACATTTCTCTGGTTCTAGGTTTTTAACCTCCAACAACTCAGAATTTACTCGTTCACCCACAAAAAAAAGCGTTATATAGTGCTTCTTAACGCCATTATATTCGAAGATATCTTCAGAATGGTCAACCTTATGGTAAGGCCCATCAATCTTAAGACCAGTTTCTTCTAGTAGTTCCCTACGGCAACAATCTTGACAAGATTCACCGAATTCTAAGTGACCACCAGGTAGGGCCAATAACCCAGCACCATGACTACCCTTACGTTTTCCAACAAGAACTCTATCCTGTTTATCTATGAGTATAACACTCAACCCTACCTTAACATCCATATTAATACATTTTTATAGTACAACCAAGAAGAAATCACCCTTACGTCCTACGATTGGTTCAGCTTGGATATCTTCAAAAGATAAATCATGGGCATTTGGATTATTATAGTATACTCCACCTTCTAAATAATCTGATAATGGTTCTAAACAGTCGCCACTTGGGTTGATATGGTCTTCTGTAAGAATTTCAATTAAAGAAATGGTTTCAGTTTGCTCACCATCTCCAATCATAACTTGAACTGATTCAGATAGAATATCTTCTGATTGTTCGTTTAGAAAATCACGCAAGTCTCTATACGTTTTTATTTTGATTTCTTTTAAATTCATCTTTTTTTGTTTAACTATTTTCGATTATTATTTTATCACGAACTCGCATCAATGTAATACCAAGCCAGTTTGTTCCTTTCCAAGTAGCTCTATCCCACGCTAATGGGTCAGATTCACGTAAACCGATACCCCAAATACTATCTTCTGGACTGGCCTCAACAATCTCAAATTCATCATTTAATAGTTCAAGACGCATATCAGCATTTTGAGTAAACTTGGCATAATTAGCATCAAATACAATCTTACGACAATGAGCTTCCCAGAGTTCTTTATTGAAGCCCTTAACCTCACGACCAAAAGCCTTTTGAGACCTCGGATTATCCGTACCCATTATCTTAGCGTATGCTACTAAGTCATTAAACATAAGAGCCTTCTTAGCCATCATATATTGTTCGCATGAGGTGTATTTTACACCATCAATTACGAAAACCGAAGGACACCATTGGCTGTAGGTTCCACCCCAAAAAAAAGAAAATCCGTTCTTAATCATTATTTTTGTTTTTTTCGTCAAGTATTTGTTCTAACTCGTTAAAGATTTTATTATTTCGTTTATTGGCAATCTTATCTAACACACTATTAAACTTATTTGATATTAAATTTGGTAACCAAAAATAAAATAATTCAGTAAGCTCTCGATTATGGTCCTTTAAATTTGGTATAAGGTCATTATAATCAAAATCCTTACTATAATTATTTCTAATACACTTGTCTTTTAATTTTTGTTTTATTTGTAAAACACTATAACCATCCTTAAGGAAGCGATTAACACGTTTATTTACATCTACCATTCGCTCAGTAATAATTGACTGCCAAAGTTTATATGTATAATACCCACCAATACTGAAGTAAAGCACTTGGATTAAAATCAATACCGCAAAATATGATATAATTGGTAGGTTGATAAATAAGTTAAGTAAAAATAAAAAACCGAAAATACCATTGAATATAAAGCCAAAGGTTGGTATATTACTATAAGTGTTTTTTGCTAGTTCATAGTGTAAAAAAAACATACAGATTGATATAATAATTAGTATTGCTATCATTTTTATTTAGATTTAGTTATTTAACAAAGGTACACATTTATCCTGAGATTACCAAATTATGACCCCATTATTTAAATGATGATTGAACCCTCGCTCTGATTTCTTCAAAGTCGTATTCAACAACTATCTCCCCATTCTTGAATACCTCAACCAATTCATCAACAGCGCTTTCATAACCAGCATCTTTAGATGTAATGGTTGTATAACCATTATTGGTTTTAACCAACTTCAACATACCTTGCTTAGATTTTTTAAAGCTTGGAGTGTAATTACCATTAGCATCCAATTCAGTTGGTGATTTAACGATATTACGTTCTTCACCATCAACGATGGCATAGCAAGCTTTTGTAGCAAAGGCCATTGTATCCCTATCCACTCCTTGTAGTAGTTTACCACCCATACCGAATACGATATTTTCAGCGGAAATACCAAGCTTAAACAATTCTTCGTATATGTTGACAATAGAACCGATATTTACACCATCACCTTGAATTACCCTAACTTGTGGTGGTAATACCTTGAAGCCTTTATCGTTAGTTGTATATCCAAACTTGTCAAACAAGATTTCAAACACCGCTTTAAGCGTCTGCACAACATCACCAGAATCTGGACGAATAACCAATTGATTCCCAGCTTCAGCTGGACGACTTAATACTAAGTCACGTAGTTCAGTTCCCCAATACTGAGAACATGCACGTAAGATGTTGTATGAATCAGATACACACGCTACAATACCTGTAGGGTATTTCAATAGGGTACGTTTCATCATTTCAACCTCACCAGCTTCACCTTTCATTGTCATGATTGAGTGCTCCGTTGCTGGAACGCTTAGTCCGAATACGGTATCAGTATTATAAACATCACAGATAGTTTGTGATGCTACGGTATTATCTGAACCCTTGAAGCTTACCAAATGGGCCGCACCACCAATACTAGCAGATTGTACGCTTGAAACGCCACGGAAACCGAAGTCATTCAATACAAATTCGATAACGATATCTACAACCTCGCTAGGTAAATCTGATGTTTTATCAAAGTATTCGTAGACGATTTTTTTAATCTCATGTGATAGCGTGGCTACGGTAATAGGATACCATACTTGGAGTAGAATTGTTTCCAAGAAATTAGTTAACCAGTAACATTCTGGGTCTGTATTTTCGATTGTTAATAATACATTCTTAACACCAACCACAGAACCTTCTGGAACGGCTTTGATTGATATTGGTAGACGACCACCATAGGTATCAATGATGTATTGAAATTTTGATTTATCAAATACATCCTCACGACCAAATACACCATATTTGGTGCCTAGGTATTCATAGGCTTCTTCTAGGTCTTCTTGTGTAATTGCAACACCTTCTAGATATTCTTTCAAGAAATATTGAAGGCCAAAGAAAACTGTCTCGTTAAATTTACCTCCACGAGACTCAAGGTATGAATAAATCTTAGAGGTATTATCCTCATAAAATTTATGGTGTGAATACTTATAAGCATCACCCATCATGACAAGGTTGTTCGGCTTATCTAAAACCTTGCTGATAAGGTCTTGCAATTCTTCAATCGCTGACCAATCTTTATTTTTCAATGCTAGAGCTAAACGGTCCTTGATGATATTCTTAGAACTCAATTTACGTTTTAGGCTACGTGTTACTGATTGCATATGTTTCTGTTTTATTGTTAATTCAATTAGCTATTGTCTTCTTTTACTTACTTGTTAAAAATTTAACAGCGTTTATTTTCCATTTGATACTACTGCCATTTTTACCAAATTTATCTTTTATTACTGTTATCAAATGCTTGGGAACCTCAATATTTAAAAATTCTTTAATAATTTCTATTATTGATAGTTGTGTTCTAGCGGTTAAAGTTAGTACATAATCATAACTAGACACCTCATGGTGTTTTACACCGCCAATAAATCCTCTATTACCTTGTTTCGAGATAATAAGAATGAAGTTTTTAGCCCTTGCAACCTCAATCAAGTTATTTAGCGTTATTTCACTAATAACAATACCACCATCCAGAAATAAAACACCCCCATTTTCAAGACCTTCAGTTATCCTTTCAAAATTACTACTATCAATCTCCAAAACCACCTTTAAAATGGATAGCTTTGCTTTAGTGCCATAATGGTGGTGAAAATATTTAGCTATACGTCTAGGGTTATCTTCATGAGTGACAAATCGAATAATTCTACCCATGTTAATGAACTCATTAGCTATATTCGCCATGAGTGTTGTTTTACCAGAAGAAATATCACCAACAACTAACATTGTCTGTAATCGTTCCACATTAATATCTAAATGTTTTAATAATTTTTTCATACCATTTTGTTTTTAACCAAATAATCTAATAATTTAGTAAATAACTCTTGATGTTCTGGCATGATATCGTTTTCTACGATTATTGAATCAGGAGTTACCCAAGCTAGCGATTCAATATCGTCAGTTGCGGTAACCTTCCCCCAAAGGAATTTACCTATGAATAACGTGGTCATTATCCCAGATTCAGAACCAACATAACGCCAATCTTTTATTTGAGAACTGGCAACGTATCTTAGGTCATCTATTGCACAACCACCAGTTTCCTCAGCAAATTCACGCTTAGCAGCATGTTCCCAAGAAGTATCGGTTCGGTCAACGAAGCCACCGATAAAGCGATATTTTTTCTCATTGGGTTTCTTACCCAATAATACCTCACCTTTATCGTTATAGGCAACCACATCAACCGTAGGATAGGTTACTGGACGTTGCGCCCATGTTCCATGTATTACACCAGCACGAAAATCTTCACTTGGTATTATTTCGTTTCCAACTTTTTTACGGTAATCAGTTGCACTGGCTATGATATCTGTTATTAACTCAATAACAGGATACTTGCCATGATAATGTGGAATGAATGAATCTCGACTACCATATAAGACAGCAGATAACTCACCATATGGCATAGTTATTTGTGCATCTAGGTTTTTAGACCAAACCTTATCATCACGATTATCACGTTGTGGTAAAACCACAACATCTGGATAACGCTCTTGTATCATCGCTTTCCTTGTTGCGAAATCCAATGGATTTGATTTTGAATTTGGGATATTAGAAATTCCCAAGAATATTATAACCTTTGGATGGTTACTGCAAACCTGATTAACAAATTTAATATGACCTTCGGTTAATTTGTGTGTTTGAAAACGGGCCATAATTACACCAATAGTGAAATCGGCTGGGTTTATACTTGTCTTAATTTCCATGCTTTCTGTTTTGTTATTGCAAAGGTATACAAAATGTTTGACCTATGCAAGTTTTTAGTAGGTTAATTTTATTTTTGTCTTAAAGCTTCTACAATTTCTAGTTCAATCAAAATAATATACGAGTTAATTAATAAAACCAATTTGCTTCGTTTCTTTATTATTTTGAGAGGAGTAAAAACCCTTATAGGATTCAATAATTAAGCTAACGGTATCTTCAACACCCCATTCGTCAATTCCTTCTGACATTTCTTTTATGTTATCAGCTAGGTTGGCAATGAACGCACCAGTTATGTTAACTCTTTTCCCGTTAACATTACCGTTTAAAGCATCATAAACTTCTTGAATTCTCCATTGTTCTGGTAAATGAATGTTACAAACCTTGATTATTTGTTCAGCGTCTAAGAAACTATAATCCAAGGTAAAATTAAACCTACCTGGCCGTTCAGCTGCTTTATCGACTAATCCTTTATCGTTAGTAGATGCCAAAAGACTTATCTTACGCTTTTTAACACCATCAAAGAATGATAGGAACTGACCAAGTAATTTGGTATAACTACCATTGTCACGTGAACCAAGATAAAGGTCAATGTCATCCATGATAATTACACCATTGCTGAATATCTCACAAGCCTCTAAGATTGATGTTAAATCATCAGTTGTTGTAAACTCTGGAATAATAAAAGTAACATTAGGTATTAACTTTCTAGCGATTTCTCGTATAGATTCTGTTTTACCTGTCCCAGGCTCACCGTTTAGCAAGTATCTTGCACTACCTCCACGCCCAACACATTTAATAAAGTGCTCAATATATCTACGTTGAATTGGATTGAGAATCAAATCATTACTCGCAGTTGCTATATCAATAATTTCAATCCCCCTAAAACGTCCTTCCCTAAGTTTAATCTTGATACATTTACCCTTATATTCAGAGTTATTAAAAGCCAACTTCATTATTTTAAGAAATAATTCTTGAAAATCACTTACTCTAGTACCGTTCTTAACGGTAATATTAAAATGTATGCACAATTCATTGCGTTGGTCCGTAAACATTTTGGTTTGGAATATATAATCATTATCTTCACCATTAACTTTACCATGAAACCAATAAGAACCAGTTATTTCAAAAGGACCCCCATATTCTAGAAAACCAGCATTTGTCGCTTCGCCATATGAATCAATAATAACATCCTTTTCTTTCCCTTTATAGGACTTATGAAAGTAAGAATTCAATATCGCAAGCTCAACAAATGTAATCTCTTGTCTTAATGTTTGAGCCAAATAATCATCATCCTCATCTTCTTTTTCTTTTTCAGATACTGGTTGGACATCTAAATAAGACTCTTTTTCACCAAGTATTTCTTTAATAATATCAAATGACTTTTCATCTGCAATTAATTTTTTTGCCATAATTTATTTTTTAATAACTTATAAATTTTTTATTACCTGTTATGATGAATAACATCAATTAAATTCTTAGAATTAACTTCGTTTAAAACTTCTAAAAAAGATAGGGGTTTATAATTCCAACCCATACAACCTACATCAATTATCCTATGTGTTTTATGAAATTCAGTATCACTTAAATTCATATGACAATGCCCGTGTACCATTATTGACCCATGATGTGATTTATTCCATGAATAAATCGGATAATGCATACAACAAAATAATGTCTCAACAGACACATTATCAACTAAGTGCGTGATTCTAACCTCTAAATAATCACTTACCGATTTAAAGGTAGTGTTTTTAATTATTTCATCATATTTGTCATGATTGCCCAATACGAAGTGAATACTACCGTTTAAGCGACTAACAAATGCATTAACTGCTTCTTTTTCTTCACGTTTAGCAAAGCTTAGGTCACCAAGATACACTACTATATCATCTGGCCCAACAACTTCATTCCAACCATTCTCGATTGCAATATGCATTTCATCCACCGATGAAAATGGACGTTCATCAAATCGAATTACGTTCTTATGAAAGCAGTGGAAATCTGACGTGAAGAACACGTTCCTTTTGATTTTACCTTCTGTTAGGTTTATATTTAATCTCATTTATTTAATTTCTTTTTGACATCATTAAAAATCTTGGCAATTGTATCGTTACCAATACCAATAACCGTAGTATATTCTATTTCATTTTGAAAAAGAAATGTTTTGATATTTTTATCAACAATTTTTGCTTCTTCTTTATCTTGATATCGTCCCTCAGTTTCGTATTCATAGTTAGGGTCACGTTCAACAAAATATAATAAGTTATCATACTTATTATATTCTTTTAACGCTAAAGCCTTTAGCAAGGGACATTCATCCTTGTCGTAAATTGGATTTAATAGCAATGGGCTATCCGTTATAATAACATAAACCTCATCTTTAAGTGTAAATAGTTGGAATTGTTGCTTACCAAATAGATATATTTGACTGAGTGTAACCTTTTTAGCTTTTTCACGTATCTTACGCTTGATGTATTCCCAAGATACGTCACACGTAATACCGTCACGTTTAATCACTGAGAATAAATCAGCCGCAAGTATTGATTTTCCAGTACCTGGCCCACCGATTAAATTAACAACAACACAATCTTTTTTATAATCAATTTTTGAACTCATGATATAGCCTCTTGAATTAATTGAGATACCATTTTATTATCAAAGGCATTGCCTTTCTGTTCTTTATTAAAGGTTCCCATCAAGAAGCCTTGATTCTTATTGACGTTTGGCCTTGATACTAATTCTTGTACGATACTACGTACCTCAGCTTCAGACATTAGACTTGGTAAGTATACCGCCAAGTATGATAGTTCTTGCTTTTCTTGCTCAGTGCTTTGACCAAGCTTCTCCTTAGCTGATATGGTTTCAAGTAGACCTTTCTCAAGACTCTTAAGAGTCTTTAAAACGTTCTCATCGGTTGATTCGATTTGTTTACCTTCGTTGGTTTGAATACTACCTTTTAGCACACCCAAGAAGTTTTTTTTAGCCATTTCCTTATTCTTATAAGCAGCTAGGAAGTCAGCGTTAATTTGTTCTTTAAGACTCATTTTTATACCTTTTACTTTTTTAAAACTAAATAATGGTAACAACCATTGTTACCATCTATACTATAGTGAGAATACTTAAGCTCACCGACATTTACCTTATCTCGAACAGCCTTAATTTCTTCTGGTTTAGAACCAGTCAATAACCTAACATATTTATCCGTCTGTCTTGGTATTGGACCAATTGGTTGGTGTTCAACCACATCATCACCATCTGGCTCAATTGGTTTAACCACCTTAACAGGCTTTGTTACCTTAACTTCTTCAAGTGAATTTGTATCACTTTTCGTTATAGCTGATTGAATAGAAACATTAACTGGTTGAGAAGCCCTTTTTCTAGGTTGTTGTTCAACTGCTAGTATTGGGGCTGGTTCTGATTTTTTACGAAGGTTTGCCATTCAGATACAAAGGTACGTTATTATTCTATAACTAACAAGTTATTTTGGTATTATTTTACGTATTCTTCGAATACGAATTCAAATCCATTTTCAGTTAGTACTTCACTGGTACTTTTTAGGGTCCATTCTTCTGGATTAAAACCCTCTAGATAGGTATCCCCTTCAACTTCAGCTAGAACACGTGTTAAATATAGCTTGGTAGCCATTGGGAAGGCTTGTTTGTATAGTTCACCACCACCGATGATAAATAATTCATCATCTGAACTCTGCTCAGTGAAATAATTAATGACATTTTGTAGATTAGATGAAACTAAATCACAATCTAGTTTTAACGTTTCATCTCGACTCATTACCACATTTATTCTATTGGGTAATGGCCTATATTTAGCTGGTATTGAATCCCAAGATTTTCTACCCATAATAACCGTATGTCCTTGAGTCTTATCTTTAAAGAACTTCATATCGGTTGGTAGTCTCCAAGGCAATCCATTTTCCTTACCAATAACGTTATTGGTAGATGCTGCTACTATTATACTTATATTCATAATTAACTATTGGTTATTTGTTTTCGTTTTTCAAATAATTCCTCACGAAATTCAAAATTTAATTTGGTATCAAAGTGAGTTGCGCACAGAGATAAGTATCTTTCAGCGACCTTAATATGGTCAAGCGTTTTACATGATGCTATAACCAATAATGCTTTTACTACTAGACTAGGTTTATTCATTTAATGTATAGTTTAAAAGATTTATACATTCATCACAATATGCTGGCGGTTCTTTTCCAATTTCAGTTGAGGTGTAATCTAATCCATTGATTCCACGTTTTTCGATTATCATACATTCATCGTCACTACTAGGTGAGCACCTAACATAACACATCATACAAAAACACCTATTACATAATGCCACTGGATTACCACCGTTAAATTTAATTATGGGTTTAGGCTGTTGCATCTTACATATCATTTTTCCGTACCAGAATCTTCTTCTGGTTTATTATCGTCCATTAGAGTTGTTAAATGGTCTATCGCAATCTTAAAGACCTCATTTTTGTTTAAGACACCACTTGCGCTACCGATTAGCGCAAATTGACAAAAGGCTTCAAATAATGTATTCACATCAACGATATAGGTTGAGTTAATCTCATCTTGAGACTTTGGTATTAGTTCCTCTGGTTTTTTAAATTGAATAACCACAGCCCTATCAGTGTCTACATCAATTAATATTTCATTTTTCATTTTACGTTTCTTTTACCAAAGATACTAGTACTTTATCACTTATGCAAGTTTTCAGTCGAAATTATTTTTCTTCTGCTTCTCCACTTATAAAATAAAAAAGTAATTATTAATGATATTATCATTTGAGCGTTTTATCTATTGAATGTTATATGTTTTTTTGGTTCCGTCAACCTTAGAGTAAACAACGTTTTTAATTTCAACCTTTAAATCTAAAAACTCGTTCAATGCCTTGATATATTTATCGGCCATATTAGGCTTAAGATATGCTATCGTGCAATGTGGGTGATACGTTTCATAACTATTTGTGTAGGGAAAGTTTTTGAACCCTGCATTAATCTTATGTAAATCTTTACCCTCTACATCAAACTTAAGTACATCAAACAATTCATTCTTAAATGCTGATATTCCACTGAAGTTAAATTCAGGTTTCTTAATCGTACTTATCTCACCCTCAATATCTGAATCTAAAACATCAGCATGTATCCCAAATAATGCTGTTATATGCGGCTCAGTCTCTTTACCGTAGCTTGGGTCCTCTGATGGATTATACAAATCATCATCAGAAATCATATCTTCCATCTCAGACCATTTATCCATATCAACGTCTAAATAAAGCATCACACAACCAAAATCATTCTTATGACTTTTATGTTTACCCTCATTTATTATTTGTTGCATGGCTTCCCTAAATCTATTCTTAATACTCATAATTATAAATATACCGATTATAAATAAAAAAGAAAATGTTATTGGTTTTTGGTTATTATACCACCACCAATAACATCACCATCTACATAAAAAACAGCACTTTGTCCATTGGCTACGCTACCCTTAACTGGTGCCAAGAATTCAATCCTTACCATACTCCCATCGTTATATAACCTAGCATGTGTTCCTTTATCTAAGGACCTAACCTTAACTACGCATTCAGTACCGTCAACGATATTGCTGACCTTCATTAGATTTAGGTCTTTAACATAAGCAACATTAATAGCTAAGTCTTCAATAGGGCCAACAACCAATGTATTGGTATTGGCATCAATCTTGGTAACATAAAGCGGTCTAGAATATGAAACACCTAAGCCTCTTCGTTGTCCAATCGTATAGAATGGATAACCATCATGCTTACCCAAGATACTACCATCTTTTAACATGATATCACCATTCTTTAAGTTAGCCACTTCTGGGTGTTTTGCGAGTATAAAGTCCTTATAGGTAGCATCACCTATGAAACATATATCAAAGCTCTCCTTCTTCTCTAAAAACGTGGTTAAACCCTCATCACTCGCCATTTGCTTAACTTCAGTTTTAAGGTGGTCACCTAATGGAAAGATTGTTCTACTTAAATCACTTTGTGATAGGTCGTGCAGAAAATAGGTTTGGTCCTTAATAGCATCCTTAGGTCTAGATAAATAGAATCTACCATTATCTTCCAATACAAGAGCATAATGACCTGTAGCAATACCCACGCAACCAAATGCATCGGCATAATTAATCATAGAGGCCCATTTAACAGTCTTGTTACACATAACGCATGGATTAGGCGTTTCACCATCTAATGACCTAGCGACAAAGTTATCGATAACATTCTTTTCAAAGATAGGCTTTAAATCAACCACGTAGTGTGGGAATCCATAGGCTACGGCTACTGACCTAGCATCATTAACATCATCTAGGGTACAACAAGAAGAATCTAGTGAACTACCAAGATTAATCTTAGTATCACCTAATTTAAAGGTTACCCCGATTACATCGATATCAGCTTTCTTAAGCATGACGGCAACCATGGACGAATCCACCCCACCTGACATTCCTACCAAGACTTTTTGTCCTTTATATTTCGTTAAATCAATCATCCCCAATATTTTTTAAAATTTTAAGTGATTCATCACTTATAATTTCATTTTTAATTTTACTTACAGTTTCAGACATTCTATCAACATAAAAGTGATAATCGTCAATGCTCATAATAATGATTTTGTAATTGTTGCTATCTCAGCATAACCAGAAACATCCAATAATAGCGTCCATTCCGAATATGATGTACTATTATTATCGTCAAAAAATAAACCAACTCTATCATATGGTTTTTCCAACTCTCTAAAATACTCATCAAAATCTGGAACCGTAGAACCATAAGTACTTACATAATTACCAGCGTTTTTATAACTTACTGAACCATAATTAATATCACGGTCATTTAAAACAGATTCTGATAAGACTTTATTATTAGCATCAAATGAGTTTGGTTCTAACCAAAAACCTCTTTGAATTATTTCTGTTTGTTTATTTGCCGCCCATAACATAGCATGTTTAATTTCATAATTCGATGTATAAGCTTTCCACCATTCACTAAATTCAACATCTAACTCATCATTAGAGTAAATCTTATCTAAAAATGTATTATATGTTATATTTGAATCAGTAATACCCTTATAGAAATTATACGCTATAACATAATTCTTAAGCTTAATATTACGTAATTTTGGTAATCCTTCGATTAATTTTAAACTAGCATAAACCTTTGGTAATCTAGTACCAAATGTGTCACAAACCATTTTGAACTCTGGATTTAACTTAATAACGTTACCTTGTTGCGTGATTGTATAGTCACCAATGATAGCTTCGTTCCAAGACGCTTCATTTTGAGATATCAAAACTAAATTATCTTCAGCTGTAACCAAATTAAAATTAATTATCCTTTTCATAACCAAAATGTTTTAACTATTACATTATCATCGTTTGATTTATAAAATGTTTCTAATTCACGTTTGGTTTCTAAGAATCCCTTTTTATCATAAAACCAAGCTTGTATTAAGCCTTTATCTACTTCTAAATCATTATAAGCCGCATTAGCCTCTTCTTGTGTGTTGAAAGCAAATGTTGTTTCACCATACATAGTACTAACACCTATTGGGTTATGACCATGTTGCCTTAACAAAGAGACCTCTTCGTCATAATAACTTAGGTCGACTTTATTAGCATAGTTAACCACCTCCAAATCGGTAATTGTTTCATCATTTATACCAATCAATCTATATTCTTGACGTTTACCACGCAAATCAAAGTCTCCATTCTCATAACACTTAACATAAACCTCAGTATCATCATTAAAATTATGTTCTTTAAACTTAAATGAAAGTTTTTCAGTGTCTAAATCAGATACCTTACGCTTAGTTATAAATAATGGGTGACCTTTCCTAGTTACTTTAAATACAGTCCACATACTTGACGATTTGTGATTAATAAGAACAAAGGTACTATAAATAAATGAGAATACCAAATAATCTACTAGATTATTTCGATTGTAATTATACAATCAGTATTGCTAGGGTTTGGACACCTACCACCAAAGTATGGGTCAATCATCCAAAAGCCATAATCGGAATCAGCCTTTGGTAGAGATACGATTATATTATCTAACATCAAATAGTATGTGCTATTTTCGGCCCATACTTGTAGGTCATACCAAGTGTCTACCTCAGCATTCATTATGAACTTAACATCAAAGTCTCTTGGACTTTTGTCATAATTAACAAATAACCAAAACTTAAGCGTACCATCCTTAAGCGTATTCCACCCAAGCATTGCTGATTTATCGCTTCTAACGAATGGCCTAGCTGAAATACCTGTAACCTTATTAATTTGCTCTGGACAATCTGGCGTATACGAATTACATGAAGCATTAATCTTTATCTTACAATGTAATACATCATCCCTTACCTTGCTAGGATTTAGAAAGGGTCTGGATAAGTGTTCATTAGGTCTAATATGATAAAACCTAAGTGATTCATTAGTAATATTGCAAGCGATAAGTAAGAAAAATACCAGTAAGATTAACCTATAGTTCATTAATTACAAAAATTAGCTTGGCGGTTGTTAGTTCTTCCCTTTTAGCTATTAATTGCATTTCATTCATTTCCTCAATAAGAATTAATGGATATGAAATTAATGGATGGTATATCTTTATTATATACTTTTTCATATAAAAAGGGTTTCATATATAAATATGAAACCATAATGATAAACATAATTAAATAATATATTATTTAATTAATTCGCCATACCTATAGGTTTTTTCATAGCTTAGCTGACCATCAGAATACCAATAACGACTTAAGCCATCTAACTCACCATTCTTATAGGTTTCTTCAAACCATAATTGACCATTATAATACCATTCATGACATAAGCCATTAGTCTTACCATCCTTATAGGGTTTTTCAATAGCTAATTGACCATTAGAATACCAATAACGAAATAAACCATGTAGCTTATTATCTTTATACGTGCATTCAATCCGTAATTTACCATTCGTATGCCATTCACGACATAAACCATGTAGGTTGCCATCCTTATACCTTTCTTCCATGGATGGTGATTTAATATATATTAATTGGCTCTCTTCATTAAATTCTTCATATTTAATGATTTCATCATTAAAAAGTTCGGTTGCTGATTTAATAGTAAAATCAGGATTGAAGGTTGCAGTTTGTTTAATCATACCATTCTTAATAAAGATGTTGGATTTAATAGATTATCTGGTTGTGGTTGACCTAACTCCCACATAACCCATTTACCATTATATTCAGTATAAAGTTCTAAGTGTAACATACTAGTTGATGGAACTTTACCCTTATCAGTTTTTAATACTGGCACCACTAAGCCAATTACTTGACCCTCAGTAACCGTATCACCAACCTTCAGGCCCTCAAATACATTTACCTCACCGTAGTTGATTGTACCAGAATTTCCTTTTATTGCAATCGCCATGGTATCATTCCACCAAGGCATATTAACCATTGGGCCAGTAAACCATTCAATCGCAACGATTATACCATCTTCCATGCTATGGACTTCAGCGTATTTATCACAGTATAAATCAATACCAGTATGAATATCATGTTTACGTTCAACACCAAAGGCACCAAGGTCATCACCTATTGGTAGATTATATTTGTAATTGGCTAATGGTGGATGCATATATTTTACTTCTTAAGGTTATCAAATGCATCATCTAACATTTCAGATAAACAAGTTCCACCATTATAGAATTTCATAATGAAGCTATATGTACCATCATCGTTAACATCTAATTCGGAGATATCTTCCCAATCATCCTTTTTTATGTGGTTAAAGAATTCATATATGTCGTCTCCATTCACATAGTATTTGTCAAATAATTCATATTTAACTACTTCGATATATGACTTGTGAAATTTACCTAACGGTTCATCGTTAGCTAACGCAATCGTTTTACATTTTTCTTCTAGGGTTTCTCCCTCACAGGTAATTTTACGTAATTTACCAACGTGGTATTCTGTATCACTCATAATTTATCATTTATTTTTGGGTTGAGCTGGGAATCGAACCCATTCTTTCCAAGAGTACAATTATGGAATCGAACCATTTTCGCTGCCAAGCTTTAATCAAGAATCGAACTTGAATGTCTATGGGTGCTACCCACGGCACCATTGCTACTCAACCATATTAATAACGTATTTTAGATAAATCAATAAATCCAACAACCTTAACATCACGATAAGGATTGGCTCTTAGCTCTTCTTTGTTCCTAGATATTATACCTTGCTCCAAGGCTAATTCGTTTTGATACCTTAACTTATCCTTATAGGATAAGGGCTTGCCATTCCTACCTACGTGGTATTTATGACATGTAGCGCATTTATAGGCTACTACCTTGCTAAGTCGTTCTGGCTTGGCATTATCAACCTTGGCAGCCTTGATAGCATCGTCTAATGTATTAAACTGCTTCTTAGGTTGCATGACCTTTTGACCATCTTCATCAATTCTTTCTAATTTAGAACAATCCATATCCAATAGTTTATGTTACAAAGGTAATGGATTAATTTGAAACCGCCAAATTTTTGGCAATTAAATCTCGAACATTTTCGTAAGTTACTTGATTAACAGGGCCAAATAACATTCTATAGGTAGAGTTATCACTCGGAAATAGAGTAATACACATTCTAAAGCCTTTGTATGTACAAACATCAACCCAAATAGAACTATAGTCTTGGAATTCATCTTGTAATCTCGGTATCATTTCACTCATAGTATTTATGAGCGCTATTTCTGACTCTTTCATATATATTATTTATTGGATAATAAAGTGTGACACTGGTGAGATTCGAACTCACGATTGATGTTACTCATCGGCTTAAAAGGCCGTTCCGTTAGGCCAACTACGGGAACAGTGTCATTTGTGTGCGTTCGGTGGGAGTCGAACCCACATAATATGCTCCTTAAGAGGGAGTTCCGAATGCCTTTACGGGTACGAACGCAAATGTTGTTAATCAACCAATTCGGCTAATAACGATTTTGATATTTTATAACTAGCACATTTATCGCTTTCAAAAAACCACTCGTCTGTTTCGTAATCTTCATGTAAGATGTCTATATCACGCTCTGCGCTCCAATCTCTTGTTATTTCATATTCTTCCCCATCAATAACCAACTTTACGGTCATTGTACCATACCAACAAGGACGTGACTGAGCATTATTAATAAACTTATCCGTATGAGAAGCTGAAATCATATCAGCAGTTAGTGTGACACCCAAAATAAATTTAAACCTAGCGATGATATCATCAACTAAAGATTTTGGCGACCCATCCATCATACCATAGAGCGAATTTATTATAATCTTTTTATATTCTTTTTTTATTTCAGTATTAATACTCATTATATTTAATTTTAGTGCAACCGATGGGAGTCGAACCCATTTTTATTCTGTTTAAAAGACAGGGGCAAAGCCACATTTTGCTACGGATGCAATTTTAGTGTTGACATCCGTAGGTTTATATCTACAGATGCCTTAAGGTTTTGATTTTCGTTTTGATATGAAGGATATCTTTTTTATTTTTTGTTTTTACGATTTGTTTTACAAAGATACACAAAATAATCCGTAATTCCAAATTACAGTACAAAAAAGTCAAGGAGCGAGTGATGGGAATCGAACCCACATTATTCCTACTTGGAAGGAAGGTGCCATACCACTAGGCGACACTCGCATTAATTAAATAACCATCCTCGATTTTACTGGTTGCTGCCAGTCGGATGCAT
>Ga0247831_1004486_pt1 | contig 18576 bp, 11 predicted proteins | sample LaCruzMarch2015__9_FD_192406 | JGI IMG/M metagenome (GOLD analysis project Ga0247831, IMG submission 192406) | Freshwater microbial communities from meromictic Lake La Cruz, Castile-La Mancha, Spain - LaCruzMarch2015_1m | ecosystem: Environmental > Aquatic > Freshwater > Lake | place: Spain... | reverse complement strand
GATTCGGGTATTTCAACTGTAGCATAGCTTATTCTAAAATCGAAATTAAATTTTGTGTACTCCGCTTCTTTTGGAAATATTGCCAATTGCGTAGTGGTTCCACCAGCCCAAGTATTAGTTGTAAGCGCTAATTTCTTTGTAAGTATATAATTTGCCATATTTATTTTGATAAACATTTAAAAACAAAGTTCATTTTTTAAATGAAAACTAGCACAATTGTTTTTTAATCAGAATAATAAAACTTGTTACTTTGCATCGCAATAATAATCAATTGTATCAATAAAATATGAAAAAATTTCTTGTATTTAGCTGCTTATTTATTTCTTTTCCCATATATTCTCAATGTGTAAAATGCAGGTCTTTGGAAGAAGCAGCCAAGAAACCTGAAATGGTTAAGTCTATTCAAATTAATCCTGTTTTTGGAGGCGAATTAAAAGATGTACCGCTTTCAATTGTTGAATTTTTCAATTTAGAAGAATTGTATTTATCCGACCTTCAATTAAAAACAATACCAAAAGAAATAGGAAGTTTATCAAAATTGAAGAGGCTAAGCTTTGCAGGAAATGCACTGAAGGAATTACCAGATGAAATATTCAAATTAAAAAAATTGGAAGAACTTATTTTATTGGACAATCAATTTTCAGAAGCCTATAAGAAGAAGATTCGAAAATTAGTTACGGAACAATTGCCAAGAGCGAAGTTAGTGATTGATTGATAAAATAATTTTCGATTGGCCTTAATTGTTCTTATGCTTATTTCAAGAGAAGTAAGTTTTCTCTGAAATTAGAATTCAAATTTAATTTTTTAACTGGAGAATAATCATGAGTAGATGAAATATTAATTATTAGAAATTGTTAAATATAATTCATTTTGCAGAGAATTTTGGTAAATTCAGCTTTGTAGTTTAGAATTTCGGGATTCCAATTCTTTCTGTATTTCTTTTGCTAAGATTTCATTATTCCTCGAGTTTCTAACCATCATATAACCTAGTATTAGTGGGAAGAAAGTAAAAAAGCCTAAACCATTTTTTACGGCACTGTGAATTGCAATTCCAATTGTGAATCCAACAATTGTAGCATCAACAATTGTATTGGTTTTTATTTTTTTTATTTTCTTTAAAAGCTCATCATTGCTTGATTCAGTAATTTATTCATGTTTCATATTTTTACTTTACTATTGATTATCAAAAATAATGGAGTTTTCTGAAATTCGCGATATCGAAAGTTGAAAACTGCTATCAAATTAAATAATGTAGAATTCTAAAAATATATTCCCCAGTTAAGTTGTATTGTATTCCATTTGAAAGGCGAAACAAAGTTTACGCCATTAGCGTAGCCCATACGATAATATCGATCCCAACCAAATGATAACGATACATAATAAGAATTTTTGCTGCTTATTGGCGTATATAAATACTTTACACTTAAAAGATTTATCCCTGTGCTTTCCAAATGGCTTTCGAGTACTTCAGGAATGATTCGATAATCAACATAAAAGCGCGCAACTCTTGCATGAAATGCGAAAGCAGTACCGTAGGTATGGCCCATTTGCGCATCACCACGAAAAAAAACAGGATAATATTTTAATCCAACATCAAAAGTTTTATTGATTCTGTATACTGATTGTAGACCTAATCCGTATACAGCTGAAAATCCTGCACGTGTGCTTTTACTCCCCCCTTCGATTCCTGGATTGAGCGACGCACCAATAACGATATCATCTGCAATCCTGAATCTGTGCTTATTCTTATGAGCAAATAAATAGATAAGGGGAAAATGACCTTCAAGACCTCCGCCAAAACCTGATCGAACTATATCTACTTCATTTGCAGCAATTGTGTACCCCTCGTATCGAATATTATTTACAAAGAAACCCATGTCCAAGAAGCCATAAGGTGCTGAAGTTTCTTCATTTATAAAATCAGCTTGAGCTGTTACACTGTAGTAATTTAAGCCAAAACAAGCAAGAAACAATAATACTTTAAAAGTCTTCATATTACGATTTGGTTTAGGATTTCCCCGAATTTTGTATTCGAGACTTCATTTACGTTTTGTAAATGTAAACTAATTTAACAAACTATAGAATGAAAGTTTATTATTTATAAATAATCTCTTCTATAGAAATTTTTATAGAAAGATAATATTATTTTATTAATGAATTCATACTAAATTTATTAGTAAGACCAACTAATAAATACCACCAATTAAATATCTTAATTAAATCCGATTCTTTTTGAGGTAAGTTAGCAAATTACTAAACTGTCGTAATTCTTTTTCTTTCAGTTTTTGCAGGCTCTCTGAATTATTTTTTGGAAAAATCTCTTTTGAGAATAAATTTATGCCTGCGTAAATGTCATGCCAATTACCAAGTTTTTCTTGTTGTTTTTTTATCACCACTTCATTCAAATCAACAACATTTTTTAGTTTTTCAGGTAAAATATTATTTACATACAACATCATTTTAATTTTCTTTCTGTATTTGTGCAACTCTTCCCTGTTAGGGTTTTTAACTAAGTTATTGGATTGGTCCTTCATTTTGCTAAAATACTCTTTGATTTTTCTTGCCTTAATCGATTTTTTGGGATGACAAATATTTTTGCGAAAATCTTCAATAGAACTTATGTATTTTGAACTTTTTATATTGAATTTTCTGTTCAATATAAATTCTTCTTTTTTTAATTTGGTAAGGATCCATATTGGTGTTTCAGGAAACGAACTAAGCAATTGAATATTTATTTGAATTTCTCTTATTTCCCCAGATTTTTTAAACAGTCGCTTAAGCTTCATATTATCATACTTGACTTTACAAACTTTTCTTGCGAATGAAAAATAAGCTTCAATTTTTTTTATATCCACTCTCAAACTGTGCAGATATTCAGAATTCATGTCTCTCGAATAACACGAAATGTTATGTTCAACAGAATAAAGTCGTTCCAGAATAAAATTAGTTAAGTTATTATATTTCATAAATACCAGATTTTATGGAAAGCCTTTGTCCAATTCGTTTTGCTATTTTTACTCTTGCATATTTTCTTTGATAAACATTCAAATACATTTTAACCGCGCAAAGAGCACTTTTATTTATAACATATTACTTTTTTTATGGTTCTATTATTACCGGAAATTACTTTTACATAATATATTCCAGCGCTAATATTTAATTGTAGTTTATTTTCAATTAATGTTTCTAAATAAACAGACTGGCCTAATACATTCAAAATTTCAATGTTGGAATTTGACATTGTTTCAATATTAAATATACCATTATTGGGATTTGGATATATTTTTAAATTCAAATCAGGAATACTTTCATTTATTCCAACTGAATTAAAATCAACGCAAGCGCTTGTATCTGAGCAAGCACCAATACTAACAACAACAGCAAAAGAACCATTTTGTGTTACCGAAAAAATTTGATTTGTAGCGTTTGTAATAATGGCGTTTCCAGTATTACAGTTCAACCATTGGTAATTAGCTGAATTCTGAATTGCAGTGATAATATTTCCATCTACTGATGTATTCACATTAATACTAGGATTAATATTTAAAACAGATGTAACAATGCTATCACACCCCAAAAGAGTAGTTAATGTGTCATTGAAAGTGCCTGAAGAAGAATGAATAATGTTTCCTACAGTTAAATTTTCACCATAACATAAATTTACTGTTTGATTCATTTGAAACGAACTACATGCGTTGTATCTGGCAATTGAAAATTTGTTAATTGTTCCAATTTTACTATGCCCTGCTAAAACTATTTTGCCATTTGGCTGAACTAAAATTCCATTTGCATTGTCTTCAAATCCAGCGATATCTGTAGTTTGTTTTCCATCTGTATCAAAACTGTTATCTAAACTTCCATCTGTATTGTATCGGATGAGCGCATAATCGAAATCTGTTCCATTAAAAGATTGTCCTGCTAAGATTATCTTACCATCAACTTGAAGAGCAATTGATTTTGCTTTATCATCTCCTGTTCCTATTTGACTTGTTAATTTTCCATCTCCATCAAAAGTATTATCTAAACTTCCATCAGCATTTAATCTTATCAAACCGAAATCTTCGTTACTACCATCACTGTAACCTCCCATTAAAATTTTACCATCTGTTTGTAAGGCCCCGCAATACACGTAATTATTTGTTCCTTCACCAAAATCAGTAACAGTAATTCCGTTACTTCCGAAAGTATTATCCAAAACACCATTAGATAGGTAACGCACAGCAAACAAATCCAGATTAGTTGTCCCATTAAAAAAAACTGTTATTACGATTTTTCCATCTGGCTGAATGATTAAACCATTGCCATAATCATAAAGATTTCCTATAGCAGTAGTTAATTTTCCATCGCTGCTAAATGTATCATCAAGTGAACCATCTGCGTTTAATCTAGCTAAAGCAACATCGTAATCACTTCCATTATCAGAAATTCCCGTCATCACAATTTTACCATCTTGTTGAATGGCCACTGAAGAGCAAATATCATTGCTGTTGCCAAAACTAACAGATACAATTCCACTTCCACCAAAAGTATTATCTAAACTTCCGTCAGCATTAAATCTAATTAAACCAAAATTATATTTATTGAGATTAAATGTGGAACCAGCTAATAAAATTTTTCCATCAGATTGCAGTGCTAAATTATAACCCACATCGTCACCAGTGCCTATTGGAACTACAGCTGAGCCGTCAAAATCAAAACTATTATCAATTGTTCCGTCAACATTAAATCGCATTAACGCAAAGTCATTATTATTTCCTGTATTGCAGAAACCTCCAACCAGTAATTTCCCATCTTGTTGAATTATAACAGAGGAACCTAATTCATTGTTGTTATTGATCGAAGCAACAGTCTTTCCCTGATTACCAAAACTGAAATCCAAAGAGCCCTGTTGGGCATTTAAAATTGAACCACTTAATAGGACTGAAAAGGTAATTGTAAAAAAATGGTCAATAAATTTTATCATAAAAAACGGTAATGGTTTAAAAAGCAACGAAAGTAATAAACATTAATAAAACTAAACTAAATCATTCACTTCACAATAGTTTATTTTTATTTCTCCATTCTTCATTGGTAATTTTGAGCCAATCGCAATAAATTGAATTCCAATAGAATTTCTCGATAAATTTTAAGCCACATTTTTCTAAGGTATTTCTCGAAACCTTATTTTCAACATTAGCTGTCCCAATAATTTCCGGTAGGTTTAGATTACTAAATCCAAATTCTATTGCTGCCATAGCAGATTCTGTAGCATAACCTTTTTGCCAGTATTTAGGATTTAATCGATAACCTATATCATAAAAATTAACATGATTATTCCAATTTTCTTTTACCAATTTCAAACCACTCCAACCAATAAATTCGCCTGAGGATTTTTCAATTACTGCCCATCGGCCAATTTTATTGTCAGTATATTGTTGCCGAACATTCACAATAGCTTCAAACGCTTGGTCAATTGTTTCAATAGGATTATTCCCCAAGTATTTATGGACTTCTATATTAGCATCCATTTCAAAATATGCATCTACATCAGTTATTAATAATTCTCTCAAAATTAATCGCTCAGTTTCTGCAAATATTTTCATGTTAACTCTTTTGTTCTTTATCTTTTAGTTGTGTATATTGCATATATCCAGCATTTTACAAAAATTTATCTTCTTACTTATAAACTTAAATTGCTCTCATTTACAAGTTTATTTATCATTAAAATGGAGATATAAAATATAAATGTATTCAGTAATATTTGGTACTAAAAATACTTACGATCAATTAATTATATTCCCCTGTTGCAAGGGTATAATAAGGTTGCTTTCATCTATTTGTTTAGCGAATAAAGGCCGCGCCTCTCTATAAAAAAGACTTAAAAAAACACTATAAAGATTTAGTGATAAACTAAGTTTCATTAAAAATTTTAAAAATCCACTTACAGCATGCTCAGCATATTTTTCCATAATAACTTTAGCTAACTTTACTTCACCTAAAGGGTTTAAATCTTCAAAGAGTATTTTACTATTTTTTACAATTTGAATTTTTTGTTCCACCGTCAGTGGTAAGCCCATTTCATAAATACTTTTAATTAAGGGAAACATAATATTTCTAATACCAATAGTAGAAGAATTGGGATGAACACGGTACAATAAAAGTTTTTCTGGTATTCCAACTAACTTGTATCCCTGTTTAACCAAATTAAACCACAACAAATAGTCCTCACAATTTTGTAATTCGGGATTTGTAGTAAATAAGCCTGCATTAACAATAGCGCTTTTCTTACAAAGAACAGATGATGTTGGAATTCTATTTTTAATATGTAACAATTTAATTCCATTTTCGCCAGAAATGATTCCTTTAGAAGCCTCGATTTCTATTGGACTTTCTGTTGTTTTATAAATATCAGCAAGCGCTATATTCTTATCTGTTATGAATAAAAAACCATCGGTAAAAACCATATCAGCCTTATAAGCAAAAAGATAATTTAATTGGATTTCAATTTTATTGGGTAGCCATTCATCGTCCGCATCTAGAAATGCCAAATATTCTCCGTTTGAATTGTTGATTCCGTTATTTCTAGCTATACCTTGCTTAGAATTAACTTGAGTAATTGCTTTAACATTTTGGTATTTCTCTGATAATGTCAGAGCTTTTTCAAATGTGTTATCTTTAGAACCATCATCTACAATAATAATTTCAATATTTTTATAGGTCTGTGAAACTATACTTTCAACGGCAATTTCTATGAAAGAACTCGCATTGTAAGCAGGTATAATAACGCTTATAAGCGGAAAAGTATCGTTCATGGCAAAAAAGCAAATGTAAAATAATTTCTGATTATCAAATTGTTTATGGTGTGAAAACATGATAAGAAAAAAACAGCGACAGTTAATTTTTTCCTATGTAAGCGAAATCTTATAGTCCTTTATTCCTTTTTTCAAATCGATATTACGTTAAAGAAAACTATATTTAATCATTATAAAAACAGTTAAGTTTAGATTTGCTATATTGTTTTCTAGAATTTGCAGAATGATGAAAAAAATGTTTATTTATTTGATTTTTCTTTTTAACTTTTTAGGGTTAGTTGGAAAGTCCAATAGGCTAGATTCATTGCTATTAAATTTGAAGTTGGCTAAAACTGATACATCAAAAGTAATGACTTTGATTTCTTTAACTAAAATTGAAATAGAGAATAGAAATCTTGATGAAGCCAGAAAATATGCAGACTATGCATTAAAACTTTCTCTAAGTAACAAATTCCCAAAAGGGTCTGCTGCTTCATTTGCTCAAATTGGCTACATATTAAAAGAACAATCTGCCTATGGTAAAGCACTTGATTATCACTTTAAATCACTTAAAATTAATGAGGTATTAAAAGAAAAGCGAGAAATTGCTAGAAACTACTATGGAATTGGTCAGGCTTATTATTGGTTAGCCAATTATCCTTTAGCCTATGAGTATTATCAGAAAGCTTTAAAAGCAAATGAAGTTTTAGGAAATGAAGCTGCTGTTGCAAGTGGATTAAGAAATTTGGGATGGGTTTCTCATAGAATGGGAGAAGAAAAAGCGGCTATTATATTTTTTGAAAGGGCTTTAAAGATAAGCGAAAGCTTGAAAGACACATCAGGAAATGCAAATTCGTACCACGGAATGGGTTTGGCGTATGATGATTTAGAAAATTACGATAAGGCACTGGAATGCGATTTTAAAGCCTTAGAATTGAATAGAAAAATTGGTGATAAGATGTTTATTGCAAGGTGCTTAAATGCAATTGGAATGGCTTATCACACTTCGGGGAATAATACTAAAGCGCTTATGTATGCTGACAGTGCTTTGGTAATGGCCAAGGAATTGAAAAATGTTACAATGGTGGCTGATGTTTACATTAATAAAGCAAAGTATTATAGAAGCTCACATAAATTACCTGAAGCTTATAAAAGTCTTCAACAAGGAATGAAGTTATCTAAAGAATTGGATTTATTTAGTTTAATGGCTGAGTCTTATAAATGGGTAGCTCTTATTGAAGCTGAGAGAAAAAATTTTGAAAGCGCCTACACTAATTATATTCTTCACAAAGAAGCCGAAGATTCGATATATAATTTGGAAAAAAGTAAGAAAATAGATAACCTAGAAATGCAATATACTTTTGATAAAAAAGAAGCTGCAAATAAAGCCGAACAAGAAAAGAAGAATGCTCTGGCAGATAAGGAAATACAAAAACAAAAAATTGTTAGAAATAGTTTTATTTTAGCTTTTATTGTTGTTTTTCTTTTTGCTGGAATTTTCTTTTTTCAGCGCAATAAAATTAGAAAAGGAAAGACAATTAGTGATTCTTTATTGAAAAGTGTAAGTCAGCAAAAGATAGAAATTGAAAAACAAAAAAACATTGTTCAATCTCAAAATGAAGAGATTTTATCTTCAATTGAATATGCCAAGCGCATTCAAGCTACAATTTTGCCCCCTGCAAAAGTTGTAGAGAAGTATTTAGTTGATTCATTTATTTTGTATTTACCTAAAGACATAGTCGCGGGTGATTTTTATTGGATGGAGCAAGCAGAAAATTCAGTAAATGCTGGGTATGATACTTTGTTTGCAGCTTGTGATTGCACAGGGCATGGTGTGCCAGGTGCTTTGGTGAGTGTGGTATGCAGTAATGCTTTAAACAGGGCTATTAAGGAATTTGGAATTTATAAGCCTTCCTTAATATTAGATAAGGTTGCTGAACTAGTTGTAAAAGATTTTAGCAAAGATGAAAATGAAAATGTACAGGATGGAATGGATATTTCTTTATGCTCTATGAATCTTAAATCTATGAAACTGCATTGGGCAGGAGCCAATAATCCGCTATGGGTAATAAGGAATAATAAAATAATAGAAATAAAAGCTGATAAACAACCAATTGGTAGATATGATAACCTACAGCCATTTACCAATCACGAATTTGAAATTGAGAAAAAAGATACGATTTATTTATTTACTGATGGTTATTCCGACCAATTTGGAGGAGAAAGAAATAAAAAACTGACCAAAGCTAAATTCAGGGAAATACTTTTATCTATTCAGCATTTAAATTTATTAGAGCAAAGAAATTATTTATTTGAATATCATTCAAAATACAAAGGAGCATTAGAGCAAGTAGATGATATATTGATAATAGGAGTAAGGGTTTAATTTGGCTTCATTCAAAATCTCTTAAGATATTGTAAATATGCTGATTAACATATTTTTTAAAATTTGAAAGCGAAGATTTATTTGAATACCTTAATAATTCCGTGTATTATTAATTGGGGAAACTTCATTTTGCAGGTTTTTTAAGCTACCCAGAAATATGGCGTCTGTTTCGTTACAACCATTTCGAGGTATTAATTATACGTCTTCAATGTCTTTGCCTCGTATCCTTCGCATTTCTGACTTTTTGATAGATCCCTTAATAAATTTACTTAATGAAAAAACAAAAGTTAAGATTTTGTAAGATTAATTTGGATATATAGAATTGTTTTCTTAGGTAACCCAAATCCCCTTCCCAACGAAGCGAAATTATGTAAAAACAAATGGATAATCGTTTTATAAACGTTTATAAACGTTTAATTTTTCTGCTTTTTATTTTGAATTATTTTTTAGATTCCATCTTTGAAAATATTTATTTACGACAATTTAACTTATATACCTTACCATAAATTCGCCCACATTTTTATATTATTGCAAAATGAATAAGTCATTGCTATTATTGTTTTGCTTTTTAGGGCATCTGTCTTTTGCACAATACATTTCTCGCTCAGAACCAGTTCCATACGATTGCCCTGTAATATGTGCAGGAGCAGGCTTGATTTTAAAAGTTCCACAAATAGAAAATTTCCCTAACGGAACAGTCATTCAAGCTTTGCTTTCTAATGCATCTGGCTCATTTGCAAGTGGTACCCAAACCTTGGTTGCTACCAGATATAGTTTTAATCAGGGTGCCAATTGGCAAAACGGACCTTTTTTATTTAATGGAAACATAAATGATATTTATATCGAATATTTAATTCCCGCAACTACTCCAATTGGAACAAATTATACCATTAAAATGAAATCCTCTAGTGGATATACAGCGAATGATTTATTTCAGTGCAACAGTACCAACAAAATTACAATTACCGACCCAGGAGTTTTGCTTCCAAACGCCCCACAAGATTCTGCCGGAGAAAGCGCTTGGAATGCGCATGTTTATACTTGGGTTCCAACAACTTCTGCAATTTTAAATACTCCAACGCTTGTGAATGCACAAGGCTTTTTTCTTTCCGTTAACTACAAAGGTTATAATAGATATAATTCATTGAATTTAGACATTAATTTGTCTTCAACTGGCGGTGTGCCAGGCTCGGTAAATGATGGTACAAGTTTGCCTTGTGGCACTTTTTATACAAGTAATTTCAGCATGCGTTTATTGCGAAATGAAGTTTTTGCTCCTGGGTATTACTCTTTTAGTATTCAAGGTGATGACGGAATTCGTTTGAGTTTAGACGGTGGTATAACCTGGGTTTTAGACAGTTTTATTGAACAATCTTATCCCAATAGTTTTAAATCTACAACTGCGGCATTTCCTAATGGAATTTGTTTATCAGGAAATGTAAATATGGTAATAGAGTATTTCCAAAGACCAGCAGACGCCAGGTTAACATTTAATGTAGTGTCTCTTTCAGGTGGGACTTTTTCACAACCTGATAACTTGAACTTGTGTATTGGAGATAATGGAAGTTTTACAGTTGGAAATAGTGTTCCAGGATTTACTTATCAGTGGTTTGGGAGTCAGGATAATGGAGATAATTTTGTTACCATATTTAACTCTCCAGTTTATGGAAATGTAAGTACCAATGAACTTACTTTAACAAATGTTCCTTTAAGTGAAAATGGAAATTTGTTTTATTGCAGGATCGATGGACTATGCGGAAATCCTTTGTACACAGACACGGTTCTTTTAATCGTTGCCCCGCCAAATCTTACTATTACAGGTGATCCTCAAAGTCAGAATGTTTGCTCAGGTGAGGAGGTGGTTTTTACATTCCCATTTAGTGGTGTTGGAATTTTCCAATGGCAGGTTGACACTGGAAATGGATTTGAAAATGTTCAGAATAGTGGGAGTATAACAGGAAGTGGAACTGCTATATTGACTATAAAATCTATCAGCGATTCATATAATGAGGCAATTTTCAGGTGTATAATTTCTGGAGGTTGTCAAGGTGAAGTAATTACTAAGGAGGCACAATTAAAAGTAAAGCCATTTGTATTACCTCAGGCGCCCAATGCTTTTTCTCCCAATGGTGATGGCATCAACGATACATTTTTCCCAGTTACCAGTTGTAATGAGGAGATTTTTAAATTGATAATTTATAATAGGTGGGGAACTATGGTGTTTGAATCAGAAAGTATTGATAAAGTGTGGGATGGAACTTCATCTGGGAAAAAACTCTCAGAAGGAATTTATTTTTTTATTGCAGAATACACTTCTAAAGCGGGGGAATTAAGGAAACAAGGTAGTGTAACATTACTTCGTTAATTTTTATTCGGCACTTGTTATTATTTTTACTTCATCTCTGAGGTTATACTTGCTGCTCATTACTTCGCCATAGGCTCCAGCACTTCTAATTGCGATTAAATCGCCTCTATTAGTTTCAGGTAAGTTTACAGCTTTACCAAAACAGTCGCTGCTTTCGCAAATAGGTCCTACAATATCATATTTTAAATATTGATTTATTTGCTCTTTATTTTCCAGATTATTAACAGTAATATTTTCTATTTTATGATAAGCTTGATATAAAGCAGGCCTTATTAGTTCTGTCATTCCTGCATCTAAAATGGCGAAATTGGTATTAATTCCATTTTTAATATACAGCACACGGCTAATTAAACTTCCACATTGAGCAACAATGCAACGACCTAATTCAAAATGGATTTTCTGCTTTGGCAGCAACTCTAAGAAATTTTTAAATACATCGAAATATGCATTAAAATTAACAATGGCAGCTTTGTCGGGTTCTCTGTAGTTAACTCCTAATCCTCCACCTAAGTTAATATGAGGTAATAAATAACCTTTAGAAATAAACCATTTATTTATTTCATTTACCCTTAGACAAAGATTTTTAAAAGGAGTTAAATCTTGTATTTGTGAACCTATGTGAAAATGAAGTCCAATTAATTTAATATGATTACATTTTTTTATTTCCTCTAATACTAAGTCAAATTCATACGGATTTATACCAAATTTATTTTCTTCTAATCCTGTTGTTATGTATTTGTGTGTATATGCGTCAACATTAGGATTAATGCGTAATGCAATAGAAGCAATTTTATTTTTATTGCCTGCTAAATCATTTAATATTTGTAATTCATGAATACTTTCAACGTTAAAACAAAATATATCATTATCGAGTGCATAATTTATTTCTTTATCGCTTTTGCCAACGCCAGCAAATACAATTTTTGTATTTTCAAATCCACATTCAACCGCTCGTTTGATTTCATTTCCACTTACACAATCTGCGCCTAAATCAGCATCTTTTATTATTTTTAGCAGCGTTTTATTGGCATTTGCTTTAAGGGCATAATGAATGTGGTATTCAGCAGGAGCGGCTTTTTTAATAGCATCAAGTGTTTCTATTAATAATGCAGTATCGTAATAATAGAAAGGTGTTTCTATTGAATTGAATAAATTAATATGTTGATTTGTAAACATAATTAATAATTGAAAAGGCCTTTATTTAATGCTTGCAGTGCTTGCCTTTTAAATTCGTTATTTACCAAAACTGAAACATTATTTGTACTTCCACCATATGAAACCATGCGTAATGGAATATCTTTTAAGGATTCTATTATTTTGAAAATGTAACCAGGTTTTGACTTTGGTAATTGCCCTACAATGCAAATTATTGTTTGATTGATATCAATTTCAACCGATGCTATTTGTTTTATTTCTGCTGTAATTTCATTTAAATATAAGTTATTGTCAATTGTAAGAGAAACTGCAACTTCGCTTGTAGTTATCAAGTCGATGGGCGTTTTATAGCGTTCAAAAATCTCAAACACGGAGCGTAAAAATCCATGTGCCAGCAACATTCTTCCGCTTTTAATTGTAATGGCTGTAATACCATCTTTTGCAGCAACAGCTTTTATTCCTTCATCAGTTTGTAAGTTAGAAATCAGCGTTCCATTAGCATTGGGCTGCATGGTATTTTTTAACCTAACAGGAATGTTTCTTTTTTGAGCGGGCAAAATGCAAGTAGGGTGGAGGATTTTTGCTCCAAAATAGGCTAATTCTGCTGCTTCTTCGAAACTAAGCGATTCAATTGGATGAGTTTTATTTACAATTCGTGGGTCGTTGTTGTGCATGCCATCGATGTCTGTCCAGATTTGTATTTCTGAACTTTGTAAGGCAGCACCAATTAAAGAAGCTGTGTAATCGCTGCCTCCGCGCTTTAAATTGTCTATTTCACCAAATGCATTCCTGCAAATATAGCCTTGGGTAATGTATAAATTTTGAGCAGTATGTTTATTAATTTCAGCTTTACAATTTGTTTCAATGTATTCAAAATCAGGCTCTTCATTTGAATCAATTCGCATAAAATTTAATGCAGAAATTAATGCTGAATGAATTCCACTTTCTGTTAAAAAGTAATGAAACAATGCAGTACTCAATAATTCACCTTGTGCAAGTATAGCTTTTTCTTCATTTGCGGTAAAAATATCGAGCGTAAATGACCTGATGTAATTAAAATGACTATTAATTAATTCATTAATTTTTAAATTCCACTCTTCTGTTATAAATAATTCAGGAATAATTTGAAGATATTTTTCATTTAAAGCATCAATCAACTTATTGGCAACATTAATTTCTCTTTCATATAATGCATTAGCAATTTCAACCAAAGCATTAGTAGTTCCGCTCATTGCGCTTAATACCACTATTGTAGGTGTGGTAGAATCGATTAACTGAACTATATCTTTTAATCTTTGGGCAGTACCAACACTGGTTCCGCCAAATTTTTGAATTATGAACATAAAAAAAATAATAATTAATTCAAGTAATATTCGATTCCTGCAATTTTCTCAATAGCCTTTAATAACTCAGGATTTGCATCTACTTTTAAATGTGTCGATTTAAATTCAACATTTAAAGCCGGATCTTTAGATTTTAAACTAACTCTTACCATACATTTACCAGGATGGCCGCTCAACAATATTGATAAATCATCAATTGTTTTTTCACTTAAAACAGCCTCTGAAATAGTCAGTGAAATTTTAGAATACTTGTCTTTTAAATCAGCAAGAACACCCATTTTAAGTATTTCTATTGTGAGTTCATTAGGATCTCTGTAGTCTTTAACAACTTTCCAATTTAAGTATACAATTCTTCCAACTTCCAAAAAATGTTTGTGAATGAGAAATTTTTCGGAAAATAAAACAAACTCTTTTTTACCTGAAAAATCTTCAATTACAAAACTTCCAAAAGGCTTTCCATTCTTTGTAAATCTTTCGTTAAAAGCTGTAATAATTCCTCCACTTCTTAATTCTGATTTGTTATTATAATCTTTTAATTCCTCTACATTTTTAAAAGGAATAAAATTGCGCATTTCATTTCTGTAATCATCTAATGGATGGCCGCTTAAATAAATTCCAACTAATTCTTTTTCTTTTTCGAGCATTTCTAAAACGTGCCATGGCTCAGTTATGGGAAATTTTGGTTCAGGAACTGAAATTTCTTCGGTGCTATCGCCAAACAAACTGTTTGAAGCATGATTTTTACCTTCCTGAACATTTTGTCCGTAGCGCACCAATGTATCAAGGAAATTGGGTTTCCCGAAAGATTCAGTATGAAAAAATTGCGCCCTGTTGGGGCCACATAATGAATCAAATGCACCTGAAATAGCTAAGCTTTCCATTGTTTTTTTGTTAACGGAACGCATATTTGCTCTTCTCACAAAATCATAAATAGTGAGATATGGACCATTTTTTTCTCTTTCAGAAACTAAACTTTCAACCGCAGATTCTCCAACACCTTTCACAGCGGCTAGGCCAAAACGAATAATGCTTTTGCCTTCCTTTCTGGTTACAGCAAATTTAAGTTTGCTTTCATTTAAATCTGGGCCTAATACACTTAAATCCATGCGTTTACATTCATCCATAAAGAATGAAATTTTATCCATTGAAGCCAGGTTATTTGTTAAGTTGGCAGCCATAAATTCTGCCGGATAATTAGCTTTTAAATATGCCGTTTGATAAGCCACAAATGCATAACAAGTAGAGTGCGATTTATTGAAGGCATATGATGCAAAAGCTTCCCAATCTGTCCATATTTTTTCTAATTTCTCCCCATTTAAATTGTTTTTAATAGCACCTTCTAGAAATAATGGTTTTAATTCATCTAATGTTTTTCTGTCTTTTTTACCCATGGCTTTTCTCAACATGTCAGCCTGACCTTTTGAGAATCCTGCTAAGCGTTGAGAAAGCAACATTACCTGTTCTTGGTATACAGTAATACCATATGTTTCCTTTAAAATTTCTTCCATTTCGGGAAGGTCATATTGCACTTTTTCTACTCCATGTTTTCTCTTCACATAGTTAGGTATATATTCCATTGGACCTGGCCTGTATAAGGCATTCATGGCAATTAAATCTTCAAATTTATCGGGAACTAAATCACGTAAATGTTTTTTCATTCCTTCCGATTCAAACTGAAATGTACCATTAGTTTCACCTTTTTGATACAGTTCGAATGTTTTTTTATCGTCTAGTGGAATTCCGTCAATATCTATTTCTAACCCGTAATTTTCTTTAATCAATTGAAGTGCATCACGAATAATGGTGAGCGTTTTTAAACCCAAAAAGTCCATTTTTAACATTCCAGCTGCTTCAATTACTCCACCATCAAACTGGGTAACCAATAAATCAGAATCTTTTGCTACAGCTGCTGGAATATAATTCGTAATATCTTCAGGAGCAATAATTAATGCTGATGCGTGTACACCAGTATTTCTAACTGAACCTTCTAAAATTAATGCTTCATGAAGTACTTCACTAGTGAGCGTTCCAATTTCATTAAATTTAGCCCTTAATAATTTTACATTTTCTAAATCATCGCCTTGTAAAGCTTCTTTTTCTTTTAAACTTCCTGGTCCAGTTAATTCTGCTTTTAAAACCCGATTCAATTTAATTCCTGGCTTTTCAGGTACTAATTTGGCTAAAGCATTCGATTCACTGAGAGGTAAATCCATTACCCTGGCTACATCTTTAATACTCATTTTGGCAGCCATAGAGCCGTAAGTAACAATTTGAGCTACCTGGTTTTTCCCATATTTTTCTACCACATAATCAATCACTTTTTGCCGGCCCTCATCGTCGAAATCGGTATCAATATCGGGCATTGACTTACGTTCTGGATTTAAGAAACGCTCAAAAAGTAAGTTATACTTTATCGGGTCAATATTGGTAATTCCAATGCAATATGCTACTGCAGAACCAGCTGCAGAACCTCGACCAGGGCCAATAAAAACGCCCAGATCTCGTCCTGCTTTTATAAAATCTGCAACTATTAAGAAATAGCCGGCAAAACCCATTCTTTCAATTACGTTTAACTCGAAATTTATGCGCTCTTCGGCTTCGGCTGTAATTGTTCCATAGCGGTTTGCAGCGCCTTGAAATGTAAGATGTCGCAGGTATTTTTCTTGGTTATCAAATTCATTTGGAAAAGGAAAAAAAGGCAACATGATTTCCTTTTTTAAATCCAGTAAATCTATTTTCCCTACAATTTCATTTGTATTGTCAATTGCTTGAGGTAAATGATTAAATAATTGGCTCATTTCACTTTGTTTTTTAAAGTAAAACTGGTCATTATAAAATGCAAATCTTTTACCTTTTACAGAATCGTCGCTGTCTCCAAAATCTTTGTTGGTTGGTGTGCTTTTTTTCTCTCCTGTATTGATGCAAAGTAAGATGTCATGTGCATTTGCATCTTGTTGGTCAACATAATGAGAATCGTTACTTGCAATAATTTTTACATCGTATTTCTCCGCAAAACCAATCAATACATTATTTACAGTTTCTTGTTCCGGAATACTATGATTTTGTAATTCTATGTAATAATCTTCTCCAAAAATATCGAGCCACCATTTAAATACTTTTTCACCGGCTTCTTCTCCTTTTTTTAATATTGTTTTAGGTACTTCAGCACCCAAACAACAGGTCGTAGCAATGAGGCCTTTGTGGTGTTTTAGAATCAAATCTTTATCAATTCTTGGGTATTTTCCATATAATCCTTCAATATAGCCTAGGGAACAAAGTTTCACTAGATTTTTATAGCCTTCTTCGTTTTTAGCTAATAACAATTGGTGATACCTCACGTCTTTATCGTCGCGAGAAAATGCTCTTTTAAATCTATCTTCCACCATATAAAACTCACAACCAACTATTGGTTTAACTTTTAAAGAGCCATCATCATTTTTGTGTTTATAAGCTTCTGCTACGAAAGCAAATGCACCAAACATATTACCATGGTCAGTAATTGCCATTGCTGGCATGTTATCGTCAATGGCTTTTTTAAATAACTTTTTAATGTCGGCAGCTCCATCTAATAGAGAAAACTGAGTATGAACGTGCAGGTGGGAGAATGTTGGCATTAGGATGTAAAGTTTACAAATATCTTCTAAAATTTAGAGGATTTCTTTCGTATTTATTCACAGTAGTGTTGATAAGTTAGAATGCCTTGATTTTTAACTTTATTGATGGACTATCTTATTTTTAATGTTAAATGAATGTAAATTAATGAGTGTTTTAATGTTAACTTACATCGAGTTTAAAATACCTATGTCGCAATAGTATCAGCGGTAATAGGTATTAGTAACTATAGTTTTATTTAAGTCATAATTATGAAAAAAAAGTACACTGTGTCTGGAAGTTTTCTTGTTAATAATTTGAAGTGCCTAGTTGCATTATTACTAATTTTATTTTTTACAACTGCCAATTTAAAGGCCCAGTTTAATACTCCAACGGTTGATGGAACTATTACAACAGGAGAATATGGCACACACACTAATGGTGTGAATCAGCAAACTCAAGGTGCTCAAGTTTGGTACATGACATGGGATAATACTAATCTTTATATTGGTATTACTAATGCAAATACTGCAGAAGGTTCTGTAATGTATTTTGATACTGATGTTCTAGCTCCGATAAACAGTGGTGTAAATGCGAATGGCACTCTTATAGGGCAAGCCTATGATAATACAAATTTTGCAAATTTACCTTTTAGAGCAGATTTGGTATTGTATGTAAATAATGGATATAGAGAATTTAGAACTAGAAATTCTGCCAATGGGTGGAATGCTGCTTCGGTTGCTTTTGGAACTTACGCAGAAACAGGTGGAAACGTGCGAGAATTTTCAATTCCTTGGACTAGTTTTCCGGTTGGTTCAAGACCAGCAGGTTTTGCTTGGTTTGGATACGTTACTAGCGCAGCTGGTAGTGCATATACAACAATGCCAACTGCTAATCCTACAGGACCTACTGGTCTTACAGCACGCTGGGAAAGATACTTTAAAGTAGATGGCACTAACAATGGAA
>Ga0247831_1004485_pt1 | contig 18581 bp, 10 predicted proteins | sample LaCruzMarch2015__9_FD_192406 | JGI IMG/M metagenome (GOLD analysis project Ga0247831, IMG submission 192406) | Freshwater microbial communities from meromictic Lake La Cruz, Castile-La Mancha, Spain - LaCruzMarch2015_1m | ecosystem: Environmental > Aquatic > Freshwater > Lake | place: Spain... | reverse complement strand
AAGCACTCTATGCCAAAGATTTCGAATGCCATGATACTGCAAGCAATGGGTGTATTTGTTGCACCTGCAAACACTGCTACAAATCCCATACCTGCCAATAAGGATATAGGTAAAGGTATGAGCATGGCAAGGGTATTGCCCATGGCGGCTCCAATAAAAAATAGTGGTGTGACTTCGCCACCTTTGAAGCCAGCTGCAAGCGTCAGTATAGTAAGTCCCATTTTGATTGCAAAATCATATGGTGACAAGGCTTCTTGAAATGAACGGGAAATTGTTGGTAATCCTAATCCACTATATTGGGTTGTACCTAATAGTGCAAGTACGCCAACGATCATTAATCCACCTATCAAAGGACGTAAAGGAGGGTAGTGGATCATGGATTTAAATAGATTGCTAGTCCAATTAATACCGTATATAAATGCTCGAGCGCAAAATCCAAACAGTAAGCTTGCGAGTATAACATAGAAGATATTTGTGTACGAGAATGATGGTATAGAATGTATACTGTATTGGTTATGTGTTATATGCCACATCAATGTAACTTGATCGGCAATGAAGGCAGCAGCAAGTGATGGCCAAAGTGCTTGGTAAGAGATTCGGCCTAGTATGGCTAATTCTACCGCAAAGATTGCACCAGCTAAAGGCGTTCCGAAAACCGAACCAAACCCTGCAGCTATTGCTGCAATAAGTAATATACGACGATCGGATTCGGACAATCGTAAGGGTTTGCTCCATTGGTCCGCTATAGCACCAGCTAACTGCAATGCAGTGCCTTCACGTCCTGCCGAGCCTCCAAGTAAATGGGTTAGCAAAGTGCTTAGATATATAAAGGGTGCCATTTTGAATGGAATAGTAGAAGCAGGATTTTGAATTGCATGTATAAGTACTTTGTTGCCACCTACTACGTCTTTTCCGTAATAATGATAGAGAAGACCTATACTCAAACCGCCCAAAGGTAAAAAGGCAATGATCCAGACATGAGATTCGCGGTAGGCTGTAACCAAATCGAGACTATACAAAAATCCAGCTGAAGATGTACCGATTAGAATTCCTAATAGTAGGCAAATAAAGATCCATTTTACAATAAAGTTAAGGGTAGGATATGTTTGAAGTAAAGCTTGAAAGCGATGGCGGGTAGTTGAGGTCTGGTTTTGTTTTGACATAGTTTTCCTGATTAAATTCGAGTTTGAACATCATCAGGCGTCATCAGCTTGTTAGGGCGGTTAGAATCGGAAGACACCATTTCCGTGACAAATGTACAACGTAGTTTTAATAAATGCTAGTGTTGCAGCGAACTCATTATTTAACTTTTTGTTTCCACATGGGCTTGGCTTTGAGTACCTTTTTGTATACAGGACATTGCTCGGTATGTGCACCATTGAGGTAGCCAATACTCATCAAAAACTCATTGACAATTTCCCCGCCGGTAAAACGAAATGTTTGCTTAAAGAGTGTTACCCATTCTGCTTTTGTTTTGGGATGATGCGAAGTGAGCCATTGCTCAAATGAACCATGTTCTTTTTGTAATTCCAAAATGGCACGTGCATTTTCGATAGCTGCATTGACTTTTAATTTGTTGCGAATAATGCCAGGATCTGACAAGAGTCGTTCGCGATCTTTCTCGGTATAGTTTGCTATTTTTTTGATGTCGAAATTGTGGTATGCTTTTCTGAAAGTCAATTCTTTTTTGAGAATAGTTTCCCAACTGAGACCTGCTTGATTAATTTCCATAATCAATCGACCAAACAAATCGTTGTCGTTGTGAATAGGAAATCCATAATGTAAGTCGTGGTAGTTTTTGTGCAACGCTTTTCGTTCTTCGGGTTGCATCGTTTCAATGTAGTCGCAGTATGCCATTTGGTGGAAATATGAATATTTTTGTTGGGTAAAGGGTTTTTACTTCAATGAAAAAAATAAGTTTACTAGGTTTTGCTTGAATGTTGAAGCAATTGTTCCAATTGTTGTATTTCGGGTTGGGATAAATAGCGCCACTTTCCGGGTTCTAATTTATCCAATTGAATGTGCATAACGCGAATGCGCTGCAATGAGACGACTTGGTAACCTAGGTATTCACACATTTTTCGAATTTGACGATTAAGACCTTGTCGCAATGTTATTTTAAAGCGTTTGCCTCCTTCTTGCTTTACTTTACATGGAAGTGTGATTGATCCATCAACAGGAATGCCGTTAGCCATTTTTTTTGCAAAATCTGGAGTCAAGGCTTTATTCACATACACTATATATTCTTTGTCATGTTGGTTGCCAGCGCGCAATATTTTGTTGACAATATCACCATCATTGGTCAGTAATATTAACCCTTCAGAATCTTTGTCTAATCTACCGATAGGGAAAATTCGTTTGGGATGATTGATGTATGCAATGATATTGGAACGGTCAGTTAGGTCTGTTGTAGTAGTTATGCCAACAGGCTTGTTGAAAGCAATATAGACAGGTGGCTTTTTTGATTTTTTTAAAATTTCATCATCTACGATTACGGTGTCTCCCGGGTATACTTTTGTTGTGGATGTTGCACAATCATCATTCACCATGACCCGAAATTGTTCGATGAGTTTGTCGGCTTCTCGTCGTGAACAGTATCCGGTGCTGCTGATGTATTTGTTGATTTGTATGCCCTCGTTGTCCATTTTCAACTGCAATATTATTAAAGAATAATGGCTTTTAGGGCATAAATTACATATAGAACGTAAATACTTGGTTTACTTTTTATAAATTCGCTTCATGAAGAATAAAAAAATGTCGATTGGGATACTCATTCTGTCTTTACTCATTTTGGTGTTGCATGTCATTCAACATACGTTTAACATGTTGCCAGAACAAGTTATGTTTGGGTTGCGAGTCGTTGGAATTTCGGCATTATTGGTTTACGGTTGGAATCAGAAAAAATTACCAACTTGGATTTTAATCGCCATGATAGTTGGTGTAATGATTGGATATGATTTTCCACATATCGCTATTAAACTGGATGTGTTGAGTAAAATATTTTTAAAGCTCATCAAAACGATTATAGCACCATTAATATTTGCAACATTGGTTGTGGGTATCGCAGGACATTCGAATTTAAAACAAGTAGGGCGAATAGCATGGAAGTCTATTGTGTATTTTTATTCTGCAACTACATTAGCATTGTTTATAGGTTTGGCTGCAATAAATTTTTCTGGCGCAGGTAAAGGCATTGTGTTGCCAGAAAATATTGAACAAGAAAAATTGGAAGGGAGTAAGCAAACTTGGCAAGAAATGGTATTGCATATTTTTCCAGAAAATATAGCAAAGTCAATATCAGAAGGACAGGTTTTACAAGTAGTTATTTTCAGTATCATATTTGGTATTTCGTTGGCTATGCTAAGCGATAGAATCAAGCGTCCAATGCTAGAGTTTTCGGAGAGTCTTGCCGAAACAATGTTTAAATTTACCAATATCGTGATGTATTTCGCACCGATAGGTGTAGGTGGGGCCATTGCCTATACGGTAGGTAAAATGGGTATTGGAGTGTTGTTGAATGGTATTTATTTGGTTTTGACTTTGTATGGGGCTTTATTGGGATTTGTATTTTTGGTGTTAATTCCAATTGCTTTTATGGCGCGTTTAAACATCAGAAATTTATTTAAAGTCGTAGCTGAGCCATTCACATTGGCATTTGCCACTGCAAGTTCTGAGAGTGCATTGCCAAAGGCGTTGAAGAATATGGAATTGTATGGCGTGCCTCGAAAAATCGTTTCGTTTGTTATGCCACTAGGTTATAGTTTTAATTTGGATGGCACTACTTTGTATTTATCTTTGGCAAGCATATTTGTAGCCCAAGCTTGCGGTGTAGATTTGAGTATTGGCCAACAATTGTTCATTGTTTTTACATTAATGATTACCAGCAAAGGAGTTGCAGGTGTACCACGTGCTTCGTTTGTGATTTTGCTTGGAACCATTGCTACCTTCAGTCATTTAGGCCTCAAGGAATGGCCATTATATATAATATTAGGTATTGACGCATTAATGGATATGGCTCGTACGAGTGTCAATGTGATGGGGAACTGTGTGGCAAGCGCTATAGTAGCACGATGGGAAGGAGAATTGGATGACAAAAAAATGAATAGCAAAAATGTGTTGGGAAATGCATATGATGAATCTAACAACTAAAAAAAGTTAGTTTTTTCATTTCTAATTTTATTTTATAAATCTGAAAAGAGGAATGTAGCAATTTGTATTGCTTTTTCGGCTATTTTTGTCCAATGAAACATATTTATATTTACCTACTACTTTTAATCAGTTTCTCTTTTAACGCATCCGCTCAAGTTGGAAGTTTAAATGAAGATTTTTCTACATGCAACAATTCAATGCCTATTGGTTGGCTAAAATTCAGTGTTACAGGAGCAGAATCTTGGCAATGTACCACCTATGGTTATGCTGGTTCAGCTGCCCAAATGAGCGGTTTTAATGGCGGGAATAATGTCAATGAAGATTGGTTGATTTCTCCACAATTAAATTTAGTTTCATATACTACACCTTTATTGTCTTTTTGGTGTAGAACTCGATACAGTGGTGCGTTTATTCAAGTGATGGTATCTTCCAATTATGCTGGCTCTGGCAATCCAAATTCTGCTACATGGACTGCAGTTCCTGTAACATTGCCGACAACCAATTCGGATGTATGGTTTTTTACGGGACAAATAGATTTAACAGCTTATAAAAATCAACCTTTTTATATAGCATATAAATATACATCAACCAATTCAGCAGCCGCCACCTGGCGACTCGATGATATTCATGTCTCAGAAGGGACTTTAAGTTTGTCAAAGAAATTTGTCAATGCAGGTGAGTGTGCTGCAGGTTGGAGTTCGGCTGCTAATTCGTTTTCATTTACAATGACTACCATTGCCAATACATTGGATATCGTTGCACCTTCTCCGTTTGAAGTTTCAAAAGATGGGTCAAATTTTTCCAATTCAATTACATTCACTTCGAGCGCTTCGGGCATAGCCCAAAATGTATTTGTTCGAATAAGCCCTTCAGTGCCAAATAAAGTATATAGGGATGAATTGTCTTTTATTAACAATGGTAATACAATCAATAAAGCCATTCAAGTTCTAGGTACATCTTTACCAGACGATAAAACCTTGCGGGTTATGAATTGGAACATGCGCTGGTTTGGTTCGCCATCTTTTTGCAATTGCGATACTTCACTTGCTCGGATTAATGCCACTCAACTGATGAAAGATGTCCATGCTGATTTGTATTGTTTGCAAGAAGTGGTGAGTGTGTCTCAACTCGCATCTATTTGTGCAAACTTAGGACCTAATTATGCTTATTTGGCTTCGCCATTTTGCTCGGGCGCTACTTCACCTGCCAGTCAAAGTTATTCCGATGGGCAAAAATTAGGATACATTTATAATACGACCAAAATTGAAAATTTAGGGGCATTTGGCCTATTATCCTCTACATATCCTGCTGATACATCGGCATACTATTGCTGGTCATCTGGGCGATTTCCCTATATGCTCAAAGCTAAATTAAAACTTGCAAGTGGTAATTCTGATACCGTTTATTTTGCGAATATACATGCAAAAGCGAGCAATACAACTTCTGATTATAACAGAAGAGTTTGTGCTATTGAACACATGACGGATAGTTTAAATGGCTTATTCCCTTCTAAGAAAATTGTAGTTTTAGGTGATTTTAACGACTATTTAGATGGAACTACGATGGTTGGACAAAGTGTTTCGCCATATCAGTATTTGCTTTCAAATGGTTTTGTAGGGTTAACATTGCCTAGTTTGTTTGCTGGGCAGTCAACTTTTGTAGGTTCTGTGGACCATATGATAGATAATGTAGTTTATTCGAATGCCATGCAACCTTATAAAGTCGATAGCAGCACATTTGTGTTTACTGAATCTCAAAATTATATTTCAAATTATGTATCAACGACTTCTGATCATTTTCCATTAATGAGTTATTTCAAATTTAATTTTCCCAATAGTATTGCTGAAATTCCAGTTGAATCAAATGATAATAAAGTATGTACTTTGATTAATCCAACGCAAGGGAATTTAATCATTTCGATTAAACAGAGTGAACTCGCAAGGAATTGGACAATGACTTTAACTGATGTTTTGGGCAGAATACTCGTTATTAAAGATATTCAAATGCTCAATGGTCAATATTTTGAAGATTATTCTAATTATACATCAGGTTTATATATTGTTCATTTGCAACAAAATAAGCATTTTGAATCCCATAAATGGCTCATTAAACGTTAAAAATGTTAATGAAAACGTTAAATTGATTTACCATCCCTTTTCATTAGTAACATTATCTTAATGAAAGTTCGATTTATTCAAATTACTTTTGTAGCTTATTTAACAATATGACAAAAACATTAACCTTTCTTTTTCTTTTTGCTTCTTTAATAGTCTCCGCTCAAACTGGTCTAATCAAAGGTAAAGTCATTCATTCAGATACTAAACTTCCTTACAATGAAGTTTCAGTTACGTTACCGACTGCAAAAGTAACAACAGTTACCAATGCAGAAGGCGAGTATCAGTTTAGTGCTATACCTTTTGGATCTTACGATGTGAGTTTTTCTATAAATGGGGACGTTGTGGATCAAGTAAACATTACTGTCTCAGAGCAATTTACACAAGTTGAAGTGGTAGAATTGGAAACAGTTATTAGAAACTCGAACAATTACTCTTTGGATAATTCAGCATCTAATGTAGAAGATGCTGGAAGCGTAGAGGATAATTCGGCTAGTTCTGGAGGTCAAAACATTTCAAGCGTGTTGAATGCCGCACAAGATGCATACTTATCTGCTGCAACATTTGGATGGGGACAATATTTCTATCGAATGCGAGGTTACGAAAATGACAATAGCGTTCTTTATATGAATGGTGTCCCGATGAATGATCTCGAAGAAGGTGGTGTATTTTTTAATTCATGGAGTGGATTGAACGATGTATTCCGTGGTCGTAGTTTAAATCTTGGTTTAGCGCCAAACGAAACGAACTTTGGTGGATTTGGATTAAACACTTCATTAGATGCTACTGCTTCTAATCAACGTAAAGGTACTCGTATGACCTATACTTCTACAAATCGATCATATCGTAATCGAATCATGCTTACACACAATTCTGGATTGATGAAAAATGGCTGGGCTTATTCATTTTCAGTTTCTCGCAGATGGGCACAAGAAGGACAAATTAGAGGTACCTTTTACGATGCAATGGGTTACTATGCTGCAGTTGAAAAACGATTTAAAAATCATGGAATTAACTTGATGGTTGTTGGCGCGCCTACCAAGCGAGGCAAATCAGGTCCTGCTACACAAGAATTATTTGATTTGGCAGGTACAAATTATTACAATCCTTATTGGGGTTTTCAAGATGGAAAAATGCGCAATTCAAGAGTATTAAATTCGCATATGCCATTATTCGTATTGACTCATGATGCCAAATTAAATTCACGTACAATATTAACGTCAGCAGTTTCATATCAATTTGGTGAAACTTCAACAACAGGTATTGACTGGTTTAATGGAACAGACCCTAAACCTGATTATTATCGTTATTTACCTAGTTATGCCGATTCTCCATCAGTTGCACAAGAGTTGACTGATCGTATTAAAGCAAATCCAGATGAGTTTTTGCAAATTAAATGGGATGATTTGTATGAAGCCAATCGTTTGAATCGTTTATCTGGAAATGGGAAATCTACCTATATATTAAACTCAACAGTAGAAGGTTCTAAAAAGGTGAATTTGGCTGTTAATTTAGAAAGTGCATTGAATGATCATACTACTTTTTACACAGGTGTTAGTTTTCAAAACCAAGTCAATCATAATTTTGTACGTGTTGAAGATTTATTGGGTGGAGAATATTGGGAAAACTTAAACCAGTTTGCTGCACGTTCATTCAATGGAGTTCCCGATGCTGATAAAATCAATTTATTAGATACTGATGTTAAACGCAAAGAAGGTGATACTTATGGATATGATTATAATATTCATTTCACAAAAGCAGCTTGGTTTGCACAAGGTGTTTTTAACTTCAATAAATTTGATTTCTTTTTAGCTGGTGAACTGGGTTATACAAATTTTTACAGAGTAGGCAATTATAAGTCTGGTCTTTATCAGTTAACTTCCTATGGTAAATCGGCTGCGAATACCTTTGTAACTTACAGAGGAAAAGGTGGATTTACATATAAATTAAATGGTCGTAATTATTTATATATCAATGGTGCTATTGGCACACGTGCCCCATTTGTTGACAATGTAATTGTTTCGCCACGGACAAGAAATTCAATGATTTCAAACCCAACAGTTGAGAAAGTTTCAACTTTTGAAGCTGGATATTTATTACGTTCGCCTAATGTTAAAGGACGTTTTACTGTTTTTGCAACTGAAGTGAAAGATGCTGCAGACATCAAACGATTTTTTGGCGATGATGATTTATCATTTGTCAATATGGCACTCCAAGGTATTAATAAACGATATACCGGCATTGAGTTAGGTACTGAAATTAAAATTTCACCTTCATTCAAATTAAACCTTGCAGGTGCATTTACCCAAGCATTTTATACAAGCCGTCCTTATATTAATGTATATGTCGACAATGACACATTAGCTTCCAATAATATTTTACAAGAAGTGTCTACTGGAACAGACACCGTATATATGAAAAACTATTATGTGCCTTCTGGCCCACAAGCATCCTTTCAAGCTCAATTGCGCTACAATTCTAAGAAATTTTGGTTTGCTTCAATTGCATTTAACTATTTGGCAAATAACTGGATGGATTTTACACCAACAAGAAGAACAAAAAGTGGTGTTGATTTAGTTGAAACAGAATCAACCCAATGGCATTCAATTTTGGACCAACAAAAATTACCTGATTTTTATACTGTTGATTTATTTGGTGGAAAATCATTTAAGGTCAACAAGTACATTAAAAAAGCTAGCGGACAAATGTATTTAAACCTAAACATTGGGTTGTCTAATATACTTAACAATCAGAACATAAGACTTTATGGTTTTGAAAATTTACGTTTTAACAACGAAAATCCTGAATGGTTTCCACCTAAGTATGCAAGTGCTTTAGGCATACAATACTTTATAAATCTTAATTTACGATTCTAAACATAACATTACAATTAATCAAACATTCTTATAATTATAATATGAAAAAAATAATATTCTCAGCGTTAGTTATGATTAGCTTATCTACGCTTGTCATAACATCTTGTGTCAAACAAAAGTTTGATGCACCACCTGATGCATCAAACATAGATCCTAATTTGACTGTAAACAGTAGCATTTGGTATTTAAAAAACACTTTATACACTGGACAACCTACTTTGATAGATACAAATTTGACCATTTCTGGTATCGTTATTGCAGATGATCGTTCGGGTAACTTTTACAAGCAAATCGTAATACAAGATACATCAAGTGGTATTGCAGTATTACTAGGACGTAATTCGTTATATACCGATTATCCAATTGGTCGTAAAGTTTACATCAAGTGTAAAGGTTTGTATATAGGTGAATACAATGGGTTTGTACAATTGGGTTATTTGCCTGACAACTCAAATTCATTGAGTGATATACCAACAAACTTAATTACAAAGTATGTTGTAAAAGCAAACTATCCTAATGTAGTTGCACCTCGTGTTTTACCTATTACTCAAATTAAAACTTTGAATGCAATAAACAAAAAATGGATTGGCACACTGATTCAATTTGATAGCGTTGAAGTAACGCAGGCTCAAGCTGGTGGACCGTATGCTCAAGATGCAAGTATTGCTTCAGGAACTGATAGAACCGTAATGGATTGTGCAGGTACTTCTATTATAATGCGTAACAGTGGATATTCATTGTTTAGAAATTATCCAATGCCAACTGGTAAAGGGTCTATGACATCAGTTATGTCTGTATATGGAACAACAGTTCAAATGTTGCTTCGTGATACTTCTGATTTAAAATTGTATGCTGCACGTTGCAATGGGTCAGTAATTTCACCTTCTCAAGATATTTCAATTGATAGTCTACGTAAAATGTTCAATGGTTCTGGTATAATGTTAGGTAACTATAAAATACACGGTGTTGTTTCTTCAAGTTATAAAGACAGTAATATTTCAAGAGGTAGCTTGTACTTACAAGATGAAAGCGGCCGTGGAATCAATATCTACTATGGTGGAACAGTTACTTATAAATTAGGTGATTCATTAAGCATTGATGTTTCTGGAGATTCTTTGATATTGTATAGAGGTTTGCTAGAAATTGATAAAGCTTCATCAAAAACGACTTTAGTAGGAAGTAATAAAACGATTAATCCTGTTGCAGTAACTATCCAAGATTTATTACAAGATTTAAGTAACCCTAGTGCAAAGGCTAGAATCTATGAAAGTCGATTGGTTAGAATTACAGGATGCACAATTACAGGTGCAACTGCTTTCTACAATGGCTCAAATACTATTACTGATGCGACAGGCAATATGGTCATGTATTCCCGTAATTCCCCGCCCTACAACAATACACCATATCCAACCACACCTGTAACAATAACAGCTATTGCTTCAATTTACAATTCACCTCAGGTTTTGTTGCGATCATTAGCTGATGTAACACCATAATTCAATCTATTTTCTTTAAATACTTTAAATACTTTATCATGAAAAAAATTATTTTATCTTTAATTACAATTTTTGCCTTGCATACTGCGCAAGCTCAAACTCCTTTTTCTTTAAGTGGTACTAACTATACTCAAACCTTTGATAATATAGGCGCTGGTTTGCCACTAGGTTGGAGAGTGGATACCATGGTCAATAAAAATGCAGGTTTGGGTAACAATGCTATCAGTCGTTTTTCAAATGTTATTGCTCCTTGGTCAAACACAAGTAGAGGGTTTAAAAATATTGCTTCTGCTGATGGTTTGACAGCCGGCGCAACAAGCACCGATCAATCTGCAAGTACTGACCGTGCGCTTGGTTTACGTCAAGTAAGTTCAGCGGGTTGGGATGATAAAGATAGTTTGTCTTCATTCTCATTTTATATTGCCAACACCTCAGGTTTAAATACATTTGCTTTACAGTTCAAACTTCAATCTTTACATACAACTGCATATCGCTACAATAATTGGATTGTACAATATGGTATTGGTGCTTCACCAGCTACTTTTACAACTGTGGCTACTACACCTACTACAGTAACAATAGACAGTAATTTTTCTAACACTACAGTTGCGGTTAATTTTGGCACGTCATTGGATAATCAAAATCAACCTGTATGGATCCGTATTATGCCATCTGATACGACAATGGGATCTGGTAATCGTCCAATGGTAGGTCTTGATGATTTTAATTTGACTTGGTCAGGAACTGCAGTTAATAACACACCTCAAGTCGTTGTTTATAATCCATCTTCAGGTCAAATCAACGTACCAATAGCAACCACAAATTTAACTATTGAATTTGACAAAAATATTACTATCGGTACTGGAAATGTAACAATTAATAACATTACTGATGCTACCAATCAAGTTATAACTGCTGGTACCTGCACTGCTGCTGGTATGGTCGTCACAATTCCTGGTGTAACATTATTGAATGGCAAACAATATGCTGTTCAGTATGATTCAACTTGTTTTAAATGGAATACATTTTCTTGTCTTGGTGTTTACAACAATACCAATTGGACTTTCATAACTGAATTATCTATTTTGCCACCAACATCTACTTTAAATGAATCATTTGTAGGTTGTTTCGCTCCTATGTTTGGAACATTTAAAGAATTTAATACTTTGGGTTCTCAAACTTGGCGTTGTTCAAATTTTGGTCGCAATGATACAGATGCAGTTTATATGAATGGATTCGTTTCTGGAGCTACTCAAGATAATGAAGACTGGTTGATTTCTCCAGCCTTAGATTTATCCTCTTTAACAGCCCCTTATGTACATTTTTGGAGCAAAAAACGCTTTAGCGGTTCAAATACAAAGGAATTAATGGTAAGTAACAATTTTGTAGTAGACCCAGGTGCTGCTAGTTGGAATAATTTAAATGTTAATCTTGCTAGTTTAGATACTACTTATAAGTTATACAATAACAATAATCTAAACGCATACAAATCAAGCCCTTTAAACATAGCATTTAAATATGTATCAGTTTCAACTGGTACTTCTGACGAATGGTCAATTGATGATGTTTATGTGACTGATGGACCAGTTGGTGTTTTATCTTTTGAACAAGCTGGTTTGGATGTTTTGGTATTAGGTAATGTAACAAATCAATTGCCACTTCAATTACGTGATGCAAATGCTTCTGAGTATGTGTTGACAATCTTGGATGCCATGGGCAATGTTATTGCTAAAACTTCTATTCAAACTACAAGTGGTAAAAACATGTATTCAATTCCAACTGCAAACTTAGCTTCTGGTATGTATATCTTGAATGTTAAAAATGCAAATGTGAACGGAAACGTTAAGTTTGTAAAGCAATAATTTATTGTTCAATTATATTTAAAAAGCTTCCGGAAACGGAAGCTTTTTTGTGTAAATACCTGTAGTTTTCGAAATAATATTATTGTGAGCAATCGAAATTATTATTGTTCTTAGAGTTTAATTTACAAATCCGAAAACTATACTTTTTTGCCTGAAATTTACGTTAGACTTGGAAGAATGCACTAAAAGGCCTTACCTTTAGTTGATAGTTCGTATTGATTTGAGAAAATATATAAATTGGAATAATTTTTTGGTACTTGTTGCAGTTGCAATTGCGATTGTATCAATGTTTTTTGCCAATAGACTCACGAAGAAACTGGCAATTGAAGAAAAAAAGAAAGTCGAACTCATCCAGCAAGCACTTGAATTAGTAGCAAAAGAAACAGAGAATTTTTCCATCTTAGCGGCAACTGTAATCAATTCTAATACTACCATCCCGCTTATTCTAACTGATGCAAAGGAAAATGTCATCACGTACAACAATATTGATACAACATCAATTGGGAATTACAAAAATATAGACTTGTATCTTCAATCTGTATTGATTGATTTAAAACGAATGCATTCACCTGTCGAATTAAAAATATCAGATACAGAGCGACAATTTGTATTTTATGGCGAGTCAGAGTTGCTGACCCAATTGCGTTATTTTCCATTTGTTTTACTCTTGATTTTATTTTTGTTTTTGTTGCTCGTTGTTTTTTTTATAAGTACATCAAACCGTCAAGTGCAAGATCGTGTATGGGTAGGTATGAGTAAAGAAACTGCTCATCAACTCGGTACACCATTAACATCTTTAGTGGCTTGGATAGAATATTTGAAAGAAACTGAAGTGGAAAAATCAGCCTTGACCGAAATGCAAAAAGATGTAGAGCGTTTGAAATTAATTGCTGATCGGTTTTCTAAAATAGGAAGTATACCACAGCTTGAGGAAGAACATTTGCTTGAGCATTTAAACAGCATAGTTTCTTACATGGAGAAGCGAGCTTCTAAAAATGTGAAGTTTAGCATTCATTCCAATAAAGATGATGTATTGGTAGTCATAAGTGGTCCATTGTTTGATTGGGTTATTGAAAATCTAATCCGCAATGCGTTGGATGCCATGGATGGCAAAGGCGAAATACGATTGGATATCAAAGATGAAATTACACAAACGATTATTGATGTAACTGATACAGGTAAAGGGATATCTTCTAACAATATTAAACGTGTATTTAAACCTGGTTTTTCGACCAAAAAACGAGGGTGGGGGCTTGGTTTGTCCTTGGCCAAACGTATCGTATCAGAATATCATTATGGAGATATTTTTGTCAAAAAATCAGAATTGGGAAAAGGGACTACTTTTCGAATTGTATTGAAAAGATAGTGTGAATAATTAGGATTTCAATTACACCACACGTTCTTGTCGTTCGCTCGCATGTATCAATTTTTCTAATCGTGCTTGTTTTGTTTTTTCTTGTTTAGCAATCATAATCCAATGAATGATTACCTTCTTATAAGATGGAGCTTGGTTGTTGAAATACTCCATGGCTTTGGTATTTAGTTCTAGTTGAGATACTAAATTTGGGGCTAATTCAATTGGTTCATTTTCGTGCGAATAGATATTTGATTTTTGTTCGGTTCTAAAACTGAAAGCTTTTAAGCCATCTTCTGTCATAAGACCAGCGTCAGTAAGCTGTGCCATTTTTTCAATGTTGACAGCACTCCAAATACTGTTTTGTTTACGGGGCGTAAATCGAATACAATATCGTTCATTATCAATGGATCTTCGTACCCCATCTATCCAGCCGAAGCATAAAGCCTGATCCACAGATTCGGACCACGTCAATGAAGCTTTTCCACTTTTTACTTTGTAATAACCAACCAACAACTCTGATGCTGTTTTGTGGTTTTTGGCAAGCCAAACCCTAAAGTCATCTTGTGATTTAAAATAATGCGGAGCTAAAGTTGGCTTTGCCATATTGTATCAATTGCTTTCAAAAATAATATTAATCAACACATTTTTTAAATCATTAAATAAAGAATATTACAAAGTAAAAAAACGCCTAACAAGCTGTAAGCTCGTTAAGCGTTTAGTGATCAATGTATAGAAAATCAACTATTCTTTCATCATTTTTTTGTAGTGAGTCTGACCGCCAGCCACTAAGCGCAATATGTACAAACCATTTGCTAATCCAGTTGTTTCAACAGCCAAAGTTTGTTCACCTGAGAATAGCACTACATTTTTGCTAAACACTCTTTGTCCAGTAGCAGTAAAAAGTTCCAGCTGAGTTTCCTCTTCATATGGATTAACTATACGCAACTGAAATTCATTGCTAAACGGATTTGGATATACAGTAATAGAAGAAGGCATTAGATTCTCATATGCAGCTTCAATTGTTTTACTATATAGTATATTACCCGTTTCGTCAGATTGAGTTAGTCTATAATAAGTACTTTTATTTTTTTCTACAGCCAAATCTTCATAGCCATAATAAGTTGGATAAGGCGAATAACCTCTTCCATCTTCTGTGTATACAGGTTCGAAGTTTAGGTTGTCTTCCGATTTTTCAAGTTGGTATTTAGTGCCTGTTATTTCTTGTTGAGAAACCCATTTGGCTACTATGCGTCCTTCTTCCATAATAGGGAAAAATTCTACGACCGAAGTTTCTTGTGCTGGAGATGTTACAGCCAACATAGGCGCAGCATCATTGCGCGTATACCATATTGGCGCAGTTATAATTCTTTTCCCATCGGCCTCAGTGATATCTAAATAATAATATCTTGTACTACCATTAGTCAAAGCAGCGTGCGTATAATTGAGTGTGCCATTTGTCGTACTTGTCAAAATCGTAGCATTCGAACCACTACCTGGTACGCCCGAGTATAGTTTTAATGATGTCACAGGACTCGATGTACCCGTAGTCACAGTTATCACTGGAGCACCGGGTTTAGTTAGGATACTACCCAATGGATTATTGTTGATTTTAAAAGTTACAAAAGCGGCACAATCTTGAGATGCATAAAAACGCATAAGTCTCATAGACGACAACATATCAGCTTCCGAAAGCGAAGGTGATAACACTACAGTACGAGAAGCCGCCGTTCTACCATGTGTAATGTTATGATTATCGTGGTCAATAGTTGGTCCAAGATGATAACCTCTCGCTAGCATATTTCTATAATAGCTTAAGTAACCCATTGATGATGGATAGTCAGAGTATGTTGTATCTGTCGAACTATGTGGACCGTTTTCTACAGCTGTTCCTACTATAGCGTTATTCGCTATTAAGTTGTAAGAACTCATAATACCGTTGTAATCACTATTGTTTGGATGAGCCAGTGTAGCAAAACAATTTGCGCCATGTCTATTAATTCGATCAAACAATCCGTTAGTACCCGTATAAGCAGTTTGTGCTACAAAGATTTGATATTGACCAGCTTCCCAACCTATCAAAGAGTCCATACCATATACGATTACATGTCCATTGCCTGTGCTGCTAACGCCCCATTCCATACCATACTGCGCCAAAAAGGTTGGCGTAGAAGATGCCACAGCTTGGCTACGACCCGGAGCCCAATTGGCCAAGTTCATACCAGCTTGCGTATGATTGTGATCGCTGATACCCAAGAAGTCCATACAAAGCGCAGCATCTGCAAAACCAAAATCGCCAGAAGGTAAACCTTCGCCATCGCTGAATTCACTATGGGAGTGGAAATTTCCAAAGTAATAGTTTAATGATGAAGTCGTTGTTGTTGCATTGCCAATTAATGGAGTGACTGTGCGGTATTTTGGTCCACCTGTACAACCTACACTTTTAATAGACATGATATGGAAATAATAAGTTGTAGAACCGCTTAATCCCGAAGCTGTAAACGAAGTGCTTGCACTTCTACTGACTACAGTGGCATTACCTATAATATTGCCAGCGTTATATACCGTTGCATCTACTGGATTTGCGGTCAAAGAAACTGAAGTAGTTCTAAGGACTAAGTATTCATCTGCTGTTGCAGTGGATGTAAAAGAACCTGCTATCGAAGTAGCATTGATAGTGCCAAATACCAATGAAGAAGCTTGCGCTGAAGGCGTACTACACAAATTACTAAGTTGAAAACCCAAACGTGCAGGAACTGTAGTGCCTGCAGTTTGTACAGATGCGATAGTCGCGCTGCTCCATTGTGATGGTACGTAAGTAGCAGAAGGGCCTGTTACACTCGTCAATCTCACATAGCCAATATCTGTTGCATTGATACCATGTCCGAATTGATCCAAAATTACATTACTAGCATTCAAAAGTGCTATACCGTCATTGCCATTAAAGTTGATAACGGTATTATTGGTTTGTGCTGCGCTTGCAGCCGTTAAGTATGGAATTTCAGTGCCGTTGCCAGTATTGCCTATCAATACTGAGCCATAAGCAGGTATCGTTACATTGAGGTTGAAAGTACTTGTCGGAGCACCTGTTGTGACTATATTTCCTGTTGATCCAGCAGCGGTCCATATGCCTAATTTCAATTGGGGAGAAGCCGTATTGATACTCGTACCGCCTACATTGGTGAGTTCTATCCATTTGTTGGTGCCGGTTCCTTCGTGGTATTGACTAATAATAATTTGGCTGTAGCCAGAAAGTGAAATGATTTGCAAAAGGCTCAATAAAATGAGACTTCTCATGCTGAACATGTGAATTTTTTTCATGATTGGTTGGTTTAGAAACCAAATTTAATAACATTAATTTTACTTATTATCATTTTTTATATTAATAAAGTATTATAGATTAGTTAATTAATATTGGAATACAGGAAATTTAAAATAGAAATGTTTACTTGATTAACGGTTTTAAATGCAATTTTGAGCTGGACTTAATATCTTTATTTAGCTACTTCTTGTTACCTTATGCGCACGGCGCATTGAGGTACCAAGGCTATCCATCATCGACAACTTCATTATTTAGCTGAGTCAATGCAGGCTAAATAAATGAACAAATTGATATCATATTTGAATAACACATTGAAAGCCAACAAAAAAGGCTACACCTTGCGGTGTAGCCTTGTGATTGAAAAATTCACATAAATAACTTACTGCTCAAATGTATAAATTTGTTTCATTTCAACAAAAATAAATGTAACATTTATTTTATAACTGTAAACTTTTTAGTTTCTCTTAGCCCATCAATCGAGAATTCGCAATAATAAATACCTGGTGATAAAGAAGAAGTATTGAGTGTGATTTTTTGTTGCCCTTTTTCTTGACTATAATACTCATGATCTGTAATGCCCGAAAAATATTGCCCTAGTTGATTGTACACTCTAATACGAATATCAGCATTGTAATATAGCATATACTCTAAATAGCAAAATCCATTGGTAGGATTAGGAAAAAGATTTATGCTTTTTAATGTTGCTGGTTGAAGATTTGCCTTGTTGCCCTGTGGGGCGTGTATAATTTCTCCTTCAGCCGAATATACATAGTCAGGGTGTAAATCATAGACAAAAGTATCTGTTTGATTTGTATAAACTAAAATGTATAAATTAGAATCTAAAACAGGTTCGTTTAAGTAGTCTAAGCTGTCTTCATCAAGTTGAACCTGTATAGTCGTATCAATTGAATAGTCAAAAAATGAATTAACTAGTGAATCAGACCCGTTTTTCAAAGATACATAGGAGGAATTTGCAACTGCTATTATATCTGGTTGGCAATCATACTCCTTTATTGTGGCTTTGAACACCGCCCCAGAACTGGCTTTGAATCCAGGAAGTAATCTTATATTAGATCCAGCTGTAAACTTCACATTTGCATTTGAGTTTAATATTGTATTATAAAATGCTGAAATTGAAAATACAGCTTTTGCTTCAATTGGATAATTTGAAGATCCTATTAAATATTGATTATTATTGTCATATGGATTAGGTTGCGATAAAAAAGGAAATGTTTTGTTATAACTATATGCCCTCACTCGACTAGAATACCCACCAACAAAATACTTATAACGATATAAATTATAAGCTAGCATATAATCCAATCCGTTATACTCATTTAATGTATTGGGCCAACTTCCTGAATAGTACTTGTGAAACTCCCATCTATCCTCAACAGCCCAAGGGTTT
>Ga0247831_1004483_pt1 | contig 18581 bp, 15 predicted proteins | sample LaCruzMarch2015__9_FD_192406 | JGI IMG/M metagenome (GOLD analysis project Ga0247831, IMG submission 192406) | Freshwater microbial communities from meromictic Lake La Cruz, Castile-La Mancha, Spain - LaCruzMarch2015_1m | ecosystem: Environmental > Aquatic > Freshwater > Lake | place: Spain... | reverse complement strand
GACTATTTTGTTTCTTCCTTAACAGACTACATTTTAAGGTTTAACAATTCAGCTGTTAAATTTAGAGTTGAAACTGACATTATAGAACCTTATATAATAAATGACCAATCAAAAAAACACATTTTTAGAATCGTTCAACAATTAGTTCAATTTTCATTAGAAATTACAAAAGCTAAAAGAGTTGTATTCCGTTTTAAACAAATTGAATCTGATTTTGTAATCGTTTCTATTGATAATGGAATATTTAATGGCAATACTCCACTTGAAAACCTAAATTTGAAATCAATTCAAGATAGAATATATTTATTAGACGGGAAAATGCGCTTTTTCAATCTTGAACAAACTGGTTTGATAGTTTACATTAAATTACGAGTAAATGAATAACAAGATTACTATTTTTTTAGCCGAAGATCATAAATTATTGCGTGATGCTTGGAAGTTAACTATTGAAGATAACACCATCTTTTCGATTATAGGCGAAGCTGAAACTGGAGCTGAAGCACTCGACTATTGTTCAAAAAACAAAGTAGATGTCATTATAATGGATATCAATCTAAAGGATGGAAGTTCGATTGAAGTTATTAAAAAAATGATTGATACTATTCCAAAAGCGAAGATTGTTGTTGTTTCAATGTTGAATGTTTATTCGATTATCAAAGATTTGTACAAAGCTGGGATAAGTTCGTTTTTAACTAAAAATTCAAGCAAGGAAGAACTTATTGAAGCTATAAATAAAGCGTATAACAACGAAAAATACTACAGTTTAGAAATTACTCAATTATTATTGGAAAGAGATAACGAAACGATTAACACTTTAAATTCACGGGAATTAAAAGTGATTCAATATATCTGTGAAGGACTTTCAAACAAAGAAATTGGTTCTAATATGAAAATGTCGGAAAAGACAATTGAAGGCTACAAAACCAAGATTTTTAAAAAATTAAAGGTTTTTAATAATCTAGGTATTTACAGCTTTGCGCAAAAAAACGGATTAATCAACTCTTAATTAATTTATAAAGGGTATTCCCTTTTTTTATTAAGAATTAACCCTTTAAATTTTTATTTATCAAAAACGATACCAATATTCTAGGATTCAATTCTTTAACTTTATGTTGTAAGTAAATTATTAAGTGTTTACTCATTTTTTAATTTAACAAAATATGAATTTGTTATTTTGAATTTTATAAAGTGGCACTTACAAAATCGGTTAAATGAACTACCTCGAAAAAGAACTGGTTGATAAAGTTAAAAGCGACAATATAGTCTATGATTTCTTGAATAATGTCGTTTTGGATGGAACCTGGTTTTGGGATTTAGAAAACCCCGAAAATGAATGGATGTCACCCAATTTTTGGACTACTTTAGGATATGATCCTAAAGAAATGCCCCACAATGCAAATGCTTGGCAAAACATCATTCATCCAGATGATTTTATTCTTGCAAAAGAAAACTTAATTAAACATTTCAATAATCCTGATTTTCCGTATGATCAAGTGGTACGTTATAATCATAAAAATGGAAATACTATTTGGATTCGTTGTAAAGGAATGTGTATTCGAGATAAACAGGGTAAGCCTATTCGTATGCTTGGGGTGCACACAAAAGTTTCAGCACTAATTCTAAACCAAATTGAGGAAGTTAAAGAAAATCCAAATAATTACCGAGCATCCGTTTTATCAAGTGTTTTAAATGGTAAACACGATGAACAGCTAAATACAATTAAAAGTAAAAATCTTGTTCAAACTAATTTAAATCAACAAGAAAATGAAAACTACCTTTTAAGTAAAGGTCATTCTTTTAATGAATTATCTGAAGAAACCAAGTCTATAATTAGAAAAGAAGTTTTTGGGGAAAATGCAAACAAGTATCCTGCAGAATTAGTTGGATTTTTGTTTTTAGATAGAGAAAATGAACCACAAATTGGTTCCTTTATTTCTGACGTTTCTGAACGAATTGACTTAAAAGAATTACTTAGAAAAAGAGATGAATTGTTATCTATGTTGGCAGATAATACTTCTGATTCTTTATTGATTTTCAACGAAAAAATGGAGTTAACTTATGCAAGCCCTTCGTTTGAGAGAATCATAGGAATAAGTATAGATAAATTTCCAATTGAGGCCAAAAAATTAAATTATTTACATCCCGAAGATGCAAATTTTGTTTTTGAATCTTATTATCATGCGGTAAGCAATAACAACAAAGATTTAGTAATTCAGCATAGAGCAATACATGCCTCAAAAGGTGAGATTTGGCTCGAAGATTATGCGAACTTTGAATACGATGATGAAAATGTATTTAAAAAAGCATTTATAATTTCTCGTGACATCACGCAGAGAAAACAACTTGAATTAAAGCTTCAGAAAGAGTCTGAAAAACGCAGACAAATTGCAGAGTTGTTAGTTGAATCCAAAGAAAAAAGTAAAGAAGATCTTTATAAAGATTTGCATGACGGAGTAAATCAATTATTATTTGCCTCTAAATTAAGTATTGAAAACGCTGGGATTTCTGATAATAAAAGCTTATCCAATGCGTTAGAGTATCTAACATCTGCAATTGAAGAAATACGAAAAATCGCTTTGGAATCTACCTCACAATTTATTTTTAACGATTGTTTTTTGTCAGCGATAATTGATTATTTCATGAAGATTAATGTTAATTCCAAATTAAAATTTTCAGTTGATAATCGAATAACCGAACAATTATATATAAACGATACTATCAGAAAACACATCTTTCGTATTTGCCAAGAGTTAGCTCAAAATGCCATAAAACATTCACATGGAACAAAAATGTTTTTTCGCTTTATTCACAAGGATGGAAATATTATATTAATTACAAAAGATAACGGAATAGGAATCCAAAACTCTAATCAAGTAGGTATCGGACTCAAAAGTATTAAGGATCGTGTTTATTTAATGAATGGAAAAGTTCGATTCTTCAATAACCTGTTTCAAGGTTTAGCTGTTTATATTGAAGTAAAATTGACTTAAAATAACATTAATATAACAAAAATCCCTATTAAAAAAAATCGAAATTTTGTTGCAACAAGGGTAAACCCTATTTTAATTGACTATCAACCCTCAAATAATCTAATTAATTCGTTGATAATTTTAATTTACAATTTTTAACCTTTATATTTGAGAGGTTTAGAAAACTAAAAATTACTACAATTTTCAATATTTATTTCTTTAAAATCGAATTAATTGATTTAATAAATAATCGTTGGAAAAGCCTTTTGAAACGATGCAGATTAAAACAATTTTTATTGCAGAAGACCATCAACTCGTCAGAGAAGCTTGGAAGATAACTATTGAAAAAGAATCGAACTTCAAAATTATTGGAGAAGCAGAAAGTTGCCAAGCGGCGCTAGAATTCTGCACTGAAAATAAGGTAGATGTAATACTAATGGACATCAATTTGAAAGATGGAAATTCTATTTCAACCATTAAAACGATGATTGACCGCATTCCAAATGTAAATATTGTGGTTATTTCTATGCTAAACGTTATGGCAATAATAAAAGACCTTTACAAGTCGGGAATAAAAGCTTTTTTAACAAAAAATTCAAACAAAGAGCAATTGTTAAACGCAATTAATAGTGCTGCTAATGGAAAAGTTTATTTCAGTACTGAGATATCAAAATTATTTGTTGATTTTCAAAATGAATTGATTCATACTTTGAGCTTAAAAGAAATTAAAGTAATTGACTTGATCTGTAATGGACTTTCCAATAAAGAAGTTGCTGAAAAGCTAAAAGTTGCTGAAAAAACAATTGAGGGTTATAAAACCAAAATTTACAAAAAACTAAACGTTTCAAATAACATCGGCCTTTTCGAATTTGCTCAAAAAAATGGGTTAATATAGTGTTAAAGCTAACAAAACACGCAAGGATTCTTATAGAAAAATAGCTTTTTAATTTCTTATTTACCATTTAAACAAAGTATATTAGGTTGTTTTTAGTAGGGTTAACCCTTTTTTATACAGTTAATTACCCTCAACTTTATTTAACAAGTTATTCTTACAAGATTTAATAATGTTAATAATTTAATTTTGATACGCAATTAAGCTGTTAATTAATTTGTATATCCAAATAATAACAAAAAATTTATCAAACAATTCAAACAAATTTGTTCAAGACCATTCTAACAAGCAAACTATATCAAATTTAATTTTTAGCATTTTAAAACTAATTATATTTTACAATTTTCTAATTGATTATTAACTATTTAAAACTTAAATTATGAATGATTTTTTTAATTTTTCCCCTTTCAACATTGTTTCTGTATTAGCGTTTATTTTATCAATTATTTCATTAGTTATTTTATTATCTACTAGTTTTAAAAAGAAATTTAGTATTCAAAATTCGAGTTTAAATGCCTCTTTTGACAAAAAGACAGATTTAAATCAAATAAATAGTAAATTAAAAAGCAAGGAAAAAGTGATCTCTGATTTAAGAACTAAATTAGAGTTAAAAAAATCATTCGAAGACGAATTGATTAAAACTATCTACGAAGCAGAAGCTAAGGAGAATTTTGATTCTAAAATATTATTAAATGAATTGAAATTAAAACTTCAAAATTTAAATGAAATTGATAAAAAACAAATTGTAAAAAATTCAACAACCCTTGATGATAAAGGAAAATTCCAAAAAGAATTGGAAAGACTTCACCCAGAATTAAATTATCAAGAAAGAATTCTTTGTACTTACTTTAGATTACATCTTAGTTCAAAAGAAATTTCAGTAATTGAAGGAATAACAAATGGAACTGTAAGAGTCTATAAAAATAAAATCAAACACAAAATTGGACTTAATTCTGAAGAAAGTTTAAATGAGTATTTGTGTAATTTATCAACTACCAAAGCTGCTTAAATCTATCGTTTTTGAATAATTAATTTATTAAAAACTAACCAATTTCAAGCGTTTGTTTCCATTTTCAGAATGAATTTCAACCAAGTAAGTTCCATTACCATAAGATCTTAAGTCTATTTTTTCCGCAGGAATGATAGATTTTGAGAAAATTCTCTTTCCGTTCATTTCGTAAACTTCAACAAAAGCATTTTCAGCTAAATTACCAATTGAAAAAACACCATTTGTTGGATTTGGAGTAATTTGAAGTTCTTTTGCTGAAATGATTTCATTGAGTCCAATTGTATTGTCTTGTGTTATTGATCCTACTTGATTGACAATCCAATTTTTTGCATCAATCGCCATGTTTCCAGTAACTGTTCCAAAAAACGGAACAGTGAATAGCTCATCGTTACTTGAAATTTCAAATCGAATTGTTGTATCCGTAAGTCCTTGACGAAATATACGAACATCTATCGGATTAGTAAAAGTAGGAGTAACACTTGGTTTTGATGCTGTATGACTAATTTGCATTAACAACTCACTTCCAACTTGGCGGTAACGAATAGAGTAGGTAGGGTAGCCTTCGCCAAAATACCATTGTTCAAAGAATGGTGTCAAATTCAAACCTGTTGTTTCCATGAATTTATCGCGAACATCAACACCAACAGCAACACTATCCGCAAAATCAGTTTGGAAAGCTCTCAAAGTATTGAAAAATAGAGTGTCGTTGTTTACTAAGTAACGTAAACTGTGAATAATTGCAGCACCTTTGTCATAAGTAAGTCTTCCACTAAAAATTCTATTTTCATTTAACGAATCTGCAAACCAAACACTTCCACCAGCTTGGGTCATTACGTTGTTGTGAACATCTGTCATGTGTTGTGCTTTTTCGTTTGGATATAAATTCTCCAACATCAAATATTCACTGTAAGAAGCAAAACCTTCGTTTACCCAAATGTCTGACCAAGAGGCACATGTAACATTATTCCCCCACCATTGATGTCCAAGTTCATGAGAAGTCAATGTTTTTTCAAAAAACCCTTGAGTAGTCATCGTTTGATGTTCCATTCCTCCTGAGATTGGCGCCATACAATGCCCATATTTTTCATCTTCAAATGGATAGGGACCGTATAAATCATAGAAAAGTTCAATAAAATCAGCTGTTTCGTTTATTTCATCTAGGAAATTTGGTAACGTTTCTGGGTTATCGTAAATGTAGTTTTGAATTAATATGGGAGCAGGAGCACCAACTGGATTTGCAAATAAATTGTGTTCGACGTATTTAGCGACTGCAACAGAAATCAAATAATAATCAATCGGATGTCTGTGTTTCCATTCGTAGCGTGAAAAACCATTTCCTAAGTTGACAACATTTTCCAAAATACCATTTGATCCAGCTTTACACGAATCCGGAACCGTAATTTTTATGGAGCAACTATCTATCTTATCGCGTAAACTTTGTTTCACAGGAAACCATTCGTAAGCGGAAAAAGGTTCAGAAAGCGACCAAACAACATGATTTCCCCACGATTGAGAAGTTGCGTAAGTCATTCCTCCACCACCTAATGGATTGGTTACTGCCGTTGGTGGATTTCCGAAATAATCTGTTTCTATTCTGAAATTTTCGCCAGCAGCAACATTCACCGGAACTTTCAAGGCAGATTGCGAACGAGAATAAGTAACAGGATTCCCATTTACACGAATTTCAGAAATTGTAAAGCTTGAAAAAAGTTCAAATAAAGCTGAATCTAAATTCACGCTAGCTTTGGAGTGCATTTCAACAGTTCCTGAAAGGTAGGTTGAAGTATTAGTCATGTTCAAATTCAAACTGTAATAATTGACATCATATTTTTCAGTTTCTGCAATTTGAGCAACTGATAAAGTTGCACTTTTCAATGAATTATGATGTTTCGTTCTTTTAGAACATTGAGTTGAATTTTCTTGTGCTTGCGATAAAAAAGCAAGTAAAAAAACAAAAAGGAAAGAGCTATTTTTAATCATTTTGGGTATTTAAAAGAGATTTATAAATTTTGAATTATTTGTATTCAGCAAAAATTTTATTGAGCCATTTCAGCATTAAAAACATAAGCAATGAGGCAGAACAAAGTAATACCACATTGACATAGAAGAAATTAGCTTTGTCTTCGTAACCATCCCACAGCGAACTCAGAACACCTGACATTTTATTTCCAATTGAGGTTGCCAAAAACCAACCTCCCATCATCAAAGAGGTTAAACGAGGTGGACTCAATTTTGAGACGAGTGAAAGTCCCATTGGGCTGAGGAAAAGTTCCCCTATTGTAATAACAGCATAGGAACTAATAAACCACCAAGCTGACGATTTTAATATGCCGTTATTACTCGCATAAACTGCACCAACCATTACGAAGCAAGATAAACCAGAAATTAAAAGCCCAAACGCAATTTTTGTTGGTGTGGAAGGTTCCAATCCTTTTCTGTTTAAAAATCCAAAGAAAGCGAGAACTAAAGGAGTGAGGGCAATTACCCAAAATGGATTGACGGATTGAAAAATATTGGTGTTAAAAGCATAAATTGTTTCACCTTCTTTTGGTAATTTTTCAGCAGGCACATTTTTAAAATAAGCGGGATAATTCCATTCTTTCAATGTTTTATCCTTTACTCGAAATTGTTCGTCCATGACAACAACTGAATCTTTAACATAGAAAATTTCTTCTGCTTGACGCAATGCTGAAATTACTGGTTGAATTGCTGTAGGAACCTCTCTATCGGTATAGCGATCTGCCCATGTATTTAAAGTGGAACCGTTTTGTTTGAAAACTGCCCAAAAGGTTATTACAACTGCAAAAATTGCCAACATTGCGGATATAGGTCTTTTTTCCTCTGGCGGTGATTTGTAAAGTAAACGTCCGTAAAAGAAAATGACAGGAATACATCCAAAAAGAAAAGCATCGGTTGTTTTTGAGCCTACTAAAGGTTCAGGTAACAATAATGCTAGTAATCCAAATCCAATTGCGGGAAGTAAAATAACACCAAAAATACTTAACAAACTCATATCATTTTCAGCTTTTGGTTTTATGACATCCACATGTTTGAAGTGTTTAGTTCCCATCCAAAAGATTGCAATTCCAATAAACATTCCGACACCTGCAGCGAGAAAAGCTGCATACCAACCATAAATATTGTAAAGAGCTGCCCCAAAGAAATTACATACAAACGCACCGATATTGATTCCCATGTAGAAGATATTGTAACCTGCGTCTTTTTTCGCTTTATATTTTTCTTCGTTGTAAACGTTACCAAGCAATGCTGAAATATTGGGTTTAAAGAAACCATTACCAAAAATAACAAGCAACATGGCAATGTAAAGTGCATTTTTATCGTGGACAGCCATCAAACAATAACCCAAGCCCATCATGATACCTCCAATGGTAATGGAACGACGATAGCCTAAAATTCGGTCGGCTAAAAGTCCTCCTATAAATGGAGTTAGGAATACAAACGCAATAAAAGTTCCATATAAGTCAGAAGCCTCTGTTTCGTTCATTCCAAAACCTTTCTCCGCATCTTTAAGATAAAGCGTGAAAATTCCAATCATCAAATAGTAACCGAATCGTTCCCACATTTCAGAGAAAAATAAATAGGGAAGAGCCTTAGGGTGTTGTCTTTCTTTCATTGTTTGCTGTTTTAAAATAAAAAAGGCTATCAATCAATGTCGATAGCCTTTAGATTTTATTGTATTTAGTTATTTAACGCCATGCATCATGACCAATAATCTTTTTGATAGTAAAAATAATATCACGGATGCTGTACCTGCCATGAATACGAATATCATAAAGAAATTGTATAAGTTTTCAATTTTCATTCCTAAAAATGATGGTTTTTCAGGTTTGATGTTCCAAACTTCGATAACCTTTGAATCTTCTTCACCTTTTTTACCAGCCTCATACTTGATAATTGTAAGTTTATTTCCCTCTTTATTTTGAAAATGTGCGAAATGGAATTTAGGTTTCGAACCAACAATTAACTTTAAAGTAAAATCAGAAACCTTTGTTTTAGCTAACGTTCCAATTCCGAAACTTAATAAAGAATCTTGCTTTTCTTTTGCTTCAATTCCAAATAATTTGTTCTTGAAACCTTCCACAAAAGTTGGTTCTTTTTCTTCTTTGAAATTATCAGAAAGTAAACTTAAATCTGCTGTATTGTTTTTGTATTTAGAAGATAGATCTTTAACAAAATTGCTATCTATCGACTTGATTTTTACAATTTCTGTTGCGTTTACATCCTTGTAATCAAATTCAGATACATTAATAGTTCTTTCTAATTTAACTTCTTCAGGATAAAGTGAGCTTAAATCTCCGGCAAATTTATTAGCTGTTGCTGTTGACAAAAACCAAACCCCCATTAGCAACGAAGCGAATCGAACTGGAGCTAATTTAACAACCATGGAAAGACCAATTGGAGAAAGGCAAAGTTCACCAAAGGTATGTACTGTGTAAAGTGTAACCAACCAAAACAAACTTACTTTCACACTTGGATCAAGGTCTTTTACCCCAATAGCGATAATAAAATATCCAACAGCTAATAAAAACAAACCTAAAGCTTGTTTTACAGGTGAACTTGGTTCTCTATTGTTTGCTCCAAGTTTGGTCCAAATTAATGCGAAAATCGGAGCGAAAATAACGATTGCCACTGCGTTAATACTTTGGAAATAGGAAGAAGGAACTTCGTAGTTAAAAATATTTCTATCAGTTTGTTCTTGAGCAAAAAATGTTAAAGAAGCTCCAGCTTGTTCAAAAGCAGACCAGAAGAAAATTACGAAAAATGCAATTATAAAGATTACCCAGATTTTTTGTTTTTCTTCTTTTGTTAAACTTTTATCGGTAATAATTGAAGCAGGCGCTATAATACAAAGTGTGTATATAAAAGCCCCAATTAAATCTAGTCCCATTAATCCTTTGAAAGCAACAAAAAGTATCATTGAAATTAAAGCCCACTGAACTAATTTGCCTATGTTAAGTGGTTCTTTGTCTTTTTTCTCAACAACTATTTTCTCTGGTTTTGTTCCAATAGGTTTGCCGCTTGGATCTACAATATATTTATTTTTTAATACTTCAAAAACTACAGTACTAATTATCATTCCAATACAAGCTGCAAGGAATCCCCATTTAAACATTCCTGGAACAATTAAACCATCTTTGTCATAAACCTCACCTAAACCACCTGTGATAAGTGGTGCAAAGAAAGCCCCAAGGTTAATTCCCATGTAGAAAATTGTAAAGGCAGCATCAACTCTTTTGTCACCTTCATTATATAACTGACCTACCATTGTTGAAATATTTGGTTTAAAGAAACCATTACCAAATATTAAGAAACCTAAACCTGTAAACATTAATGTAGATGCTAAACTAACATCAGTGTAAAATGAACCTGCCAAGAACATGAAGAATTGACCGATAGCCATCATTATACCACCAACAAAAATTGATCTTCGGTTCCCCCAATATCTATCAGCAACATAACCACCAATTAGTGGAGTTAGATAAACTAATCCTGTATAATTACCATAAACAGTTGATGCGAGTGATTTGTCAAACATCAAGGCATTTACCATGAATAAAGTAAAAATCGCCCTCATTCCATAATAACTGAAACGTTCCCACATTTCAGTTACAAAAAGCAAATAAAGACCCTTCGGATGTCCCGTGTTAGTATTGTTTTCCATTTTATATGATTATTTTTTCAGCTCGAATTTAATAAAAAATGTTAACATAGACTTAATTTTAAATTTAGATTTGAATTTCTGGCAAATAATTTTGTTCCAAATCTTTACTTCATTATTGAGATTACTTTCTCTAGAATAAGTTAACTTGACTTTTTATTAAAATTTTGAAAGTATGAATTAGCAAAATAATTAAGTTTTTAATAGTTAATTTTATAACTCGAAATTAGAGGATGATAACAGACCTATTTTATAGTCTATTTAAAAGAGAAAATGCAGTAATTGCGGAAGCAAAAAATAATTTCCCCTTATTTGATGAATACAATTATCAAAGAAATAAGAAAAGTAGTACTGCTGTTTGTCACGCTCCTTCAACCAATATGTATTTTTCTCAAACTGGAGAAGTTAAAGTATGTTGCCATAATTCTGAATTTAACGCAGGAAAATATCCAGAGCAGTCTTTAAAAGAGATTTGGAATAGCCAAGCTATTAAGTCAATGAGGCAAGATATGGCTAAATATAAGTTAGGTAAAGGTTGTGAAGTTTGTAGTGCAGATATCAATGCAAAACATTTCAACGAAGTTAGAGCAAAACATTTCGACCACATTCTAAGCCATCCACATTATCCAACGCAAATGGAATTTTTACTTACAAATACTTGCAATTTGGAATGTGTGATGTGTAAGGGAGAATTTTCTTCTTCTATTCGCAAGAATGTTGAAAAATTACCTCCAATTCAAAATGTATATGATGATAAATTTATTGAACAATTGGAAGAATTTATTCCTTATTTGCATGAAACTCGATTTAGTGGTTCTGGGGAAGCTTTTTTAATTGATGTTAACTACAAAATTTGGGAAAGAATTATTGCTTTAAATCCCAACTGTAAAATTATGGTTCAAACCAACGGAACTGTATTAAACAATCGAGTAAAAGATATTTTAAGCAAAGGGAATTTTCATATTGGTGTAAGTTTAGATTCGTTAAAAAAAGCAGTATTCGAAGAAATTAGACCAAATTCAAAATTTGAACGCGTGATTGAAAACACCTACTATTTCAATGAATATTGTTTGAAAAATGAACGTAAATTCAATATTAGTATGTGTGTAATGAGACAAAATTGGAAGGAAATGCCAGATTTTATTAACTTTAGTAATAAACTTCAAGCAGTACAAACTTTTCATAAAGTATGGTTTCCAAGAAAATATGCATTATTTAATTTAAGTTTAATAGAATTAGAGAAAATACATTTACATCTTTCCTCATTTGATTTTTCTACTGAAACTTATTTAGAAAAATTAAACCGAGAACATTACAAATATTTTCAAAATAGTGTAAAAGAATGGTTAAATGAATCAATAGAGATTGGAAATAAAACAATGAATTTGCAAAATCCTCAAGTTGCTGATTTAAAGTCTATTCTTTTTCAAAGGATTAAGCTTTTTCTTTTTGAAAACAACAACAATTTCGAGGAAAATAGCGAGTTAAATTATCAAAAAATAATAGAAAAGATAAATCAACTTAGTGACCTTTTGATAGAAGATGACCTTAAAAAAAATGCTTTATTAGAAATGTGCAGAGTTGATGTAAAAGAGGTTGTTGATGCTTTTACAAAGAATGAAGTTAATGAGATTTTAGTTAAAGTAAGAAGTATTCTTTAAGTTTGAATCACATACATTTTTTTCATTCTCTGCTGCGACTTACATGAAATTTGGAAATAATAACTATATATTTATTCACATACTCTATTTAACTCAAATGAGTAAAAAACACAAACAGTTTTGAAATGGATCTTTGGTTAGAACGCACTGCTTTATTATTGAGTGATGAAAAAATGGCAAAACTCAAAAACGCTCATGTATTGATTGTCGGGTTGGGTGGAATCGGTTCGTTTGCTGGTGAGTTTATCGCTCGTTCTGGGATTGGGAGAATAACAATTATCGACGGAGATGTATTCGATCCAACCAATAAAAACAGACAATTGACAGCTTTAGACTCAACGATTGGAATTAATAAAGCTGTTGTTTTAGCTGCACGTTTGAATGATATCAATCCCGATTTGAAAATAAATGTAGTGGAAGAATTTGTGCAACCTGAGCGAGTTTGGGCTTTGATGGAAGAATTTCAACCTGATTACGTGATGGATTGTATTGATTCAGTTACGCCAAAATTAGAATGGATTAAAGTTTGTAAACGTAAGAAAATCAAAATCATAAGTCACCTCGGCGCAGGAGGGAAGCTCGATCCATCAAAAGTACAAGTTGCAAAATTGGAATATGCCTACAATTGTAAGTTAGGTGCTCATATCAAAAAACGTTTGCGTGGTGAAAACATTACTTTAAAAGGAGTGAAAGCCGTTTTTTCATCAGAAATGCAAAAGAAAGAATCCCTTAAAATGACCAATGGCTTGAATTTCAAAAAGTCATTTTATGGCACAATCAGCTATATGCCAGCACTTTTTGGTTTAATGGGCGCTGCCGAAGTCATTCGCTATTTGACAGAAGAATGGAAAGAGGCTTGAAGATTTTTGGCTTAACATTAAAATTAGCAATGAAAAAAAAGTACTTTTAGTATTTGAAAAAGTATTCTAAATGAACCTAACCATAGCAAATTTTCAAATTTCAAGAGCGCAAAAAGAAAAACTAAACGGTCATAAATCCTTTGTTGTTTGGCTCACGGGTTTTTCTGGTTCTGGAAAGTCAACTATTGCAAATGCTTTGGAAGTTGCCTTTTTTGAACAAGGAATTCGTTCTTTTTGTCTCGATGGCGACAATACTCGTTTGGGAATCAATAAAGATTTAGGTTTTTCATCTGCCGATCGAACGGAAAACATTCGTCGAGTTGCCGAAATGTCAAAATTATTTTTGCAGTCAGGAACTATTGTTATCACTTCATTTATATCGCCCTTGATTTCAGACCGAGAAATGGCGAAAAATATCATTGGCGATTCGGATTTTGTTGAAGTTTTCATCAATTGTCCTTTAGAAATCTGTGAAGAACGCGATGTCAAAGGCTTATATGCCAAAGCTAGAAAGGGAGAAATTAAAGATTTCACTGGAATTGATAGTCCTTTTGAAACGCCATTTAATGCAGATATTGAACTTTTTACCAATAAAAATTCAATTGAAGAATGTGTTGAGAATATTCTGAATAAAATCAAGTTAAAATTAGAGATTCAGTAAATTGCCAAAAACTAAATAGCTAGAATTCAATCATATTGATTCTATTTTTCTGAAAGGTTTTTCAATGCTGAAAGTGCTTTCGGAAAAGTCTCTTCCATGAATGGTATATATTTTTCCAATGTGTCAACTGCAACTTTTAAATTGGTGCCTTTTTCATTCTCAAACAATTCGTAACTTTCAAAAGCATTTTCCCAACTCTTATTTTCTTGTTCTTTAAATTCTAAAATTTCACCTAAGTGTTTAAATGAAAGGAATCTATTTAGTTCTATCTTTTCGAGAATGCTATACATCCCATGTCCTTCTGGGGATAGTAAATGAATCCGGTTTCCTTCTTTAAAATCGGATGTTTCGTAATAACTTCCTTCACAGAAAACAGAAGTCCAACTAATATAGTTTTCTAGTTCCCATAAGTTTTTCCAAACAATTGCAGGAGTTGCATTTATTTGAATTTCAAATTGTAAAGTTTTCATTTTTCAATTGTTTGTGTGACCCATCGCATCCGGGCATTCTTTTAGAAAGTCCACAAACGCAATCGTTTATTCCTTTTTTATTTAAAATTCGTTCAGTGTAGTTGTCAATTCTACTATAACGTGTTGCTGATTGCTTTGCTGCGTTAAAAAACATGTTGTATGCTCGTTGACGTCCTGGAGTTAGGGCTTCAAATGCTTTTTTAAATGTAGGATTTTCTTCAAATCGTTGAATTAATTCTGGAATCAATGGTTCAGCTTCAGGATCTCTTGGTGCGAGTTTTAATCCTGCTTTTTCTACTTCAATTGCTTCAAAAACGTAGGCTTTAATAATTGTTTCAGCAACAATAATTTCTTCTAAAGACTTAAATCGAAGAAATCGACCGCTTTGTGAATTTTCTCCTGGTTTTACAAGTAAATTTTCTGTGTCAGATAGTAAGGCTCCCTTCAAAAAACTAACAGCACAACTTTCTTTAAAATTGGCCAAGATGACTACATTCGTTTGATTGAACATATAACAAGGTTGTCCCCATTTCAAGGTTTCAATCAATTGACAATCAAGCATAATGTTTCGAAGGGCAGACAATTCTGCTTTCCATTTATCTGTTTTTTCTAAAAATGCATCGACGCTAGGATTCATATAGAAATTTTAAATGTTATGACTTTAAACTTAAGAAAGTTTCATCAAGTAATTACCAACATAATCTGCAATTCCTTCTTCAAGCGAATGAAAATGTTTGTCGTAACCTGCCGCTTTTAATTTGCTCATATCAGCTTCTGTGAAATACTGATATTTATCGCGAATATCCAAAGGTGTATCAACAAAACTAATTTTCGGTTCTAAACCCAATGCTTTAAAAGTCAATGTGGCTAAATCTAAGAATGTTCGTGCTTTTCCTGAACCTAAATTGTAAATTCCCGAAGTTACTTTGATCTGCATTAAAAATTCACAAACATTTGCTACGTCTTTTACATACACAAAATCTCGCAATTGTCCACCGTCCGTGTAATTTGGATTATGTGAACGGAACAGTTTCATTTCGCCATTCAATTTGATTTGATTGAAAGTGTGGAAAATAACACTCGCCATTCTTCCTTTGTGGTTTTCATTCGGTCCGTAAACGTTGAAAAATTTCAAGCCTGCCCAAAAGGGTGGAGTAGTGCTTTGTTTTAAAACCCACTTGTCAAAATCATTTTTAGATTCACCGTAAGGATTCAAAGGTTTTAAGCTATTAACTACTTCGTGATCATCTTTATATCCAAATTCACCTAAACCATAAGTTGCAGCAGAACTTGCATAAACCAATGGGATGTTTTTCTCAGTACAAACTTTCCAAATGGCTTCTGAATAGTGTAAATTTAAGGTGTTGAAAAGTTCCACATTCATTTCTGTGGTGTCGGTACGCGCTCCTAAGTGAAAAACGAAATCAATTTTTTCATCCGTTGATTCTAACCAATCAATAAAGATGGAACGCTCGATTTTATGTGCAAACTTTAAATTAGCTGTTGTATATGCTTTTTGAGTAAATGAGAAGTTATCAACAAGGACTAAATCGTTGAATCCTAAATCATTGAAGCGTTGAGCAACTACACTTGCTATAAATCCAGCGGCACCAGTTATTGCAATCATTTTAGAATAAACCGTTAATTTCTGCGTCGATAGAATTAATGATTTTACCCAAATCTTCTTGATTCTCAGGAAAACGATTATTATCAATGTCGATAATTAACATTTTACCTTTATCGTAAGTTGAAATCCAAGCTTCGTAACGCTCGTTCAAACGCTTCAAGTAATCCAAACGAATGCTTTCTTCGTAATCGCGACCTCTTTGTTGAATTTGATTCACTAAAGTAGGAACGGAAGCTCTTAAATAAATCAACAAATCTGGAGCAGAAACAAATGAATCCATTAGGTTGAAAAGAGAGAAATAATTTTCAAAGTCTCTTGTAGTCATCAAGCCCATTGAATGTAAATTCGGAGCAAAAATAAAGGCATCTTCGTAAATCGTACGGTCTTGAATAACAGTATGCTTAGTTTCCTTTATTTCTTGTATTTGTGTAAATCGACTATTCAAATAATAAATCTGCAAATTAAACGACCAACGTTGCATGTCGTGGTAAAAATCATTCAAATATGGGTTGTGATCAACGTCTTCAAAATGTGTTTCCCAACCATAATGTTTTGATAGTAGATTGGTCAAAGTTGTTTTTCCTGATCCAATATTTCCGGCAACGGCAATGTGCATAGTCTAAATTTTAAGATTGCTAAAATACGATAAAAGTCTGAAATGAGGGTTTAATTTTTGGAGCTAATCAGCTTAAATTTTGAGATTTTTTTTTCTCCACTGAAATAAAAATCAGTACCACTTACCCGAAAATCTTGAAATTCAGACAAGGTTTTACTAGATAATTTATTGTTTTCATTGGAACTGATACTTGTAAAAGTCATTGTTTGATTGTTTAACCCAATGATGTTGTCTTTTGAAAATGAAAATTTTGACGCTGTTTTTGTGAATGTATTGCTCCAATTTAGCATTAAATCAAACTCGTAAATTTGTTCAGAGTCATACAAATAAAGCTTGTTTTGGTATTCTTCCATTCCAATCAATTCTGATTTTATGGCAGCGATTCCTGCAAAGTTCTCCACTTTCTGAATGATTTTATCTTGGATTAGGTCGATCAGCAAAATACTAGAGTTTAACTGGTCATAAATCCAAACTAAATTAGGACGATTGGAAACTGCAATAAATTTCGCAAAACTGATATCGTATTGGTCCATATATTTACACTTACCATTGATTGTCAATGTATTGTCAAGTAAACAAATACTCTGTTGTTCCGCAGAAAAAAGAACAATTTTCATTGAATTTATTGCTGAAATTTGTGAGATTTCTCCGAGCGATTTAATGCTTTGTGTGAACGTTTGCTTTCCAGATGAATCAATTTTTGTGATGGTATTTCCTTGTTGAACAATTAGATTACCGATGTTATCAATTGTCCAATTATTAATTTCTTCTTTAAAATTAAATTCTTTAATTAATTCTAATTCAATTGTTTGTGACCAACATAAATTGGAAAACAAAGTAATAAAAAGTAAGAATTTTAATTTTCTCATAACTTGATTTGTTGAAGTTACGAAATCAATTGCAGAATTTGTTCCAAAATCGAACGATTGTTCATCAAGCGGGGAACTTTGTGTTGACCGCCGAGTTTTCCAATGTTTTTAAGCCACAATTGAAAAGTACCTGCCGGCGCAAAATGGAAACAAGGAAAATCGATGTTTAAACTTTCAAATCGTTTGGCATCGTAATCGGAATTTGCTTTTTTTATTTCCAAATCCAAAGTTGTTTTAAATTTTTCATAATCCTTTGGTTCCTCTTCAAATTCGATAATCCATTCGTGACAGCCAGTTGAATTTGCAATATTGAACTTAGGCGCAACAGTAAAATCTCTTATCGAACATTGAAGCGCTCGACAAGTTGCTGTAATTGCGGACTCAGCGTGTTCAACGATTAATTTTTCACCAAAAGCATTTATGAAATGTGAAATGCGACCTGTTACAATAAAACGATATGGTTTGATATGGGTGAAGCGAATAGTGTCGCCAATGATGTATCGCCATAATCCGGATGAAGTTGAGATAACAAGTGCATATTCCTCGTTTGCTTTAACTTCGGCGAGGGTTAGAACTTTTTGAGATTCCAAGCCATTAAATTCGGCCATTGGGATAAACTCATAAAACACTTGAGAATCTGTTAAAAGCAATAAATCTTTCGTTTCTAATTGGTCTTGTAACCCGAAATATCCTTCAGATGAATTATACGATTCCACATAATTTATGGGCGAACCAATCAATTTATTAAAAGTTACAGCGTAAGGTGCGAAATTCATTCCACCGTGGATGTACAATTCTAGATTTGGCCAAACATCTATAATTGATTTTTTTTCTGAAATTTCCAACACTTTTTTGAGTAGGAGTGAAGTCCAACTTGGAACACCAGCAATTATGCAGATGTTTTCTTCAATTACTGCAATTGCCATTTTCTCAAGCTTTTCTTCCCAATTACTGAGCAAAGCAATTTCTTTTTTTGGCGATCGACGTAGTTCTGTCCACCAAGGCAAGTGATTGATAATTATTGCAGATAAATCACCAATAAAAATCCCTTCGCTATTAGTTATTACTTCGCCACTACCACCTATAATTAAATGTTTAGCGTTGTAGAGTTTACGGTTGGGAAGATTCGTGTAATATTGCGCCAAAAGGTCTTTTCCACCAGCGTAATGGTTTTCAAAAAGGGAATCTTTGGTGATTGGTAAAATTTTAATTCTATCGGCGGTTGTACCTGAAGATTTGGCAAACCAAGTTGTTTTTTCAGGCCAAA
>Ga0247831_1004480_pt1 | contig 18583 bp, 14 predicted proteins | sample LaCruzMarch2015__9_FD_192406 | JGI IMG/M metagenome (GOLD analysis project Ga0247831, IMG submission 192406) | Freshwater microbial communities from meromictic Lake La Cruz, Castile-La Mancha, Spain - LaCruzMarch2015_1m | ecosystem: Environmental > Aquatic > Freshwater > Lake | place: Spain... | reverse complement strand
TATGTGGTCCTTGCGATGACGGTCGGATCCAGTTCAACCTGTCTAAAACCTGAAGCAGCACAAGGCACTTCAAGTCTCCATCACTGCTCAAAACATCAGTCAGGAGTAACGCACCAGGCACAATTTTACGTGGATCAGATCCTCACGATTCAGCTTTGGTACGTACTATGTATCGGGTAGGTAATTAATACGAGTTTAAAATCGTTTCTTTGCTTGAATTATGGGTCTCATCCAACTAAAGTTCGTAGGTAATCCACAACGCTGCAATTCACATGGTAAACGTTTTCCGACGGAATAGCGCTGCGGTTCCGTTCACCATACGTCAGGACAACACATTGGACCCCCGGTACCCAGGGGGGCAGCTTTAACTATCGCGCCGCGCCGCTATTAATTTATTACCATTGCAGCGGAGTTTAATAAATGAGCGGTGGCGACACGTCGTTGTATTCAAGTGTATATTGTCGCTAGAATAATTCTAAGGAGTGAGTCTAAAACGACTCAAAGGTGAAAACCTTTTGCTTTCTTCCACAAAGGAGAAAGCTGCACACCACAGCCCCTTGTGAATACTACAGCCCCCAGTGTTGTTACTTAATTTCGGCTGAGCGGAATCCAAAGCTGCTGTGCTGCTGAGGTCTGCAAACGACGTTGCAACCACAAGATAATTTGATAATATAATATCGAATAAATAGCATGGTGAACTCAAGGACACGAAGGTCGGCAACATTGGGCACTCTCTATGTGGCCGCGCTCATTTCAATTACAGTAGCTTCCGACTTGCTACCATCTGAAATCGACGACAGCAGCATTGTGATAGCAGTACCACAACATGCCTCGGACCTCAACAAGGAAGGTGGGGTGATTGCACAGTCACGGCACTCTCACCTGAGAAGACATCATACTTATAATCATCATCGTCGGGAGCAGCACGTTTCGTTTCTATCAAGAATGGTTTCCCTCGTGGAAGGCAGACTCTTCCCGGCTCACACACATGGCGAATCGGAGAAGGATGACGACAAGAGATTCACGAGTAGAAAACACTCTGCGAATGGTTACGACCATGACCCGATAAGGGCGCTTCAGCAAGATACTGAGAATGATGTTAAATTACTTGATACCAGCGTCTCCATGACTACGAAAGCAGAAGAACTATGGTGTGAGTCTACGTGCCGTAGTAAACTCCTCAAACATTATTTGATTCAACCCTCTCATCATCTTTCTCACTTTCTCTTTGTACTTCATTCCCCTACCTCATAAATCAGACGTTGACTGGTTTTCATCTCAATGCACATATGGGAATTCACAGTGGGGTCAACACGTATTCCATACACAAGAATCATGTTGTCGTGCAATGCTAAGCTGGATCCCAATAGCTAGTTGTCTCACGAAGAATAATGGTATGCAACCAATGTTAACCAATTTTACGAAGGACTATGATCCCTGTCCACCTGCATTTGTTAGTGGAACAAATTACAAGTCACGTGACGTTGTATCAATACCCATCTCACCGGGAAGTGAAAGTGGCGAAGTGTACATGTGTAAGACTGGTGCGGCAAGATTGTATTGCAATATATACCCCCCAACTTGGAAACGTCTATCACCCGATGGACAAACTGCACACTTGATACAGGACTTGGGGTGGGAGAAAAAAGGCAAGTGTGGTGATCCGTTACCGACTATGCCACCGACACAGGCTCAGACCGAGTGGCCGACTATGTCACCGACACAGGCTTGGACCGAAATCCCTTCGATGCAAAGTTCTGAGATACCATCTACGACGATGACAGAGATGCCATCTGCGAAGATGACAGAGATACCATCTATGCAGATGACAGCAATGCCGTCTGCGCAGATAACAGCATTGCCATCAACACAGACAACGGAGTTGGTATCTACACAGGCTGATCCTCAAGTCACCATGAGACCAACCATGAGACCAAGTCCTGTTCCATCCATGGGTGAAACCAAGCCTGTGGGGGGCCGAAGTCCTTCGACCCTATCACCTGTAGGCAGTTCTCCATCGACAACGCCATCCCCAACAGGTACAAACCCTACTTCGACAGGTACAAACCCTACTTCGACAGGTACAAACCCTCCTTCGACATCAACAACTGCGTTAGGACCCTCAACAATGACTTCTGGAGGTTACACAGGAGGTACTTCTCCCTCTATTACATCATTTATATCTAATCAAAGCCCATCTCATGCTTATCAACCATCTAATTCTTATGGTATTCCTTCGGCTGTATCGTCACCTGTTGGCGCGTCAACTTTGGCACCATCATCGTCTGTAGAAAAGACTGCTCCAGCACCATCTGTATACACCTCTCCTACAACAACAGCAGCCGGTATGACCTATTTTACCGATGGACGAAGCAAACCGGCAGGTGGTCGTAGATCGACTGAACCAGATGAAGATGATGATGACGATTCATTTTCTTCATCACCTTCATCACCTGAACTAACAAGTCCATATGGAGTGATAAAGTTCGTACCATCCAAAAAAGAAAGCGACAATGTGCGGCCGGGCTTGAATGAAGGAAAGCCAATAAGTACCAACGAGGGCAGATACAAGATATTCAAATCCTCTCAGGACGATAGAGAAGTTGTGATACATGAAGAAGACGATGACTTCATTCAAATAAGTGAAGGTGATCCACACTGCTGGAGGTCAGGGACGGAGTGCAATTCATATGCCGAAGACTTTGCCTGCTGTACTGGTGGTTGTGTTGATGGATATTGTCAGTGATGATCTTACCACCAATAGAGATGAACGAAATGAGTTGTTTTGTTGGAAAGTATGTATCATATGGTTTTTATTCATTGTTACAGCAGCTTTCATAATAATGTTGTTCATTCATTGTTTCATGTTCCATCTGAGATTAATCCACCTCCCAAGAGCCTTACCACAAGGAGTCTTGTATCTTGCTGGTATATTCCCATCCCAGATCCATGCGGCCTTTTGCTCGTCATTCATGTGCCTGGTTGCCATCTCACGGATTTCCTCGATATACCTCACAAGAACTTCGGTTTTCTCTTACCCCGTGATCAGATAGATGATATTATTTAGAAGTAGTAGACGTTTTAGAAGTAGACGTTAAATACCAAAACATCCTTAGACCCGACCCCTTTGTGGTCACAGCCAATAGTAGGCGAAGCTCCTATCTCCCTTCTGTTTCACACCACCGATCTATTTTCTCCCCAGAGTCGTTTTGGACACAACGTCCGAAGGCCCACACAGTTTGTTTGTCCCAATAGTGACAGTGTTTGTCCAAATAATGACAAAATATACTTAACGATAGTGACGTTTAGATTTCTTTTGCTATTTTTTGCTTATTCAGGAGTCGTTTTAGACTCAACGTCTCGGCGGGAAGCCAAAGAGGACAATCACGAACCGGAAGGGAGAAATGAGTCGCGCTTCTCATAATTAGCAAAAAATAGTAAAAGAAATCTAAACGTCACTACAGTTAAGTATTTTTTGTCACTATTCGGACAAACACTGTCACTATTTGTACAAACAATCTGTCCGGGCCTTCGGACGTTGTGTCTAAAACGACCCCGGGGAAATAAAACGTCAAGATGATGGCGTCGTCTACTCGACGTACCGACATACTCTCACTGATACATCTGCGTTCGGATGGTAGACGTCCGCACGAAATTCGACACATGTCATGCCATCTCGGGGCTCTACCATCCACGACCGCGTGTGGTAGTTCATTACCGACCAGTGCCTGCTCTGGCAGCGCCCTTGTTGGTATGGGTTTGACACAGGTATTATGTATAGTCAAAGGTCCGTGTGATGTGGGTCGACGAAGCGATGAATTGTCCGATCGAGCCGCACTAGATGTTAGTATGCAAACGACCCCGTTCGCACCTCCCGGTGATCGACGGAATGTTAACCCGACCACTGACCGACGATTAATTGAACAATCACACTTATTACAAAAGGCACTATCGGCATCAATATTGTTACACTTATATCCGAAATGTAAAATTTCTGTCACTGTCATGGTCCTGGCCGATGATGGAGGTCGGTTAGAAGCGGCAATTAATGCATCAACTCTAGCACTGATAGATGCAGGTATACCATTGAAAGATATGGTGTGTGCCTGCTCGGCGGGACGATGGAATGCGGGAGGGAGTGATACAATTGTTGTTGATTTGAATCGGAGAGAAATTCAAACAGCAACGGGTCTTGATGGTGGTGGTGGTGGATGTAGTGACACTATATATCTACCAGTAGCGACAATGCCCCAACGGGGTACGATTGTACTATCTCAATGTGAAAGTCGTTTATCTGGTGGTGCCGAGGCATTTGCACAGGTATTAGACGCTGCGATGGTCGGGTGTCAAATGGTCATGGATGTCATGGCCGCAGCAGTTAGGGAGAGAGGTGCTGGGCTTTGGCTGGCAAAGGAGGGGAAAGCTCAAGTTATGCTGAATGTTTGGTGACGACAACAAACGTCGGGGTCCGATAATGCTGCTGCAAAGTTGTCACGTTTCAATACGACGAGCGTATGGTTCATTTGCACACAAGGATATCATAGTACTAGAACAATAATCAAAAGGTAATCAGATATAATTGATTTAATTGTAAATAGAAGGTCGTTGACTAAGAGTCGTGTATTAAGGATAGTAGCACACCTGATTCACTTTCTTGAACAGTTCTTACTTTTTGCTTCACTGCCATTGCTTAGGACCCAAAAATTGTCCCTGTTTCCATTCGCCAGCCTTGACAACAACTACAGCAACTCTTATCCCGCCACACCTTGCTGCTTCTGGATGTAGTCGATTAGGATCATACTTCATCGATCCAGATCCATGAGGGACATGGTTGTAGTTTATGCTACCGGTGTACTTACCGCTCTGGCCATTAAATGGATCAATCCATGGCATTTTACTTACATGGAAGGTCTCATGTGGACTGCTGCTGTTGCCTTTGCAATAAGTCTTGGATATATCGTGCTCCGCCTCATTTGTGCTGCTAATAGTGCTGCTTCTACTATATTCACCAATTGTCAGTGTAGCGGTTTCAGCTGTATTATTACTGGATCTACGACTGATACCAAACGTTTGATCCTGTTTCTTCATATTGTTATTCTGATCAATCGACCGAATCCTGTGTAGTTCGTCAATACAGCAGTCAGGACAAGCAGTCATTAACACCTTCCATCCCCTTCCAAACATATTCTTCTTTCGTAAACGTACATTAGGATGATAGATACATCTCCCAGACTTCGGGTCGTACTCGCTGTTAGATATTTGGATGGTGTTGGCATCATTTTCATTTACTATTCCTGTTTCATCAGATGACGACGATTGCACGTGATGATTATTCCGCTCTTTTGAGGAATCCTCACAAACCTCAAGTGAAGTAGAAGAAGACGAAGGTTGGACGTTGTATTCATTGAGAAACTGAATCTCATCATCGTCATCAGAATTTGACACTTTGCGCTGCAAATGATGCCGCCGCGAAATATCTTTGACGTGATGATTACTCTTACTCCTGGGTTTTGGTGAAGCTTTAAGTGATAGCAACAAACTTTGATATTCTGGAGATACCAGCGAGTGGCGGCTAAGAGATATGCTCCTACTTTCATGGTGCATCCCCTCTCTTCTCACTTCCTGTCGCCCTCGAGATGCTTGTGATGATGAGCGTGAATGCTGCGAATGGTGCACATTCTGAAGATAATGCAGACCATTACCGGCGATTGATTCACTTTCTTTGCTTTCTTGATTCCTTGCAGTTTGCAATAGCTCGTCTGCCCGGAAACTCACGCGACTTCTGCTTCTGCTGTCAGAATGAGCAGCGCCTATTGATAATGGGGACGTTGGTGAATAGCATTGGGAGATTGAACCATTTTTCTGAAATGGTAGAGACACAGTCCTATCAATTCGACGGACAACGTCTGGGTTCATGCTTCTTTCTTTACTCCGACTACGTCGCGCGGCTGCTACCGTACAACGACGCACAGGGGACAAGCTCTCACTAGCGACGTCCTTGGGTGATACGGACAACCTCGTCCTCGTTTCAGTGAGCTGTTGCGGACGACTACTCGACAGGTCTTGTCTGCACATAGAATTCTGGTTAGTGAAAGCGTGAACAAAAAAGGCCGGTGTGTGGGGCATTGTGGAGCACACCCTTCGCTCTTGTTTGAATATCACAAACCCGCATCCCTTCCCCTCTCGATCTCGAGGTCATGATGATGTCTTCCTCCACACGAGGAGTGTTATGGATCTTCTTCATAGTAGGAGTAGTAATGATAGAATCATTTGCTCCATCGCCGTCATCACGCGTCGTCTTCCACTCCTCCGACCACTCATTACATCGAATGTCTTTGTCTCGACGAAGTCATCCATCAATAAATACTACTTCGTCATTGTCGACTTCCCTGGCGGACATATCAGCAACATCTAGCATTGCTGTATCTACACTCCAATCAACATTACATGGCAGTTATAGCTTCGTACTGTCTGCATTACTTGTGGTCTCTTCGTGTGGTATAGCAACGGAACAACGCACAAAATTTGGCAAAGCCCTCTCTGCACCACTTGTTACGATGCTACTATCTTTATGCTTGGCAAATTTGGGAATTATTCCATTCTATTCTAATGTTTGTAAGTACGTTATACATTTAAATATTCTTTTCAACCTTCTCTCCGAATCATCTCTCTCAGTGATCCATAACTATATCATATAGACAAGCTGGTGAATCAAATTCTTGTACCACTCGCGGTGCCGCTATTTCTATTCGACTCTGATCTCTATCGTGTCGTACGAGATGCTGGTTCATTACTCGTTGCATTCTTCGTCGGTTCACTAAGCACAGTCATAGGGACTTTGGGTGCATTGTATTTAATACCAATGAAAAGTCTAGGAGAACAAAGTTGGAAAGTGGCTTGTGCTCTTACCGCACGTCATATTGGAGGTGCCATCAATTTGTGAGTGCTCAGTCTTTTATGAGACGCCGTCGAGATATCTGTTAGAACTTATTCTCATCTAAAAAAAACACTTGTTTACTTAGTGTGGCAGTTGCGGACTCGTTGAATATTGATGGGACCCTAACTAGTGCAGCTATAGCAGCGGACAATGTAGTCGTCGCTCTGTATTTTGCATTCCTGTTCTGGATGGCTATCGCTGGGAAGCCTGATGATGTACGCGACAAAATGAAAAAGTCGAATGGCGAGGATTCTATTGTATCAACCACCATGTTGGAATCGTCACTTGGGGAAGAGATCAGTCTACCCACAAATGGAGAACCAACACCAATCACTACATCCTCGATAACATACTCTATCGCAACGGCATCCTGTCTTGTCACTATTGGATCCGCAATCACGGCAGCTATTTGTCCAAACCTCTCGTCACTAGTTATTACATCTCTTCTTACGGTCGTGTCTGCAACAATATATCCTTCTTGGTTTGAACGATTACGATCATCTGGTACGGCTATGGGCATATTATTCCTTCAATTGTTCTTTGCTGCATCCGGCGCTGGAGGGTCACTTCTCCTTGTCCTTCGACAGGCACCGTCTCTTATTGCATTTTCAGCGTTACAGTTAGCTATACACTTTGTTGTATTGATGGGCGTTGGACGTGGGTTGTTGCGTTTGGAAACGAATGAATTGTATTTGGCATCCAATGCTAATGTAGGAGGTCCAACGACAGCTGCGGCCATGGCACAGGCAAAGGAATGGAAATTATTAGTGTTGCCGGCTCTGTTGGTTGGGGTATTGGGTTATGCATTGGCAACAGCGCTGTCACTTTCTCTTGGTCCAATTTTGATCCGTTTAGCATCAAGATGAGAAGAAATGAAGAATTATATGCTCCATTCTCTAACCAAAAACTCTTCATTGACATTTATTTTAATGAACGAATTCTTATGCTATTCAAAAAGAGTTGTCAACAACAAATCATTGTCCTCCTCCTCTATTGATAGGCTCCTTCAAAATAGGATCTACATTCTTCTTCACACCATATTCGGTATAATTGCACATGACGGCAGTGCTTGGGAGAGAGGCATCACTGGGGTCGAGCCAAATCTTACATTCCTTTATGGGAGGACAGTATAGATGGAGGCTTAATGCTGGCTCACATCCCGGGTTTCCAATTTTGTGATAACCCATTGAATCATTGATAAATGTTGGAGCACTGTCCTCAAACACTGTCTCCGACGTCATTTCTAACTTGTCCGTCTTGCTATCAATTTCATATCGTGTTTCTAAAATCTTTCCCTCACACACCCTAACCCAACACCCATCGCAAGGATGGTCATGTATCGGCGACTCTTTACCTGAATTCCAACACAACAGTAACAAAGTAAATGTCTCATCGTCTGTGGCAATTAAATTCCTTGTATAGTTCTTCATTGGGTCACTATGAGCATACTGCTTCCACCACTCGCCACAACTAAGATCGAGTCGACCGAAGAGATCCATGATAGGGTCCGCGGAAGTGCCCCGAGCTTCATCTTGTGCCACACGGATTGACATGACACGTGCTGCATTCTCCTTTTGAAGACGTAGGAGCGAAGGAAGGGTATCAATGAGCTCGGCTAGATTGATTGCTGCAGGTGCAGGCTTGGAGAGGAGAGACTTGGTTGCTTTTGCCGCAACATAAGGTATGTGTCCAAAAAACATGGGCGCCGCAGGACCATAGTCATCGACATTGATTATGGAGGTGGGTGAGCGCGAGAGATTCATTGTGCTACGGCGTACAATGTTTCTGTTGAGCGGTGGAGTATTTATGTCAACCATGCAAGTCACCCTCGATGTCAACAACGAGGTTTTGTTCTGCGAATTTTTCGTTCCCGCGGCCAATGCATCAAGACATGATCTCGTGAAGCAACGCGAGTTAGTGGCGACAGCTTTGCGAATGGAATTGATTCCACCGAGTACGCGTGAGGAGAGCAACATGGTTAGATCGTCGGTTCATTTTTAAGTGAGCTGCGAGACTCTCCGAAGATTCAACATTCAATCAACCCAAAAACGCTCGATTTGCTTGGAAACTTCAATCGTTTCTTTTCCCATCGTCACACGCACTCGTCTGCCCTTCGCCTTCGTCTCCCCCCACTCCCTTGGGCTGGCCACGGGGTTGGATGCGTTTTTTCCCCGTAGAACAATGGGCTGGGAAGACGACGCCGCAAGGGCAAAGCGTTTACATCGTCCTTCACTAAAGAATTGGGAACGCGACGGTCTCGTTGACTCCTTCCCCAACTACGCGAGTTCAATACTATCGGGGGACAATTGCCCCTACAATTACTTTGGAATCAGAGTGGGAGAGGAGAGTGGCAATGACGACAATAACAATAATTATAGGAGGGGTGTGGTGGAAGAGCTGAGTTTGTCATTGTACGAGGCACGTGGACTTGGCGAGGATGATATTATGGAGGGCAAGAGGGATGGTCGTGGATACTCTTTGTATCATATTAATTTGCTGCAGCATGGTCACGACCGACCGAAGAAGCGAAGGATGTATCCTGTGGTCCTGGATGCTAATCAACTTTCGCCTTGCAAATTTCATGAGCGGTATGAGTCGAATCGGATTCCTTGTGTCATACGTGGTATACCCTACGGCGAATCATCATTCACAGAGGAGGGCATGAGAAGTGAAGAAAGAATTCGAATCACCACAAATCTTGATTACGAAAATGATGGCGAAGAGAAGAAGGAATGTCGACGCGACGATTACACACGACAAAAATTACGACGAGATGGCTATGACGACATTGATTCCATTGCGGCTGCGGCATCGACTCTTTCAACTGCGGAATGGCCCGCAATTCACAGCTGGTCCCTTTCCTCTCTCCTCTCCGATCCAATTCTATGTAACGCGAAATTCAAATGTGGTGAAGACGATGATGGTCATACTATCCGCATGCGTCTCTGTCACTTCCTCGAATACCTCCAACACAACAAGGATGATTCACCATTATACATCTTCGATGCAACATTTGACGAATGCAAACGAGCAAAGAGATTGCTATGCGATTACACAGTCCCATCGTACTTCAATGAAGATCTGCTCGGACTGGTCGGCGAACGACGACGTCCGCCATATAGATGGTTTCTCGTTGGTCCAGCACGAAGTGGAACAACAATCCACATCGATCCATTGAATACAAGCGCATGGAATACACTTATTCATGGCGTCAAACGCTGGGTTTTATTTCCTCCGCACCTACCCAAAGACGTGGTCAAAGGTCGTGGGCTAGTATTAAAGGGAGAAGATGATGAAGCAGTCCATTACTTCACAGTCATTCTACCAAGAATAAAACGTAAAGTTGCAGGCTTGGCAACGAATTCAACGATTACAAATCCATATACCAACTTCGAATGCTATGAATTCACTCAACTACCCGGAGACACAGTGTATATTCCACATGGTTGGTGGCATGCTGTACTGAATGTAACCGACACTGTAGGCATTACCCAGAATTATTGCTCTCGGAGGAACTTTGATGATGTATGGTGTGCGACGCGGTCTGGTCGTAAGAAGATGGCATGCACCTGGTTACGGAAACTGGATGAGAAATGTCCAGACTTGGCACGCAGAGCTCGTGAGTTGAATAGTATGGATGGATACACCATGTGGAGTGATGACGTTGAGGAACAACGAAGGTATAGAAAGAAGAAGGAGAGGAGGGAGCGAAAGAGGATGAAAAAGAAGAGTAGCAGTGATGGCAAGGAAGAGTCGAGGGGGCAACAAACGTCAAAGAAGGAGAAATGGGGAGAGCATCGAACTACCAAAAGACTTGATGGATGAGAAAGATTTTCGCTCATTCATTCAATTCTGTACGTTCAATTATTATCATGGTGAAAAGCATCAGTGCTACTGTAAGACTTTACAATATTTTCATTTTTAGTGGTACCATTTTCTGCTGTGTTCAAGCGGTACTTTCCAAAGTCAAATACATACTTCTTCAGCCGCCGCCAATCAGATCCTATTTCTATCGAGAAAGATTTGTAGTAAATCTTTACACACAGAATTTAACGCAAACATCAAACTCGTGCTAGGAAGCAATGTTGAATTCTTTCTATGCAAATGTGACTAAGTTTCTGAATCATTCGACTTCCTTTTTGTCTAATATATTCCGCAGACCCTTCATGGTATTCCAACTCACGATCCTTTTCGCTTCCACCGGTTCACACTTCTCTACCTCATCACGTAATTCTTTTGACAGTGCTTCTGTGCTACACCACGACGCGATCATGTGCTGCTTTAGCACTCGTTGTTCGGAACTGAGCACCTCGTTCAAGTCCATGCATATGACATAGTCTGCGTCATTTTGTCCTACCACTTGACAACGAAATTCGATCATCTCCGAATTCAACTTCCGTAAGAGGGCATTGACTAGGTCCTGAATATTCGTTGGTTCGTACCCATTGACTGATTTCAGTATGAGATTCTTCCATCCATGGTATCCAACATTTACATCGTCATTCAAGACCTTTGAAAGTACAAGCAGCTGTTCATGACCAACACGTTGGTCCATGTAGTATTTACTGAAACTCGATGGAGTTTTCTTGTTATTCTCTTGCACGAGGGGTAGAGTCAATGGTGAAAACACACAACCCCCAACTACAACGTACAATGGAATGGCGTCAAAATCATCATATTGTGACACAAGGAATCGGCTTTGGTCTAATACCACCTCCAACTCTTGACGTTGTTTCTTTCTCAACACATCCAGTGTGACCTTTGAACCAACGCGTTGACAAGTAACTAGAGATCGGTAATTAATACGTTCGTCTGGACGGCTTGGGGAGAGTTGAATTGTGCCATCCATACCAATAGAACATCCATTTATGGCAAGGAGGACGTCATCGCAATTTAGCCTGTGACAATTGTTTGCGTCAGTCTTGTCGTCTTCTTTTTCCAGTTTCACATCAGTCCCAGTGGCGCCCACAATTCGTATTCCACCGTCCAAGTCTAGTTCGACTAGACCAAGATGTCGTCGTAGCGCCTTGGATTCAAGACTTTGAGATCCGACGGTGGCAAGATTTGGAATTCCCGGGACATGTTTAGGTCCCAGTACCCCTCCAGGATTGTCGTAACCAACAACAAGACTCCCCAGTCCACAAAATTTATCCTCCACATCAACCTCTATCCCATCGGTGCACATCTTCATGAACACATCGACAATCTTTGAAGGGATGATGTATCCAATATTGCCCGCACCTCGGAGATGGGCACTGGCTACGCCGACAACTTGCCCATTCTCATCGAAGACTGGACCACCAGAGTTTCCCGGGTTTATAGCAGCATCGATCTGAAGCCGCATAACGGAGTGTGAGTCAACATCGATTCGCGAGACGACTCCACGAGTTACAGATATCTGCGTTCCACCCGTTGGGAATCCAACACAGGTCACGTTCTCGTCAAGGCGGGGCAGTCCAGAAGAGAGGGTTAGACATATGGAGTCAGCGTCTTGCTTTGCGATCTGCGCTGACTCTCCATCAGGAGCAACCGAGGCATCCGCCAATCCCGACGACGAAGAATCAGAGATGCCCCATCCCTTACGAAAATCATCCCAGTCGGCTGTGGTGATTTTCAATAATGCCAAATCTAACGGCAAGCTCAGCCATTCCACCTCGCAGTTCACAACATGCGGGCCAAAACTTGCACGAGCACGGACTGTACTTGCATTTCGGACTACATGGGCATTGGTAACGATACGTATAGAATTGTTATTGTCATTACTACTACCACCACCACCACCACCCCAACGTACGAGGAAGCCAGTTCCAGAGGCCTCACGCTGATGTCTTCGTCGCCAGGGTTCACTGTACGAACGAGATACAGATGTGACCAAAAGCTTCACAACTGGACGGGTACGTGACGATGATGACTTTCGTGATGACTTTTTGATTGCAGTAGATCGACGAGAAGAGGTTCGAGTCGAAGATCCAGATTTGTCATTAATGATATCATCGTTGTCATTTTCGACGGCCACTTCACTTCCGCCGAGGATAACGTCGGATGGCATGTCCTGGCTGCTATCATCGTCCGACATGTTGTCTCTGGAAGTAGAATAGGCAATGTAGCCGCTTTACCAATGAAAAATGATGATGAGATTGAGAGGCCGCATTCATTCAACAGCGACCCGCCAAATCATAAGTGTGAAATAAACTGAAGCTGCGCTGTCCATGAGGAGGCATTTACCTAGCCTCTAGTCCGTGTGGCTTCACCATGCCACTTTCCGGATGGATTACCCACTCGGCATCGTTCATCGTTGGAGCAGCGGTCGGGATCTTCGTCCTCTCCTCTGAGTCTCGAGCGGCACCGAAGACAATCTCGGACGATAACTGCGATGTTCTTCACCATCAAGATACTGGGGTTAATGGTATGCTCCCATCGCCTCCTGTGCGTATCTTCACCCCAAACGACGATCTGACAATCGCATTCGATGGCAGGACGAAGAATCCCATCTACGTTGTCGAGCGTCTTCGTCCACTAAATTCACCCTCCACATCTCGAAAGGGTATGAATTTTCAAGAAGAAAAGTCTCTCAGTCCGTACCATCGATCACGAAATGCATACTACCGTGACTCGGGATATGATCGAGGTCATCTTGCTCCTGCTGCAGACTATCATGGGAAGAATATGGCGGATACCTTCGTGCTGACGAATGTCTCACCACAGATACCAACATTTAACCGTTCGATATGGCTTAGACTTGAGGAATTCGTTCGTAAGGAGGCGAGGAAAGAAGTGACTGTAGTAGAAGACAAAGTGGATAGTAGCAAAGAAGGAGAGAAACATCAGAAATCAAAGGAAACGTGGGTTGTTACTGGTCCGCTTTGGTTACCCCGTGCCATCGTCGACGGTGACAACGGCAACGGCTCGAGTGTCTTTCGTTACTCCTACGATGGCATTGGTAGACCACCATCCCTCATTGCCGTTCCGACGCATTTTTACAAAGTGATTGTTGTGGTAGATGTGAAGTCTTCGAAAAATGAACCTGGTAACAACAATAACAACAACACGTCGGCGTATTCGCTACGTCAATTTGCGGCATTCGTCCTTCCTAATACGGATATGATTGGAGAGAAAGAAAGTGGTGGTGGCATTCGATTGGTAGATTATGTAGTGAACCTCACAGATCTCGAGGCAGTGAGTGGACTTGAATTCTTCCCACTGCTATTTGGATCTTTCAATGAGAATGAAACAGATGACATGCCGCCAATAACAAAATCGATTGCGGATGCTCTTACCGATGAGATTCGTGAATCGAGTAGTGAGATGGTAGACAAACAAGTACGAAATAGTGTGTACAATAACAACAACAACTCGCTACCGGTTGCACTGACAAATGGTCCTGCAAATAAAGAAAGTTTGAGTAAGGGTAGACGAAAGAAGATGAAACAGCTGCTTCGTGATAACTCTCCGATTCTGTTTCAGCATATATGTAGGAATAATGATGATTGTTATAAGCTCCTTCGCGTATAATTTATGTAATCATATACGCCTATGATTTAGTGATTAGAAGTCATACATTGCTCTTTATTTATGTATTTATATAACTCATATATTTATGCATTCACATTATGCATGAACTGTCCTTAAACCCCTAGGATACCTAATCTCCTATCTTTGCTGCAGCCTCTTCTCTCATCATCTCAATTCAAAAGAGTTTTCTCTTCGACGTCACACTGTCTGATTCCAACCCAATATTACTTTTCTCATCATTCTCCTTGTATGATACTACATTACGTATGATAGGCGACGAGCATTGTGGCGACATTGCGGCACGGAATCTATGTCCGCCAATGTGAGCATTCGATTTCTTCGAAGGCGTGGTGGCAAGATATCTGCCAGTAGCCAAAACTATATGTTCGTTTCCACGTAATGGAGCCATCCGTTTGAACGACGAAGATGGTGGAGGTGAGCATATCTTGCCGCGAATGGCGTATAGTCGACGGGGTGTTGTGTGACATGTCAATCGCACAGCACCTGAATCGATGAGGCGATCACTATTTGTTCCACCTTTGCGAGGATTGGTTTGCATCTGCAGTCGTACTGCACCCGATTCCACAAGTCGACGAGGCGTCATGTCACGATGATATTTTGCTAACCGAATCTCTTTGGCATGAGATCTCTTTGGCATGAGAAGATATCTGCGTGGTGTGACTCTCTCAAACAGGGGACTGGTGGTGAGTGCATCCGATCCGATTTACTGGTAGTCGCGATGCTCGAAAAGGTCGCTCGTTTCTCAGCAGCGATGTAGCTATCCGATGAATTCATCATCATTAAACCTTTTTACGCTGTTAGACTAGGTTCTACGAGAAGTCTAGCACAACAGTCGGCACGGAGAGACCTGGTACGACATCGTTGCAGGCGATCACAATGTATTGAGTGAATTGCAGAATTTTAGAAGAGAAAGGAATCCGCCGAACTTCATGCCAAGAGAAAGCGTGTTGGGTGTTGGAGTGTTGGTTGAAGTCATACCTTCACTCAAATGCCACCCCTATTGAAATTCGCCGCTGTCAAGCCGGTACCACCGCCCACGTTCTATGACAATGCCTTTCAGTATGCTCGGGAAGTTGCGATGGACGCGACGAAGCTGATAAAAGACGTGACATCGTCCATTGAAACTTGCATTCCTGATATGACGGACACCAAAAGGCGGGTCATCGAATTGAAATTGAATGTGGCAACTCTTATTGAGGGCAACGAGTTCCGATTATTGCTGTCTCTATCTACTCTGATGGCAATTGGTGCTCTCCTCATTTGCGTCCCAAGGAAGAATGTACTAGTCGCGAAGACAGAAAAGACGTCTCAGTCCACAGAAGTTGTTCCTCCTGCGGATGAGACTGAATCACCGATCAAGACCGTATTCGGTAGAGTCATAGTTAGTGCAGACAGTGCTAATGCCTCGATGAGAGCAGTGACGAAGAATGACAAACCCTTCAAATCGTATGTCAAAAAGCAGATGGTCTCGCAGCGTGAGGAAGATTTTCCCATTACACCCATCACAATGGCGACCCCCGATAGCCTCGACGATGAGACGACGACGACTTCGCATAAGTCGAAGCTCTCTTTCAAAGAGTTCCTACAGATTCCAGAATTGCAAATGAAGAAAGCGTACAGCAGTATCTTTAAACTGAGCTCTACTCCAAAAAAGCCTAAAAATTAATGGGCTCAAGATTCTATCCATCCACGTTCCACAAATCTGCAACCCCAACTGTGCTGGTGTAGGATTGAATTTCATCATTCATCTTTGTTTCATTGTTTGTACACTATATGTGATAGCTATCGTGTCCTTTTGGTAAATTATCAGTTAAAAATTTAATGCTAAAATAGGAGAAATGAGTTTTCAGAGTCAATCAATGACATCTTCCCATTCGCATCTCCAAGGACCATATCCTAGATACAACCTTGTTAAATCCCAACCTCTTTCGCCAAGAATTTTGTATACATCAATGAAACCTTTACAATGCTGACTAGTCTTAGAATTGTCTTCAGATATCTGTTGAAATAAGGTCTTGACAACTTTATGTGAGCTGAGAACCCCAAAAAAATCACCATGTGAAAGATGTTAGGAAGTGGGTTCAGTCATGTCATTAAGTAAAACAAACACATCCAACAATTGTGCGGATTTACCTTGAAAGAAGTCCCGGGATCTGCGATGATTTACCAATTGAAAAACTCTGTATGTGGCAGCATAATATGTGTGCATGAACAAAGGCTTGTAGTTCATCACGCTCATTGGCTGCCACATGCAGCATAACTGCTATGGTGCAATCCTCGCCAGTTCCGTCAACAAACATGAGGTATTTTTCGCCTTTAAAGTGACCTTGAATCAAATTGGACGAGGTAGAATTGCGCTGGAACATGTCATGTAATCGAACTTTAAGATGAATTTTCCCCTCGCTAAAGATGCCACATACTGATTTCAAAAGCGATTCAGATACAGCACTGGGATGCAGTACATATTCGCTTGCTCTTTTTGGCATAATGTCTGTCAAAACAATTGGTAGCTTGTCGGCGCCGTTTTGCATTTCCAACAACATAAACCAAGCAGCATATTCAACAAGAGAATGTAGAGCCAGCTTTGCACGTTCTCGATTCAGCGTCCGCAGACGCATCATCTGCATGCCAATATAGTTTGCCCAGATGTGGATTAGCGTCAAAAATATGAAAATACTCCATGAAATTAATTGAACATCCACATTGATTTCATTGTTGTCATTGTTTGAGCACGTAGCACTTGACTCAGTGGAATCTCCACAACTGTTGATCGAATCGTAGTCTACGTTTGAGCTATTCTCCAAACGATGCAATGCCTTTGCAAGAAAAACTCCACAGCACATGCCCACCAACGAAACTAATGTCTCCTGCGTAGACTCTTTTGCTTGGCAGTCAGCTCTATTCCCAATGATTGCAAAGTGATCAGTGATATTGCCTTTCGTAGCCCCAGCTGCCATACCACAAACTACCTTGCAAAGCATAGATGTAGATGTGAGAACAAGGTATGATGATGGGAGATAATTCGAATTGAGTATATGCAACGATGTCGTCCAACGCTGCCTCAAGAGCCATGGCAGTGCCATATCCAACGTCAAGCCAACATCGTTCGATATGTCGGCTAATAAACGAAATTCTTTCACGTAAGAATCAAAATAAGGGGATGCAATGTAGCTAAACAACAGCCCTCCAATCATACTGAGACCATCTCGCACGGCCCACGTCATTGCGGCACTCATTGCTGTGGCATGTTGATTTCCTACGCCCGTGGCCGACAAGACTGCGCTAGTGCTCACGACGCCACGGAGGTAGGAGCACAGTCCCTGTAGCGAGTCATAGAATTGATATTCGAGATAACCTTCTGCTACCGAATTCGGGTATCCAATTGGTAGGAATAGGTCACGACAGAGCTGGTAGATTTTATCTGTTGTGCGAAGAATATGAAGTTGTACTGCCGCATTTCTGTCTGTATTTTTCGAATTGCTTTTAGATTTGAGAGTCGACCGACGAAGAGCCATAGATCGTCCATCCTTTGACGTTAAATGATATTCTTCATAGGGCTTACACCTAATCGACGACAACGATGCATCGTATTCGCGAACTCTCATCTCTTATTACTCTTTCATCTTCCCTTCTCTCTGCTCTTCCACTCATCTAGGTAGATCTAGAGAGGTAGATAAACATCTCTCGTGAGAGCAGGGACGGGGATTGCCGACTATGCGGGAAAGAGGTCGTTGGAAATTTACGTAGATAATAACTCGAGAAAGCCGTTGAATCACCGAAGCGAAGGACACCTCAAAAGAGTCCGTGCCTCAAGTCAGCCCCTAAGACGTCGGTGTCAGGCTAGAACGACGCCTGCCGGGGATAGGAGGCATTGTTATATCCAGCGTAGTAACAGCATTATTATTATCTGTATTATTCCGCTGCTCGCGAAGTATAAATCATTGTTTCGGAAATGCAATCGTCCATCTCCAAATATCGTATCACCAAGCGAGTCGGCGGGGGTTCCTTCGGGGACATTTACCTTGGCGTCGGCGCCAATGGGGAGAAGGTCGCAGTCAAATTCGAGAAGCATGGTGCTCGCTGTCCTCAGCTGCGCCACGAATACAAGGTATA
>Ga0247831_1004477_pt1 | contig 18595 bp, 14 predicted proteins | sample LaCruzMarch2015__9_FD_192406 | JGI IMG/M metagenome (GOLD analysis project Ga0247831, IMG submission 192406) | Freshwater microbial communities from meromictic Lake La Cruz, Castile-La Mancha, Spain - LaCruzMarch2015_1m | ecosystem: Environmental > Aquatic > Freshwater > Lake | place: Spain... | reverse complement strand
GGACGCAAAAGACTGGTTTGGGGTGGGGATGACAATGAAGATCTCGATCGTCGTGTTGGTGGTTGTTGTCGCCAGCATCCACTCCTTCGCATTTTCTACGAGTGGAACTGGATCTCGATGGGCGGTGAAGTCATCGTTGTCTTTGCATTCTACTACAGCACGTGGTCGTCAACAGCAGTTCGGTGACAATGATTTAGCAGTTACTTCTACTACAATGGAAAGGCAACCATCACAACGACAAATCGCAAAGATTGAAAAGTTTGCCCGCCTTCCAGTTTGGCCAGTTTGGCAGGGTGTATTCCTATTTGCTGCGTCTAGAGTCTTTGGGCCAGAAGTTGCTGCAAAGTGGGAAGATGACATCGGCGGGCGGGTATGTCCCAATTTCTTCGAGCCGTCATCGACTGATCCATTCGTTTTGCTTGTCCATCACCGACATGCATTCCAAAATTGGGACCCCATTCGTTACATTCAACGTACTTTCTTCCCTGAGGGCTTTCCAAGTCATCCGCATCGAGGATTCATTACGGTGACTTATTGTTTGAAGGGAGGATTTTTTCACCGTGATAGCTTGGGAATTAAACAGTCATACGGAGCGGAAGAGCGACATAATGGACGACATGTTCAATGGCTCACAACTGGTGCAGGAATACAACATGAAGAGATGTGGGATGTTTCTGAACCTGATGACAAAGATAAGGGATCACTGCTTTGGACGTCGTCTCAAGAGTTATATCAAATCTGGCTAAATCTTCCATCAGCAAACAAAATGTCGCCACCAGACGCACAGTTGTTAGAAAGATTTACTGTCGATGATTCTTCGACGAAATCTCCATCACCTCCCATAAACTCCACGCCTATAGTTACATCTAACGATGGATCAATCATCACTACAATTATTTCTGGCGAACACGACGGGGTGCGAGCTTCCGTTAAATGTCCCACAAATGCTTCAATCATGAGAATACAACTAAAAGGAACAACAACGCAGTCTATGTCGTGTTGGACGCACAATCTTCCATCCACACATACAACCGCCATTCTTTACACTCGCAAGGGCTCGATTGAGATTGATGGTCAACGAATTCCTCCTCATCACACAATATTTCTTACTCCTAATGGAGAGCAGCTCACCATAAAGGCATCAGAAGACGCAGATGTACTGCTACTGTCCGGTGAGCCACTTCGGGAACCCATAGCATCAAAGGGGTCAATGGTTGTGAACACACAAGGGGAGATCCAAAAAGCGTATTCCGACTATCAAAGGGGTTATATGGGGCTGCCATGGGATCACTCACTTAATGATGATGAGTGGAGTGAACACGTGAAAAAGAATCCGTCAATGTACTGATATGACTTGGCCATCTGACTTTTTGTTGCGGTCCTTGGAGACAAGGAAAACGATTGATAAGAAAGTTCTGGCACAGAGTACATTCTGAGTAACATGTGTAAGAGCTCTTATTGAATCGCACTCCATCTTCACTCTTTTCTGCATACGAGTCACATCCCACAACCCAACAAAAGAATTGAGCACATTTTCAGTTGGCGAAAATCGATCTCAGAGTGGTGGCATCATTATAGAATTGTGATCAACCTAAGCACCAGCAGAGGTGCAAAACACCCCACAATTCGGAAGTAGTCCTGCACCCGCAGTTGACGACGTGTTCCATCTCATTAGTAAACGACAGAGGATATGCTGGACAAGGCTCGTGTTATAGGATACATTCCTATGGAACGACAGAAAGTGAAAACACGCATGTCTATGCTTCTAGGTAAGGAAATTGTCGTCCATAAGCACTGTGTCAACCTTTGACCCGTAACAATCTCAAACGTCAGTTTCGTTCGTCTCCAATCTAGATGTGACCCGCAGTAAATATGATAACGATCGACTTCAGAAGCTACTTACTGCCGCCCGAGCGTTTGATCATACCGATACCAAAACTCACAATCGTGATATCCAGGATGGTGCAGTGGTGATTGTTTGCAGCATACTCCACTCATGCTCGCCATTCTTCGTCGCGAGGGCAAAGGAGATTCAACTCTGTCTGACGATCTTGCTACGTCTATACCGATGCTCCGAAGAAAGGCTCTGTGCTTCATTTTGTACCGACGGCACCAATCTCATTCTTATCTTTCTAGAACTGATTGAAGTCAACTACAGGCTTGGCAAAAAGGGTGATGCTCAACACATCGTTTTGGCACAACGTGTCATAGACATTTTGTGTAAAGCTCGTGTACCTTTGTCGATGGTAAAGCGTCAAGAAGAATTAATCTCTTCGCTTGTCGGCAATGTTCATGGAGCGACTGGTCGATTTGTGATGCACCTTAGCATGAAGATACTTGCAAGTCTATCGGAACATCATGTACACAATAGGGTCATCTTGTTCGATGCCGATCTACTTGATACAGTTTTGGTTGGTTCCACTCATACGTACTCACCCGTGAAGGAAGAGTCTGCACGGATCATCATGAACCTTGCCCTGGAGGATAAGAATAAGGCAGATCTAGTGAACAATCAACGTTGGATGGATGCGACTCTGGCTTTCGCGCGAGTTTCATGTACTGTCTCAATCAAGACTTGCGCAATCCAAGCTTTACGATGCATGGCGACGATACCTGAAAACAAGATTATAATGGTCCAGCATAAGAATGGAGCAGTTGTGGAAACGTTGATACAAGTCGCCTCCTCGCGCCTCGTTCCATCGCAACTGAGCATAAATGCCACAAAAGTATTATCTTCTCTAACTTGCCAAGCCACTGCGTCACAGATTGGTCATCATCCTGGCCTTCTCATCACCTTATCATCGTTGGCATGTCGTGAGGACAACCATGCAGTCGTTGCTGCCATGACAGTAAAAAAACTTGCAACTCATGTACATTCGGACGGCCTCTCTCACAAAGTTCTTCTCCAGGCCTTGATTACCATGTCCTACTCTAGATCTCTTGAAGTACTCAAATGGACAGTACGAGGACTACTTGAGCAAGCATCCTTCCCTCAAGATAGAGTAAAAATGATCGGCCATAAGGGATTGGCTGCATCAATCACAGCACTGTCGATGAATGAAAATGAATTTGTGATGACACATGCTAGGGAGGTATTGAGCGTATTAGCAACTGATGTTGCTACCGCGAGGAATGTGAGAGTCGAAAAAGTCCTCCAGCGTGTTTCGGCAGCAAAGGAATGCCAAGATGTACTCGATTTATGCAGGAAAAAGCAGCCTCGATGCTACTCCCCGTCATCGTTGGAGGAGTTTCACTTTGACTTTTCAGAAATGGAGTGAGAGAGAGAGAAGAGTACAAAGGTGACGATTGTATCTTTGATGTACTATACTTGTTTAGCTGTGGATAAGGTCCACTATGTTGTGTAAAGATTGTAAAGAGCCGTTGTATCAACTCATTAAAAATTCAGTAGCATCCATCCAAGATCCATCTTACTCATAAATCCATTCCTTAGAATGCGACGTCCAATCAAGGACTTCACCCTCTTCAAACCACAAACCAATTTCCCTCTCAGCGTTCTCTACCGAGTCAGAGCCATGACATATATTCCGCCCAACCTCAATGCAGAAATCACCCCGGATGGTCCCTGGATCACTGGCTAACGGATTAGTCGCGCCTAGCATCTTCCTACCAGTCGTAACAGCCTCCTTCCCCTCCCATACCATGCACACGACAGGTCCACTCATCATATAGTCACGCATTGCGGGGAAGAACTTTTCGTCTACCAAGTCACAGTAATGCTGATCGAGAAGCTCTTTCGATGCCTGTTTCGTCTTCATCGCGGCAAGTCGGTATCCCTTAGTTTCGAACCTTGAGATGATGTTCCCAACAATGCCGCGTTGGACACCATCCTGGATATTGGGGATGATAAAAGAAGTTGAAAGATGCCAAACATAAAGAGAAGAAACGATGAAACTGATGTCCCATTCATCTATTTGTATCAATTCCTGTTCAATTTCATTCATCATTTCCCGTGAATAATCACCATCATTGTTTTCTTTTCTAGTTTCGTCAAGCTCGCCCTCCACACGTCACGTATTCGAACCATACACTCACAGGTTTTATCATAATGTACGTACGCTCCATGGCCATAGCAAGCGAACTAGATGTCGTCCTGCCATTAGTAGAGGATGGGGCAAATGCCTGGACCGTGGCGGCGAATGCAGCTATAATGAATCCGACCTTCATGAGGAGATGGATGGTCGTGACGATGATGAGAATGACACTTCTTCGTGGAGATCAAGTCCGACACTTCTACATACGTAGGAACTCGTATATTCCGTTATCATTGATTGACCTATCAAAATTAAACAACAACGACCATCTCGGAAGACGCCGCTCGGCTCATTGACACTACTCACGCCAACTGAAAAAATCCCCCAACCAATTCCAGAAACCATGCGCTTCCTCCTCGCGCGGCACGGCGAGACCAACTTCAATAGAGAAAAGCGTGTCCAGGGATCGTCTGATCTTAGCGTTCTACTTCCTGATGGGATTGCACAGGCCGCTGCATTGGGCATGTACGTCTCACGACGTCAAGCAGGCCAGGCTCCCGACGATGTTGTTGTTGTGTCGAATTCTACTCCGACAAATGCGCCTCCGATAACACGAACTTGGTGCTCGCCACTAACACGATGTCGACAAACATACGCGGCAGTGTCAGGATGTTGTTCTTCCTCGCATCACAACGGTGCTCCTCTGCCCGATCCGACGATACATTTTAATTTACGTGAGAAGGATATGAAAGAGTGGGAGGGCAAATTGCGAATTGACATTGGGGAGGAGATCTATGCCGCATTCAAGGCCGATCCGTTGTCACATAGATTGGACGATGGCAAATTTTCGCCATTGTTAGATTGTTGGGAGAGAGCTTCTTCAAATTGGAGTGAGATTCGATCGGATGCCGCTGCCAATACTGAATCTGCAGTGTTTGTAATGTTCCACGGCTCGCTTGGAAACTGTATGCTCTTGCAGGCGTTGGGGATGGGCATTGACATGTTCGATAAAACAATCGAGCATAAATTTGACAATTGTGACTGTATAGAGCTTGACTGGGCAGATGACGACGAAATTGCAATGAGATGGAGACGTGTGTTTCCTGAGGCGGGTGAGTGGCAATCCACCACGACTTTGTCATCGTCCTCTCTAATTACCTCCACAAATTGCATTGGTGATATTGATCTTCCAACCTATCAAGATGTTGTTAATGCATCAAGGGTAATACAGGGGGTGGCCCATTACACTCCACTCCAAACAAGTCGCATTCTTGACGAAGAGCTGGGAGTGAATGCATATATTAAATGCGAGAACTTTCAACGTATGGGAGCTTTCAAATTCCGTGGTGGGTACACAGCAATAAGTCATTATAAATCTGTTGGGGGACTAAAACACGTCCTCACCTACTCGAGTGGCAATCACGCTCAAGCTATCGCACTAGCTTCGACGATGCTTGGGGTTAAGTCGACAATAATTATGCCCTTGGATGCACCTGCTCTTAAATTGAAAGCGACAAAATCCTACGGCGGGAACATTGTCTTTTACGATAGGTACAAAGAACAGAGAGATGAAGTCGCTGAACGAGTCAAAGCGACGTTGCCGATGGTAGGGACAGAGTTCATCCCACCCTACGATCACCGCTACGTAATTGCAGGTCAAGGAACAGTAGGGAAAGAAATTATAGAAGAATTGCATTCAAAGTCTGTTAGCCTCGATTATCTTTTTGTTTGTGTCGGTGGAGGAGGTCTTATTAGTGGAATTTGCTTAGCAACACAGGCTTTGTCAAACAATACAAAAGTAATTGGAGTGGAACCAGAGGCTGGAAATGATGCACAACAATCCTTGCAACAGGGACAAATTGTCCATATCGAAACACCACGTACCATAGCCGATGGGGCACAGACTCAGCATTTGGGGAAATTGACATTTACAATCATATCTAAGCTTGTTTCACAAATTATTACAGTTACCGATGACGAACTGATCAGTGGCATGAAATTCTTCGGGGAAACGATGAAGATGGTTGTCGAGCCTACGGGATGTCTTGGGCTGTGTGGCTTGCGTAAAATGATTCGAAGTGGAGAAATTCCGAAAGGTAGCAACTGTGGCGTAGTAATATCAGGTGGAAACGTCGATATGAAGAGATATTGTGAGTTGATATCGTTGTCTCTCGCATAAAAACACCAAAGTGCCGTTGATTGCTATTTCGTGCCATAGTCTGTACTATTTTAGGCGTGGACTGATACCAAACGAAAAGGAAGTGATTATAGATGTAGAATTGTACAAATTATTAGAAATATCACTTATTACAACCTTCATTTTAAGAGCCCAATCTTTGGCCGCCATTTCCCCAATCGTGACCCCGTGCAGGTCGCGCTGGGTCTGTTGGCGGATTCGCTCTTCCTGGTGGCTGCCATGTATTATTTCCAACTGCACCGCCTCTGGCTCCTCCCCCCGCAGTTGGAAGGGGAGCAACGTACGCCCCAACACCCAGCTTATCAATAAGAAATTGTGGTGTATGTAGATAATCTTTCCCATAAACGATGGGCACAACGTCGACCAAGAAGTAAAACAAGTGTCCCACCGCAATGCCATGCAATAGATCAGTATACTGACCACCCATTAATACGCTAACGATGACATAAGCAAATGGAAGATGAATTGCCTTCATTTCTATTCCCCAGATAGATGCAGGTGACGTGGGGTGACGTTTGCTCCATACGTACAAAACAAAGAACATCAACGTCCTTGAAAATAGAGGAGGCACGGCCAATATCATTCCCATGGGTACGTAAGACACAACGATCATTACCATCCCAAACATTATACTAAAAACATAATCCGCCGTACCTCCTCCCGCTCCCGTATTGTATGGCTCAAGTTCATATCGTTGACTAAAGCTTTGCAACATGTATAATGCCATTAATGTATTAAAATCGAATTTACCAACGAATAAGAAAGGAGTTACAAAACGCCATAACTCAAAGTATTGATAAACCGAATCCCAATCAAATATAAGTTTCATAACGTTGACAAAACCAAAATTACCAGCAATTGTTGTTATGAGTGCAGCGCCGAACCAATATTTTGTAACGAGAGGAAGAGAGTGGAACCAGGCTTGTGGACCGCCGGTATCGTCCAACCCCTGGACATTGGCAGCGGGTGGCATATCTGTTTGGTGAGGGAGCTCCGTCGCGGCGAATGGTGAAGTGGAATGTGATTGTAGTACATAAATATCCTTCTATGTTTTCAAAACGAAAATCCTCACTCTCGTCATTTGTTCGGTCGCCCAGCGAGGACAATTGGTAGAGGAGTTTGCTTACCCACACTGTCGTCCAGCAAAATTAGGGACATTTTTGTCATCCCGTTTATGTTTTAGCCAACTGCTCGGTCGTACCACGATATCGTTCGTTCCGCAACCATGGGGAAGAAACGAGAGAAAGGAAAGGCGAGGAAGGCCAAAGCTGCAGCAGCGCAGTTAGCAGCAACGCAAGAGGCACCATTGAATGCGGGAGCATCAGTGCGGCAGGCGATGTTAGACCCTAAAAGATGGCGGGGCTGGACTATGGTGGGTCTGACACAGGGATGCAACCATGGTTGTCCTGCTCTTCCTGCACCCGATCATGCCGTTTCACTTTTCATGGATGATCTGTGGGCTCATGCATACGCCCAGAAATTGCCAGATCGTCTCATAGATACATTTGACAATCATCGACAAGTTTGGGACAATGCAATACTTCGAAAGTTGGCATTGGATATCTTGGTGGCAATTGGAACAGACTTCATTATGAGTACAGATAATCTCAACAATGAAACTATTCGTCTAGCTTATATAATAAATGTATTGGAGCAATATATTGGGAATGGCAAAGATGGCATCAATTTAGCCAGTGTAGTGGTAGACGATATCATCAGCGGGGGAGAGCGAGAAGTCATTCGTTTCTACTTGAAACGAATCTCTTGCACTTGCTTGAAAGCAAAATATTCACTGGTAAAGAAATTTCATCCTACTAGAATGAGTGGTTGTTCCATCTGCAAGCAAGTAAAAGTGCGAAGCTCGATGATGCTTTGTGGGCGGTGCAAAGCAGTTCAATATTGCTGCAGGGAGTGTCAAGCGGCTAATTGGCCGAGTCATAAGGGTATTTGCAGAAGCATACACGAACAAATGAAGAAATAGATGGGATCATGGTTGCACAAGTGCATAACTCCCCAAGAGCTTGGCATAATGATGATATTATATGGAATTCGATTGACAGTACACTTCGAAGACAAGAGTCTGTAGAGGTAATTACATTATCATTTCTAATTTGATAAGCAAACAAGTGAATATAAAGAGGACAACACAGTCCATCACAATCGAGACACAGGCTCATCCTCAGGGATGACATCTCCCTCGTACTTTGTTGTTAGGATGTGCGGATAGCACACGGTAGTGAGGAAATCATCCAACTTGTCTTTTGTTAACATATCTTCCACCAATTTACCTGCCAGGTACCACTTTCCTTTATCCTCGCCACCAGTAACGCGCTTAACTTCATCATGCACCAGCTTTGCAATCCGTTCTTTCGTTATGACCTTCCCATCATCCTCGGTTTGTACACCGTGATGCTTCCACTGCCAAATTTGAGCACGACTAATCTCTGCCGTGGCAGCATCCTCCATATGATGATTCAGGGGAATGCACCCAATCCCACGTAGCCATGCCTCCGAGTAGGCAAGGACGATTGATACACCCTTTTGTAGTCCCTCACTTGTAATCGCCTTGCCCTTCGGAACAACAATCAGTTTCAACAGATCAACCTCGGTGACATCCTTCCCTGACAATCCAGGACTTTTTGCAATTTGATTCGACGATGGCATATATTCATCAAATACACTCTTCGCAAGTCCAACCAACGCTGGATGTGCCACCCATGTACCATCGTGTCCAGCCAATGCCTCACGGATCTTATCCTTCTTAATCCGTGCCATTGCTGCATCGTTTTCTGTTGGATTGCCCTTGATGGGGATTTGCGCTGCCATCCCTCCCATGGCGAAGGTACCACGTTTATGACAAATGTATATCAACCGCTCGACGTAGGCTTTGAGTAATGGTGTGTCCGTCATAGTCAAGTGAGACCGATCGGGTGCAATCTTATCCTCATGACATTTGAACTTCTTAATGTAAGAGAATAGATAATCCCACCGGCCACAATTCAATCCAATCGAATGATCACGCAATTCGTACAGGATCTCCTCCATTTGGAATGCAGCCGTAATGGTCTCAAGTAAAACCGTGGCACGGATAGTCCCGTTGGGTACGCCAAAGTAACTCTGTGCCGCACGGAAGACATCGTTCCACAATCGTGCCTCGAGGTAATCCTCCAACTTTGGCAGATAGTAGTATGGTCGACTACCCTTCTGGAGTAAGGCGTGAACGTTGTGGAAGAAGTATAGGGCAAAATCGAAGATGCTACCCGATGCCACCTTCCCATTGACGGTAACATGCGCTTCATCGAGGTGCCATCCGCGTGGACGTACGAATAGGACTGACGTTTTGTCCTTGAGTGCGTATACCTTGCCTGTGGATGGGTTGGTGTATGTAATCTTACCCCGCACGGCGTCACGGAGGTTGCGTTGGCCCTCGGTAAGGTTGGACCAAGTGGGTGAGGTGGAGTCTGTACATACGGATAAAAAAGAATGTATCGAAGAAGTAAATAAAACGCGTCAACTCATCACTCATCATGCAACGAAAGAATGAATGTTGTTCGTTGTACAACGCACTCACCTTCGAAGTCTGCCATGTAGACATTGGCACCCGAATTCAACCCATTAATAACCATCTTCCGATCAACCGGACCAGTAATCTCCACCCGTCGATCGGCCACATCGGCTGGAATTGGAGCGCATCGCCAATGTGGATCATCCGTCGCATGCGAATGTGGCTCACGAATATTCGCTGACCCGCCTTTGCCTTCGTAGTGCGGTAAGGCACCACTGTCAAACTCCATCGCACGACTAGCACGTGCATTAAGTAACGCACGACGACGATCCTCGAACTTGTGACAGAGATAGCCAACGAATCGGAGTGAGTCGGATGTTAGGATTTCGGCTGCTGCTGCACAGATGGGTGCATGTACCTCCACAACGACTGATGTAGATCGAGCTTCCATGATGTTGATTGTTGTAGCTAGTGTTTAGTTGATGCGGCGTCGAGGGGTATATGGAGGCTAGATTATGAGATCTGTGGTGTCTGGGTAGAAAGAAGGAGAGATGATATCTACCGAGCGAGGAGTATCGTCGCGTGAGTTTGGTGTCGGTGATGATGTGGAAAACCTTCGCACGTTCCCGCCCGTCAACAACTGCCCCAGGCAATGATGGCGATGGCGGGCAACCTCCTTCCGCTGGTGCGATCGAACATTGCCATACTATCCCAGAAGATCGCCCTCCTTGATTTAATGATATCTCGTCATGGAGTTACCACGGCGTCATCTCACTTCGTCACACCCTGCCCAATCGTCGGCGCTTCGATCGGTCAGCACTACCGACATTCGATGGACCATTTAGAGCTCGTCGCGCTTGTGGCCGATACTGCCGACGAACAATCATCATCATCGTCGATATCGGATGTGATGGAGGAATTGCATTACGACTACCGAGTTCGGGGCGGGACATTAGAAAAGGATGTAGATATGTCACGTAAACGATTGGTTGACGTCGTTGCCATCTTTCGACAACTTGAATTCCGATCGCCACAACAATCTCAGTTGGATGAATCAATAACATCACGGCCAATTGCGGCATACTTTAATTTGAGTGCAGATACCAACGATGAGATACGTCTACTAAGCACTGTGGGGCGAGAGCTGGGATTTGCGGCACATCATGCTATACATCATATGGCCATAGTAAAGATTATCGCTACGAAGACGTTGGGGTATGATGAGAATGAGTTACCACATGGGTTTGGGAGTGCACCGAGTACGCTCTTGTTTGATGCAAAGAAGTTGAAAACGTAATACTGGGCAGTGCACTGAGGCTAAAAGTATACAATCAATAATAGTTATTTGAAGTTTGAAGTAAGAGTAGCTTCTGGATGGCGGTTTCCTCGTTCTACAGTAAGGTAAATTAATTTTCATTCGAATTTGAATTAATTTCCGACGAAATCAAAAGTTAGTCGAGTTTTGTCTTACGACACATGAAGAATGGAGCAACCAGCGCAACCCACGCGGCCCAAGTCTGCTGCAGGTAGGCCCCGATTATCAAGGACAAGGAGCTACATCAACTCTAGGGAAGCGAAAGCATCTGGGAAAGACGAGGATGAGAACGTTCCTATGCCTTTTCTTGGCAACAATACAAAAGCTGAAAACGGTGGTTATGGCGACGAAACTGCACCGCTGATATTCTCGTTGCTTGGCGATTTGGACGATGATGGAAGTGTATTCCGGTGGGAAACAACGAGGACAGTCAAGCCTAAAAATGCGTTCGTCCACGACATGCAATTTCGATTTAGCCTCTCAAACATCGAAAGAGGAGACGATTCAAAGCTCCTTTGTAGACCAACCAGATTGGATCTCAAGTCTTTTGCTCGTGGTCCCATTGCTTTGATATCACTTTTGTGCCAACACATGGCCGCTCTGCTTATGACAGCGTTCGGCTATTTTTCACGATGCGGCATAAAGCGATGCATACAATCGTCCAATGACGAGAATATGCCGTGTGTATCGGAGGAAGACGGACTCGTCACCAAATCGATCGTTGCACCAGCTACCGCGAAATCACGTAACCTCTTACGACTTGAAGATCGAATTCGTCGAGAACTGGCAATAGAAACTAAGCCACCACCTGTTGCAGCACACGATGATAATGCCAAAATCAAAGACGAAACGAATGACCTCTCTGTTCAGCGACCCGTGGCAAAGATGGATGAGTCATTCTGGATGAATCCAGTCAACGACCTGGTGGGGCCAGAGAAAAGCCGTGGTAATATCCAACGTGAGATAAATCTGACAGTTGACGTGGGACCGATCAAACTTTGCCAGCATCCAGAGTTTACAGCTCAAGAGCAGGCGTTGGCACGTCTTAGCTGCTTCGATTTGTCTAACACATCGGAAGCGATACAATCAGCTCAGCCCAGTCAAATTGCTGAAGGAGTAGAAACGAAGCGAAGGAAGATGGACAGGTATTTCGCTCGGTTACTGGTGAATGGTCATGTTGTCGGTGACAGCAAGACCGAAGCGGTCGATTTGCTATCGTTCTCGGTAAAGCTTAGCCATCGATTCAGTTGCAAAATGTCTCAAAAGCCATTAAGTACGTGCGTTCAAGTGTGGAGGTCTGCAAGTGGCTTTCTACCGAATGAATTGGTTTCCTCAATTGGCTTTTTGCCTGATGAAACAACTTTCACACAGGAGGATCAATTGGGTTCATCAGGACCTCTCGAATGGCTACAGTTCTCATCCAAAGGGTCCGACGTTAAAGGTGTATTGGGACTTGGAGCACATATTGTCGAATACACTGTAAAATCATCTCCTCACATGGCCAACATGTCTGAACATTTGCCTCGGCTCATTAGGTCACCCGGTGGCATCGAGACATACAATCAACATGCAGCAGCTTGTATCAATCCAAGCCAACACTGCTCGGGCCTTGATCGACAATCTATGATGGAGTTCAGGCATAACAGCGGGATTCTCTTTACGAACAAGCTTGTTCTCGAGGAACCGCTACGCCACTCATTGATTAAGAAGCGCCAGAAAAGCCCCAACTCGGTTCTATCACCCATCCCAATCACTGAGTTAGAGGTCCAAAACAACGATGCCTATCATGAGTTGATAAAGAATGATTGCCCTAGCAATGAGGTAAGGAGTTCAAGTTCAGCAGCCTTTTCTGTTACTTTTATCCTTCAAATGGAGTTACTCACATCGTTCATCTGCGTGCATTAAGATGATTGTGCATGATGCTTTCAAAGAGCGTCCGTTTGTCAACAAGCATCATTTAACGACAATTTTCAGAGGCTTTCAGGAATTTAAACGCCTTTCAATCCGGCGAAAGCATCATGTGTCTGAAGTGATACAAGATGTTGGTCTTTTCCGCTTTGCTGCTAGTGGTGGATGGTCGATGCCGTCAATACCGAGGAAGAGGAGCATGTTCCCTAAGTCTCTAAAACGCTTGCCTGTCACAAAGACCAGCGCTGGACAAGAACACGCAATTCTACTACTTACAATCGTCGGTGGACATAACTTTCCGACAGAGGTAGAAGGGAAAAAGGCTAGTGCCGATCAAGAGAACTCACTATTAACGAAGGAAGGCAACCTTCCATCAGTTTCGGGGAATGACGGCGAGGGAATAATTTGTAAGATCGTATTTCGAGGCAAAAAGTCTTATACGAAACCTGTCTTCAGATCGATGAGTCCTCAATGGAAAGAAACATTGTCGTTACCTCTCGGTGGCGTTTTGGAAGGGACCCCACTTATCTCTCTCCATGATGAGGTGATAAGTATTTCCCTTTATGACTGTGCCACAGCTGACTTGGTGCACATCGGTGGGTTCTACGAAGATGAAGACACGAAGTCTATCGAGTATCGGTACCTTGGCCATGTGTCACTGCCTTTATGCACCGTTCTTTCCGCAGGTACAATGCATGGATTTGTACAATGCTCTAGTCCAGACTTTATCGTTGGCTTCGGTGAAAAAGATGACGATGGAGTTCGGTCGATTGTGGAGCGTCATCAAGAACCTAGCGCAAACACAATGCTTCACTTGCACGTGACCATCGATCCACTTACTATCAACCCCAACCAGGCTGGTCGACCAGATTACGAAAGTGGCGAATCTGCATCGATTATGTCGAGAGTTGTGCAATGGTCACAATTATATCTCAACCATTCTGCTGACTCCGTTCTCTGGCCAGATATCACCGGGAGTTCGTTCCTTGCATCAAGATACTTGTCACAGCAAGCACCACCACCGGGCTTCAACACAATAAACGGCTGTACCAATTATGTCAGCCTTATTCCCTCATCTGATAGCATCGATTGTAAATCATTACAAGTGAGAGATGAACATGTCGTTCTGACGAGTGATCAGGTCCTCAGCATTCATAGCGGCACAAGACGCGAGCATGCGATATTGCTGGCGAATTTCTTTCTCCATCTCAGCGCTAGTTCTCCTGCCTTAGTAGCAGATATCTTTTTAGTAGTAGGTTTTGCCGTACCAGAGGGAGAGACGACATGGGTAATGAGGCGATGCAGAAAGAAGGGCAAAGTAGTGTTTTATGATGCGATGTCCGGATGTGCGTATTTTAGGGGCGATGTTTCGTGTCCATTACAGGGAATCCACTATTTGGTATCTATTGATAATGTATATGCAAACGTCCGAACTGAACAGGTCGCACATTTGCTTGAGTTTGACCTTTCGAACTCGTGGATGTGGGTTCCCCTACGACGCTATGGCAGGTCTGGGGAGACAGCGAACATAATGACAGTGCAAGCTAAACCATTGCAATATACTCTACCAGACAACAGCTTTGCAAGGCAGCTCCAGAGCGAAGTATGCGAATCATTGACAAGCGCAATCCGTGGGTGGAGACAGGTTCCCACTGGGTTTAGACCCGATCTTAGCAAAATGCTCAGCAGTCTATTGGAAAAATTGGAGGAGGCAAAGCTCAACAACGGTCATTCTCTTTCTACATCAGGCATGACGCTCCCAGAGAGTATTACTAGAGGACGAAGAGTGTTTGGATTCGCTTTGCATGTACCTTTCACGGGGATGGAGAACCTGCTGGAACGAATCAAGGCGACCGACATCCATCGCAACAGAAGCCCTCGCGTTGAGTACGCCGTTGCCGCACGAGTTTTCGCGTATCATGGGGGTGTGTTATGTGTATGGATATTCGTGTTATCAATACATGAAAAGTAGTGTCGCCTAAAATCAATTGAAATAAGATGTCTTTAAGATAAGTCTCATTAAGCACGGGAAGTATCCCTCTCTCATACCGCATTGATAATCTGATTAACCAACCACGCCAGCTCGAACAAAGACAGTTTGAGCCCGCTCATTGTACTGTACTAAACCATCTGCGTCCATCACCTTCAATATTTCCGTCAAATCCTCTTGTTGAACCTGGGTGTTAAGGATCTCCGATAGTTGACGCCGAATATCACTCACTCCCATCCGGTTACCTCGACGCTCGACAATCAATTCCTTGAGACTAGCTGCCAGATTTTCCTCCAATTCACGTTCGACAGTACTGCGTCCAGTTGTTATCATATCCATGTCAATACGCCCCGTTCGCGGATCAGTGGCAGCTGCCTGGGTAGCAACTTTCATCAAGCGGACCGCCTCTCGGACATCATCCCTCGTAACGACTGTGCTATACTTCATCCTAGCTAGAGACTCGGAAAGACGGATAAGCGATTCGACTGTGATTACTTACGCAAAATCAGATGACGACAGTGAACTAAGCGATATTGACTAAAATAACACTAAGTAACAACCAAACTTACGCTGACGAGGCGTGGCTGTGATCGTTCGGCCACGCCCACCACTGCCACCGCTCCCTCCCCGGCGCATTTCGATGTAAGCGGCAATAAGCTCGCGGCTCGCGAGGTCACTTAGCTCTGGATGGACATTCTCACGAGCGTAAGCGATATAATCTCTCAACAAACCGTGGTCCAATGGCGGCTCAACAACGTTGGGAGTTTCGTAGTACAAACCTACTAGATGCTGCGCCAACTGTCTGTCATTGGAAACGTTAGGTGCATCCAGGATGAGATAAATCAAATCGAATCGGCTCAGAAGCGTCGGTGGAAGCTGTATGTTCTCAACGACACTCAATGACGGATTATATCTCGACTCTACAGGGTTGGCAGAGGCGAGAATGGAAGTGCGGGCATTGAGAGTGGCAATGATACCGGCTTTGGCAATGGACACCGTCTGCTGTTCCATAGCTTCGTGTAGGATTGCACGAGTTGTCGCTGACATTTTATCCTGTAACACAGGGCAGTTTAAAGAATTAGCTTCACATGACGTCAAAATGAATTCATGCACACAGATTATAGACTCACAAACTCGTCGATGCAGCAAATACCCAGATCGGACAAAACCAACGCCCCAGATTCCATAACAAGCTCCCTCGTTTCAGGATCGCGGACCACCGATGCTGTTAGCCCAACCGCCGAAGATCCTTTGCCAGAAGTGTAAACCCCTCTCGGAGACAGCTTGTGCACATAGCCCAGCAGCTGCGATTTTGATGTTCCAGGATCACCAACTAATAGGATATTAATATCCCCTCGCTTGTTCAATTTGACCTCACCATCATCCCCCTCATCGTCTTCCAATTCAGGCTCGTCGTCATCATCGTCCATATCGCCACTATCAATGCGCTCCCTACGTGCTTGAAGAGCCCTCTGTCGATTCTTCTTGCGTTGGGCCGTGCCTTTTTTAACCTTGCGTGAATTCCCACCAAATAGCATGCATAGTACGCCTTTCTTGACATCGTCCATTTCCCAAATAGAAGGAGCTAGCGCTCGTACAAGTCGGTCGTAAACGTCAGGCTGCTTTGACAGCGATTTGAGTTCAGCGACACGCTCAGGAGGAAACTGGGAGCCGTGTGTGACATCGTCCCCCCTCATCCCTCTGTCGGATTGCTGCTTCTCCACTTCGTTGTCAACTTCCTCGTCATCCCCAGACCTCTTCTTCTTTTTGGATTGGGCAGCCACGGCTGCAGCGGCAGCATCCACGGCCTCATCCCTCTCCTTCGAACTATTCGTTACAACTTTACGAAAGTGTATTGCGTCTAAATACGTCTTATACACACTCTTGACTTTCGTAATCTTAGGATTCACACGTCGAGCTTGAGCACGAAATACACCTGTTACTTCGACACGATCTCCTGGCCGCACAGCATCGACCAAATCGTCATATGCAAACACAACAATGCTTGCAGGTGTTTCACCTGCTGGGACTTCATCTGGTTGTTCCTGTACACGTACCATTTGCTTATCACTGTAATAGCATCGATTATGAATTAGCGCAAAGCCATGCTTTACATGACAAGTCGGACATTGCGTCGGCTCGGCAATCCTTCCTCGATCAATCGTTATTTGATCAGTATGTCCACAAATACTGCATTGGAAGAATGCCACCTTTAGATCGGGTATAACGGGTGATGTTCGGACGACCATGCCTCTCAGACCAAGGAGGGCATCGATGGCATTGGGGTCAAGAGAACGCATGTGGCTTAAACTGCGAAGATGGAAGGGACGGACTTGAACACGGGGTAGAATGTCAGTGGGTAAAAGTTCGAGTATCCCCACTGCAGCATCCATGCCCATATCATCCCCATTAGCCTCGGCCTCGGCAAGGATTTCCTCTTGTTGCAATCGTAAATTGTCACGCAATGTTTCGAGCTCCCGGCCAAGGAGGATGTCCATTAATGGGACAATTTCAGAAGGATAGTCAACAAGCCATGAGTACAGACGTTGACACTCTAAGCTGTGGTAGTATAAGTGCAACGCGTCGAGGTCGAGACTTGCCACTCCCACTCGACCAGTGCCAGCGTTGGCTGCCGACGACGTGAGGGAATCCGGCGTCGTTTCTGATTGACCACGAAGGAGGATCTGTTCCAGCTTTCGTAGGTATAATGGCGCTTTGTTGTTCCCCCCTTCCTCATCGCCGTTACTGTCATCATCATCGGAGTCACTGGGTACATCCCATCCATTATCATCATTATTATCATCATCATCATCGTCTCCCCCCGCCCCACCACCGCCATTACCACCCGCAGCAGCAGCAGCACGTCGAGCCCTCGCACGTCTGGACTTTTGTCTCCGCTCTTTGGCAACTACACGTTCACTTTCCTCAACTGATACAAATGTTCGGATAAAGTCACGAAATGCAGCTGCGGCGCTTTGGACATGAACATCAGTCCCACGAATGAGCGTGGCAGGATCCTCAGCTCCGTCAGTGTTGGTCTCTTCCTCTCCTCCTTCTTCATCATCATGGTCGTCTCCAGTCGGACCATTGTCATGGTTGTTGTTGGTATCGTCTTCTCTCGCGGCAGTGTCGTCGTCGTCGTCGTCGTCGTCATCATCATGATCGCGGGATGAACGATTCCTAGAAAGTGGCGATGGGACTCCTCGCATCCAATCATCATCACCATCACCATCGTCGTCATCACCGTCATCACCTCCCGCTCCGCCCGCAGCTTCAAGTCCCGGTCTACGGACAACCGAGCTGGGCACCGCAGGAGTGAGGGCCACAACTTCTTCTTCCTCCATATCATTGCCGTCATCGTTGTCGTCGTCGTGATCGCCACTTCCACGTTGAGCCATGGACCGCTTGGCGGGTGTGGAGAAGAGTAGTCCTCGTCTAGAGGTGGGAATAATGGGCGTTAAGGGCTCCTCGGCCTCTTCCTCCTCTTGTTGGGAGAATTGGGTGGGTGGGACATACTCCTCCATAGCAACGGGCGGTACTTCACCCTCATCGCCAGGGCTGAGTGGTGGATCCATTATCGTTGACCGCTACGCGTTGATGGACTACCTAGATCGACTCGGTGCACGCTTGCGGTAAGAGTGTCATTTTTTTAGCTCGAGCCATTGCGTCCCGCCAAAATGAAATAGAG